>Ga0070658_10002729_pt1 | contig 14697 bp, 12 predicted proteins | sample KBSC13metaG_FD_64664 | JGI IMG/M metagenome (GOLD analysis project Ga0070658, IMG submission 64664) | Corn rhizosphere microbial communities from Kellogg Biological Station, Michigan, USA - KBS C1-3 metaG | ecosystem: Host-associated > Plants > Roots > Rhizosphere > Soil ...
CCGCGCGCCGCGGCGTCGCGTTCCTGCGCATCGGCATGCAGCTCGTTCAGCGCCGCGACGAGCCGCGGATTGCGGTGGCTCAGCGCGAGCGTAGCGCCCGTGAGGCCGAGGGTCCAGCCGCCCAGCAAGGCGATCGCGCCCCAGCGCACCGCACGGTGCAGCATGGGCCGCGTGAGATGTTGCGAGCGCGACGGCCGTGTCAGCCCATGTTCAAGAAAGATCTTCTTCTCGAACACGTCGCGTAGGAAGGCCGGCTGCAGCATGAGGTCGTTCAGCGCGCGGCCGGCCTCGTGCCTATCCGAGTCATGCTCGGCACCGGGGCTGCCTTCTGATGCGAAACGCGGTTCGCTGCGCTCGCCGTACGGATCGGAGGCCTCGGGTGAATCGAGCATCGCGGCTTCGTTCGCAGGCCGCGGGCTTTCGTCGCGCTGCGCCAGCTCGCCGCTGTCGCCGGTCAGATAGATCCCTCTAAAGAAGAACGGCTCATGATAGGCGCTGGGCCGCATGAGCTCGTCGACATAGATCTGCAACTGTGCGCGCATCGCATCGACGCGAGCAGGCAGCAGCAGGCAGCCCTGCACGTCGATCATCCCCGTGTCGAGCGTGAACAGTTCGGCGCTCGCATCCGATACGGCGCGCTCGACGCTCCCCATGGCGGTATCGACCCAACTCGATTGATAGGTCGTGGACAGATCGAAGGGCGAGGACCACCCCAACATGCTTGCGCGCAGCGGCTCGGGTAGGGCGCGGGCGAAGGCGGCGAAGCCGGGAAGCGCCTCACAGCCGGTGACGACGACGTACACCGCAAAGCGCATGGCGAAGCGGTTCTGCGCGAGCCACAGCCGCCGGTGTGCGAGCTTCGCATGGCGCTCCAATTCGAGGCGCGCATCGGGATGGTCGAGCAGCAGCATCGAGGCCGGTACCGTCACGACGACGGAATCGAAAGGCCGTTGCGGCCGGTAGGTGCGGCACAAGCTCAGGAACTCGTCCCATGGCTTTTCGTCGCTGCTTTCGTCGGGCGACCCTAGATACGCGGCCTTGATATCGATGACCACGCCGCGATCGAAGAAATTCCACGAGATGCCTTGGATCGCCGCCGGGTTCGCGGCTTCCGAACTCAAGACGCTGGCCACGCCCGCCTGCGCGATCGGGAGCGGCCGTGGATCGTCGCCTTCGTTCAGCACAATGACCCACGGCACGTTGTAGCGCTCGCTGCGCGATGCGATATTGCCTTCGATCAGCTCAACGGCGTGTCGGAACGCATTGCGCAGCGAATCGGTGCGCAGCCGCACGATCTTATGCTCCGCAGCCGGCTTGTTCTGCGCACTGTGCGCCGCGAACCAAAGCACCACGCCGAGCACGGCGAGCACGACGAGGATTAGAACTGCGACCGACAGGAGGAACAGGTTGCTGGTCAGCATAGCGTCGCCCCCGTCATGGACCCGCGATACAGGCCGCTCATGAGCTTGCTCCCACGACGGTGTTGCCGTGCAGTGCCTGGCGCACCGGCCAGGACTGCCATAGCCACAGCATCTCGGAAACGGCGAGCAACGCCACTACCGCGAGCAGTGCCATGACGCTCCAGCGGCTGACGGACGGCAGCTTGCGCGGTGCGATATGAGAAAGCGTATTCGTGTAGGCGGATTCGGCCACCACGCGATCGCGGCCGCCCAAGTCCGCCCTGCGCTGATAAATGAATTCATAGAGCTCTTCGCGGTAGCTGCGAAGGCGTGCATCGGCTTGCTCGCCGGCACCGCGAAAGCGCCCTTGGAAACCCATCGCGAGCGCGAACAGATACAGGCGCGCGAGATCGCGGCGAGACGGCTCGCGATCCGACAGCAGTTCCTCGATTTTCTTGAAGACGAGATCGCCCGCGATGCTCGTGCGAAACAGCGTCGATTCGAGCAGGTAAGCCGTCCAGCGCTCGCGCCCCGTCCACTGGGTGTTCAGCAGCAATTCGTCGGCGAGTACGGCTTTAAGGTAACGCGCGTCGGCGACGTTCTCGATGTCAAAGCGCGTGCTGTCGCGGCGCGACTGCAGCGTCTGAATTTCCAGCACGTTGAGAAGATGCCGCGACATGCCCTGCGCAGCCTCGTCGGCGTTGGTTTCGGCCGCCTCGGAAAAACGCCGTTGCGCTTTGACGAGCTCGTCGAGGAACGCGCGAAACTGCTCCATCGCGAGGTCGTTTTCTTCGATTTCAATACGGGTGCGTGCCATCTTGGTGCCCACCGTCAGTCCTTCGTAAACAGCATTATTTCTTGCGGTCGCTGCGCGCTCGCCCCCTCGCTCGGATTGCCGATGGCGAGTGCTTCGCCGGGACGCACGAGGGCGGGATCGGCTTCGACTTCGAACAGCAGGTACCCGGAACCGGAGCGGATGCCGAGCTCCTCGGCATACTCCACGGCGCGGCGCGCGGCGCCGAGCACGCGCCGGCTGCGCAGCGACGCATAGACGGATTCCGAGCCGATCACCGCGCCTTCCATCCACGCCAACAAGTCGCGATCCGATTGGCCGCGCAAGCCGATCACCAGTCGCCCTTCCACCCACTTCGCCTGCATGGCGATGTCGAACAGATCGTTGCCGTAGCGGAACTTGCGTTCTCGATACCCTTCGCTCACTTCCGCGATCGCCTCGCGCAACGAAGCGAGCAGCGGCGCGAAAACGGCGAGGGGATCGGCGTGGTCATAGTCCGGCGGCACGGGCGGCAAGCCGCCGGGCGCGAGCATCGACAGCGAGCCATGGAGCGCGGCGAGTGCGTGATAAAGCGCGAGCGGATGCAGATGCGGCGTACGCAACACGGCCTCGGCCAACGGCAGCGCCGCGAGCAAGCTGCGCAACCGGTCTTTCAGCTCGAGCTGCGTCAGGCGATCGTCGGCCTTCGACGAGGGAATGGCTGTCTGGCGCGCCACGAATGCGGCCTTGCCGCGCACTTGGCCGAGCAAGGCGGCCACCGCCGTCCATAGCGGGTTTTCGCGTGCGACCTCGAGCAGCGGAGGTTGGCGATCGCCACGCTTGATGACTTCGTTGTCCTTATAGACGGTGCCCAGACACAGGGAGACGAAGCGTCCGGACGGCACCTCGCCCGCCTCCAATGCGAGATTCGGTACGAGGCGAGGAATATCGGCGGGCGGCGCACCCGATGTATCGTCCTCCACCGGCTCGCCCGGCACCGAGCGAAACCGGCGCATCTCGGCCTCGCCGCGTATCGACGCAGCAACGGGCAGGGTCAGATAGAGGGCGAGTGTCGTGGTAGCGAGCCGCTCCGCGAACGGTGCAAGCGAGAGCTCGAGCCGGCCCCCGTGCGTGGATTCGGCCGAATAGCCTACCGCGGTGCCGTCGGGCATGACCGCCTCGAGCGCGAGTATGCGTATAAGCCCGGCCGCGAGCAGTCCCTCGTCGAATACGAGGTGCCGCACGCCCCAGCTGAACGGCGCGGCGGCCAGCGTTTGCCATGCGACGAGCGAATCGACACGCGCACCGAGCAGTTGGAAGTGTTGCGGCGCGAGCAGCATGCCTTCGAACCACTCGACCCGCTCGGCGACAGGATTGACGCGATCAGGCATGAGGCCACCTCGCATCGCGGGAAACGGCCGGGCCGCAGGGCGGGGCCACGCGTCGGAAATCGAAAGCACAGCGAAGTTCTGTCATTTCACACTCGAAACGGAAAATGCGTTATCGCCGAGTTGCACGACGAGCCGGCCGTCGAAGCGCTCGACGCGGACGCGATGGGCACCCGGCCCCGGGTAGTCGGCAAACACGAAGACGCCCGCCACGCGTGGGCCGCGCAGCTTCTCTCCCGGCACCACGAGCCGCTGTCCCGGCACCAGCTCCCAACTTTGGTAGCGGATGGCATTCGGAAACGTGCCGACGAGGTCGCGGCGAACGGCAAACCATTTCGAAGCCGGTAATTCGGCGACGCGCTCGAGCAGCGTCTTATCGGCAACGAACACGACATCGACGGCCACCGGACTATCGTTGTTCGCCTCGTCGCTGGCTGCGAGCGTCAAGTCGTCCCACTTCACTTTGTCGCCCGATGGAAACAGCATCGAGCACCCGGCGAGTCCCACCAAGCAGAGCACCGCCGCTAGCCGTCGCCAGTCCGTCATCTCGCCCCCACTCCTATACCCATGACCACAATCAAAGAAGCCGCCACGAGCGCACAGCCCGCCGCCATCGCAAGCTGCGCCCGCGTGAACGCGAGGCGCACCACGATCGACTCGCCGTACGCCATTCGCGGCTGCGACGGCGCCGCGGCGCGATCGGGCTGCAGGCCCGCCGACGCCAGCGCCACGACAGCGCACGTCGACAGCACGCTCAACAAATTGCGCGGCCCGTCGCAGATCAAGTCGATTGCGACGAACAGCACCAAGGCCGCCTCCGTGGGCAGCCGCAGCAGCGACAAAACGATCCCGGCCGCGGCGATGCCGCTCACGCCATTGCGTCCGGCAGACGCGAAAGCGGCTAGGGTAGCGGCGGCGCCGATCATTGCGCAATCGCCGACGCCGAGGGAATGACCGTATAAGTTCGCGACGAAGGTGGCGACGAGCGCGAAATAGAGCGCCGAGCCGGCGCGCAAGAATACCGCGCCGAACGGCACGACGAGTTCCGCGACCCCGCGGCTGCAGCCGAGCTTGGCGCTCATCGCTTCGATCGTATGCGGAATCGCCGCCGTTGCGGTGCCGGACGTGAACCCGACGAGCATCGACGCGCGCAAGCCGGCGACGGCGCGCACGAACGGGACGCGCGTACGGACGGCGATCGCGGCCAGCGCAATGCATGAGAACACGGCTGTCGAAATAAGAAATAACGAAATGAAACCGCTCATCGCGGATAACACCTCGCGCGGCATATGAGCGACCCAGTGGGCCGCCGTGCCGAATACCAGTACCGGCAGGAGCAGGTTCGCGTAGTCGATCAGCGCTTCGAGCGTGCGGTAGATGCTTTCGAAGATACCGTTAAGCACCTTGCTTTGTTCGCTGGAAAGCGCCGCGAACGCCATACCGAAGAGGATCGTGCAGGTGAGGATGCCGAGCGCCCGGCCGCTCGCGAGCGCGCCGTAGAAGTTGTCGGGCACGACGTTGGTCAATGCCCAGGCGTGCTCAGTCGCGCCCGGTGCGCTCGGGGCGAATAACGCCATGCGGACCTCGCCCGCATCGCCGCTGCTCGAGAGGATGAGCCGACCCAACTGCGCGTGCGCCGCGTCGGACATGTGCAGCCCGGGCGCCGCCGCGACCCCGATCAGCGTGCCGGCGAAGGCGCACACCGCGACGAGCGCGATCGCCAGCATCAGCATGGTCCCGATACGCAAGCCCGGGCGCGGCAGCCCCATCAACTGACGCAATCCAAAAAACATTGCAACGACGAGCAACGGCACCGATGCCATCGTGACGATCGAAATATAGATCTGGCCGACGGCATAAGCCGCATCGCCGAACGGCTCCGCGAAAGCGCCCGCAACGCTGCCGAGCAGCACGCACAGCAGCAGCGCGAGCGCGGAATTGGGCAGTTGCCTCAGCGTGTTCATAGCGCGTGGTTCCAGCCGCGCGCGAGACCGTAGGACACGGTCGCGCGCGCAAGTTCGAGCGTGCTGTCGATCGTCGGGATGGGCGCGGCATCCATTTCGCGTGCGGCGATCGGTAGCTCCGTGCAGCCTAGCACCGCGGCCTGCGCGCCGCGACGAACCAGCCAATCCAAGGCGAGCGCCAGGTGTTCGCTCGATGCGCCGAGCTTGCCGGCCTTGACGTCGCGGATACAGGCATCGATGTGCCGCTGTGTCGCGCTATCGGGCTCGACGCAGTCGAACCCGCGTGCCGCGAGCATCCGCTGATAGAGCCCGGAATGAAATGTCCCGTCCGTCGCCAGCACGGCTACGCGCTGCACGCCCGCGGGCAATGCCGCCACGCTCGCCTCGGCAATGTGGATGATCGGCGCACGGCTCTCGGCGCATAGCGCGTCGTACCAGTAATGCGCCGAGTTGCACGGAATGACGATCAGTTCCACGTCGTTGCGGTTCAACATGTCGATGCCGCGCAGCAGTGCCGGCAACGGGCTTTCGCCGTTGCGGAGCAATGCTTCCGAACGGTCGGGAATATGCGGCAGGTGCACGACGAGCAACGGCAAATGCTGTTGGTCGACCGATGCTCCGGCTGAGCTCGTCAACGCGATCAGTCGCTCCATGAAATCGACGGTGGCAAGCGGCCCCATGCCGCCCAAGATGCCTATCAGCGCCATGGCGGGTCCTTAGAGCTTGAGCGGGCGGGGACAAATGATCGATACCGCCGCCGTGTTGCCGATGACGAGGATCAGCGTGCGCAGCATGTCGCACAACGGATCGACTGCCAGGAACAGAATGAAGGCGGCCTCGAACGGCAGGCTCAGATAAACACAGGTCATGCCGATCAGCGATACCGTCACGAGCCCGGTCATGCCGGCCGATGCGAAGCCGGCGAGGACCGATGCGAGCAAGACGGTACTGACCTCCACCACGCCGAGGTGCCGCCCATAGAGCTGAGCGATGAACAAGGTCGCGCAGACGTAGTAGACCATCGGCCCCACGCGCAAGAGCGACACCGTGAGCGGCACCATCAGCTCGACACGCGAGCGGGCGAAGCCGAGGCGGTCGACGAGGCTTTCGATCATGCTCGGCATGCAGGCGGCGCTGTTGCGCGTGGCCAGCGCGAGCGCGAACGGGGCGCGCAGCGCATCGAGTGTTCCGCCGAGCGAATGGGTTGAACGCTTCCAAATGATGGTGGCGGCGAGCGCGAGCAGCACCAGCGCGACGACGAAGAATGCAATGACGAACTGAAGCATTGCGTGCAACGGCCCCGCCCCGGTCTTGCCGAGCTGCGCCGCGCTCATGCAGAACAGAATTAGCGGCAGCGGATAGCTGAGCCAATGCATAAGCTTCTGGCAAGCGTGATAGACCGTCTCGAGCGCTTGGCTCAAGCCGACGGAGATGCGTTCCGGGACGCGGCCCACGGCCAGACCGAACAGCAGCGCGAACACGAGCGCTTTGAGTGCGTCGCCGCTCGCAAGCGCGGCGAAGATGTTGCTCGGCACGAGGCTTTTCAGCATATCGGTCAGGCCGATCGCTTTCGGCACGGTGTCGGTGCCGTACAGGCTCATCACGGTCTCGTTCGAACCCGTGTCGTCGCTGCCGACCATGGCGCCGAACGTATGCATCGTCGCCGTCGAGATGTTCGCGCCGGGCCGCATCGTCAACAACACGATGGCGCCGACCACGGCCACCGTCGCGGACGCGCCGAGGATCACGATTACCACACGCAGCAACAGGCGCGACGTGCCGCCGTCGCGAAACAGGCGCTGCAGGCTGAAGATCACCGCCGACACCATGAACGGCAACGTCGTCATCTTCAGCAAATTGACGTAGAGATCGCCGATGACCTCGAGCCTTGTCGCCGACAGGGGCAGCAATAGGCCGAAAGCGCTGCCGAGCGCGAGGCTGCCGATCACCACCCACGGGTTCACGGCAAAGGCGTAAAGCTTGTTCGTATTCATTGTCTGGTCTCCGAAATGCGCTTTTCGTTCTTGTTGTTTTATTTGTCGGTGGCTTGCAGTAGCGTCTTCACGTCGAGCTTTTTGCTGCGCTCGGCAAGGAACTGATTGACGAACGCGAGCATGGCGGGCATGGAGACATTCACGCCGATCGCGATCGGGTCGTCCAGGTCGTCTAGCGTTACCACACGCAGCTTGAGCGACGCCGTGGGATCGCTTTTGAGCACGTGCTTGACTTCGAATTCGTCGCGGTACGCGGCCGTCACTTCGCCCTTGTCGAGCGCACCGAGCAGTGCATCCCAGCTCGGATACGGTTTGACCTTCGCGTTCGGGAAATTGGTGCCCACATACTGCGAGTACGACGAGTTCATCACTACGCCGATCGTGCTGTCGTAGGACCGGATCACTTCGGGCGCGGCACGGTCATGAGCGACTTGGGCGAAGTTGATGCGGTTGAGCAGTAGCGCGCGATGCAGGCGCACATACGGTGTGCTGAAGCTGATGATCTCGGCGCGTGCCAGCGTTCGCGACAGCTTGCTGATCGCCACATCGGCATCGCCGTTGGCGAGCAGGCTGACCACGCCGTCGAAGGTCTTCGCGTCGCGATTGAAGCGTACCTTGACGCCGAGCTTTGCCGCCAGTTCGTTGGCGATGTCGACGTCGACGCCTTGCAGGCGACCATTACGCGTTTCGAAGAACGGCGGCTGATCGACGCCCAGCATCGCGACAACCAGTTCGCCGCGGTTCAGGATGCGTGCGAATTCGGGGGCGAGTAAGCGTCCATCGGGCATGCGCACGAGGCCGGTCGGCGTGAGCGGCAGCGCCGCGCCGGCCGACGATGCCGACGCGGCGGGCGGCGTGGGCGGCGTGGGCGTCATCGCGCCGGCGGCCCGTGCCGTACCTGTGCCCACGGCAAGTGCAATGCTTATCGCCAGGACGGCCGCCACCTGGCCGGCGAGCGCGTGCAGCGAAAGCACCGCAATATGACGCCGGTGCGGCGTGGGACCCGAAGTATGAAGCGTTGGCATAGCGATTACCGTTTGCGGTTTCAAGAAGCGTTGGAAGCGGACACTGCGGGCAGGGCGGACGCCCCGGCGTCGGGGCTGGCGGGCGACGGGGCGCGCTCGATCGCCGTGGGCGCGACCGAGGTGCCCGGCGTCGAGGCGGGTGCGGCATAGCGCGCGCCGAGCTCGACTCCGAGCAGGAACAGCAGCACGCACAGCAGGAGGACGCAGCACGCCGCGATCGTTGCCATTCGCGCAGTCATCGAAAAAACATAGGGCATTGCGATCGTCCTCAAGGAACCAAGGTGGTGAATTGTGCCGGTGCAATGATCTGAATCACGCCGCCCCAGTTGCACATCAGTTTCGAGCTGTTCTGCAGGGCCGGCTGGCCGCCGATCAGCACCGTCGGCGAGCCGGGCACCCACGGCGCCGCGGTGGCCGGCACGCACGGCATCGGCGTCAACACGCCCAACGCCGCCGCGGTCGCGGCCGCGACCATCGGGTTCGCCGGGCAGTTGCACATGCCGAACGGCAGAACATTGACCATAGGCGCGTGATCCATGATGGTCGCGGCCGGCGCGCCCGACATGACCCGCGAGATCGGCAGCACGTTCAGCGAGGAAGGCGCGACGCCGAAACTGCATTGCAGCAGGGTGCCGGTGGTGATTTGAATACCCATCGATCAGCCCTTCACCCATTTTTCGAAGTTCGCCACGAGCTTGGGCAGCGCGCTCGCAGTGCCCGCCAGGGGGGCGTCGACGCTGTGCCAGGCCGCTTGCGGTTTGCCGCCGGCGTAGCGGCGCTCCGCACTCACGCGGCCGTCCGGATCGAAGCGGCGTGCCGTGCCGTGCAGCAAGCCCCCTTGATACGGGAGGCTCTGCACCAGCGTGCCATCCGCCGCGTACTCGCGCGTTTCGCCTTCGAGCACGCCCGCGCGATAGCGCGCGCGGCGCACGACGACACCCTCATGCAGATAGACAGCCTCGCCCTCGAGCTTCCCGGCTACGTAAGGAAGGCGCGACGCGACTTGGCCCGATGGCGCGTACGAGACACTTTCTCCCTGAAGCACACCGGCCACGTAACGCTGCCGCGATGCCACGCGACCGTCTTGGTATAGCGTGGTCACCCCATGCTCCTTGCCGTCCGCGTAATGCGCCTCTTTCACGGGCACGCCCGGCGGGTCGAACGCGCGCATCGGCCCCGACAGCACACCCTGCGCGTAATGCGCGTCGAAGGTGGGTTTGCCCTCCGGCGTGCAGCGCACCATCGGCCCGTGCGGAATGCCGCCGAGCAGCGAGGTGCGCGCGATGACGGCGCCGCTCGGGTCGCGCTGCTCGATCACCTCGCACGCCTGCGCCCCCGGCAACGCGGCCTGGGAAGTCGGTGAGCTCATCGGTTTTGGATCGAGCATGGTGGTCTCGGGGATAAGGGCGACGGTGTCAATTGAGCTTCACGAGGCCGCCCTTCAGGCTCAGCATGCCGCCGCCGTCGACCGTCTGCGTGGCCGAGGCTTTGCTTTGCACTTCCAGTCCTTGGATCGTGAGTGTGGTGCCCGCCTTGTTCTCGAGCGTCGTGCCCGCTTGATTGGACAGCGACGTCCCGGCTTGAGCGGTCAACGACGTACCTGACTTGAAGGTGATCGATCCGCTCACGTCGATCGTCAAGTTTCCGCTCACCTTGAGCGTGTAGTCCCCCGTCACGTTGTGCGTGAACTTGGCGTGGTTCGTATGCGTCTCGTCGCCGGTCACGTCGAGCGAGCGTGTGCCTTTGACCGTATGCGTTTCCTTGCCGGTCTGCACGTCGATGGTCCGGTCGCCCTTCTGAATCGTGTGCGTTTCGTTGCCCGCGATTACGGTGGTCGCGAGCGCGTTTTCGATCGACACGTTCATGTCTTTCTGAGCATGCAGGTACAGCTCTTCGCTGCCGGTCTTGTCTTCGATGCGGATCTCATTGCCGGCGGTGCCGCCCTTGGACGATCGCGACATGATCGTGCTGCGCGTCTGCATCGACGGCTGCGCGTAGGGCAGCGTACTCGATTGGTTGTAGACGCTGCCGGTTACGAGCGGACGATCCGGATCGCCATCGACGTAGCTCACGATGACTTCCTGCCCGACGCGCGGAAGGAAGAAGTGCCCCCACCCGTTGCCCGCCACGGTCTGCGCGACGCGCACCCAGCAGGAGGTATTCTCGTTCGAGGTGCTCGAGCGATCCCAATGAAACTTGACCTTGATTCGCCCGTAAGCATCCGTCCAGATTTCTTCGCCGGAGGAGCCCGTGACCGTCGCGGTGTGGTTGCCGGCGACGACGGGCCGTGGCGTGACGAGCGGCGGACGGAACGGAACCGATGACGGAAAAACGACGAATTCGTTCGAGTATCGGTCGTTCGTCGCGCTGTGTTCGACGGCACGCACGACGTAGTTTGCATTGACCGCGGCATTGGCATGGCCGCCGAGCGTGAAGCTGGCCCCGGCCGTGAGTGCATAGCACGCGCTCACGCCACGACCGGTCTGCTGGGCGATCTGCTGCGCCGCGAGCCGCAAGTCCGCCGTGCGGGTGCTGTCCGACGCCTGGGCATAACGTCCCGGAAACGTGTAGCGCGTGCCGTTGGTGACGCCACCCGATGCGGATGAAGTGGCCGTGGAAATCGTAGCCGCGGTGTAGTCGTAATCGGCGACGATGTGCGTGCGCTCAGTCAACCCCGTCATGAGTTCAAAGGCGCTCACGCGCTCCGAAGGGCTATGCGCCGCGGAATCGCTCGAGAACCACAACTGCGGCACGTTGGCGACGGGCTCGTGCGCGGACGGGCTGTCTGCGAGCACCATCGTGTGGCTGCCGTTGGCGAACGTGAAGAAGTAGAAAATACCTTCCTCTTCCATCAGCCGTGAAATGAAATCGAACGGGCTCTCGTCGTACTGCACGCAGTACTCGCGCACGGCATAGGTGCCCGTCGTGCTCTGCTGCACCGTGACGCCGAAGCTGGACAGCACCTGCTGCACGATATCGAGCGCGCTCAGATTCTGATAGATCGCACGGTCGCTGCCTAGTCTCGCGAGCCATAAACGCGGTGCCAGCGCCGCCGAGTAATAGCCGTTCCCCGCATCGGCGCCGACCTGCGCGAACCGGGTGACGATACCGTTGAAGTAGCGCGCCGATCCCTCTGGCGTTTGCACGGTCACGGTCGCGCTTTGGCCGACGATGGACGAAGCCGCCAGCGCGACCTGGGTCGAGCGCATGCGCAACTCGAAATGGAACGGCTCCGAGATCGCCTCGCGGCCGGAAAAGCCTTCGAGCAGCAACACATCCGCCCCGAAAGGCGTACTGACGGCAAGAAAGCTGCCTGCTTGGACCGTCGTGGCTTCCTGCATGTCAGACTCCGCCGCTCGCCGTAAAGCGGAACGCGAGACCGCCGGTGGGCTTGAATGCCAAGTGCACGGCTTCGAACGGCTCGGCCACCGAGATACGTTCGAGCACCTCGCGCGCGAGTTCGGGCAGCACGATGTGCGTGAGGATGTGATCGACGTTGCGCGCGCCGCTGTCCACTTCCTTGCAACGTTCGGTAATGACGCGCGCGAACGCATCGTCCCATGTCAACTCGGCGTGATGGTTGCGGGCGAAACGCTCCGCGAGCCGGTTGAGCTTGAGGTTCACGATCGCCGCGATCTGCGCGTCGCCCAGGTGGTAATACGGCACGAGCACGAGCCGGCCGAGGAAGGCCGGGCTGAACTGACGCAGCAGCGCGGGCCGCAGCCGCTCGATGAGTTCCTCGGCCGGCGGCCGGCGGCCGCCTTGGCAGGCCTCGGTAATGACTTCTTGCGCCGCGTTCGACGTCAACAGGATCAACGTATTCTTGAAGTCGATCGGCACCCCTTCGCCGTCTTCCATGACCCCTTTGTCGAAGACTTGAAAGAACAGCTCGAGCACGTCCGGGTGCGCCTTCTCCATTTCGTCGAGCAGCACGACGCTATAAGGACGGCGCCGTACTGCCTCGGTCAACACGCCGCCGCGCCCGTACCCGACATAGCCCGGCGGCGCGCCTTTGAGCCCGGAAACGCTGTGCGCTTCTTGGAACTCCGACATGTTTACCGTGATCATGTTGCGCTCGCCGCCGTAGAGCGTATCCGCGAGCGCGGCGGCCGTTTCGGTTTTACCGACGCCGCTCGGGCCCACCAGCAAGAACACCCCCACCGGCTTGCCGGGATCGTCGAGGTCGGCGCGGAACGTGCGCACGCGTCGCGCGATGGCATCGAGCGCTTCCTCCTGGCCGACGACGCGCTCGGCCAGCTTGTCGTGCAGATAAAGCACCGTATGCAGTTCATCCGCGAGCATGCGACCGACGGGAATGCCGGTCCAGCCGGAAATGACCTCCGCGACCATCGCCGAATCGACGTACACCGGCACCATGGGCTCGTCGTTCTGCACCGCTTCCAGGCCCTTTTCAAGGCGACCGAGATTGGCGAGCAGCGAATGCGCGTCCTCGCCTTCCTCGGCCGGCTCCGGCGCCTCCACCTGCCGTGCGATCTTGCGCCGCCACGCGAGGATTTCTTCCACGGCGCGATGCTCTGTCGCGAGCTTGTCGGTGAGCCGCGCATGCGTCGCGCGTTGCTCCTCGAGCTGCTTGGTCAGCGCCACGATGGCATCGGCGTGATCGGCGCCCGTCGCGGCCTCGTGGCGCAGGATGCGCAGCTGGTTCTCGCCCGATTCGAGCGCGCGGCCGAGCGCCTCGATGTCCTCGGGGATACCGCTTTGCCCGATGGCCACGCGCGCGCACGCGGTGTCGAGCACGCTGATCGCCTTGTCGGGCAACTGACGGCCTGAAATATAACGATGCGACAGCTTGACCGCGTCGCGCACCGCTTCATCCAGAATTTCGACGCCATGATGATGCGCGAGCTTCTGCACCATGCCGCGTAGCATCTCGATCGCCACCGCCTCGCTGGGCTCGTCGACCTTGACCACTTGGAAACGGCGCGCCAGCGCCGGATCGCGTTCGACGTACTTCTTGTATTCGGCCCACGTCGTGGCCGCGATCGTGCGCAACTCGCCGCGCGCGAGCGCGGGCTTGAGCAAGTTGGCCGCATCGCCCTGGCCCTCGCTGCCTCCGGCGCCGATCAGCTGATGGGCTTCGTCGATGAAAAGAATCACCGGCACGGGCGAGGCCTTCACCTCGGCAATGACCGACTTGAGCCGATTCTCGAACTCTCCCTTCACGCCCGCACCGGCTTGCAGCAGAGCGAGATCGAGCGAGCGCACGGTTACGTTCACGAGCGCGGGGGGCACCTGCCCTTGCACGATGCGCTGAGCGAAACCCTCGACCACGGCCGTCTTGCCGACGCCTGCCTCGCCCGTGAGGATCGGATTGTTCTGGCGCCGCCGCAGCAGCACATCGATCAATTGACGAATCTCGAGGTCTCGTCCGTGGACCGGGTCGATCGCCCCTTCACGGGCGAGCTCAGTCAGATCGACTGTGTACTGCGCGAGCGCCGAGCCGCCCGGCCCGTTGCCCGCAGCCGACGGCATCGCGGGCAGCAGCGTTTTGCCGGTGGATGCGCCGCCCGCGGCGCCACCCGTGGTGGGCGCAGCGGCTGGCCCACCGTCTTCGGTCGACCCGGCGAGCACCGTCGACAGCGATTCGCGCAACGTCGCGCGCGGGATTTTGAGCAGCGAGGGCGCGGAGTCGATCAGCAAGCCACGCAAGCTATCGACTTCGAGCAGGGCAAGCAGAACCGTGCCGGAGCGAATTTGCTGCTGCCCGAGCAGCATCGAACTCAACAGCCACGCCTCTTGAAACAGACGCGAGAAATTCGGGGACAGCGCAGGGGTGCGGCCATTGCCGCGCTTGAACTGATCCACCGCTTTTTGAAGCTGCGTGCAGACATCGGCGCAAGCCACTTCGAAGTGCTCGAGAATGACGCGAAGATCGGGCGCATCCGATTCGAGCAGTTGCAGCAGAAAGTGCTCGACATCGACGTTGTAGTGCGTCTGCCGCACGCACAACTGCGCCGCCAGCTCCATGGCATGCTTGCACGCCGGATCGAGCCGGCTCACCAAAGTGCGAATGTCGATTTCCATGATGGCTCTGCTTTGCTCTGCGCGTTACGCGTTCGTTGCGCGCTGCGCCGCGGGCGACGGCTGCATGCGCAAGGTGAATCGGGCGGGTGCAAGCGGCTCGAGTGGCTCG
>Ga0070658_10002730_pt1 | contig 14695 bp, 16 predicted proteins | sample KBSC13metaG_FD_64664 | JGI IMG/M metagenome (GOLD analysis project Ga0070658, IMG submission 64664) | Corn rhizosphere microbial communities from Kellogg Biological Station, Michigan, USA - KBS C1-3 metaG | ecosystem: Host-associated > Plants > Roots > Rhizosphere > Soil ...
TGCGAAATCTCCGGCTGATATGGCGTGTAGCTCGTTAGGAATTCACCGCGCTGTACAAGTGAGTCGATGATGACGGGCCGGTAATGACGATATACGCCTGCACCCAGAAAGCTCGCGTAGTCCGCGGCATTGTCCGCGGCAAACTTTTTAAAGCGATCGAGAATTTCAGATTCTGAGTGCTGCCTCGGGATCGCAAGGTCGCGCGTCAGACGGTACTCCTCCGGAATGGAGGTAAACAGGTCGTCGATTGACGGAACTCCGATCTCCTGCAGCATCTCCTTGCGATCTTGGGGCGATTTGGGAAGATAGCGCACTAGTGGCCCGTCTCCTCACTCACGAACTTCTCGTACTGATCCGCGCTCAGCAATGCGTCCAGTTCAGCGGTGTTCTTGATCTCGAGCTTAAGCATCCAGGTATTGTTCGCGTCAGCGTTGACTCGCTCCGGGGCGTCCTTCAGCTCTTCGTTGACCGCTGTTACGGTACCAGAAGCCGGCGAATAGAGGTCGCTGACGGCCTTTACGCTCTCGACGGAGCCGAAGATCTTGCCAGCTTCGAGCGTGTCGCCTACCTTCGGCAGCTCGACAAATACGATGTCACCGAGCGAATTTTGGGCGTAATCCGTGATGCCCACGGTTCCTGTCGTTCCGTCAAGGGAGATCCATTCATGCTCTTTGGTGTACTTGTAATTCGCCGGATAGGACATTGCTCTCTCCAGGGTGCTATTTGGTGGGGCATTCGGTATAGCTAGTCTAAATCGCGAGATTCGCGGACGCTAAGAAGACCCGGCTAAGCTATCTTCGTTGGGCGTTTATAGAACGGCAGCGGCACCACTCGCGCTTTAACCAGCTGCCCACGAATCTCAACCGCGATCACTTCATCTACTCCTGCATACTGCACCGGGACGTACGCCATTGCGATGTTTTTCTTCAGGAATGGTGCCGGCGAACCGCTGGTGATGTGCCCTATCCTCTCGCCGGAGACGGTGCATACCGGATACCCGTCGCGGCCGATCCCGCGTTCGATCATCTCCAGGCCAACCAACTTACGCTTGGGCCCGCCATTAGCCTCAATTTCCCGGAGTGCTGCGGAACCTACGAAGTCCACACCTTTATCCAGCTTGGCGAAGCGGCCGAGATTCGCTTCGTAAACATTGATGGTCTCCGATATCTCGTGGCCATAGAGCGCCATGGCCGACTCCAGGCGTAACGTATTCCGCGCGCCGAGCCCGCAGGGCACAATGTCAAACTCCGCCCCGGCATCCAGAACCTCGGCCCATACGCGTTCGCTCGTGGGCTCGTCCGAAGGGATATAGATCTCGAAGCCATCTTCGCCGGTGTAACCGGTCCGGGCGATCATCACGTTGTGCAGCCCGCACACCTTGCCCCAGGTGAACCAATAATTCTTGATTCGGCTCAGGTCCACGTCCGTCAGCTTCTGCAGGGTTGCCTGCGCCTTTGGTCCCTGGATCGCAAGCTGAGTGTAGTAATCGGAATAGTCGCTGATGTGTACTTGCGGCATGTGGCCGACCTGCTTACGTACCCAGGCCACGTCCTTGTTGCGTGTGCCGGCGTTGATGACAATCAGGCAGTCATTGTCACTGAGCTTGTGAACGATGACGTCATCAACAAACGTGCCGTCCTCGTACAACATCGCGGAGTAATGCGCCTGCCCCACCGCAAGCTTCGCCGCATCATTCATGCACAGGCGTTGAACGGCCGCCAATGAGCCGGGCCCACGGAGTTGGATATCGCCCATATGCGAGACGTCAAACAAGCCGACGCCGGTGCGGACAGCCATGTGCTCGGCGACCAGACCGGAGTACTCGACCGGCATGTCCCAGCCGCCGAAATCGACCATCTTCGCCTTATGCGTGCGATGGGTCGCATTCAAAGCTGTCTTACGAAGCGCCGCCGTCTCTGCCATCCTCCACCTTCCCAGCCGCCCAACACCGGCTCTCTGTTCAGTATCGCTCAGCGAAGCGTGTCGCCCTGCGATGTAGGCGGCCCTTGTTCTGCGTGCTCCTTCAACGTCTTTGCTACCCGTGCTTTGAATGCACCGTAGGCCGCGTTCGTCGGCTCGCCCTCGGTTTGCCACAACACCGTACCTTTACTGTCTACGAGCAGGACGTAGGCATCGTCGGGCTTGTCGTAGTGGGCCACGGCTCGCCACGCCGGCTCACCTTCGAGCAAAGGTATGTAGTGGTCGCGCTCCTCGAAGGGGACCGAAGAGCCGAGGCGCCTGACCATCATGCCGCGGAGCATCCTTGGCGCACTCGCCAGCATCGCCAGCTCAAAGTAGTTCACGTCTGCTGACTTGCCGTAATCGGCAGCGATAAGCCGGCCCCAGCTGCCAATTTGCTCCTGCGAGGCGTGGTCGAAGCCGATAATCACAATGTTCAGCTTGGCCTTTAATGCGTCCGGCAGCGTCAGTTGTGTGCCCGCGAGTGTGGTCCCATGGGTCACAGGAATGTGCATCGCGTCCTGGGAAGATGCCCGCATGGACGCGAACAACATCGCACAGAGGCAAAAAGCCTTCCATGTTTGCTGTTTTGCCATGGTCCTTATGCTAACCGAGAACTGTCCAGCGGATCGGGCGCAGACGAAAAGCTCCGAAAATGCGAGAGAGGATGACGAGGTTAGTTAACGGCCGCGCTCCCGTCGGCGTGCACGGAGGAAGCTGCTTATGCAGAAGTATCCGAATATGGCGAGCATGACCGCTCCACCGACGAACTCCCGATGGTGTGGGGCCAGCGAATGCCATCCGGATTTCGCACGCCACATCGTGTTAAATCCGTAGAGCGCAAAGACGCCGAAGAAGACGCCAACTACTTCCAGCACAATCACGCCGGACAGCCGCATGGCAGGTTTAACGGCCAACATGTGAAACTGCTTTGCTCCCGCTCGCACGCCCCGCCTTTGGAGGACCTTCGTTGAATTGCGGGAAGTGAATAAGGGTTCCCCGATCGGAGCGGCCGGGGCACTGGGCTGGACAGGTCTGCGCGGAGCGGCCTCCTTGAGGTCACCGCCGCCCGCATCCGGCGCCGTGCGCAAGGGATCTTCCGCCTTGGCCGCGTCGATCGCCTGGATCAGCGTCTTCGCTGCCGACCTTGCGCCGAAGCCGAGCACGCGGCCGAACCGCACCGTATCCATGCCTCCAGTTTATCCCGAGGCGACATCACGCAGTGGCTTGGAGCTTCCGGGCAGACTCCCGGCCGACTGCGCGCATCAAAGCTGGTTGAAAGAAAGGAGCACAAAGCATGAAGTGCGTTATCTGGACGGTAGGCGGCATCTGTGCCGCCACGGCGGGAATTATTCTCTGGGGATCGACCCGGAACCCGAAGGTGGAGGAATTGGCCCACAGGCTTGAAGATGCCTGGGCCGACCATCATACGACCGCCTGAGCTTACCGGCTGGAAATCGCATCCCAAATGACTTCTGATCGCCGCGCGGAACGCGTTGCGGTAGCCATGGCCGCGGCGTATTCTAGAAGCTCAATAGGGACTCTCCACCCGCAATGCCGTTCCCAAACAGGGAATACCCGATGCGGCAAAGATCGCAATGAAGGGAGCCCGGAGGTGGCGTTGAATCAAAAGGTGAGAGCCCTGATCCAGAAGCTCGGAGAGGCGATCCACGAGTCCGTCTCCGAGTCCGAACACATCGCTGGTGTGGTGAAGAACATCCGTGAGCAGGGGTTTGATGTCATGCTCATGCTTGAGGCCACTATCGGCCTGAACGAGGTCGATGCCAGCGCGGAGGAAGCATCGGAGTCCGCAGAGCAGGAGCAACCTGGAGTCTTCACCAGCAACGATCTCTCCTTCCTCAAGTCACTGCGTATTACTCTGCCGGACGACGATTCGGCGGAGCCGGGCGAAGCCGGGAGTGGAGAAAGCTTCGAAGTTTAACCCACAATTGAAGCGAAGGTGACACCGCATCGACGCACATTGGTTGTGTGCGATTGCGACAGCATGTCTGCGCGGGAGGTCATGATCCACCTGTCTACGTCGCGCGGGCTGGTTCCTGCATCCCATATGCTCTGACATGAGTTGCACAATCGCGGTCCCGAACATGGAAGTTGCTGCATCACAAACAAATCCCGCTTTACGGAACCGGCCTTCCGGTTCTACATTCGTAAGCTAAAGTTGCACGAGCATTCGAGGTAAGAGGCTTATGAGAGATACACTCGGCGTGTTGCTCGCAGGTGGAGCAGGCGAACGGCTCTTCCCACTCACCCGCGACCGCGCCAAGCCGGCGGTGCCATTCGCAGGTCAGTACCGCATCATCGATATCACCCTCTCAAATTGCATTAATTCCGACCTTCGGCACGTCTACATTCTGACCCAGTACAAGGCGCTCTCTCTGAATCGCCACATTCGCGAGGGTTGGGGTCCAGTCGTCGCCAATGAGCTAGGCGAGTTCATTGAGATTCTGCCGCCTATGCAGCGCGTCTCGAAGTCCTGGTATCAGGGCACAGCGGACGCCGTGTACCAGAACATCTACTCCATCGGATCCGAAGAGCCGCGCTACGTGCTGATCCTGTCCGGCGATCACATCTACAAGATGAACTACGGCCGCATGCTCGCCCAGCACAAGGATTCGGGCGCGGAGATTACGCTGGCCACGCTGCCCATCTCTCCCGACGAGGTCTCACGGTTTGGTGTGGTTGAGGTCGCACGCAACGGCGAGGTCACTGGCTTTGTCGAAAAACCTAAGAGCACCGATATCCGCTCGCCATTCAACCCGGAGATGGTCGATGCTTCCATGGGCATCTATCTCTTCAACACCGACATCCTGCTCCCGGAACTAATCAAGGATGCGGAGGACCCAAATTCTTCGCATGACTTCGGTCACGACGTGCTGCCGAAACTGCTGGGCCGCTTCAAAATGCAGGCTTATAACTTCGTGGATGAGAACAAGAAGAGCGCCCTCTATTGGCGCGATGTGGGAACCCTCGAAGCTTACTTCGAAGCCAATATGGATGTAGCGGGTATCTCGCCGGTGTTCAACCTGTATGACAAGTCCTGGCCGATGCGCACACGCCCGTACCAGTATCCGCCGGCGAAGTTCGTCTTCGGCGAGCCCGGCCGTACCGGTATGGCCATCAACTCAGTCGTTTCGGCGGGCTGCATCATCTCCGGTTCGGTCGTGCGCAACTCTGTACTTTCCCAGGACGTGCGGGTCAACTCCTACGCCGACGTAGACTCCTCCATTATCTTCGCGCATGGCAATATCGGCCGGCACTGTCGAATCCGCCACGCCATCATCGACCGCGACGTCCACATCCCGGACGGCACCGTGATCGGCTATGACCAGAACGAAGACCGCAAGACGTATTTCGTTTCCGAGAGCGGCATCACCGTGGTCACCCGCGACTATTCGGTATACGAGAACCCTGTCAGTGCGGAGTTTCTGCAGCAGGGCGGACAATAGCCGCCACAGCGCGCAGAGACTATTGCCCGGTCGATCGAGAGCCGGCATTTTCGTCAGTAACCCAGGGTGTGCAGATAGAACACTGCTCCGCTCGCCGCGAGGCAGTAGATCCCGAAGAGATACCAGCGGCCGCTCTCCAGCCAACTGCTCAGCCACTTCAGCGCGACTAGACCAGCGAGGAACGCAAACACCGCACCCAGCAGGCTGAAGAGCAGTATCCCATGAAGGTCGAGCGGTGTTCCTGTTGCCGCCGCCTCATGGGTGGCATGCAGCAGCCGCATCAATTCGCGGGCGATTGCTGCCGGCGTAATCGCCACCGCCATGGCGAAGCTGAACCGCTCCGCCCGGTCCTTCGCAGCATTTGCCAGCATGCCCGCCGAGATTGTCGCGCCTGAGCGCGAGAAGCCGCGGAAGGGGAGACACAGTCCCTGCACCAGCCCCATCCAGCCGGCCTGTCGCATCGTCACCGTGCCGCTCGGCCGCCGCGTGATGCTTTCCGTCATCGGCGCTGCTGCCGAACGTACTGCAACCGCGCGGTCCAGCTTGCGCTCTCGAAGTCCCGCGACCAGGATGAGCACTCCTGCGCACAGCAGTGCCGGTGCGACGAGGTCCAGGCGGCCGAAGAGCTCTTCAATCTCTGCCTTTGGCGCTCCGGCAAACATCGTATGTTCGATGAGCTTGATCAAGATCTCACCTAGGACACCCGTCAGCAGCGTTGCCCAGATAAGTCGCACCGCGAATCGCTTGAACGCATCCGCGCTCGAAAAATATGTGTTCTTCCACTGATTCCAGAAGTAGGCGATGACGGCAAACATTGTGCCTGTGTGCAGCATTACCAGCAGTAGCGTCATCTGCGGGGTCGATGGGTTCAGCCCCATCAGCTTCTCTGCGACAACTACGTGCGCCGAACTCGATACGGGGAGCAACTCCGCCAGCCCTTGCACAATGGCCAGCACTATAACTTGAGAAATTGGCATGCTTCGATATTATCTGCGAGGACGCCTGCTTCTGTGCTCTGCACAGCGCAACCAGCACCCTAAAGTTGCTTTTCGAATACGCGTGAGGTCTTCACCTCCCTGTAACCGTCGCGCAAATAAAAGCGGTGCGCATCGGCTCGCGTGCTTCGCGACGTGACCCTCACCGCATCCACACCCTGCTCGCGTGCCCAGGTCTCAGCCTCCTGACACAGCCGCTTGCCGATCCCCATCCCGCGCAGGCCTTCCTTCACTACCAGGCCACCGATCAGCGCAAAGCGCCTGCTCTGCAGATGCAGCACAACGGCAACATCTACCCAGCCCACTACCTCACCACCCAGGCAAGACACAAACACCGCTTGCGTCGGAACTCTCTCGATCTCGGCGAGCCTCTCCTTTACATCGATCTCAGGCGTGAGGTAGCCAAGCTGATCGCTCAACACAGCCACGGCTGCGGCGTCATCCACGCGCCCTCGCCGGATCGACACTCCGGCGGTGTCATTCACGGTCATTGCCATAGATCGGCACGTGCTGCTGAACTCGAAAGGCGATGCTTGCCGCGCGCGCAGTGTAATCGGAGTCCGGATATTTCTGCTTTAACAGGTTCGCCAGCGCCTGTGTGTTCGTGGCGGCCTGTTGGGCCCGTTTACGGTCATCCTCGCTATACATCGAGACCAGTACGCCCTGCCGGTACACCGCCTCGTACAGCGCCTGCGCTGCTTTAGGGCTCTCGGGGTACCGCTCGGCATATTTCTGGTACAACCCCGTCTCCATCTCCGGGCACTTTGGGAGCCCTTGCCAGTCACCGCACAGCTTGTTGTCAATCATGTCCCATTCGGCCAGCGCAGCGTACTTCGTGTTCGGGTATTGCTTGATGATCTTCTTCATCTCGCCGTCATAGATCTGCGGACGAAGATAAGCCTCCTGCTCCCTGGCAGAGGGCAGTGTGCGGATATCGGCGCGGTTAATCTGCCACCGCACATCGGCGGAACGGTACTGAGCCTCCGGAGCCAGCGGCGAATTCGGGAAGTATTCGCTTACGCGGCGATACAGAAGCCGCGCCTCGTCAGCGGCATCTTTAGGCGCATGCGGCTGGGAAGCCATCGCCTCAAAGTTCGCCGCTGTTCCAAACAGGATTGCGTCCCCATTCGGAGTTGAGGAATTCACTAATCCCTTGTCCTTGACCCAACCCGACTCGGGTGTCGCGTTATCGTCTGCGCTGAACTCGGGCTTGTCACCCTCCCCCTGCTCGTCCATAACATCCGTGTTGGCGAATACCCGCACCCACGCGCCGTTGTGCTCCATTACCACGACCTCGTGCCCGGGAAGCACCTCAGACACGTGCGCTGCATTGTCCTCTGCCGCGATATACACAATTGCGGGATGAACCACGGTCGCACGCGCCGCGCGGTCGTACCCGGCCAAATCCTTCTTTGTCTTCCGCTGCGCCTGTGCCATGGGCCCAGTGAATAGCATCACCAGCCCAATCAGCATCCATCGGTTCGCTGTATTGGTCATGTCGTTCCTTAGACTCTCAATGGGTCGCCCGCGGAAGCTCGACCAGCCTCCGCCCTTAACTCCCGCCCTAACTCCGGGTCGATATTCCCCCCGCTCATCACCGCCACGACATTCCGCGCCGCTGGCAGCTCCGAGTACCGGAATAATGCGGCCGCCAGCGCCACTGCTCCGCTCGGCTCTGGCACTAGCCCCGTCGTCAGCAGCATCGCTCGCATTGCAGCCCGAATCTCGTCTTCCGCAACCGCCGTAATCCCATCCACGTAACGCAGGATGTGCTCAAAGTTCAGAGTCCCCAGCGATTGTGTGCGCAACCCGTCGCAGATGGTGCGGGTGGTCTTCGCCGCTGGCCACGCCACCAGCTCCTTTGTCTCAAACGATTCCTTCGCGTCGGCCGCAAGTTCCGGTTCTGCACCCCATACCTGGATCTTCGATTCAGGCGGCATTGCCAACTTGACCGCCGTCGCAATGCCGCTCAGCAGGCCACCACCGGATACCGGTGACACAATGAGCGCATTTTGCACGCCGTCCGGTCCAAGCTGCTCCAGAATTTCCAATCCGCACGTGCCCTGTCCGGCGACGATCGATGGGTCGTCATACGGCGGGATGATGGTGTATCCATGCTGTGCCGCTAGTTCTTCGGCTTTCGCCTTCCGCTCAGAGCTCGCTGGCCCCACCAGCACAATCTCCCCTCCCATGGCCTCCGTTGTATCGCGCTTCACAATAGGCGCGTTCTCTGGCATCACAATCACCGCTTTGCCCCCAAGCGCCCGGGCCGAATACGCGACTGCTTGTGCATGGTTGCCGCTGGAGTACGTGATGACACCTCGCCGCAACTCCTCTAGTGAGAGTTGCGCAATCCGGTTGTACCCACCCCGCAGCTTGAAGCTCCCGATCGGCTGCTCGCTCTCGGCCTTGATGAAGAGAGCAAACGGCAGCTCGTCAATCCCGGCATCCTTGAGCCGAGCCGGCTCAACTCGGTGCAGGCCCGTCCGCACCGCAATCGCGGAGATGCGCTCTCGCGCCGCCCGAATCTGTTCCAGACTCACCCACTCTGTCATGCCCACAGTATAGAGAGCCGCGAATCTTCTAGAAATCTACCGCGCTTCAGCCGCCTGCATGACGCCCGCGAAAAAGTGCAGCAGGCGCCAGTTGTCCATCGTCCCAGGCCCTGCACCGTCCAGATTCAGGTGCGAGAGCGCCGGACTCACCAGCACCGCCTTCAAGTGCTCTCTTGGAAGTTCCTCCGCCATCCACAGCGTCTCCGCCGCGGGGATAATGTTGTCTGCCTGTCCATGCAGCAGGTACACCGGCGTATCCAGCCCTTCCAGCCGGCCAGCCGGCGACAGCCCGGACATCTCCCCGGCGTGCTTCAGCCCCACTGCAGTAATTCGTTCGTGGGTAGCCGCAGAGGTTACGTCCATTAACTCCAGCGCCTCACGCTTCTGTACCTCGTTCAGCACCAGCGAGGCCTGCGCCTCGGCCTCCTTGTCTTCGTACAGGTGCGCCCGCAGCACTGCCCTGACTGGTGCAAGGTCATCCGCCGGCACAAAGTCCTCAAGGTACTCGTATTCCAGCACCAGAGGCCCATACTCATGCGCCGGAAGCAGCTCCACTGTGCCGTCCGGCCTCAGATCGCTTCCTGTCCTGTAGTACTCTGTCACGCGTGCCATCGACGATTGCGAGCCCACCGCCATCACAAACTTGAAATCCCGGTGGTACTGCGGGTCGGCCGCCGCTACCAAGGCCAGTCCGCCGGAAAAACTGAGCCCCATCACACCAACCGGGCTCCCGGATTCGGCCGCGAACCACTTCACCGAGCCGCCAATGGTCTTAACCGACTCCTCGCTGACCCGGTAGTCTTTGATGTCCGGCAGCTCCGGCGTAAGCACCCGAATCCCGCAACTCGCCATCGCTGCTGCAAAGCTCATCAGGCGGGGCTCATCGATACCCAGGTGATGTACGCCATGGAAGATCACCATAGCCGGCGAGTTCTCTCCGTCCGCCGGCTCATACAGACGCGCCCGGATCTGTTGTCCACGCGATCCCGCCCCAATGTTGTAAGTCAGGTCCCGTTTCGTGACAGCCGCCGTGACCTCATCTGCAATCAACGGCACCGGCTGGCCGGCAGCCTCGCGCAGCACCGCCAGAGCCTGCAGGTGGGCACGCACAGGCTGCACGGCCATGCAGAACACCACAATTGCCGCAACCAGCAGCAAGGCGAAGGCGGACCATCTCCACCGGAACGTAACCATTTGGGTAAGGTGAAAAGCTTCACCATCCTACACGGTCGGCCAACTAAGCCTGCGGTCCCTCCGGCTGATCCTTCGCATCACCCAGCGTCACTTTGAACTCCATCCGCTTGCGTCCGCGGAACACCGCGATAGTAACCGTGTCGCCGGCGCGTCGTGCATTCATCGCCGCAGCCATGTCCTGCCGATTCGCGATCACCTGTCCGTCAAAGTTGACGATGAGGTCGCCACCCAGCATTACCGGAACATTACCCGCGTATGCCCGTTGCGTGCCTCCATGCAGGCCAGCCTTCTCCGCGGCCCCGCCCGGCAGTACACGCTCAATCAGCAATCCATAATTCGCCGGCAGTCCGATCTGCTCTGCCTGATCCGGCCCAATCTCCAGCGTCACCACGTCCAGCGTCGGTCGGCGAATCCGGCCGTACTTGGCAAAGTCATCCAGCACAGCCTTCGCGGTGTTGATCGGGATCGCGAACCCGATTCCTGACGACTGGTCGGCGCCATTCGAGGCAATCATCGTCGTAATCCCAATCACCTCGCCACGCGAGTTCAGCAGCGGTCCACCCGAGTTTCCCGGGTTCACCGAGGCATCCGTCTGGATCGCGTCCTCAATTGGAACTCCCGTAGGGCTACGCACCGACCGGATCGCCGAGATGATGCCGCGTGTCATCGTGCCCGACAGGCCGAACGGGTTGCCGATTGCGTACACGCGTTGGCCCACCGTCAGTCCCGCGCTGGTTTCGGCCAGAGTAGCCGGAAGCAGGTTTGGCGCATCGATCTTCAGCAGCGCAAGATCATGCCCGCGGTCCGTCGTCACAACAGAGGCCTTGTGCTTGCTCTTATCGGAGAGCGTCACCTCGATGCTACCCGTCCGTCGCTCCGCACCTTCAATCACGTGATAGTTGGTGAGTATCCAGCCGTCTTTATTCAAAATAAATCCGGAACCCTGGCCCTCCTGCGGGACCGGACCATAAAAGAAGTCCCACGCCACGGTTGTCGCAGTAATGTTTACGACACTCGGTAGGGCCTTCTTATAAACCGCGATGTTCTGCTGCTCTTCGCCGTCGAACGCGGGAGCCGCCGAAGCCACCGTGAGATTGAACGCACCATTCGGACCTTTCTCCGGCACGATACCCACGCCATCCGCCGGCTGTCCAATCCAGTGAGCGAGGGAGCCCGACGGCACAAAGTGTGTCGTGGCGTAATAGAACCCGCCCAGCAAAACAAGCACCAGCAGCACAGGACGATACTTCATAGCTTCCAATAACCCTCTCCTACCCCACACATACGATTCTAGACATCCCTGAGTTCTCGGATTACTCCCACAGAATTGAACCCCGAAATGAAAGATTTGCCGCGCCGGCCTATAAGCGCTGCCGCGCCGCATTGCTCAACTCCGGCCACAACGCATCTACCTGAGCCACCAGCTCTTCGACCGTTCCATCGTTCGTCAGCACATAATCGCTGTGTCGTGCCTTCCAGTCCTCATCCAGCTGCCGAGCCATCCGGCGTCGTGCATCCGCCTCAATCTCTGCCCGCGCCGCATCATCGAGCACTGAACCTCCGGAGACCCGCCTCACAAATCGCGCAATCTTCGTTGCCTCCGATGCTCGCACCAGCACGATTCGGTCGAACCGTCTCTGCCATCCATCCTTGCCGCCGTGCTTCGTTTCAAACACCAGGGCTGACTCCACCATCACGACCGCGCCCGGTTCACGGTCCGCGATCTCCGCTGTAAGCTCCGTCTGTCGTGCAATTGTCGCCGGATGCACAATGGCATTCAGCTCTTCGATCCGCCCTTGACCAAAAGCAATTCGGGACAACGCCGTCCGATCAAGCTGGCCGCCATCCGCCAGCACCTCCAGCCCGAATCGTTTCACGATCTCCTCATATACGGGCTCGCCGGGCTGCATCAGGCCTCGGCCAATCTCGTCCGCGTACAGCACGTGGGCGCCCAGCTCGGCAAAGCGCCGTGCCGCCGTGGACTTCCCGCTCCCCAGGCCACCGGTCAGCCCCACACGCAGCATCGCTTACGACCTGCCTCGCCGAGCCTTCGCCGCTTTCACCGTGTTGTGCATCAGCATGGCGATTGTCAGCGCGCCTACACCGCCGGGTACCGGAGTGTATGCACCTGACTTAGTAAATGCACCCGGCTCGATGTCCCCCACCAGTGTCGATCCGCGCTCCGCAAACTGCTTCGCCCGCATCGCATCGCCCGGAAAGAATCGCTCGACTTCTACTGCATCGTTCAGCCGGTTGATGCCAACATCGATCAACGTCGCACCCGGCGTCACCATGTCTGCCGTTACAAACCCCGGCCGTCCAATCGCAGCCACCAGAATCTCCGCGTCCCGTGTGTACCGCGCGATGTCTACCGTCTTGCTGTGGCAAACGGTGACTGTGGCATGTGCATTCAGCAGCAGCATCGCAATAGGCTTGCCCACGATATCTGATCGCCCCAGCACCACCGCATGCTTACCTGCAACATCAATCCCGCTCCGTTTCAGGATCTGCATAATCCCCGCTGGCGTGCATGGTTCCAAGGCAGGCCTCCCACTCTGCAGCCGCCCAGCGTTGATCGGGTGGAACCCGTCGACATCCTTTTCCGGCGAGACTGCCTCCAGCAGCCGGCGCGTGTCAACATGCTTCGGCAGCGGCAGTTGGATCAAAATGCCATCCACCTCATCCCGGGCATTCAGCTCCGCAATCAGCGCCAGCATCTCTTCGGTCGTCACGCTCTCCGGCGGAGTATGCATCTCGCTGCGGATACCGATCTCACCAGAAGTCTTTACCTTGCTGCGGACGTAAATCTCCGATGCTGCCACATGACCGACTAACACAACCGCAAGTCCTGGCGTAATCCCTTCGGCCTTCAGCGCGCGGACCTCTGCGCCCACCTCGGCCTTGATCCCCGCAGCGATCTCAATTCCATTTAGTACTCGAGCAACGTTGTTCATCCTGTTCCATCGTACAAGCCCCGCTTGCACACCTGCCGGAATTGCACCCACCCTCACACTTCGGCGAACATAGTTAAAGGCATGCCTCGTTCCCATCCCATCTCGAGCCGCACTCTCAGGCCGGAAGATCTGCGCTGGCTCGCATGTCCGGTGTGCCTCAGCAGTCTGGCGCTTGAAACCACCGCGGTCCGATGCACTGGATGCACCCGCAGCTATCCAATCATTGATGGCATTCCGGTCCTGCTTGCCAGTCGGGCCAGCCTCGATGCGCACCTGCGCTTCTGAGTTGTTTTTGCTTCCGCGCAAACCGTCTGCTTCGAAAAATCTCTTCAGTGACACCAAGGTGACATCGTTTCGGTTACCCCAGATTCCTGCAGATATAGCAACTCACAGAAGATTTTCGCGTCTAAACCCCTACATAGCAGGAGCACACGCTCCTCAAAGCAGGTTGGGAGATCGCTTTCAGGACGCGGGCGAACACTCCAGAAGGAGGATGGCCATGGAACACTATTCACCCGCGCTCGGCGCTGTGGAAAAATTCACCGAGACCGATCTCTCCTTACTGCGCGATGAACTCATGCAGTCGGGCCTCGATCACTGGCAGGCGGCGGAACTTATCGGTTCCTTTCTCACCGTACGCGGCTATGGCGTGTCGCATCACGCCGCCCGTGGCGCGGCGTCCCGCATTGAGTCGGTCGGCTGCTCGTTACAGTCCATGCAGGAAGAGCTCGAAAAGCTCGCCCTCGTGATGTAGCCTGCCCCTGCACGCCAGCTGTCCGTCTCGTCAAGGCCACTTCCAAGTAGCCGGTGCATAATCAGAGAATGCCGTCTCTTTGGTCTCCCACTAACTGGCCGCAGCGCCTTGCTGAGCTCCTGGCGCCCACCGGGGAGCTTAAGGAAGTTCCTCTCCGCCGCGATGTCCGCTCCCTGGGCATGTTGCTCGGCGAGGTGCTCCGCGAGCAGGCAGGTGCAGCCACCTTCGAAGCCGTTGAAGAACTTCGGCTGACTGCCATCGCCCGCCGCGAGGAAGAGGAGAAGGGGAGTGGCCGCACCGAGCGCTCCACTCCCAAGCCTCGTCCCTCCACTACCACACAGCACATGCAGCACGCGCTCCAGTGCGTAGAAGCGCTTGATGTGCCGGATGCTTATCAGCTCGCGCGCGCCTTTGCTTTCTATTTCGAGCTCATCAATCTCGCCGAGACCAACCACCGCAAGCGCCGCCGCCTTTCCAGCAATCTCAATCCCTCCGCCGAGCCCCAGCGCGGCTCGCTCCGTGGCGCCCTTCGCGCCATGCGCCTTGCTGGCTTCGACGCCGAACAGGCGCTCGGGCAGCTCGACCGCATCTGCGTCACACCAGTCTTCACGGCGCACCCCACTGAAGTCGCCCGCCGTACTGTAATGTTCAAGCGCCGCCGCATCTCTGACCTGCTTGAACAGCTCGATCGCATCCCGGTACCTGAGTCCCAGCTCGAGTCTCTTGAGCAGGACATCATCGCCGAGATCAGCGCACTCTGGCAGACGGATGACGTCCGCCAGTCCCGCCCGCAGGTCCGCGATGAGATTCGTATGGC
>Ga0070658_10002731_pt1 | contig 14693 bp, 10 predicted proteins | sample KBSC13metaG_FD_64664 | JGI IMG/M metagenome (GOLD analysis project Ga0070658, IMG submission 64664) | Corn rhizosphere microbial communities from Kellogg Biological Station, Michigan, USA - KBS C1-3 metaG | ecosystem: Host-associated > Plants > Roots > Rhizosphere > Soil ...
TCCGATAGCCGTCCATGTCATGGGGACGCCACCGACCGACTTCGTCGAGCGCGGTCGCCGGTACTACATCAGTCCACACGGCGATGACAGCTCCGACGCGTCCTCGCCGGCAAGGGCGTGGCGGACCCTCAAACGGGCACGCGCCATTATCTTCAGGCCCGGCGACCAGATCCTGCTGGAAGGCGGAGCCCGCTTCCCTGGATCGATCCGGCTGGGCCCGGCGGCGGCGGGAGACCCGTCCAATCCCGTTGTGGTCGCCTCCTACGGTTCCGGTCGTGCCACCATCGAGGCGGCCGGCGGGTCTGCGATCACCGTGTTCGACACCGCGGGTGTGGAGATCCGCAACCTCGTGCTCACCGGCGACCAGGCCAGCTACCGGAGCGCCGGCGGCATCAAGCTGTACAGCGACCTGCCGGGAGACCGGAAACTCGATCACGTCGTCATCTCCGGCTTCGAGGTGACGGGATTCCAGAACGGCATCGAGATCGGCGGCGGTCGGGGCGCAACGGGATTCCGCGACGTGGCGATCCGCGACGGCGCGCTGCACGGCAACCGCGACGCCGGGCTGGTCACCTACGGACCGCCCTTCAACCCGACCGCACCCAGGTACGCCCACGAGTCCGTGTCCGTATCGGGTGTCCAAGCCTTCGACAACCTGGGGAACCCGGACGACCAGGAGATCAACAGCGGCAGCGGCGTCGTGCTCGGCAGCGTCCGCGGAGCCTTGGTCGAGCATTCGACGGCCCACGACAACGGGGCGCGGTGCAGCGCGCTGACGGGACCGGTGGGGATCTGGGCGTACGACTCCGCCGACGTGGTCATCCAGCACAACGTCGCCTTCCACAACCGGACTGCGGGCAGCGCCGACGGCGGCGGCTTCGACCTGGATCAGAATGTGTCTTCGTCGGTGTTGCAATACAACCTCTCCTACGAGAACTCGGGCGCCGGTTACCTGATCTACAGCAGCCTGCCCAACGCCGCGCACACCGGCAACGTCGTGCGCTTCAACATCAGCGGCGACGACGGGCGGAACTCCTCCTTCTACGGCGCGATCAGTGTCTTCGGTACGGTCAGCCACCTGCAGCTGTACCACAACACCGTGGTGGTGAGCGGGAACGGCCCGAACCTGCCGGCCGCGCTGGCACTCCACGGCCCGTTGTCGGGCATCGCGATCCGCAACAACGTCTTTGTCGGGAACGGGACCCAGCCGTTGTCGGCGTCCGACGCTCTCCGCCTCGACCAGGTGCTGCTGCAGGGCAACGACCTGTTCGCCGCCCAGGGACAATGGAGTATCGGCTGGGGAACCGCCACATTCGCCAGCATGGCCGACTGGCGGGAGGCGACCGGGCAGGAACGCGTGGACGGCACCGACAGTGGGCTGAGCATCGACCCCGGCTTCATACGCGCGCCGGCGGCGCTGGGAACCGACCGCGCCGTCGACTACCTGCCGGGCGCCGGGTCGGCGCTTGTGGGTGGAGCCGTCGATCTCCGGGCGCTCGGTGTCGACCCCGGCCCGATCGACTTCCTCGGCCGGTCGCTCACCCGCCGGATGACCGTCGGCGCGATCCAGGCGCCCGGCAAGTGACGCGTCGCCCGCGGGCTAGCGGACACCGGCCGGTGCGGCGGCGGCCGTCAGCTGGCGGTACCCGGACGGGTTCAGCTCCTGGAACCGCCAGGCATCGCGGCACATCGTCGCCAGGTCCCGCGTGGTCCGCCAGCCCCACGCCCGCGTGACTGTCCCCGGGTCGGCCACAAGCTGCGCCACGTCGCCCGGGCGCCGGTTGACGAGAACGTAGGGAATGGGTCTGCCGCAGGCGGCACTGAACGTGTCGATCAGTTCCAGGACGGTGGTACCGGCTCCGGTTCCCAGGTTCAGGGCAAGCATCCCGCGGCCTTCGCCGAGACGTTCCAGACCGAGGCGGTGGGCGTCGGCGATGTCCATGACGTGGATGTAGTCGCGTATCGCGGTGCCGTCCCTCGTCTCATAGTCGTAGCCGAACACGCTCAGCCGATCCAACCGGCCGGCCGCCACCCGCATCAGGTACGGCACGATGTTGTTGGGTACACCATGCGGGTCCTCACCGAGCAGGCCGCTGTGATGCGCCCCGATCGGGTTGAAGTACCGCAAGGACAGCACGGCCAGCTCCGGACACCGCCGGCAGGCCTCGGCGAGCAGCTGTTCGCAGATCCATTTCGAGGTCGCGTACGGGTTCGTGGGCCTGGCCGGGGAGTCCTCGCTGATGGGTAGGGCCTCGGCATCGCCGTAGATCGAGCATGAGGAGGAGAAGACCAGGCGGGAAACGCCGTGGGCGCGCATCGCCTGCAGCAGACTGGTCGTTCCGCCGATGTTGTTGTCGTAGTAGCCCAGCGGGATCTGCATGGACTCGCCGACCGCCTTCTTGGCGGCGAAGTGCATGACAGCGTCGACGGGGTGGCGCCGGAAGACCTCGGCGAGGGCCGGCCGGTCGCGCAGATCGACCTCGTGGATCCCGGCGAGTTGCCGCCCAGCCGTCAGCTCGACCCGCGTCAACGCGCCCGGGGAGCTGTTGGAGTAGTTGTCGACCACGATCACGTCGTAACCGTGCCCGAGCAATTCGACGCACACGTGGCTGCCGATGAATCCGGCGCCGCCGGTCACCAGGACGGTCATGGGGCCCGAGGCGCGGCCCCGGTCCGCTGGCGCGGCCGGAAGAAGATCGTGCGTCACCATCCGAACGCTCGCATCGCGTAGCCGGGGTAAGGGAGCACGGCCAATGCCAGTGGCAGCAACGACGAAGCACCGACGAGCAGCGGAACGCGCGCCGTCCGGATCGCCGCGACCGGCCGCAGGTCGGCGGCCCTCGCCGACTCGACGATGTGCAGGGCAGGGACCGCGGTCGCCACCACCGCGTAGAAGGTGGCACCGATGATGCATAGGAACACATAGCCGGCCATGGTGGGGTGGGACTCACCGGCTCGCGCTGAGATGGACAGCGCCACCGCGATGACGACGTACGGCACGATGAGGCGCACGGGCAGCCGCTCCCGCCCACTGCGACCCTTGGGGGTCACCTTGAAGGTGATCGCCTTGGGCCGCACGGTGTGCAGAGTCGCCGCGAGCACTCCCCAGGCGACATAGGGCCACCGGGTGAGGATGAACAGCGCGCTCTCCCAGCTCACCAACGGTGATGTGCGCGGCCGTAGCAGCCCTCTGCGGCGCAGCCACACGGTGAGCAGCAGCGGCCACAGCGACAGCGACGCGAACCGCGCCAGGAATTCGAAATAGTTGATATGGACCCATGGCCGACCGGAGACCACCGCGATCGGCGGCAGCGCCAGACCGGTGGTGGTGGTGATCGCCAGCAGCGGGTAGTACGCGACCGCGTAGGTGAAGCGGAGGCGTAGCGCCCGGCCGACCCGGGACAGGTGGTGCGGCAGGAGGTCGTAGAGCATCATCGTGAGGCTGCGCGACCACTGGAACTCCTGGGTGAGCATGTCGGCGAAGCTGAAGGGGCCGTCGCCGCGCGCGTCCGCCTCGATCGCGAAGGCCCCGTGCCACCCGGCCGAACACAGCAGCAAGGTGGTGGAGAAGTCCTCCGCCAGTTCCGGGCCGAGGCCACCGATCTCCCGCAGCGCCTGGGTGCGCACCGCGTAGTGCGAACCGATACACACCGGGGCCAGACCGCCGTTGTGCCCGAGCTGGATGGGGCCGTGCCAGGTGGCCTCCCGGTACAGCCGGCCACGCGCGGCCCAGGACGCGCCGGCGTTGGAGTCGCAGACGCTCGGTGCCGCCACGTAGCCCACCGCCGGATCGGCGAACGGCCGGACCATCGCCGCCAGGTACGTGGGTTGCGGTACGTGGTCGCAGTCGAGCTGCGCGACCACGTCGTAGTCGCGGTATCCCCAGTGGTCGTAGAAGTAGGCGAGGTTGCCTTCCTTGCACCGGGTACGGCGGGGCCACGTGTCGCGGTGGTACTCGTCGACCCCGCGACGGCACGACAGCCGCACGCCCTCGGCGCGGCACCACTGGCGGATGCCATCATCGGGGTCCTCGTCGCACAGCCATACGTCATAGGGGTACGGATACTGCTGGGCGAGCATCGCCCGGAGCGTGCCGCGCACCACGGACCACCGCTCTGAAGGCGCACGGGTGACGACGAAGGCAACCCGTACCCGTGGCACTGACATCGACGGGTTTACCTGCTGGAGCCGGCTGACCGCCAGGAAGAAGTAGCCCGGAGTACCGGTGACATACAGCAGAAGCAGGCTGTTGAGGACGAATCCCGCCCAGTCGGTCCGGTGCGCGGGCCGCAACCACCACATCCAGAAGCCAACCAGGGCGAGTAGCCAGGCGGTGGCCATGACGCTGACGAGGACCCGGTCCCGGGCGGCGAGCGCCGGAACGAAGGTGGAGGGGCGTGTTACACGGCGGCGACGGGCGTCTACGAACAGTGGGCCGGCCGGTAGGACGCTGGCAACGAGGCCATCTGACGGGGTCCGGACGACTGGACCGCGCAGTTCGCTCCTGACCCGCCCCGAAGGCAGCGGGTGGGCGTGCCGCCGCAGTCTCGACCTCGCCCGGCCGCTCGGCGCCGTCACGACCGGACGCGCCGACCGGACCGGTCACCACCGCCAGAACGGACCCGTCTCACCCCGTCCAATAAATCGGCCAACCGACGGGCGTGTCCGGCATGACCTAGCGGAGCGCGGCTCAGCAGGTGCGCTCCCGGCAGATGCGACGACACGGTCCACCTCCGCAGCTCGTGGGCGTGCTGACTGGCGCACGGCGACGGATCGCGTGCGCGTTCTCAGGAAAACCTGGCATTTCGTTCAGGCCCACCGTATCGGTCCGCCGGCGGCATATCCGAAAGACGAGCGGTTTCACACGATCGGTTGATCGCCGTCATGCGGCGGTAAGTCAGGTATTTAGCTATATAAATTTAATCGCGCGGATGCCATTCGCCGGCGGCTCGCCCTTCGCCTTGCCATGCCTGGACGCCGGGTCTGGTGCGGCCCCTCGACGTACGCCCGGAAAGTGCCACGCAATACCCGATGGTCCGTTATCGAAAATTGCGCGGTGCGCTCTTCGCAACGCACGCCGGAAACGGCTACCGTTCCGGTACCGAAAAGGAGAGCCACCCCAGGTGAATGACATGGATAGGCGTGCGTCAGATCATTGGGCGACCGCCCCGGTGCGCAAGCGTGAAAACCGGACAATCGATATTCCTCGTCCACGACGCGGCGATTTCGCCGCCCCGCCCGGCCCGCCTGACGGGACGGATACCGAACGGACCGTGCGGCGCCGGTGGCGGCGTAACCCTGGACCACTCATCGCAGTCGCCGCGGCAGTAGCCGCGGCGGTCGTCATCGCGGTGACGGCCTGCGCCGTGCGTGGCGGCATGCCCGCTGCGGCGCCGGCCCGCGTCGGCGCGCCGGCCGCCGGCGGACTCTCCAGGAAGGGTGTCGGCGCGTGGCAGTCCACCGGTGCGGACCGGGCGCTGGCGCTCTCGCGGGCGAGCTGGTTCTACACCTGGTCCACGACGCCGGCCGACATCATCCCACCGGCCGGCGTCGACTTCGTGCCGATGGTGTGGGGGGCGGATGATGCCACCCCGGCAGCGCTCGAACAGGCCCGGCGGGCCGGGCCGTACCTTCTCGGATTCAACGAACCGGACGTGGCCGAGCAGTCCAACCTGACGGTCGAGCAGGCGCTTGACCTGTGGCCACGGCTGATGGCCACCGGCCTCACCCTGGGCAGCCCGGCGGTGGCGACCGATGCCGCCACGCCCGGTGGATGGCTGGACCGCTTCATGTCCGGCGCCGCCCAGCGCGGCTACCGGGTCGATTTCATCGCGGTGCACTGGTACGGCGCGGACTTCGTCACCGCCGACGCGGTCGACCAGCTCAGGTCGTACCTGTCGGCCGTGTACGACCGCTACCACCTGCCGATCTGGCTCACCGAGTTCGCGCTGGTCGACTTCCCCGGCGGCTGGCGGTACCCGGGCCCCGCCGAGCAAGCCGCCTTCCTCACCGCCTCGACCGCGATGCTGGCGGGCCTGCCATACCTACAGCGCTACGCCTGGTTCGCTCTGACGACCTGGGCCAGCGCGCCGACGACCGGCCTGTTCAGTACCGGAGCGGAGCTCACTGCGGTCGGCCGCGCCTTCCAGACCGCCGCAAGCTGACCATAAGTGCCCGCCGGCGGTCGCCCAGGCGCATGAGGGACACCACACCATCACGGCCGCGCACCGACCAGTTCACCGTCTACGCCCAGCCGATCCTCGAACTGGCCAGCAAGGCGGTCACCCGGCACGAGCTTCTGCTGCGGGTACTCGACGACGTCAACGGCGCGCTGCCGCCGACGGAGATCCTGGAGACGGCCGAGCGGTTGGACGCCGTACTGGAGATCGACCTGTGGGTGTTCGATCGGGCGGTCGAGCTACTGTCCACTTCGGACACCGAACGCCACTTCCAGGTGAACATCTCCGGCCGGTCGCTGAGCGACTCCCGGCTCGTGGAAACCGTGGAGAAGCGGCTCAACAACTGCCGGATCAACCCGGACCAGTTGACGTTCGAGATCACCGAGACCGCGTTGATCGGGAACTTCACCGAGGCACGGCGCTTCGTCGACCGCATGCACGACCTGGGCTGCCACCTGGCGCTGGACGACTTCGGGTCCGGGCACGCCTCGTTCCGGTACCTGAAGCTGTTCCCGATCGACCTCGTGAAGATAGACGGCAGCTTCATCGGATCGCTCACCCGCAGCCCCGCGGACAAGGTCATGGTGCAGGCCATCATCCAGGTGTGCCAGGCGCACGGGGTACAGACCCTCGCGGAGTTCGTGGAGGACGAGGAGACGCTGGAGCTGTTGTCGGAGATGGGAGTCGACTTCGCCCAGGGGTACCTGGTGGGTAAGCCGCGGTCGGTGGCGAGCCTGACTGCACCGCGGAGGACCCGGAGCATGCCGGCGCCGCCGCGACTGACCTCGAGCGGCTGAGGGCGGGCCCGGTGACCCGTCTCGGCAGCGTTTGGTGGGTGACAGTCGGGGGAGCAGTTGATGGGACGGGTCGGCCGTCCACGAGAAGTACCAGCACCAGGTTCGTCAGGGCGGGGGTGCAATGTTTCTCCGAGCCGCCATCGGGCCGGATGCGACGGAAGCAGTCGTAGCGATTCGTTGCCCAGTGGAGGACGTCTTTCGGTTCTACCGCGACTTCCGGAACCTGCCTCGTTTCCTCGGAGACGTGATGGCCATCGATCAGACCGGGCCGGCGGCCTATCGCTGGACCGTACAGGGTCCCTTGGGATTGCGCCTGAAGTGGACGGCGACCGTGACCGGGGAGCGTGCGAACGAATTCATCAGCTACGAAACCGCGCCTCTGCCCGGATTGAAAACCTCCTGGGCGATCTACCTGTCGGCCGCGTCAGAGACCGGGACGACGGAGGTGCGCGAGGTGATGAAGACCCCGCTCGGGAAGGTTGGACGGGTGGGCCTGGCGCTGATGGGGAAGCCTCCGGCCGGCGAAGTGTCGGCGAACTTGCGCCGGCTGAAGGAAGTAATGGAAACAGGCACGGTGAAGGACACCAGCTACTCGGTCGCGGGGAAGTTCACCCGGAGCTGACGACTCCGGCGACGCCGAGCGGAGCGAGCCTTGCCAGGCCACAAGGCTGGTCTTCGACTCACTAGCGAGTGTGCCCCCGGCAGGATTCGAACCTGCGCCCCCGCCTCCGGAGGGCGGTGCTCTATCCCCTGAGCTACGGGGGCTCAGCGACCCACGAACTGTATCAGGGTGCGCCGGCCCGGTGCAGAGTACACCCCCGGGCGCCGGTCACGCCCGGGGAATGCCCGTACCGCTATGAACCCAGCGGCTTCGCGCCGAGCTCCGTCAACATCCGTTGCAGCGTCGCGACCTCGGCCTGCTGGTTGTTCTTCATCGTCTGCGCCAGTTGCCGGACCATGCTGTTGTGGCTCTCCTGGAGCACCCCGTCGATCATGTGGATGCCGCCCAGGTGGTGGCGCAGCATCAGCTGGCAGAACAGGATGTCCACGTCCTTGCCCGCCGCGTTGTGCAACTGCTCCAGCTGATCGTCGGTGGCCATGCCCGGCATCAGGCCGCCCGGGCTCAGCTCCTTGGTGCCGTCCGGCATCCAGGCCATCTTCGGGCGGCTGCCCGTCGGCTCCAGGTGCCAGTCCTTGAGCCAGATGCTCATCATGCCGATCTGCGCCTGCTGGGTCAGGGCGATGTCGTACCCCATCTGGCGCACCTCGTCGTTCGTCGCCTTCTGGTACGCCCACATGCCCATCTCGACCGCCTGGGCGTGGTGGACCGACATGTCCCTGGCGAAGCCGGCCTCGGGCGAGTTGTCGCCCGGCGCCGTGAACCTCGGCGTCACCAGCCCCGCCAGGTACCCGATGAGAAGCGCGACCACCGCGCCGAGCGCGCCGAGGAGCAGCGCGCGTCGGCGTGGGTCGGAGGCCAACCGCCCGAACATCGTCAGCTGGCCGCCGCGCTCGGCGTGGCGGCGGCACTCGGCGCCGCCGCCGGGGCGGACCCACTCGGCGCCGCCGAGGCGGACGTGCTCTGGCCGAGGTTCACCGGGTCCGGGCCGGTCTTGGTGGTGTAGTTACCCGACGAGCAGACCGCGCCCGGCTCCTGCGTGGCGTTCTGGCGCAGGTCCTTGATGAAGTCGTCGATCCGCTTGTCGTTCGCGTTGTCGAGCTTGAGCTGGAAGCCCCACGCCTGCAGGGAGATGGGCTTGTCCAGGCCCGGGTACTTGCTCATCAGCATGAAGTCGTTGCCCCGCACCTTGGCCGCCAGCTCGTCCACCTGTGCCTTGGGCAGGCTGGGGTTGTAGGTGATCCAGACCGAGCCGTGCTCGAGCGCGTGCACCGCGTTCTCGTTCGGGATCTGGTCGTCGTAGACGTCACCCTGGCACCGCTGCCAGTTCGGGTTGTGCGGGCCACCCACGGGCGGGCTCTGCGGGTACGAGACCTTGCCGTACTGGTGCTGCGCCGCCTTGAGCAGCGTCGGCTCGCTCTTGCGGTAGTCCACGATGCCCGGGATCTTGTCCGCCTTCTGGTCCCAGCTCAGGCCGTTCTCGTGGACCTCGTAGACGCCGAAGCCGATGATGCCGGCGGCGACCAGGCCGACCACGCTGAACAGGGCGATCGGGCCCCAGTTGGTACCGCGGCTGACCTTCACCGGGGTGAACGGCGGCCGGCCGCCCTTCCCACCGCCGGTACCCGGTCGGGTCCCCTTGGTCGGGATGGCGGGAGCCGTCGTCCGGCCACCGGTCCGTGCGCCGGGGGTCCTGGCGGCGGGCGTCTTGGCGGCCGGGGTCTTGGCTCCGCCGGCCTCCTTGGCCGCGGGCTTGGCCCCAGCGGCGGGCTTGCCGCCGGCCGTGGGCTTGGCTCCGGCGGTCGGCTTGGCGCCGGCCGCGGACTTGCCCGAGGGGCGGCGGTTTCCGCCAGCCTGGGGGGTGCTGATGCTCATGGGGCCTCGTCGCGATCGAATGGTCAGGGAGATGGGTCCCGGGGTGGAGGTTGGGATCGGCGGCGTCCCGCATTGTGACCGTGACATCGGGCCGCCACCAAGTCCAGGAGTGTACCCCCGCTAGCATTGATCGGTGACTCCTGAGCAGCTTGCCGCAGCCGTACTCGACACCGCGCGCGCGGTGTTGACCGAACGCGGGCTGGATCCCGCGCAACTGCCTGCGGTGGCCAGCGTGGAGCGTCCGCGCAATCCGGAGCACGGTGACTACTCGACCAACCTGGCGCTGCAGGTCGGAAAGCGGGTCGGCCTGGCACCCCGGGACCTGGCCCAGGCGATCGCCGACAAATTGATACAGAATTCCGAGGTTGCCCGGACGGACGTCGCCGGCCCGGGGTTCATCAACATCACCGTCGACGCGGCCGCCGCGGGCCGGCTCGCCGGCGCGATTGTCCGGGCCGGCGGAGGGTACGGGCAGGGTTCGGCGCTGGCCGGCCAGCGGATCAACCTGGAATTCGTATCGGTAAATCCCACCGGCCCGATTCACATTGGCGGTGTTCGTTGGGCGGCGGTCGGTGACGCGCTCGCGCGCCTGCTGAAGGCGCAGGGCGCGGACGTCGGCACGGAGTACTACTTCAACGACGCCGGGTCACAGATCGACCGGTTCGCGAAGTCGTTGCTGGCGGCCGCCCGGCGTGAGCCGATCCCCGAGGACGGCTACCACGGTGACTACATCGGCGAGATCGCCGCGGCCGTGGTGCTGAAGCACCCCGAGGCGCCCGGCCTGCCCGACGACGAGGCCCAGGAGGTCTTCCGGGTCGAGGGCGTCGGCCTGATGTTCGACGAGGTCAAGACGAAGCTGACCGAGTTCGGCGTGCACTTCGACCGGTACTTCAACGAGAAGGAGCTGCACGACCGGGGCGAGCTGGCCACCGCGCTGGAGAAGTTGCGGGCGCAGGGCCGGGTCTACGAGAAGGACGACGCGGTCTGGGTCCGCACCACCGACTTCGACGACGACAAGGACCGGGTGTACGTGCGCAGCACCGGCGCCTACACCTACTACGCCGCCGACTGCGCCTACTACCTCGACAAGCGGGAGCGCGGCTTCGACAAGGTCGTCATCATGCTCGGCGCCGACCACCACGGGTACATCGGCCGGCTGCGCGCGATGGCGGCCAGCTTCGGCGACAACCCGGACGAGACGCTGGAGATCCTCATCGGCCAGCTGGTCAACCTGCTGCGCGACGGCCAGCCGGTACGGATGTCCAAGCGCGCCGGCACCGTGGTGTCCCTGGACGACCTGGTCGACGCCGTGGGCGTTGACGCGGCCCGGTACGCGCTGGCCCGGTACTCGGTGGACTCGCCGATCGACGTCGACCTGGACCTGTGGACCCGGCGCAGCAACGACAACCCGATCTACTACGTCCAGTACGTGGCCGCCCGTACCGCCGGTGTGTCGCGCAACGCGGCCGAGGTCGGGCTGACCCGCGGCGAGGAGTACGACGCGGCGCTGCTCACCGATCCGAAGGAGCTGGAGCTGCTCAAGGCGCTCGGCGACTTCCCGGGCGTGGTGGCCACCGGCGCGGAGCTGCGCGAGCCGCACCGCATCGCGCGGTACCTGGAGGAGCTGGCCGGTACGTACCACCGGTTCTACGACGCGTGCCGGATCCTGCCGCGCGGCGACGAGGCGCTCAACGACACCATGCGCGCGCGGCTGTGGCTCAACGACGCGGCCCGCACCGTCATCGAGAACGGCCTGGGCCTGCTCGGTGTGTCCGCCCCGGAGCGGATGTAATGCGCGCCCACGAGGCCGGCGCGATGCACGCCGAGGTGGGCCACCGTGGCCCGGGCTGGCTGCGCAGCCCGGACGATGTCAACGCGCTGCTGCCCGCGTTGTGGCCGCGCACCGCGCGCCGGGACGCCGCGGGGGTGCTCACCGTCGGCGGCCTGCCGGTGACCGAGCTGGCGCGGCGCTTCGGCACGCCGGTGTACGTGCTGGACGAGGCGGACTTCCGGGCGCGCTGCCGGGACTTCGTCGAGGCGTTCGGCGACGCCGACATCTTCTACGCCGGGAAGGCGTTCATCTGCAAGGCGGTCGTGCGCATGCTCGCCGAGGAGGGCATGTTCCTCGACGTGTGTACCGGCGGGGAACTCGCCGTCGCGCTGGCCGGCGGGATGCCGCCGGAGCGGATCGGGTTGCACGGCAACAACAAGTCCGTCGCCGAGCTGACCCGGGCGGTCGAGGCGGGCGTCGGCCGGATCGTGGTCGACTCGTTCCAGGAGATCGACCGGCTGACCCGGATCGCCCGTGAACTCGGAGTCCGGCCGCGGGTGATGGTACGGGTGACGGTCGGCGTGGAGGCGCACACCCACGAGTACATCGCGACCGCGCACGAGGACCAGAAGTTCGGCTTCTCGTTGTCGGGCGGGGCGGCGCGGGAGGCGGTCGAGCGGATCCTCGCCGACGACGTCCTGGAACTGCGCGGGCTGCACTCGCACATCGGTTCGCAGATCTTCGACACCGACGCCTTCGAGGTGGCCGCCAAGCGGGTACTCGGGCTGCAGGCGGACATCCGCTCCACGTACGGCATCGAACCGCCCGAACTGGACCTGGGCGGCGGCTTCGGCATCGCTTACACGTCCCAGGACGATCCGCGCCGCCCGGCCGAACTGGCCGACGCGCTGCGCCGCATCGTCAAGGAGGACTGCGACGCGCTGGGCCTCGCGGTACCCCGCTTGTCGTTCGAGCCGGGCCGGGCCGTCGTCGGGCCGACCATGTTCACGCTCTACGAGATCGGTACCGTCAAGGACGTCGACGGCATCCGCACCTACGTCAGCGTCGACGGCGGGATGAGCGACAACATCCGCACCGCGCTCTACGACGCCTCGTACTCGGCCACGGTCGCCGGTCGGGCCAGCACCGCGCCGCCGATGCTCGCCCGCGTTGTGGGAAAGCATTGCGAGTCCGGGGACATCGTCGTGAAGGATGAATTCCTGCCCGCTGACGTGCAGCCCGGAGATCTTCTTGCGGTGCCCGGAACCGGTGCCTACTGCCGGAGCATGGCCAGCAACTACAACCACGTGCCACGCCCGCCCGTCGTCGCCGTGTGCGCCGGCACCGCGAGGGTGATCGTGCGGCGGGAGACCGAGGACGACCTACTGGCATTGGACGTGGGGTGACGTGGGGCAGAAGAGCGTCAAGGTGGCGCTGCTGGGTTGCGGCACGGTCGGCAGCGAGGTTGTCCGGCTGCTGCACGAGCAGTCCAGCGATCTGACCGCGCGGGTCGGCGCCCCACTGGAGCTGGTCGGAATCGCGGTACGCCGGCTCGGCCGCGACCGGGGTCCGCTGCCGGTACCGGCGCAGCTGTTCACCACCGACGCACTCGGCCTGGTCAAGCGCGACGACGTCGACGTGGTGGTCGAGGTCATCGGCGGGATCGAGCCGGTACGCGGCTGGCTGGTCGAGGCGCTGCGCGGCGGCAAGAGCGTGGTGACCGCCAACAAGGCCCTGCTCGCCGAGGACGGCGGAACGCTGCACGACGCGGCGTCCGAGGGCGGCGCCGATCTCTACTTCGAGGCCTCGGTCGCCGGGGCCATCCCGCTGTTGCGGCCGCTGCGCGAGTCGCTGCACGGCGACCAGATCAACCGGGTCACCGGGATCGTCAACGGCACCACCAACTACATCCTCTCGTCGATGGACGAGACGGGGGCGGGCTACGCCGAGGCGCTGGAGGAGGCGACCGTCCTCGGGTACGCGGAGGCCGACCCGAGCGCCGACGTGGAGGGCTTCGACGCCGCGGCCAAGGCGGCGATCCTGGGCAGCCTCGCCTTCCACACCCGGGTACGGGCCGGCGACGTGTACCGCGAGGGGATCACCGACGTGACCGCCGCGGACGTGGCCAGCGCCAAGGCGATGGGCTGCACGATCAAGCTGCTGTGCCTGGCCGAGCGCGACGGCGACGCGGTCAGCGTACGGGTACACCCCGCGATGATCCCGCGAAGCCACCCGCTGGCCGGCGTGAGCGACGTGTTCAACGCGGTGTTCGTGGAGGCCAACGCGGCCGGGCAGCTGATGTTCTACGGTCGCGGCGCGGGTGGCGCGCCGACCGCGAGCGCGGTGCTCGGCGACCTCGTCGCGGTGGCCCGGCACCGGCTGTCCGGCAGCCGCGCCGCCGCCGAGTCGGTCTACGCCGACCTGCGCATCCGCCCGATGGGCGAGGCGATCACGCGGTACCACGTGAGCCTCGACGTCGCCGACCGGGCCGGCGTGCTGGCCACCGTGGCCGGCGTGTTCGCGAAGCACGACGTGTCGATCGCGACGGTACGGCAGTCCGGTCGCGGCCCGGACGCCACGCTGGTGATCGTCACGCATGCCGCTCCGGACGCGGCACTCGCGGCCACTGTCGAGGACCTGCGTTCGCTGGATATCGTGCGGTCGATCGCCAGCGTGCTGCGGGTCGAAGGGGAGTAACTGATGTCGCGCGGGCTCATCGAGACCTACCGGGACCGGCTGCCGGTCACGGACGCCACCCCGGTCATCACCCTGCACGAGGGCAACACCCCGCTGGTACCGGCGTCCGCCCTGTCCGCCCGGACCGGTTGCGACGTGTACCTGAAGGTGGAGGGCGCCAACCCCACCGGTTCGTTCAAGGACCGCGGCATGACGGTGGCCGTGTCGAAGGCCGTCGAGCAGGGCAGCAAGGCGATCATCTGCGCGTCCACGGGCAACACCTCCGCCTCGGCCGCCGCGTACGCCGCCCGGGCCGGCCTCACCTGCGCCGTACTGGTACCGCAGGGCAAGATCGCGCTGGGCAAGCTGGCCCAGGCGCTCGTGCACGGCGCGAAGCTGCTGCAGGTCAACGGCAACTTCGACGACTGCCTGGGCCTCGCCTCGAAGCTCGCCCAGGACTACCCGGTCTCGCTGGTCAACTCGGTCAACCCGGACCGGCTCGAGGGTCAGAAGACGGCCGCCTTCGAGATCGTCGAGTCGCTCGGCGACGCTCCGGACATCCACTGCCTGCCGGTCGGCAACGCCGGCAACATCTCGGCCTACTGGATGGGGTACCAGGAGGACCTCGCCGCCGGGAACGCCACCCGTACCCCGAAGATGTACGGCTTCCAGGCCAGCGGCGCGGCGCCGATCGTCAACGGCCAGGCGGTCGCGGAGCCGTCCACGATCGCGACCGCGATCCGGATCGGCAACCCGGCCTCGTGGACCAAGGCGCT
>Ga0070658_10002732_pt1 | contig 14690 bp, 15 predicted proteins | sample KBSC13metaG_FD_64664 | JGI IMG/M metagenome (GOLD analysis project Ga0070658, IMG submission 64664) | Corn rhizosphere microbial communities from Kellogg Biological Station, Michigan, USA - KBS C1-3 metaG | ecosystem: Host-associated > Plants > Roots > Rhizosphere > Soil ...
GATAGAAATCTATCGTCGTCTGGAAAGTTCTGACGCCGCAATAGAAGGGACGCGTTGTGGGCCATCGTGCTGTCTGCGAGTGGCAGCGGGGTTCCAAGCGAGGCGATACGCGACGCAAAGCCGTTGAAAATGCTATCGAACTGAAGCCTCGCGCGAAAGAATTCTTCGAAAGGACGCACATTCGCTGGCCGTCCGTGCGTGAAGTGAACCACTTCAGGTGACCATAGACCGTTTGACGCTCCGCGAAGTGCTATGAGACCAAGACCAACTGTAAGGTCTGTGGCTTGTGGTCGGCTAAAGGGTTGTACCAAGTCGAAAGTCATCAGGGCGGTGTCGTCCGACTTATCCAGTTCGACGAACAGTACATCGCTCATGGTCCTCCGAAACGCCCTGAGAGCAGTCACGACGTCGCCCACGGTCGCGAGATGTTGAAACAGAAGGCTGACAGGGCCGAGGCTCCCAAACGATCGACTTTGAGCCATTAGAATGCCGAAGTGCTGGCACCCGGAGGCTGCTGCTGAGCGTTCCAGGAGCTCGACAGCTACGCCAGCCGGAAGTCTTCGCTCTGGATCGTTTAGATCTGATGGCGAAATACCTACCTCGGCCAGCTGCACGAGGCCGTCGATCCCGACGAAATTCGCGACATCGAGGTATCCTTTCAGGGAAACTGCGCGAATTTGGAGCAAGCTCAGTCCTAACCGGAACAGCTGATCAGCTTAGAACAAGCGCGCTGAGCTCGCTACAACTCTCCTTGCTCGGCGCTTGCGAAGCCAAAGGGTCTATCGTCCCTATTCCACCCCCTCCGGTCATTCAGCGCCGGTGGATGGCATCCCCATAGCGGACGCGGCTGATAGGGGGTATCCGGGTGCCTTGACCGCGCCAATCCTTGGACTTCTCTCTTAACGGTGACAACGCGACCTGTGGACCGATCGCCTCACCCGCTGAGCGCGCGATAGACGCTGGCTCGGGCGATCCCAAGCTTCTCCGATATTTCTGTGCCCCCAAGCCCCTGTTGGCGCAGCGCTCGCACTGCTTCCACGTCAACCGAGGGCTTCCTGCCTTTGTAGATACCCGCCGCCTTAGCCTTGGCTATGCCTTCCATCTGGCGCTCGCGTCGGATCGCGGTCTCGAACTGTGCGAACACACCGAGCATCTGGAGGAAGGCCACCCCCGCTGCCGTCGATGTGTCGATCGGTTGCTCCGTCGCCCGGAGATGAGCACCCTTCTCGCGCAGCTGGTCGACGATGCGCTCAAGGTCAGCGACAGAGCGCGCGAGGCGATCGATGCGCGTCACCATGAGATTGTCACCGGGCCGCAGGAATGAGAGAACCGTTCCGAGTTCCGCGCGCCCCGTTGTCGTCGTGCCGGTGTGCTTCTCGGTGCGTATGATGGTGCAACCGGCGGATCGAAGCGCTTCCTCTTGAATGGCGCAATCTTGGTCCTCGCTGCTGACTCGTGCGTATCCGATGGTAGTGGTGGTCATGTGGCCTCTGTCTCAATAAGGTCTAGACCAACAGCTGCTAACTGTCCCAATTATCGGAGTCAACCCTACTGAGACGCTTTTGACGCCTCAGGAGACTGTCTCGGTGCGGTATACCTCTTTGATACAAGGTCGAGCCCACCATAACCGCGTATGCCAGCGAACGGGACCTTGACGCTTGCTCAAATTATGAGACCCTATCTGCCGGGGGTGGCATGATGCAGGCAACAGCGTCACAGCTTTATGATTACATCGCGTGCCCGCAGCGCGTTTACTTGGACCTTCATGGGGACGAGGAATACCGTGACGAGGTGAGCCCGTTCGTTCGACTCCTGTGGGAACGCGGCAGTGCTTATGAAGCGCGAGTTATCGCAGATTTAACCGAGCAGGGGGTCCTTTCTCTGCGCGGTCGTCCCGATGCAGAGCGCGAGAAGCTGACTCGAGAAGCGATAACTAATCGGGTGCCGCTCATCTACGGGGGCCGCCTCTCCGCCGATGATGTGCTGGGAGAGCCCGATCTCCTAATCTTGCGCGGCGAGGGCTACTTGCCTGCCGACATAAAGTCAGGCCGGGGCGAAGAAGGGGACCCAGACGAGGGCGACATCAAGCCGAAGGCGCACTATGCGGTTCAGTTAGGTCTCTATGTCGACATTCTGGAGCGCCTCGGCCTCGGGATTGGCCATGTCGCCGAGGTATGGGACATTAATGGCGACCACGTTCTCTATGAACTCGATCAACGTAGACATAGCAGAACTGAGCAGACGTGGTGGGACTTCTACAGGGAAACGCTTGCTGAAGTCCATCTGATCAACAATGGAACCAGTGATACGAGAGGGGCTCTCTCGTCGGTCTGCAAACTCTGCCACTGGTATACTAACTGCCGCGGCGAATTGATTTCGAACTATGACCTTTCACTGGTGCCGAGTCTTGGCCGGGCCTTACGAGATACCTTGTCCCCGCACTTCGCAGATTTGCGGGAGTTCGCTGCTGTTGATCTAGAAGCGCTCATAGATGGAAAGAAGACCTCTATTGCCGGGTTGGGGCCGGACCGTCTCCGCCTGTTTCATGCTCGCGCGAAGCTGCTCTGCGCTAATGATGCAAGTCCCTATCTTCGCCAACCGGTTTCCTTCCCCGTTGCTCCGGTCGAGGTGTTCTTCGACATTGAGGCCGACCCCATGAATGACATTGTCTACTTGCATGGCTTCGTCGAGCGCAACGTCGCGACAGGGGACGAGCGCTATTTCGGATTCTTCGCCGAGGCATGCAGCGTGGACGCAGAGCGGGAGGCATTCGCACAGGCAATTGGGTGGCTGCGAGAACGGCCCAGCGCTCCGGTCTACTACTACTCGAAATACGAACGAACGATGTATCGCAAGCTTTGTGCGCGGCACTCCGGTGTCACGTCGGTAGATGAGATCGAAATTCTCTTCACGCCGCCAAGAGCGATCGACCTCTACTACGATGTGGTGTTTCGTGCGACCGAATGGCCAACTTACGATCATTCGATCAAGACGCTGGCTAAGTGGCTTGGCTTCAGCTGGCGCGATACGGATCCTTCGGGTGCAGCCTCAATCGAATGGTATCAGCGCTGGGTTCAGACGGGCGACGTGGCCGTTCGCGAGAGGATAATTCAGTACAACGAGGATGATTGTCGTGCGACCGCCGTAGTTCTCGATGGAATCCGAGGTATGGCCTGAATACGCCGACGGGGGTCGACCTCTCGGACCACTCCGACCGAAAATGACAGGTTCGCGCAGGCGGGCGAATGCAAAGAAGCCTGCTATCCGACTCCTAAAGGATCGGCTATCATCACATGAGTGAGGCGCATCTGTCGCGCTACCTTGCCGAGTTCGATCTTCGCGCCAACACCCGCGACATGAGCGATGGCGAGCTTGCCGCCGAAATGCTCAAGGGTGGCGTTCGTCGCCGCCTCACTTATCGGCGGGCTGATAGGTTCGCCGCCTAGGCTGTTCGAGCTTCCTCGCCAGATTGGGGAGCGCCGTAAGCGCTGGACTCGGTGACAGACTCACGACACCTTGTCGCGAGGGGGTTCATATGGCTGATAAACCGAAAAATCCTTTCGAGGCGAGCCGCAACCGACAGCTTGCCGTTGAGGCGGGCCAGAAGCGACTGTGCCTCTCGCTTCGGTACGAAGGGAAGCCACGCGTGGTCGAAGTCCAGGTGGTGGGAACCTCGCTCAAAAATCGACCAGCTATGAGGGTCTATCAAGTCGAGCCGCAGTCTAACCCCGCGCCCTCGGCGAATTTTCGCCTGCTTTGCTTGATGGATGTTTCAGCGTTGCGCTCACGCAGCGCCAAGCGGCCGGGCCACGCTCCAATAAGAACAATCGGGACGAAGGCTTCAAGAGGATCGAGTGGGCCTACGTCTAGCCCGCACAAGCAGGGACGAGCGAGGAAGGCTGGACCATCGTTGACGGCACAATCCGACGCATGGCCCATCGCTATCCTTCCGGCTCTTCCTTGAGCGGTTTATGGGGCTTGTACGGCATGTCGAACGCTCGCTTGAGCGCAGCTTCGCGGCGGGCCACCGTTTCCTCTTCGGAATAGGTTTCCTCTTGATCGGACTTAGCCATGATCAATCCCAAGTTGCGTCGAATATACGAGATTGTCGGTGAGGCTACGACCATTTGGAACGAGGTTGAAGAGCTTTGGTATCTCATCTTCACCTGCCTCATGCGCGAGACTGAACGAGCCAAAGTGGACGCGATCTACGATATGTTCACGGCTAGCGCGCTCCAGCGTCAGCTTGTGATGAAGGTTGCGCCGATCGCTCTGGCGTTCGAGGTTCCAGAGCTAAAGCGCAGGAACCAGGAACATCATATGCGCCGCCGCCTCCTGAGGCGAGTTGGCCAACTTTACTCGCAAACCAACGAGATTTCCGGTCGCCGGAACGCCGTAGTCCACACCGCCTTTGAAGAGGCGGGGCAATTCCAGATTGGGGCTAGAAGCCCACACAAACCAAGCAAGCTGCGCGACGAAGACCACCTGAAATATCTGGGCGAACTCATCCAAGACACGATGCTCTTGGTTATTGAGCTGGCGGAATTGCGCGACGTCTTTCTGGACTGGATCGAACCGGGCGCGCGTGAGCGTCGGCAACGGATAATGCAGCAGACAAGACAGCGCGTACCAGAAGAGACACGGCAAAGGGCGAAAGAGGAACTCCTTCAAGCTGTTGCTCGGCGTGAGCAACGCCCGCCTCAACCATCGCGGAGGTAAGGGCTATGTCGCCGGCCTGGCGTCTCGAACTGTGCGAACACACCGAGGATCTGGAGGAATGCCACACTAGCCGGCGTCGATGTGTCGATGGGCTGATCTGCTTTCGATCAAGCTTAGGCATCTCCCCACCCACAGGTTGCTTATTTCTTCAAACACTCCGCAACTGCTTTGGCCAGCGATTGCACATAGATTGGCGTCGGAGAGCCCTGCTTCATCTTCCAGACGGTGAAACCACCTTTCAATGGCTTTTGCAGGAGCTTCTCCTGCCGCCCTTTGGAGATAAGGCGCAGTAATAACTTAGATTTGCCATCCTCTTGGATGTCGAACAGTTTCCGGGCGACCGCATCGCTCAAGAGATGCCCACCCTTAGTATCAAGGCAGAAGACCATGCTATCCTGCCATGCGATGAAATCGGGATAGAACGACGCCGTGTCCCCCTCTGAAAGGAGCGGAATGCCAAAACCACCCGAGGGAATATTACGATGCCAGGTGACCCCCGCCCCGTCCAACGCGGTAGCGAACTCAAGTTCGAAGCCGTTAAGCCCCGAATATCGCTCGTATAGGCTATTCTGAAAAGCGTGGTTACTCGAACCCACCCGCATAGTACCGAATGCGACCGGCTTGAGGCTCTCGTAAACAAGATCAGAAAATTGATAGAAGGCTTCGACCACATCCTTCGCCAGTGTATCTATAAGCTTCGCAGCTTTGCTGTTTGCTTGCACCCGAATGTCGAACTTAGGGTCCTTCAAGTCGATTACCGCGAGAGCACGAGACGACCGTGATTTGATTGCTGTGCTTGCCAGCCATCTCAGGCGGATGGGATTTGTGTGGCCATCTGGGGTCCAATCCACCTTGCTCTCTTTATTCGGTGCAAGCAGCTGCACAGTAGCTTGAGCAGAGTGGGCTTCGCCAACGGTGTTTAGATCGCCGTCCGTGAAGGCTGGAAAGTCACCGATGATTTCATCGATACGCTGGCGAGCCGCCTCAGAATCGACAAACACATGATGCAGCGCCGGAGCAAGCTGATCTCGCGGTAGCAAATCTTCGGCCGCAACAGCACCTGTCCCAAAGCTTTCGGTTATTTCAATTGGAGCACCTTGGGAGCGCAGCTTGGATTTTACCTTGCGAATGGATTCCGCGAAGACATTTTGATCGTCCACGCGAAGGAAAAAGTGAGCACTGTTCAGTAGCTGGCTGTCGTAGTGAGTCGCACCATACTGGCGCAGAACACGGCCAATGACCTGCTCAACCTGTGTCGTCGAACCCATGCTCTTGTCGATGTAGGCCAGGTAGCACTCGGGGTCGTCCCAACCTTCCTGCAAAGACAGATTGAATATGACGTGTCGGTAATCGGCGGCCTTAAAGGTGTCGAAGTCGCTATCACCCTTCGAGAAGAGATTTACCTCATCGGGCTTGCTACCATCAGCAAACTTGAGATCGGCATAGATTGCGATTTCCGAGGGTGAGACACTCTTTTCGTCGACCAAGTATCGCCAGATTCTGATAGGCGGTGCCTCCCTCATGTTGAAGGGAAGCGCCGGATCGTCCTTCAATCCATCGTCATTTATGTTGGTCTTACAGACATAGATCGCCTTAGGTCGGAAGCTCAGGTTTTGCAGCGCAATCTCGTTGTCGAGAGTGGCCAGGCGAGATGTCAGGGCATCGAGCGATGTCGACATCGGTGCAGTGGTTCCGTCAAACTGGATCGCCATTTTGACCAGACCAGCCTTTACGACAAGTTCGCTACTGATTGCAGTCGTGACGAAAGCCTTGTCGCTCGGATTGCCGTCCTTATCGAGGGCTTCGAGTTCCTTGAACTCGGCTGGCGAGCCGGACTCGCCGACCCAAAGAGAGATCGGCTGGATGACCGATTTCTGAAAGTTCTGGGGCAGACGGAGCGTGGCGCTCGCTAAGAGATATGCATCAGGCTCAAGTTCGGCGAGAAGCTCTGTTTGCTGCTCCGACAGGTTGTGCCCTTCGTCGTAGACGATGAGTAACGGCCGCCTTTGATTTCCGTCGGAGCGTTCGATCAGTCGATCCCAAGGGGATTGATCGCCAAACTGGTCATTGTCCTTCTTGTAAATATTGAGGGTGCCCTCCGACTGATCCCGGTTGTTGAAGAGGCCGGTTGTGGCCAAAATCATCAGCGGATTGCTGCTGTCCGCGATCAGCGCGGGGGTAAGGTTTGCCACGCCTATCATCTGAAAGCCGTCTACAATCTCGCTGTATTTTCCACCTGTAGAGAAATTGGTGAGAGTTTGAGCGACAACCGGCCGCGCCTTCGACATCCAAAACACGATTGGCTCTGTATGGAGGTGCGCACGGATGAGCGAGACAGCTTGCGCCAACAGGGGGGTCTTCCCCGCACCTGTGAGAGCCGACAGAGCTTGGAAGAACGGTCTCGGTTTGGGGCCCCTACTCGGGCGATCGGGATGATTTGCGAAAAAGGTATAGCGTTTCGCGATCAGCGCGGCTGCCGAACTCTGAAATACCTTGAGCTCCATTAAGCCGCGTCCGAGATGTTGTTGTAAGCATCGGAACGAGGGTTGAACCCGATATGCTCAAGGACCTTGTCAGGAATTTTGTAAAACTCGATTCCGACTCCGGTATAGGGCGCAAACGATGCATACACATGATAGCGCTTAGCTAAACCTGCTTCCTCTGCCTCGTTTACGACCTGCCTGAAGATCGTTCTATCGAGCACCGACGAACCATCCGGTGCATCCCAAACAAGAAAGAAGCCTTCATTCTTCAGGTTCACCGCAAACAACAGCTTGTGCGCCCCGATCGGAAACCTTTGTAAGTAGGATTTTGCTTTCTCCGACTTGTCCCAGTAACTCGTGAGCAGCAAGTCGATCATTTCCTCGCGAGCCAGTGCATTTACAGCGTCGGCGTCGATCTTCTCACGACCGAGTTCGACGAACCGAAATCCGCCGCCAGTGGGCATTCGAGCGCCAGCGGCCCATTGGCCCGTAATCACGCGGCGGACACGCTCGGCGGTGAGAGTGCGAGCGTAATGATCGCCCTTCTCCGTGTTGCCCTGCTCAATAAGGATAAAGCGCCTGCCTGCTCCTGTGTCGCGATTAAGTTCGAGCACGGCTTCACCCGTCGTGCCTGAGCCAGCAAACGGATCCAGAACCAGCCCGTCTGGTTTGCACCAAAGCTGAATGATTTTCTTGACCAGCTTGAGCGGTTTGACAGTCTGGAAGCCGTGCCCCTTACCGATGACCGCATTCAGCTCGTTAATGCCGGCTTGGGAGTGACCAGACTCCGCATGTTCCCATGAAACGGTGCCGAGATCGACGGGGGTGTCGTAATCCTCGTCCGCCCAAAAGGTCCAAGGAATCTTGCCTTGGCTAATGTGCTTCAAATGGCGCTTCACTGCTGGACGCCCTGCTCCGACATTTTTTTGCCTGTCGTCGGAAAATAGAAGCCGTGGTAGGCACGCTTCGCCCTTCAAACCCTTCTCGTAGAGTTTGAGCGCACGCTTCCGCGCCCCTTGGATCACATTGTCGCTCTGAGGATCATAGTCGCTCAGAGCGACAGCACTTCCTTTGAGGATCAGCGCCTTACCTCGGTCGTCACCAAGGTCCTTTTCGACATAGGAGCTTCCCCACCGCTCAAGGAGCCCTTTGATCTCTTTCTTGCTTAGACCCGACCAGTGCCGCGTCGGAATGCTGACCGGCTCTCCGAAGCGATGTTCAGCCTCAGGATAGTGAAGCTTTCCTGTGAAAGGCGATTGAATGGCGTAGATAGTTCGTTCGCGCTTCTCTTGCGCTGCGAGATCCGCGGGACGCCAAGGTCCGTCTGGATCACCGTCCTCATTAGTGAAGCGTGCGTTCATTGCGTCGCTGCGCTCTAGCAGCGCAGTTTTCGCGAGCTTCTGGTCCTTCGCGTAGACGAGAACATATTCCGTGGCAGTCGCGACGTGATTAGTGCGCTTTGTAGAATATGCCTTCTGCCAGTTGATAATCGCTAAGCGGTTATCCTCACCGAAAATCTCATCCATGAGCATTCCGAGGCGATAGAGCTCTCGATGATCGATGCAGATTGCCAGCACGCCGCCAGGCCGAAGCATCTCGCGCATCATCCAGACGCGCGGAGTCATGAACTTGAGCCACTTGCTGTGGCGCGAGCCATCGTCCTTAGGAACGAGCTCGCCCAAGTCAGGATCGTTGGGATCCTTGTCCCACTTATCGTTATATCTGAAATCTTCGCCGGTGTTGTAGGGTGGGTCCGCGACAACCAGATCGACTTGGCCGCGGTGGCGATAAAGAGTGACCATCGCGGACAGGTTTTCGCCGTCCCAAATCTCATTAAGCGACTGATCGACCTCGTCGCCTAGCGAAAACTTTGAATCGATCCGAGAGAGTTTGGGTTTGACAAGCCTGGTAATTTGCCAGGGCGCAGCACGCCCCGTGTAGTTCATCACGATGCCGTCTTTTCCAGCGGCGGTGAGAGCTTCGTCATGTTCTTGTAGCAGCTTTATCAGAGCGCTTCGTTGCAGCTGATCGTAGTCCATTCGCCTCCCCTACGTGGACCGTTCCCCGTTTGTTCGAGGATGCCACGCGCCGATGCTCTTGCATAGGCCCTCAGCCAGAAAATCAAAGTCGGCGCAATGGGCCAAGAATTTGCTTATGCTGGGCTCAGGGGTGCAGTCTGCAATAGTTAACCCACGCCGGCGACGCCAAGCCTGCATGCTGCCCCAAGCTCGGGCCGACCGAGAAGCCACTCCCGAAGTAGGGGAAGGCCATTTCAGCCTCGGTTGGCTGGTTCGGGTGATGAGTTTCCACCCGCTCGAAGTAGATGCTCTCCGCTTGCCCCAGGTCGGGCGCGAAGATCGTGACGTGTTCTTCGGCCCACGACCGGGCAAACTCGAACACCTGGATGATTGGGTTCGCCACGTCGGTCACATCGCCTCCGTCACGCACCAGCCGAACAGGGGGTCGCACGCCGCGATGCCACTGACCCCATGTGAGAGCATGTCGTCGAGGCCGAGCCGCCGACCGCCGACGACGGTTTGATCGATGCGCTCGACGGAAAAGTCGGTGATTTCCCGGTTACGAGAGAGCTCGTAGGCAACATAAATCTCTGCGGCGTGCTCGTTCCTTCTCGCCGCGATGAAGAACGCCTCGCGCCCTTCGGGTTCGACCGTGAACAGCTTCAGTTTGTGCATGTCTGCATCTCCTTTGTCGTTGAGATTGCAGACTAGGTGCGGTGCGCATGGGATGCGGGTGGGTTCGTCTTGGGTTCGTTGTGGGGCTCAGGGAAGCTCGCTGGGCGCGAGCCGATCGTGACCGCGCGCTCAAAGAGCTTTCCTCTCTCGCTCCACGCTGCGGGATCGCCAGAGATCATTTGGCGAACCGTCGAGCCGATTGCGATCAGTCAGGTTCTCCCTGGGGGCGCAGAAACTAAAAAGACTCACCGCGACCACTGCGTAGGATGTCTGCACTGCTTTGAACCTCGCTTGCTTCTGGAACACCATTTCAGGGTAAGGCCGATCCGGGACACCGGATCAGGCAAGTTGCTTGTTGGATCTTGCTGAGCGACACAACCAACGTCGCAAATGCTCTCAGGTCAGAAACGCCGGGTTTTCTGCGGTTTTCCGGCTGCTCAAGCGCCTCGCCGGTGAAGGGCCGAAGCTTCGCGCGCGGTGTTTTTCATCTTCGCCGCAGCAGTCGACGAGCTTCAAATAAGGCAATCACCGCAGATGCTTGGGCACGACGTCACCCTCTCAACCTCGACGATTTCCCAGACCAGGGTCAGCATCCCACCGCGCCGCACCCGCAGCCGTGGCCTCGATGGCTTCCCTGAGGTCGGACTGCCAGCGCCAGCGCCACCTTTAGAGCGCCGTGACGATCATGTTATCGTTCTTGAATCCGTGAGCGTCGGCATACCACTCGGAATACATAGTGAGCGCTTCGCCGTGCGTGCAGGCAAAGACCATGAGCTCGTCCGTACCGTTGGTGAAGCATGCGTAGGTGAACACCGCGACGGACGCCGGGATCCCGACGGCTAATGCGTCAGCAGCGCGGGAGGCGATCACCGCGATGAAGCTCCTATTCTCGTCTCGGCGATTATGTCGTTGGCCATGGTGACGTTGCCAAGTTCGGCGGCAACGAGGATCGCCTTCATCAGTCTGGCGATCATAGCGTTCCGTTCCAGCACTGGCCGCACCTTGGCATCGTATGCGGCGGCTTCGGCTCTGATGCGCAGCAGCGCCTCGCGGTTCAAACGGGCATTGAGATCGTCGATGAACTCGCCGATGCGGCAAGCCTTCACCGCAGCACGGAGCTTCATCTGACGACACACCGTGGCGGGCGAGACACCAAGGTTGCGGGCGATCTGACGTTGGGACAGGTGCCCCAACTGATAGGCATCGACAGCTTCGATCCACTGCTGATCGGTGATGGGCGGGAGCTTCTTCCTCGACATCCAACATTATAGCACGCCGCGGTTGCCAGGTCAGGTCGAGATTCAACTTATCGCGGACGAAAATACCGCGATTCAACGAACTTACGTTTCTAACCGACACAGTGGCGACCGATGACTTGAGGCGGGTTCGCTCGCGTTTGCGCACCTCTCCGCATGCTTCGCCGAACCTATCGATCACATCGAAACCACCGGAGAGATTGCCTTACTGGTCAGCCTTCAAAATGGCATTCACCATGGAGCCCATGAGCCTCACATTCGAATCTCTTCATTCGGCAGCAACCTGAGCAGAGGTCTTTACATGGATAGCAATTCGTGCGGCCTTTCGCCTCCCGTAGGCAGTGGGATCGTCAGGCTTGCTCGCCATCGAATTGTAGCGAGCACCCATCTTCTTCATGGCATTGGACATCCCTTCTATATGAACCCCATAGCGATCCCCTAATTCCGTTCTGTTCACCATGCCGTATTCGAAGGGGACCGCGGCTTCCTCGTGTGCATCGGCTGTCATGCGGACCTTAGCCATCCATATGTTCCCATTTATTCCATGAGGACCAGGGTGACATAGCCTTCGGACGTTTCTGTTCATGGTTACGGTGTCTGCATGGTCTCCAGACACACTCCAGGAATGCCCACCAGGTCAGTGGGCTCGCATGTTGCGCTCAGTGGGATCCCGTCGGCGACTGGGGCACTGCTTTCGCCTGCGGCGACGATGTCTGGTCAGGTCAGTGAGGGTGATAGTCCACAGACAGGAAGAACTGGCCGCCGGTGCGTGTGAAATGCTTGGTCATGTATTCGAACCACCCGCGATCGGGATGCAACCCCACATAGATCGATCCGGTATTATTCGTGGACTGAAGCCATGCGTCGTGGATAAGTCCATAGAGGCCGGCCGGACGAGTGCGCGCTGGCGCTTGAAGAAAAGTCAGGTCCGCCGCGACATGCAGATGCGCATTGGTCCTGAGGTTCTCTGGAAAGCCGATGGCAAGCAGGCGGTCTTCCGTCGGAACGCCTCTCAGATTGCGGCCATGCGCCATGACGTCGAGCTTCTTGCAGAAGAGGGAAAATATCGCGCTGAGGTTCTTGGCCGATAGCACGCGATCCGTGTTGAGCGTCAGCGCGTGGGTCATTTCGAGTTCGCCGATCCATCGGACGAACTCGCGGCGGCGACAATTTTGAGAGAAACGTGTGTCGAGCATGACTAAAGTGTATGTTACTCGACACGCATACGCAAGCTCATTCTGGGTCGGCTGCCGCATGTGCATGCGTGCCAGGCGCTATGCGCGCCCAGTCGGAATCGCCAGGGCGCTTTGAAGCTTGGCAAGATCCTTCTCGTCTAAGCCTAGCTCCGAGATGTTGTCGCGCTGGGCGCGCAGCATGGTGATCACCGGCACCTCGTGCTCGCTGAGCCACCGCCGGCGTGGGTGCGCACTTCCTACGACCTCGCGGAGGACGGCCTTGTGCTCCGGGGACAGTAACCGGAGGGGCATCCCGGCTATCAGCTCTAACTCGCTCGTTACCTCCTCAGGATCTTCGCCATGCCCTTGGGAATGCGCGAGAAGCTCCCAGTTTACCTCGGGGTGCCGCTGCACAGCCACAAGCCGCAGGAACGTCGCCTTGTCCAGTTGCAGCACCTCGGCGATGTCTTCAGCGCGATCCAGCGGGATCGGCACTCGTCCCAGCGCCATGTGGCTCAGAACGACCGCCTGGTTGTAGCCCAGCAGACTGCCGATCTTGCGGATGCTTAGCCCTCGTTCAGCGTTTGCGCGCTCAAGCGCGGCCTTCATGACCAAGGCCGCTTCGGTGTTCGCGTAATCATACCCTCTGGCCAATTCCTGCCTCCAAAATGTGTGTGCTATTTGACTTGCATTCGGTTTCTGCGCATGCTACACCACACGCATGAACTCCTTGCCTCCCGACCGCAAGTCCTATCCGCGCACTGTAGACGTTCGACGTGCGATCGCAGCCTGCCGCGATAGCGGCATGCAAGTAGGTTCGGTCGAAATCAGCCGCGACGGGTCGATCCGTGTTCACAGCGCGGATGCTGCTCCACCAAGGCCGGCAAATGACTTTGAGGAATGGGAAGCGCGCGGCCTACTGTGATAAAGGGCCTGCACTTCGTTACCAAGCGGCGGAAGGGAAAGCTCGACCTTCACTACGTATATGCCTGGCGTGGGGGCGGCCCACTCGTTGCCACCCGCGAAGGCGGCGGAAAGCCGGTTCTCACCGCGACAGAGTTGAAGGCGGCCATCACCGCCATCGAGCGCCAGAACAAGCCGGATGAGACAACTCTCAAGTCGCTCATCCGCGACTGGGAGCAAAGCCCGGAATGGAAGCGTCTCGCGGATTCCACCCGGAAAACTTGGAGTTCACAGGTCAAGGCGATCGAAGACCGCTGGGGGCAGACACCCCTGTCACTGTGGAGCGATACGCGAATGACCTCGAAGATTGTCGCTTGGCGGGACCTTCGCGCAGACACGCCGCGAGCAGCTGACCTTGGTGTGATGGTTTTGCGCGAGCTGCTCAAATTCGGCCGGCTTCGCGGCCGCGTGCAGATCAATGCAGCTGAGGGTATCCCGACGCTCTATCGTGGTGGCCAACGTGCCGAGATCGTCTGGACCGACGAGGACCTGGAGCGATTCGCCTTAGCAGCCGAGAAGCTGGACAAGGTGCATGTTCTCGATGGTCTTCGCCTGTGTGCCCTTACAGGGCTGCGACGTGAAGACTTGGTCACCGTCAAGCGCGCGGACCTTTATGACCACGCCATCGTCAAGCGTGCCCTGAAGGTGAGCCGCGGCCTGCGCCGGACCGCAACCATGCCGCGCATCCCTGAACTCGATGCCTTGCTTGCCGAACTTGAAACGCGGCCAAGGCAAGCGGGCGTAGATACTCTGCTTGTGAACAGCCGAGGTGTACCCTGGACTGGCGACGGTTTCGGCGGATCGTTCAACATCGTTCGCGATGAGGCCGACATCGTCCATGTCGACCAGGTCAGCGGTCGCCGCAGGCGTAAGCATCTTCACGACGTTCGCGGCACCTTTGCGACCAAGCTGATCCTCAACGGCCTCACTGATCAGGAAGTCGCCGAGGTGATGGGCTGGTCGGTCGAAAAGGTTTCCGGCATCCGGCGCGTTTATGTTGACCAGTCGCGCAGGATCGTGGCAATCGGCGAGCGCATCGCGCAGGGCAGTGTAAACCGTTCTGTAAACCGCCCGGAATGAGTTCAGAAAAATCGACCTTTTCCAACGGGATGCGGGTGTAGCTCAATGGCAGAGCAGAAGCTTCCCAAGCTTACGACGAGGGTTCGATTCCCTTCACCCGCTCCACTTCCCAGCGATAGCTGATACACGCAGCCGATGCCGGCGCTGTTCCTTGCTCTGCTGACCGCCGCACTGGCCATTGCCGGCGGGCGGACCGCGCGAGTGACGGCGCAGTTGGCGGCGGCGCTCGGCGCGCGGGCCGGATTGCTCCTCGCATGCTGGCTTACCGCCGTCGCGACGGCGACGCTGGCAGGCTGGGCCAGCACGTGGATCGCCCCGGCG
>Ga0070658_10002733_pt1 | contig 14690 bp, 10 predicted proteins | sample KBSC13metaG_FD_64664 | JGI IMG/M metagenome (GOLD analysis project Ga0070658, IMG submission 64664) | Corn rhizosphere microbial communities from Kellogg Biological Station, Michigan, USA - KBS C1-3 metaG | ecosystem: Host-associated > Plants > Roots > Rhizosphere > Soil ...
GAAGTAGGTGGTGACGATCAGGCTCAGGCGTCCCTCGTTGCGATAGTCCCCCGAATCCACCCCCATCCCGCCCTGCATATGTCCCTGCGCGTCGTAGGCGGTACCGTTGTCCTCCCCGACATTTTTCCAGCCCTGGGCTTGTAAGGTCCAGAGATCTCCCGGCTCCATGTCGTTGGCTTCGTAGATCGTGGGCCGTCCCGTTCCCAGCAGATCGGAGGCGAGCACTCCCCAGGTCTTTCCGGTATCTTTCCAGGGCATTGCCTGGAATTTGCCCTGCCCCAGATTACGAAACAGTTTCCCGGAGAGAGCCTTATAAATCTCCGGGCCACAGGCCGAACGCGTGCTTCCGACCTCGCAGATCTGATTGGATGCGGCATCGAAATGGATATACTGCCCCACAAAAAGATCCAGGCGCCCCGAGCCGGTCAGGTCGGCAAAGGCGGCGCTCATGCTCCAGTCCAGCCCCGAGATGCCGCTCTGCTTCGTCACCTCCTGAAACTTGCCGCCTCCCAGGTTCTTGTAGAGGGCAAAACAGTGGTAGCCTGTCAGGAAGAGGTCCGGGCGACCGTCGCCATCGTAGTCTCCTACCGTACAGCCCATCCAGTATCTATTGCTCACCAGACCACTCTGAGCGGTGACGTCCTTGAAGGCGCCATTGTGTTCATTGTGATAGAGGCCGATATGATGTGGCCCGACCAGGAGAATATCGGGCCAGTTATCGGAATCGTAGTCGAGGAAGGCACAGCCGCCGCCCGAGGTCCCCAGGATCGTCAGGGGCGATCGACCGCCATTCCCGAGCGAGAAATCGAGTCCCGCCTTCTGCGCGACATTTTCAAATCGGAGGGAAGAGTCCGAGGGCGTCTCCACGGCAACGGGGGTGAGCGGCGCGAGCGGCTTCGTCACGGGCGGATGCGACGACAGACCGTTGCAGCCTGCCAGCAAAAGGCAACAGGTCAGGAGAGAGGGTAGCGCGCGTAGGGTCTTCATGGTTGCGGGGCCGTTCCGGGAGCGGTTTTGGGGCTGAGCGCCTCCAATCCGCGCTGCAGGTCCTTGTTCTTCGGGTCGATCGCCAGCCCTGCCCGCACGCTGCCGAGGGCGCTGGTCTGGTCTCCCAGTTGGATCTGCAGGCGTGCCAGCTTCCCGTACAGGTTGGCGTCGTCGGGATGGCTGCCCAGCGCGATCCTTACCGCGTCCACCTGCTGGCTGAGTTTCTGACGGTAGTGGAATACCTGGATCATCTTGTCGGCTTCCTGCGGCCGATTCAGGCGGCGGTAGACCTGACCAAGAGAGAAGTAGACTTCGTCCTGGCCGGGACTAGTCACCAGGGCTTTCTCCAGATAGTGTGCGGCAGGCAGCCAGTGCTGCCGCACACGCTCCAGTTCGCCGCGCTGAAAGGGTAGCAGGGCATAGTCCGGATTCAACTGCTCCAGGCGGCCGATCGACTGCTCCGCAAGATCGAGATCAGCCTCATTGCGATGCTGGGTCAGCAGCAGGTTCGTGAGGGTGGAGAGGATGTGTATATTTTTCGGTGCGAGCTGCGCGGCACGACGCGTCGCTTCGATGCCTGCACTCACATTTCCCACGGCGACATCGACACTGCCTTTGAGCGCGAGGTAGTGAGGATCGTTCGGCTGAAGGAGCAGGGCCGCGTCGATCGCGTTCTGCGCCTTCGCCGACTGCTGCATCTGGAGGTAACAGACTGCCAACTGATACCAGGAATCGTCATCGCGCTTCTCCTGCGCGAGGATCGCCTCATACTCGTTGGAGGCGTGCAGGTAAGACCCTTTGCGCATGTAGAGTCTGCCGAGCGCATTACGACCGGGAAGATAGTGTGGGAAACGGGAAGTGACCCCCTTCAAGAGTTGGAACGCCTCCTCATTTCTATTCTTCGACATCAGCAGTTCGCCCAGGCCCGTGGCGACATCGGGATCATCCGGGTTCAGTTCCAGCGCGGTCCGCAGGGCAGGCTCGCCCATTCCGGCATCCCCTTCTCCGGCCAGCCGCAGCGCGAGCGTGCGCGCGGCGAGCGCGTCCTTGGGGTTGCGAGCCAGGGTCTGATTCAGTTCCAGCATCGACATACGCCGATAGCGATTGGCGGCATTGCCGGGCCGGTACCACCAGCACAGTCCGCCGAGGATGCCGATTGTGAGCAGCGCCGCCGCCAGGATTCCGGCTCTGCGCCGGGTCGGCGCTTTTATCCTATCTGTCGTGTTCGTCATTCTATTTATGCTCGATCGAGATCAGATGATCTGCGAGAGTCGCCGTGATCGTCGTTTCGGGGAAAAGGCGTCTGGGACGCATATGACAGGAGATACATCCGGTCGTCGCATTCACCGGGCAGACCCTGGACTGTCGACTGTTCGGGTCCTGCGAAACAGGATGCGCAGTCTCTGCTTTGGCATGGCAGTTGAGACACGCCTGTTCGTACGTCTTGCGATCCGTGCTGACATTTGTATGCGCATCGTGACAACTCAAACACGAAAGCGGCTCCCCGCTCCGGGTCCGACAGGCGCTGCGCACGAGCGCATAAGGCTGGTAACGATGGGTCTTCGTCGCATCGCCCGACTGTATATCGACGTCCACGACATTGCGGTGGCATTTGCCGCAGCGTTGATTGAGTTGGGTGGAAGAGAGTTTCGCCAGATTCTCCATATGAGGCTCCGTATACCTCTTCGCCTGCATCGCCTCGATATGCGCTCGCCCGGCCCCGTGGCAGGCTTCGCACCCGACGCCGTAAAAGCGGGGTTCCGGTTGTAGGCTCTGTTTGGGAACCGTAGTGGAATGGCAGCTTACGCAACGCCTGGCCTTCTCACCCTGTTGGATACGCCCAAACGGCACGTCTCCGGCGTCTTTTACCTCCTGGCCCGGCGTCATATCCCAGAGGTGATATTCCGGAAAGTAGCTCATGTGGGTTTCCAGCATGGTGTCGGCGCTCAAAAAAGAGACGAACGTCAGGCCGACCTTACCGGATCCCAGGGCCAGTTGCAGCGTCTGCACTTCCGGCTTGCCCGTATCGAGGTTCTCCCGTGTGATCGCCAGCGTGTCGCCGCGATCTTCCAGCGTGTATCCCGCCAGCGGCACGACACCCGCTCGGGGCGCCAGGGCTCCCAGTTCCGCGCGTGTCGCCGCGTGCATCGTGAGATCGTGCCGACTGCCCCGATGCGCCGCGGATTCGGAAGCGTGGCACTCTGCACAGGCGGCATTGCCCATGAACTCGCTCGCTTGCGTCGCCGTAATGCGCCCAGGTGGAGCGCCGCCACGATGCATGCATCCTGCTATTGCCAGCATGGCCCCGGTCAGGAGGACCAGGAGGCCGAGGAGGGCACGGCGGCCATTAACGCGGTGCATCATCACATTCCGTGTCCTTCACTGCTGCGGCTGCGCCGCCGTCTTGATGCCTGCCGCGTCCAGCTGTTCCAGAGCCTTCCGGCGCGCCGTATCCCGTCCGGCCAGTGCGGTCGGATCCTGTGGATGAATCGCCAGCACATTCTCATAGGTGTCCGCCGCCTCCCCGAACTTCCCGGCCGTTTCCAGCGCCTTTGCGAGCGCCAACAGGGCCGCGGTATCTTGAGGAGCGCTTTTTGCCGTCCGCCGCAGGGCCGCCAGTTCCGGAGTCTCCCCGGTCGCCTTGCGGAGCAGCCCCCAGGTCTCTTTCTCCTGTTCCGGTCTTCCCGTTCGTCGATAGACCTCGATCAACTCTTCCAGGCAGCGCCTGTGGTCACCATTCCACTTCAGGCCCGCTTTCAAAGCGCTTTCCGCACCTGCCCAGTTCCCGCGCAGTCCTCTTATCTTACCCAGCAGCGCATAGTAGTCGGGGTTCCTTTCGCTGCTCTCGGCAATCTTGAGCGCGACCGGCTCCGCCTCGCGCAGTGTGGCTGCATCCGGCTGGTCTCCGAGGAGCGCCCGGATCTGATTGACACGAAACTTTTCTGCCGGGTAGGAGGGCGTAAAGCCGATACGATGTTCCATGATCGAATACACCTGGTCGGCGCGTTTCAACCGTATGCCCAGATCCGTAAAGAGTTCGTAGCAGCCGTCGGAGAGCATGATTTTACTAGTTCCCGCCGTAAGGAGATCCCAGGCATCCTGATCCCGTCCCTTTGCCGCCAATGTCCGTGCCCATGGCTCGATATTGGCATCTGCTTTGGGATCGAGTTTCTTCCCTTGATCGTACTCCTGCATCGCTTCGGTCGTTAGGTGCGCGGCAGCGAGTATCTCCGCTCTCTTGAAATGACCCACCGCCCACTGCGGATCGAGTTCATACCCCTTTTTATAAGCATCGAGGGCATCGAGGGCGTGTCCCGATTCGCCGGCGCACCTTGCCAGGCCCTGCCAGTAGGTCAGATTCCGCGGCTCCTTCTGCACCAGTTTCTCCATGATGATCCGGGCATCGTCGTTCTTGCCATCCCTCTCAAGACGGTATGCCAGTTCGTACATGACGCCCAGGTCCTCCGGTTTTTGCGCCTGAATTTCCGCGAGGACTTTGGCCGATGCATTCGGAATCTTGTTTTCATGCTGCGCCTGACTCAGCGCGGCCATCAGATAGAGGAGCAAGCTGCCGGCCAGAACAACACCGCCCAGCAGGAAGAGACGCCGACCTAAAAGGGAAGAGACATGGGATTGCATTATGGCTCCTGTATGGTGAGATCCCCTGGAATCCGGGGATTCGACACGACGCTGTGCCTGCCGCTCGGCCAGTTCACCTCGACGCGCGTCACGGAACGGAGGGATCCGAGGCCGAAATGGAGGCGGGAATCGCTTGCGGAGAGATAGCTGCCTCCGGTCGTACACTCTGCGGTCCATCGCTCCGTGCCTGCGAACACGACGACCTTTGCGCCGATGCCCATGCGATTGCTGCGCGTGCCCTCCAGGCGTATCCGCAGCCAGTTGCCGCTGTCGGGAAATCGGTTCAGCAGCAGACGCGGAGGGCCTTCGAGATCGGTCGCCAGAATATCCGTTTTGCCGTCGTCGTCGAGGTCACCAATCGCCAGCCCGCGTCCTACCGCAGGCTTCGTGAATCCGGGGCCGGCCTCCTGAGTGCGTTCCGTAAAGGTCTTGCCCTGTTCATTGCGGAAGAGCTGCAGCGGCTGCGCGTAGTGCGTCATGCTGTCGATCTGCTCCTCATTGTCGCGGGTATGCCCGTTCGCGATGGCGAGGTCGAGCCGGCCGTTGTTGCCGACATCCAGAAATTTGGTTCCGAAGCCGACCATCAGGGTCGTCCGTGGCCCGATGCCGCTGACAAGCGTACGATCGAGAAAGGTGCCATCCGAGCCGTTGCTATAGAGGCTGTCCGGCTCCGCCTCGTAGGTAGTGACGAAGAGACCCGGCCGGCCGGTGTGTTCGTAGTCTCCGAAATCCACCCCCATCGCCCCTTGAGGCTTGCCATCCTCCGAAACAGCGACGCCTGCCTCCGCCGCGACATTTTTGAAGCCCTTGCCCTTCTCGTTGAGATAGAGTTCGCCCGGCATCTCATCGTTGCCCAGGTAGAGATCCGGCCAGCCATCGCCGTTGACATCCGCGAAGACGACGCCGAGGGCCTTTCCGTGGGCCTTTCCCAGTCCCATCTCCTGCGTCACCTCTTTGAAACGTCCGTGTCCCTGATTCCGATAGAGGCTTCCGAACTGCGGATTGTAGGAGGCAGGGCCGCAGGACGAGATCACCTTTCCAAACGAGCAGAACTGCAGAACGCTGGGAGAGAAGACGACGTAGCGCCCGATGTAGAGATCCAGCAGGCCGTCATGATCGATATCGGCAAACGCCGCGCCGGTCGCCCAGGCGGTAGGCGAAGGAGCCTCCAGGCCGGAACGGCGTGTGATGTCCTCGAACTTACCGCCGCCCAGGTTACGATAGAGGCGCACGACGCCATAGCCTGTCAGGAGGAGGTCGGGACGTCCATCGTTATCGATATCGCCCACAGCGCATCCCGTATACATTCCGGGTGTTTCCAGTCCGCTGCCTGCCGTCACATCGGTGAAGGTGCCGTTGCCGTTGTTGTGGTAGAGAGCACACCGCCCTGTGCTGCTCGCCCCGGTCTGCCCGATAAGAAACAGGTCGGCATGACCATCCCCATCGTAATCGAAGATCGCGCATCCGGAGCCGATGGTCTCCAGAATCGTCAGAGGTGATCGGCCGCCATGCCCCTGCCGGAATGTGATCCCGGCAGCGGCAGTGCGATCTTCAAACCACCCCGGCACCGGAGGTGGAATGGGTGCAGGCGTCGGGGGATTCCCCTTGCTGCCGCATCCGAGCCCCAGGCAGAGGAGCAGCGCGATCGCTGCCGGAAAACACCTGGTGGAGATTTCGCCTCTGAAAATTCTCACGTCTCTATCGGTTTCCGGAGGGGTTTCCGCCGGTCGCTGGAAGATCGCCCGACTTCGGCGCGGGAGCCGACATGTGGGCGGCCTGAAGGCTTGTGATCTCTTTGGAGACCGCGGGATCACTCGCTCCCATGCGCTGATAGATAGTATACTGGGTGAAAGCGCCCTCATCGTTCCCGTACTTGCGATAAATTCGTGCCAACTGCAGATGCAGATCGCGGTTTTGCGGCTCCGTCAGAATGCGGTTGGCGAGTCCCTCCATCGCACGCTTTGCAGCCCCCAACTCCTGCGAAGCGGCGATCAGTCTGTCGCCTTCCGCTTTCTGCCCGGATTTTTTCAGGCAGAATCCAAGATGATAGAGGACCTGGTAGTCGGAAAGATCGAGAGCCTGCGCTTTGCGATAGTAGGAGACGGCTTTGCTCCATTCGCTTCCACGCTCGTAAAGTCGGCCCAGGCCGGCGTAGGCTTTTTGCATCTTGGGATCGATTTGAAGAGTCGCCTGGAACTCCTGCTCTGCCTGACTGCGAAGCGCCGGTGTATTGCCCTGCGCCATAGAGACCTGCCCATACAGGTAGTGCGTGTCCGGATCGTTCGGAGCGAGCGCCAGCGCCTTCTTATAGGCCTGTTCCGCCTCGGGAAAGTGGGTAAAGTAGGCCGAGACCTGGCCCAGATCACGCCAGATATCCGGCTGTTGGGGATCCAGTACAGACGCCTTTTTGAGCGCTTCCAGCGCAAGCGCGGGCTGATGCGCGTCGCCATAGAGTTTTCCGAGGTGATACCAGGCGAGGGCGTCTTCAGGATGGTATTCCACGAGTTTCTTGAGCGGGTCGATGGCGGCCTTGGGACTGCCCGCCTGATAGTAGGTCTGCGACAGCCCCAGATAGGCGCCGCTCTCTTTGGGGTCCAGGCGCAGCGTCGCCTCGAACGCCTCCTTCGCCTCTTTTAATTTCCCTTCACGCAGAAGGGTGCTCGCGAAACCGAGTTGGGCTTTCGTCCGGTGAGGATCGAGCTGTGCCGCCCGCGCAAAGGCCTTTTCGGCATCCGGCAGATCTCCGGCTTTCAGAAGGGCCGAACCATAGTAGACGAAGGTGAGAGCATCGTTCGGATCGTCGTGGATGGCGAGCGCGAGTTGTTCGACGGAAAGAGTGCGGAGCTGTCGCTCTTTCGCCCACTCGCTGCGCCGCACCCCGAAGCTCACTCCGACCGCGAGCGCGCCCAAAGTGAGCAGGACGATGAGCCGGAACCGCACACGCTTCGGGTTCTCAGGTCGGGTTTCGATGGGAGAGACTTTCATGGTTTTGTGGCGCATCTCCAGACGACGGGGGGCGATCGTGTAGGAGATGGAGATCGATATTTCGAGAGGACAGCCCGGAGGCGCGCCTCCAGGCTGTCCAGGGATCATCCTAATCCAGGATAAGGCAGCAGGAACTACTGGCCGCAGATAGTGCCGTTCGTCGAGAAGGCCCATGTCTGCCCGGGGTTGTCCTGGCCGGGAATGAGTGTCTTGTTGGCGGGGTAGCTCCGCTGGAACCAGTTATTGGAGCTGGTCGGATCATACAGTTTGTCGTTTGCAGCCGTGCAGGGGAACGTTCCTCGGGTCGGAGAGAGACCGATAAACTTCACATGGCCGTCCGCGTAGCAGACATTGCCGCCACCGGTATGGCGCGGCAGCGCCCAGGTGAAGCCCTGCCATTCCAGCCAGCCCGTCGGCAGCGAGGCGTTGTTACCGAAGATCGTATCTTCCTGCAGCCAGACCGTGTTGGGTCGTCCCAACCAGTCGACGCCGTCACGCCCGCCCCAGTCGTTGTGACCTTCTACGAGCAGCCAGGTTTCGGCGGGAGAGGCAAATTTAGCCTCGGTGACCGGCCTTCGGATCACTCTTCCGTTTCCTTCATCGACCCCAGGAGCAATCATGTTGTTGTAGAGGTAGCTGACGGGGTTCCGATTCCATTGCCACTCCGTCGGATCTTTGGGATTTTCGGTGTCGTCACCGGAACTGGGGCAGTAGTAGATCCCTTTATTCTTGATATAGGGCGCTGTGGTGTTCTGCCATTCGCCGGTCCCGTAGGTTCCGTTGATAGAGAGACCCTGTGCGTTCGGCAGCCAGCCGCCGAACGGAAAGCGCTCATCGTAGTCTTGCGTGTACATTCGGAAACCCAATCCGAGTTGGCGCACGTTGCTGGCACAGGAGGTCTGGCGCGCTTTTTCGCGTGCTTGGGCGAAGACAGGGAAAAGAATAGCGGCCAGGATAGCGATGATGGCGATGACGACAAGCAGTTCGATCAGAGTGAAGGCGCGTTGACGGCACCTCGTTGTGTTGCCTTGCATGGTAAATACTCCCTTCATGAGACTTCAATCATACTACAGCATCGAAAAATGGACTGGTACTAGCCGCCTGTGTTGGGACTGCCGGACCCTGGGCTACCCGAGCCAGGACTGCCCGAACCGGGGCTGCCGGACCCTGGACTGCTATCAGGACTGCCATAATGTTCAGGGCTGCCGTTGTGGTTCGGTTCCATGGTACCGCCGCCGGACTTCGGCATGTATTGGAGAGGCGGCCCGTGTGAGCCGGCCATATTCCCGTAGGGATTCTTGTTGGTATCCTTGGCGCCAGGCCCCATAAACTTCCAGCCCAGGAACCCGATGAGGAGAAGAAGAACAACAACCGCACCGGCCACTATTGCAGGGTTCGCTTTTTCTTGCACGGAAATCACCTCCTTACCATTGAAATTATGTTCCCTGTAATATCTCACGAACTCGCCCTACATGCAGGTCGAAATGCGCCTGCAGGCAGGACAATAGTTATATCTGGCTTTAACATGGCTTTGGCAGAAAGGTGACGTCTCTTTCTGCGTGGTAAGTTCGAATTCCTTCCTCACCAATAAATTTTTTTTAATTTCTTTTGGGGCGTTCCGACCCTTTCGTCAGCCCCCTCTACGTGATCCAAGGGTGAGGACAGACGAGTGCTTCTCCTTCACTGCATTGACTGTCTGGAGAGGTGTACTTATTCCCGTGAGCCTGCATGCTTCTTTGCTGCTCTCTCAAAACGGAAGCGAGGCTCCTGTTATTGGAATTAGTGGCACAAATCGCAGTTTCAGATGAAGGTTCCTAATTTCCCGGACGCTCGCCTAGACGATGCCTCTTTTCAACTCATCGAGAGGATAGAGTGTGCCGCGCCAGACGATCCCCTGGCGCGTGCAGGCAAGCCAGGTGGAGTGCAGGATAATATAGCCCAGCATCAGCGCCGCGAGAGGATAGCATAGACCGTATTGGCATTCGGCATCGGAGACACGGCGCATCGTACTCGCGCCGCTCATCATACCGAGCAGTGCGCCGACCGCCAGCCATCGACCGGGCGCGAACAGGATCAGTACCGCCAGAGGATAGACGGCGGTCAGCAGCAGTCCAAAAACTCCGATCAGCATCCGAGGCATGCTGAAGTCGAATCCGGCGAAGGCGTTTTTGGTGAGGCACTGCATCACCCCCTGAAAGCCGACGACCCAGCGCACCGATAACAGGTCGCTGCCGTCCACCAGTTCCGAACGAAAACCGTGCCGTTTGACGACTTTACCGAGCTTGGTGTCGTCCGCCACCTCCATCGCCAGCGCGCCGTGGCCGCCGAACGCATGGTAGGCCGAGGCACGCACCATGTTGAACGCTCCGAACCCGAAATAGGCGGAACGACGGGGATCGGAGACATCCCAGATGCGACTGCGCAGAAGGAGCATCAGGCTGAAATAGCTGGCGAAGAGCCGCTCCCAGAAGTCGCGGGTATCGATGCGGGGGAAGACGACCAGATGATCGGCTCCTACCCGTCGCGCATACGCAACCGCGCGCAGCAGAGCATCCGGCGTATAGACGACATCGGCATCCGTAAAGAGCAGCCACTCTCCCGTCGCCTCCTGACTGGCGATATGGAGGGCATGATTCTTGCCCAGCCACCCTGCGGGCAGCCTCGTGACATGCCGCACACGCAGTCTGGGGTTGGCCGCCGCCAGACGTTCGAGCAGTGCGCCAGTGCCGTCGGTCGAGCGATCGTTGACCGCGATGATCTCCATAGAGGGATAGTCTATCTCCAGGAGGCTCTGCATCGCTCGCTCCAGAGTGGCGACCTCATTGCAGGCAGGCACCAGCACCGACAGGGTCGGCAGCGTCTCCCGTTCGTCCGGCTCGATCGCGATGCGGGAGAGCCGCTGAAAACGATGCCGATTCAGCAGCAGCATTCCGGTGGCGGCAAACCAGGACGTCGTGATACCGCCGGTCAACAGGAAACTCAACAGGCGTCCATAACGCATCAGATGCAGCAGAAAATGCAGGAATATCGGCACGAGCGGCCTCCTCTAATCTTCGGGCCGGTTGGCGGATGCAACTACTGAGATACCACGGCCGGTATCGAGGTGCAGTACGGACCGGATCCTGCATGATTGTGACCGAAACCTTCTCCTTCGCGCAAGTGGCGACAATCTCTCCCCTGAATACGCGGCTCTGCCCGCTCTGTTCCCACCTGTGATGGCAACGCTCTTCTCAGACTTTGTCGGATTTCAAGGAGGTAGAAGGGGGGGTCGGTGGTGAAACATCGGTTATGTCGCATGCGGGACCAGGAAAGGTTCATCTCCCACGCACACGAAGTTCAACCCACTGCGTAGCAGTTCGCTCACAACGCTGTGGCAAACCGGAAAGGAAGGAATCATGAGTACGGAAAAAGAGAGTATTTCACGGCGCGATCTGCTCGGAGGAGCCGGCCTCGTCGGGGCAGGCCTCATGGCGGGCATCTTACCGGTCCATTCCGAACCGATGACCGGCCGTCGCCGCGTGGGGGCCAACGACAAGCTGGTCATCGGTCTGGTCGGATGCGGCGGTATGGGCGCGGTCGATATGAACAAGCTGATGGAAAAGCCCGAAGTACAGGTGGCGGCGCTCTGCGATGTCGATAAGAACCGAATGCCCAAGGACATCAAGAGCGTGACGGATAAGTACGGTAAAGCGCCCGATCTCTACGGCGACTACCGCAAGATGCTGGAGCGCAAAGACATCGATGCGATCATCGTCGGCACGCCGGACCACTGGCACGCGCTGGTTCTGATCAACGCGGTGGAGGCGGGCAAAGACGCCTACTGCGAAAAGCCGATCTCCCACGACATCACCGAGGCGAGATCGATGGCCGCCGCCGTCAAACACTACAACAAAATCGTCCAGGTCGGCACCTGGCAGCGCAGCACGGATATCTTCACCAACGCGCTGAACTATATCAAGTCCGGCAAACTGGGCAAGATCTCCAAAGTCCGCGCCTGGAAAGTCGAGGAGCGCGGCGCAGGCCGCGGCACCGTGACGACCCCGCCGCCCAACCTGGACTTCGACATGTGGACCGGTCCTGCGGCAGCCTTTCCCTACGAAGCCAATCATGTGCACAACGCCTGGCGCTGGTTTAAGAACACCGGCACCGGTAAGACCGGCGACTGGGGCGTCCACATGATCGATATCGGCCTGCTCGGAATGAGCGAAGGCACCGACCTGGTGATGCCGACCGAGGTCTGCGCCTTCGGCGGCAAGTACTCCTTTATCGACGACGATCGCGACACCCCGGATACGGTCCAGGCCATCATGAAGTTCAAGGATCCGGACTTCCTGCTGCACTGGGAGACCGGCAAAGATCAGCCCGGCAAGCCCGACCACGGCACGGAGTTTGTCAGCGCGGACGGCAAGACGCTCCAGGTTTCGCGCGGCGGATGGTCCGTCATGGACCCGAAGGGCGAACTGCTGCCGAAGGAGCGCATTCCGGCGACCAACGATCACTGGCAGAACTGGCTGGACTGCGTGAAGTCGCGCGAACAGCCGCGCTCCAATATCGCCTCGATGGCGCAGACGACCATCACCTGCCACCTGATCAACATCGCCCTCGACGCGGGTGAATCGGTCAAGTTCAGCAAGGAGAAGATGGACATCGTCGGCAAAACCGGGAAAGACAGCATCTACTACGCCCGCGAGTATCGCAAACCCTGGAAACTCCCGATCTACAAGTGATGGACGGCGCCGCTCCTTCGGGTACGACAGTGCCCTCGGAGAGGCGGCTACAGGCTCCCACGCAGATGTCCTCAGCAGAGAAAAACACCCCTTCTCTGCTGAGGACGTTTCTCGATTCTTGCGGTCTTTAATACATACAAACCTTCGCTTGCCGGATTTTGCATTTTGTGGTAAGATGGCTGCGTTACGCTCTCTATGACATGACTATTTGCGAATACCGCCCTATTTCAAGTCATGGATGGCTGACTCACCTGCATGAAGTACCAACGGAATATGTGTTCTCTCGTGAAGGAGGTTTGGAATGCAAAAAGGTCGTAGGAGTTGTGGGTTCACTCTGATCGAACTGCTCGTCGTCATCGCTATTATCGCCATCTTAGCCGCGATTCTCTTCCCCGTCTTCGCCCAGGCACGCGAAAAGGCACGTTCCGCGACCTGTCTCTCCAACAACAAGCAGATCGGTCTCGCCTCGATGATGTACATCCAGGACTACGACGAGACCTTCCCTGCCGAGCCCTGGTATGGTGGCAACGCAGGAGACGGCGTGCCGGTGATGGGATCCGGCGATCCTGGAGCAAGCCCGTTCAACTACAAAGACGAACTGGCGCCCTACATAAAGTCCGAGCAGATCTGGATCTGCCCGAACAATATTCCGAACGGTACGCTGAGAACGGCGCCCCCGAACCTGGGATATCACATGAACGGCAATGTCATTACGCGCACGGGCCTGTCCCAGGCCGCGATAAACTCGGTCTCGACCCTGTTCATCATGCGCGAGAGCGGGCGTGGCTATGTCTTCAATCGCGCCTACCTGCGGCCTATTCCCGGCTACTGTGACGACGTCGTGGCCTACGAGCAGGGCAGCGCGCAAAACTACATGCCACATATGAAGGGCTACAATCTCGCTTTTGCCGATGGTCATGGCAAGTGGTATCTCTCCACCTCCGCCCAAAAACTCGCGATGTTCCCCCAGGATCTCGACGATAGTTACAATCGAAACCCCGGCGTCCCCTACTGCCATCCGTAGAGACACGCCGGGCTAGAGCCAGGCGCTAGAGGTTGCTGCCAGCCGTTGTGCCCTCTTTAGAGGGCCTTCGGTTGGCAGCACTACACATCCGGTGGAAATGCGTTAGGCTGCACCTGTACTAGTGGCCTCCCCTGCGCTTGTCTGCACAAGCAAACGCATGGGGGGCCGTTTTTGTGTGTCTCTTGCAGGTACGAGGAGGAGAGGCCGACCGATTTGCCGAATGCCGGTTTCAGGAAGGCGGGTAGAGATTCGATGACGAAAACAACACTGTTTTTTCTGCTGATACTGATCGGAGTGATGACGATGGCGCACGCTCAAACGGGGCCGGTTGCCCTGACGCTTACCGACGGCAACATCCACGACATGACGCTGCGCTCCACGGCAAACGGAGAATATGCCATCCGCACGACCGGCAGCGATCCCTATGTCTTTACCGCTCCTGTCCCTGCCTTCGATGCAAAGAAGCATCATGTCTTAGCCTTCGAATTCTTCAGCACCACCGGCACCGACCATTTTCAGGTTTTCGTCCTGCCGCCGCTCTCCGAAGATCGCAGCCTGAAAGTGGCCGGGCTGGCAAACAGCGAGGGCTGGTCGTCCTACGCCCTCGACCTTCAGCCGATCCTGGCAAAATCCGGCGGCAAGGTCGGGAGTCTGCGTCTCGACTTTGGGAGCGCGGCAGGCAAAACGATCCAGATCCGCAATCTGGTTCTCCGCGAGCAGACGCCTCAGGAGGCCCAGTTGGCGGCGCGCCGGGAGGCAACGCGGGAGGCGGAGCGGCTCCGGGATGTCAGTCTGCGTAACTACCTACAACACGCCTATCCTTGCCGGGTGACCCAGGTAACTCTGGACGTGACGAGTGAACTCCCGAACGGAGAGAGAGGCGGCGCCCTCCATATCGAAGGGGAGTTGCCGGATGCCCAGGCAAAAGATGCCTGTCTGGTCGAAGTGCCTATCTATGAGGACATCACTGAGGCACAACATTTTCCTACGGTACTGCCTTTAATCGCCGAGAGGAACGGCAAATTCCTCGTTGGTGTGAGTCGGCAGCGCAAAACAAGCAACGGCATTTTTGACCGACTGCTTTCGCGCTGGGCGATAGCAAAGCGCGATGGAGACACGTTTAAACTGCTTTCTCATGCTCGCTACCTGGACTATATTCGACCCCTCAACGATCTGCCAGAAGAGAAGCCGCGCAACAAAAAGGGGATTGGAGGCTTCACGCTGGGCCATCCCATCAGCGATATTGACGGTCGCAGCGGAGAGGCCCAGATCGTCCAGATCGCTGATGGGATGGCCCAGCGTGAAGCCTCCAATCCCCTTTTTGTTGC
>Ga0070658_10002734_pt1 | contig 14685 bp, 10 predicted proteins | sample KBSC13metaG_FD_64664 | JGI IMG/M metagenome (GOLD analysis project Ga0070658, IMG submission 64664) | Corn rhizosphere microbial communities from Kellogg Biological Station, Michigan, USA - KBS C1-3 metaG | ecosystem: Host-associated > Plants > Roots > Rhizosphere > Soil ...
CGAGGGCAACATCGTCGACGCCGATCAGCACGCCGAGGCGGAGACGGGGCTGTTCTTCATGCGCCTGGTGTGGGACGTGGCGCATTTCCGCCTGGACCGCGCCCAGACGGCGGCGGGGCTGGCCGAGCTGGGGCGGCGGTTCGATCTTCGCTTCCAGCTCACCTATTCGGACCAGCGGCCCAGGGTGGCGGTGTTCGCCAGCAAGGCGCCGCACTGCCTTTACGACCTGTTGCTGGCGCACCAGCTGGGCGAGCTGCGGGCGGACCTGGCCATGGTGGTCTCGAATCATCTGGATGTGCAGCCGGTGGCCGGGCACTTCGGCGTCCCCTTCGTGCACACGCCCATCGACGGGCGCGACAAGGCGGCCGGCGAGCTGGTGCAACAACAGGCGCTGGAGCGGGCCGGGGTCGACCTGGTGGTGCTCGCGCGGTACATGCAGATCCTGTCGCCCCAGTTCGTGGACCGCTGGCCGTCGCGCATCATCAACATCCACCACTCGTTCTTGCCGGCGTTCGTGGGCGCGAAGCCCTACCACCAGGCCAAGGCGCGCGGCGTGAAGGTGATTGGCGCCACCGCGCACTACGTGACCAGCGAGCTGGATCAGGGACCGATCATCGATCAGGACGTGTGCCGGGTCAGTCACCGCGACGAGGTGGAGGACCTGGCGCAGAAGGGGCGCGAGCTGGAGCGCCAGGTGCTGACCCGCGCCGTGCGCGCGCACCTGGATCGACGCGTGCTGGTCTCGGGCAACCGCACCATCGTCTTCGTGTGAGGCGGCCCCCGCGCGATCAGTTGACCGACGAGGAGGACTCGCCGTCGGTGTCGGGGCCGCTGTCCAGCTCGTCGTCGCTGCCGGGCGTGACGATGCGGTAGTTGCCCGACAGCCAGTTGCCGAGATCGGCGGCCCGGCAGCGGGTCGAGCAGAACGGAAGGGGCGGGCGCCTGGCTCCATCGCCCGCGGAGGCGGTCCTGGAGTCGGTGGGGGGAGGTGTGAAGGCGCGCTTGCAGGTGGGACAGATCATCGCAGGAGCTCCTTGTCCGGCGGGGGTCGATTTAAACGTGGGAATTCCAGAATCGGAGAAAGACGAAGAATACAACGAGATGTGCCGCGGTCGCTGATCGGTATAGTCTGCCCGCCACGGTGGCAACGACCGACGCCGAGGAAGAGCACCGCCTGGCCGCGGTGACCGCTTACGCGATCCTGGACACGCCCCCCGAGGCGGCCTTCGATCGCCTCACCCACCTGGCGAAAGAGCTGTTCGACGTGCCCATGGTGGTGCTGACGATCGTCGATCGCGAGCGGCAGTGGTTCAAGTCGCGTTACGGAATCGACGTGGATGAAACCTCGCGCGACATCTCGTTCTGCGCGCACGTCATCCGGCAGTCGGGCGTGTTCGTGGTGGAGGACGCGGCCGCCGATCCGCGCTTCGCCACCAACCCCCTGGTGACGGGGCCTTCCCGGGTGCGGTTCTACGCCGGGGCGCCCATGATCTCGGCCAGCGGCGCGCGCATCGGCGCCTTCGGCATCCTCGATCGCCGGCCGCGCCAGCTGAACGAGGTGCAGCGCCGGCTGCTGGTGCAGCTGGCGGCGACGGCCATGGACGAGATCGCGCTGCGGTCGGTGGTGGAGTCGCTGACCATGGGGGCCGGGGGCGCGGCGCGTGCGTCGTTCGACATCTACCGCCGCCTGCGCTTCATCACCGAGCAACTGCCAGCCATCCTGTGGACCACCGACCGGGAGCTGGTCTTCACGTCGGCCACGGGGGCCGGGCTGACCGCGATGGGACGCGCCCCGGCCCAGGTGGTGGGCAAGAGCCTGGCCGAGTTCGTGGCCGCCGCGCCGGACGCCTGGCGGCACGTGGCGGCGCATCGAGCGGCCGTCGAGGGGCGGGGCAGCTCGACGGACGTCTGGTTCGAGGGGCGCGCCTACCAGACGCGGGTCGATCCGCTGCGCGACGAACAGGGGGAGATCGTGGGGAGCATCGGGGTGGCGCTGGACATAACGGATCGCGTTCGCTCCGAGGAGGCCGTGCGCCAGAGCGAGGCGCGCTACCGCATGATCGCCCGCGCCACGAACGACGTCGTGCGCGACTGGAACATCGAGACGGGCGAGTGGATCTGGAACGACGGCATCACCAACGCCTTTCACTACCCGCCCACCGAGGTGGGCGAATCGCTGGGCTGGTGGACGGAGCACATTCATCCGGCCGATCGCGAGCGGGTGCTGGCCAGCCTGCGCGCCGCCATCGAGTCGGACGCCGCCGCCTGGAGCGACGAGTATCGTTTTCGCCGCGCCGACGGCAGCTACGCGGTGGTGCTGGACCGCGGATTCCTGTCACGCAGCACCGCCGGTGGGGCGGTGCGCATGATCGCGTCGATGCTGGACGTCTCCGAGAGCCGCTCGATCGAGGCCAAGTTGATGCAAGCCGAGCGGCTGGCCTCGATGGGCACTCTGGCCGCCGGCGTGGCCCACGAGATCAACAACCCGCTCACCTACGTGATGGCGAACGTGGGCTTCGTCTCCGAGCGGCTGACGAAGCTGGCGGCCGCCGCGGCCAGCATCGAGAGCCCCGCGGGCAAGGCCGGCCAGCTCGCCGAGCTGGCCTCGGCGCTGAACGAGGCCCAGGAGGGGGCGGTGCGCGTGCGGCAGATCGTGCGCGATCTGAAGGTGTTCTCGCGCAGCGACGATCACAGCGGGGCGGTCGACGTGAAGCGCCTGCTGGAGTCGTCGCTGAGCATGGTGTGGAACGAGATCCGTCACCGCGCCAAGGTGACGCGCGACCTGGGGGCGGTGCCGGCGGTCGAGGCCAGCGAGTCGCGGCTGGGGCAGGTGTTCCTGAACCTGCTCATCAACGCCGCCCAGGCCATCCAGGAAGGCAACGCCTCGGCCAACGAGATCGGCATCGCCACGTCCACCGACGAGACGGGCCGCGCCGTCATCGCCATCTCGGACACCGGCAGCGGCATCGCGCCCGAGGTGATCGAGCGCATCTTCGATCCCTTCTTCACCACCAAGCCCATCGGCGTGGGCACGGGGCTGGGCCTGTTCATCTGCCACGGCATCGTCAAGGGCCTGGGCGGCGAGCTGACCGTGGAGAGCACGGTGGGGAAGGGGACCCGGTTCCGCGTGATCCTGCCGCCCGCCCAGGGGGCGCTGGCGATGATCTCCTCGGCGCCGAGCGGCCCCATCACCGCCGCGGCGTCGCGGCGGCGCGTGCTGCTGATCGACGACGAGGTGCACCTGGCGCAGGGGCTGCAACGGGCGCTGGCGCCCGAGCACGACGTGGTGCTGGCGACCAGCGGGCACGAGGCGAAGGAGATCCTGGAGGTCGACGATCGCTTCGACGTCATCCTGTGCGACCTGATGATGCCGGACGTGACTGGCATGGAGGTGTTCGCCTACGTGAAGAGCGCCCGGCCCCACCTGGCCCCCCGCGTGGTGTTCATGACGGGAGGGGCCTTCACGGCGCGGGCGCGAGCCTTCCTGGACGAGGTGCCGAACCGTTGCATCGAGAAGCCGTTCGAGCTGGCCCGGCTGCGCTCGGTGATCCGCGAAGTGAGGAGCACCTAGCCCGGAGCCTGGGAGGCTCCCAGACCCTCCCGCGACACCTATCGGCCGCGCTTCAGCCCGGGGGGCGGCGCTTCAGCTCGTCGAGGCGGGCCCGGGTGGCGTCCGGGGCGCCGCAGCGCAACTCCACGGAGGCCAGCAGGGCCGTGACGGCGGCGCGATCGTCGTCGCTGGCGATCGGCGATTCGAGCGCCCGCTCCAGGTGGATGCGCGCCTCGTCGAAGCGCCGCATCTCCTCGTAGGCCCGCCCGATCAGGAAGTTCGTCAGCCACAGCTCGCCGTCGTGTTCCAGCGAGGGGCGCAGCAGAGCGGCCGCCTTCTCCAGCTGTCCCCCCTCGAGCGCGATGGACGCCAGGCGCGCCACCGGCCAGGCCAGGAAGCTGTTCTGCAGCGCCGCCTCCTCGAAGCGCCGGCACGCCTCCTCCAGGTGCCCGCGCGCATCGGCCAGCTCGGCCAGCCGGGTCTCCGCGGCGCCGAAGGCCGGCGCCAGGACGCGGCAGCGCTCCCAGGCGGCGCGGGCGCCGTCCTCGTCGCCGAGCGCGTGCAGGCGCACGCCCAGCTCGTACAGCGTGCGGCAGGAGCGGGGCGCCAGCTCGGCGGCGCGGCGCAGGCGCTCCAGCGCGGCGCGCGGCTCGGTCTCCGCCAGCGCGCCCAGCAGCCACGGCAAATAGAAGGTGGGCGCGCGGGCCGACGCCTCGTCGTAGCGGCGCAGCGCCTCGTCAGGCGCGCCGGCGCGTTCCGCGCGCAGGCCCTGGGCCAGCCGTGCTTCCACCGGATCGTCCTCGATCGCGACGTAGCGCGAATCGGCGAAGGCAGGAATCTGGTGAAGGTCGTCGAAGGGCGACGGCTGCGCGGCCTCGCGCACCGACTCGGGCCTCAGCCCCAGGCTCGCCATGGTGCTCAGGTAGAAGCCCAGGCGGCGGGGGGCGTGGGGGCGCTCCAGGCGCTCCTCGTCGACGAACCGGGCCGCGCGGTCGATCATCGGGCGGACCGCCTGGGGCGCCGCCAGCACCTCCTCCAGCACGGTGACCAGCTCGTCGGGAGATCGGAACAGCCGCGCCAGCTCGCGCTGGCCGGCGGCGGCGTAGGGCTCGAGGTCGGAGCAGACGGCCAGCGCCCGATGGGCCGCGTACTCCAGGAACTTCGAGTCCGAGCGGCTGCGGTTGTAGATCGTGGGCAACAGCGGCGACAGGCCGATGTCCAGCCCGCCCAGGAACAGGTCGACGGCCTCGGCCGCGTCGCTGCCCGTCGGCGCGGGGCTGAACAGGAACCGCGCGGCGTCGAGCGGCTGGAACAGCGCGCGCAGGCTCTCGTGCCCCTGGATGGCCAGGTCGACCTCGGGGTGGCGCTCGGCCACGCGCAGCAGGGCAGGCGCGACGAAGCGCAGGTCCTCCAGGTGGCCGACCGCGCCGCTCCACCCCAGGCGCACGCGCGGTCCCGGCGCGCGGGCGGGCGACGCGGGGCTCCAGCGCTGACTGGGGAACACGGCCCTCCGGGGGTTGACCAGCCCGAAGCGACGCTCCAGCTCGTCGGTGGGGAACTGCAGGCAGTCCGAGTGCCGCGCCAGCTGAGGAGAGAGGCTGCGCCGCACCAGATCGCCGGGCGACGCCTCGCCGTGGGGCGGGTGAAGGTGGTGGTGATTGATCTCGTAGACCGACAGCCGGCGGGCGCGCCGCCGTGAGTCCAGCATCGGCAGCAGATCGGGATCGACCTGGTCGCTCAGCACCAGCACGTCGGCGCGCAACAGCAGCGCGTGCACGGCCGGGGACAACAGCGAGCCGCTCACCACCGTCACGTCGCCCAGCTCGCCGAGGGCGCGGCAAGGCTGCACGGTGCGGTAGCGATGCGCTGCCAGGTGACGTCCCCCCGGCGCCTCGACGTGCAGGATCGAGAGACGGGGTCGCGACCGGGGATCGAAGCCCACCGCGGCCGTCATGTCCGCCTGAGCGAGGGGGCGTCGGTGGCGCCGGGCGGCACGGTCGCCGGGCCGGCGGCGCGGAAGCGTGACTCTTCGGCGCGGAAGTCATCCGCGAACAGATGGTGGATCAGCGAAGCCAGCTCGGTGCCGCCGGTGCCCAGGTGCGGGGCGATGGCCTCCCGGAACTCGCGCGCCGTCTGGAACCGGTCGTCGGGACGCACCTCCAGGGCCCGGCGCAGGATGGGGCCCGCCGCGCCCGGCAGCGTATCGACCAGGCCCAGCTCGACCAGGCTGGGCCCGGTGGCCGCGCGCACCAGCAGCTCGTACGTGGTGCTGCCCTGGTACAGCACGCTGCCCTTCAGCATGTAGTAGATGACCAGCCCCAGCGAGAACAGATCGGCGCGCCCGTCGACGGCACCGCCCCGGGCCTGCTCCGGTGACATGAAGGTCACGTTCCCCTTCACCACGCCCGACTGGGTCTGGGTGACGCGCCCCTCGGCCTTCACGATGCCGAAGTCGAACAGCTTCACCTCGCCGCGCGCCGATACCAGCACGTTGGAGGGCGACACGTCCCGGTGGACGATGCCCAGCGGCTCGCCGTTCTCGCTGGTCTTCGTGTGCGCGTACTCCAGCGCCTTCAGCGTCTCGGAGGCGATGTACAGGACGGAGGCCAGCGGCGGCGGGCGGCCGTCCCTGGTCAGGCTCTGCTTCGTGAACCGGCCCAGATCGCGGCCCAGGATGTACTCCTGGGCGATGAAGTACTCGTCACCCACCTTGCCGAAGTCGAACACCGGCACGATGTTCGAGTGCACCATCGAGGAGGCGAGGTTCGCCTCGTCGATGAACTGGTCGACCATGCTCGGCTCGCGCGAGAACTCGGGGCGCAGCCGCTTGATGACGAACTTCCGGCGGAACCCCTCGGCGCCGAAGGTGACCGCCGTGTAGACCTCGGCCATGCCGCCTTCGCCCAGACGGTCGAGCAGCGTGTACCGGCCGAACGTCGCCTCGCCAAGCGGGGAGCGGGGCGCGAGCTCGGTGGCGCTGTGGCTGGTGGGCCGATCGAGGTTGCTGTCGGGGCTGCGGCCGGGGGCCAGCCCGGGACCGGCGCCGCGCAAGGTCCCCGCGGGCAAGCCAGGGTAGCTGTCGGCGCTTGACGCCGCGGTGGTGGTCGTCACGGGCGCGGGGGCGCCGCGCCGGAACGCCAGCAGCATCGCCACGCCGGCGACCAGCAGGGCCACCGCCCACAGCGTCACCTTTCTCTCCTTGGCCACCGCGTCCGCGTCGTGGGCGTTGGCCGCCGCCGAGGCGAAGGTCCACAGCGCCAGCGCCGATCCCAGCGGGGTGCGGGCCGCCGCCCACGTCCCGTCCGGCGCCTCGAACAGCGGGCCCTGGGGGGCGGCCGCGATCGCGGCGGCCAGCAGCGCGCGCTCGGCGTCGGGGCCGGCGTTCGCGACCACTCGACCGTCGAGCGCCAGCGCCACGGGGCCGGCCGCCTTGTCGGCGATGGTGCGCAGGGCCGCCGGGTCGACCGGCTTCGCCAGCACCAGCACCACCGGATGCTCCCGGCCCGGCACCGCCACCAGCGTGGCGGCTGCCGCGTACGGGCCTGCGCGGCTGGCCACGATCTCGGCCGCGGAATCGCCGTGCTCCCGCACCCGGCGCAGCAGGCCACCCACGCTCAGCTCGTTGGCGCCGACGCCCTCCACGACGTCCAGGCGCACCGTCCCGAACGCCAGGGCGTAGACCTTGAACTCCGTGCGCCAGGGCCGCCACCACTCTTCGGTGCGCCACAGATCGCGCATCGTCCGTTCGTCGACGTTGCCCTGCAGGGCGAAGACCAGCCGCGGATTCGAGGCGGCGGTGTCGGCCTTCAGCCGCAGCTCGGCCAGGTGGGCTGACAGCCCGTCGGCGGCGCGCTGGCCCGCTGCCTCGGCGGTCCGGCGCGCCTCCTGGCGCATGACCCGCGCCCGATCGGCGTCGAACTCGCGGGAGCCAAGGACGGCAACGCCGAGAGCCAGCGCCGCGCCGAGGATCCCCAAGATTCGCCTCACGTGGCGCTACTTTCCCATCGGGCCTGCGGGCCGTCAACCGCACGGAAACGCGCGGATAAACGGCCCCGGGCAGGGGGCGGGCGCCGCCGCGCGCCTACGATCCGCTCGCGATCTTCTCGGCGTCCTGGACGCCGTTCGGATCGTTGTTCACCTTCACCCAGCCGGCCGTGTGCTCGCTGCGGGCGTAGGTCTCGAAGCCGGCGGCCGAGGCGGGCGCGGCGGAGATCGACTCGGGGACGGTGCTGGGCAGGTCGACCTTGCCGATCTCCAGCCAGCCCACCGGACGCGTGCCCTCCTGATAGTCGACGCGGACCACCACCTTGGGGGCGCCGGCTGCGGGCTGTTCGCCGCTGCCCAGCAGCTCGGACGGGAACAGACGCCACACCTTGTCGTGCCAGTTGCGGGCCTGCTCGTCCGGCTTGTCGGGCGTGCTGGCCGGGGCCAGCTTGTAGCCGTTGGCGTCCTGCCCGTTCGTCACCACGAAGGTGCGTGACTTTCCGCCGGCGGTGATGGTCACCCGGTTGAAGTCCGGGAGCTTGAACGTGTGCATGCGCCGGTCGACCAGGCGATGGCTGGCGCCCTGCAGGTCGGCCAGCAGGGCGCGCGGCATCAGGTAGACCCGGCCGTCCTTCGTGTCGCGCAGGTAGCTCTCGCCACTGGACTGGGGCGGCTGGCCGATGACGAACTCACGCTTTTCGCCGCGGGCGGTGATCAGCAGCTTCTTCTTCGCGTCGTCGAGGCCCAGCTCTTTCTGCTTCTTCGCGTCCAGCACGCCGAACGCGCGCGGCGACCGGAAGGGCGCGAACTGTCCCAGCAGCTTCTCGGCCGGCTCGTCGCCGCGCAGGTCGCGGGGCGGGTGGGGCTTGGCAGCGCTGGGCGGGGGCGGCGGCTGTCCGGGCTTCTGCACCGGCCGCACCGGCGTCTTGTCGTCGATGTGCAGCCAGGGGCTGGTCTCGCCGGCGACGGTCCGCCGCTGCACGTCGACCGAGCCGTTCTCGTCCTCGTAGCGCACGGCACCCAGCTCGGCCTTCGTGCTGTCCACCACGACCACCTCGCCCGCGGCCCGCTCGGGCTCGCGCTGCCAGGTTCCGTAGGCGATGGCCAGGCCCAGCACGGCCAGGCCCGCCTGCACGGCCAGTCCCTTGCCCGTCACGAGGCACCTCCCGCGGACGCCACGGCGGGCGGGGACGGCCGGCGGACCCTGCTGCGACGTCGCGTGACCAGAAAGCCCACGCCCAGCACCGCCAGCGGCACCACGAACGTGGTCGTGTAGAACCACACCACGTCCTGCTTGCGGGTGTGGCTGATGGGGACGTCCGCCTCGCTCGAGACCTGGCCGGCGAAGGACTCCTCACCCAGCAGCCAGCGGACGGGATCCAGCACCAGCAGGCCGTTGCCGCCGAAGCGGATCACGGGATCGGTCAGGAAGTCCGAGTCGCCGACCACGAACAGGCGCTCCTCGGTGGCCTCCTTCTTCTGTTCCTGCTTGGCGTCCTTGGCGTCCAGTCTGGCGTCCAGCTTCTTGCTCAGGGCCGCGGCCAGCTCCCAGGCCTTGCGCGGCTCGCCCGGGTCGAACTGGAAGTTGCCGTTGTCGTCGGCGAACGTCGAGAAGTGGGCGTGGACCGCGAAGTCGACCGTCCAGCCGTCATGGGGCCCCGCCTTCGCCGGTCCCTCGATGGCGGTCGCGCCCGGCAGCACGACGGGGGCGTTGCGCCCCTCGCGCGACAGCGTGCTGACGGACGGATGCGACGAGTAGAACGCGCTGACCAGATTGGTGCGGTCGCTGTCCTGGTGAGTCCGGCGGGCGAAGATCTGGTCGTTCGCCAGCGTCTTCATGGTCAGCTTGACGCCAGCCGGCGCCAGCAGCTCGTGCATGTCGACGCCGCCCTCGGGGTCCAGGGCCAGGAACATCCGGCCGCCCCGATCGAGGAAGCGCTGCAAGGACGCCAGCTCCTCGGGCAAGAACGGCTTCGTCGGCCCGATGATCATGACCAGGGTCGCCTCTTTCGGGACGTCCGTCGCCAGGCCCTCGGCCGGGCCGAGATCGCGCACCTCGTGCCCCTGGTCCTGCAGGGCGGTGCGCAGGTCGCGGATGCCGGCCCGCTTGTCCGTGTCGCCCAGCGGCGTTGACGTCCGCTCGCCATGTCCCTGCGTCAGGTAGGTGATGCGGTTCGGCTTGACCACCTGCAGCAGCCGCTGCTGCACCTCGCGGTCCAGCGTCTTCAGCGCGGCGCGCGCGTTCTCGAGCTGCAGCTGGAACATCAGCTGCTCTTTTCGGGCGCCCCGCACGAACACCACGGCGCCATTGGCCGAGGCGCCCAGCTCCTTGGCCTTCGCCGGATCGATGTCGCGGTCGTAGTTCTCGATCTTCAGCTGGCTGGACTCGCGCGCCAGGTCGGTGAAGTAGCCCTCGACCTCCTCCCGTACCTCGTTGCCGTTGGGGAAGAACAGCGCCACCGTGATGGGGGTGTCCAGGCTGCGCACGATCTTGCGCGTCGACTCGCCCGGACGCGTGGTCCGGAAGTACGCCAGGTCCACCTTCTTGTCGCGCTCGGAGGCCGCGTAGCTGAGCGAGAACGCGAACGTGAGGATGAACGCCAGGCCCATGCCGGCGTACTGGGCCGCCCGCACGCGCAGGTGCTCGACCCGCGCCGCGCGCGCCAGCTGGGCGTAGGCCAGCTCCATGGGGACGATGGCGAACATCGCCGCCGCCCACACGGCCGGCCACAGCGCCGCCAGCGCGGTCGCCAGCTTGGGGTAGGTGGCGTCGAGCGGCTTGCCTCCGCGCAGCGCCGGAACGTCGGACTGCACGAAGTACAGCGCCACGGCCAGCAGCCCCAGCGCGTACATGGCCTGGAACTTTCGCTCCACGATGGCGCGGTCCGGGGTGGTTCGCGCGCCGCGCACCAGGCGCGCCAGCAGCGCGACCAGCAGCAACAGCACGCCCAGGCCGGAGGCGACCGCGCGGCTGCTGCCCGTGCCGATGATCCGTTCGCCCACGAACACCAGGACCATGCCCAGGCCGTACAGGCCCGACCACAGACCGCTGGCCCCGCGCGCTGGGGGGGCCGCCCGAGTCGCCGGTGCTATCGCCATCGGCGCGCCTCCATGACCCGCACCGCCGTGAACAGGCTGACGATCACGACCATCAGGTAGTACACGACGTCGCGCAGGTGAATCGTCCCTTGCTGGAAGGGGATGAAGTGCTTGCCGTGGATGGCCAGGCTGGCGAAGACGTCGTTGAACGGACGCTCGGTGACCCGCACCAGCATCCAGCACAGCACCATGGCGGTGACCATGCACCCTGAGAAGATCGCGGCCAGCACCTGCGTGCGCGCCAGCGCCGACCCCAGCGTCCCCATGGCCATCGCGGCCGCGCCCAGCAACAGCAGCCCCAGGTAACCGGCCGCCAGGTGGCCGAGCGAGATCTTGCCGTTCACGCGGATGAGCAACGGCATGAAGATGGTCAGCGCCAGCACCCCGGCCAGGAACAGAAACCCGGACAGGAACTTGCCCACCACGATCTGCCCGTCCTTCACCGGCGACGAGGTCAACAGCACCAGCGTCCCCGTCTGGCGCTCCTCGGCCACCAGGCGCATCGAGATGAACACGCTGGCGATCATGGTCAGGCCGCTGGTGTAGAAGAAGAACTGCGCCAGCACCGTGGCCGACAGCTTGTCGTCGCCGCCGATGGCGAAGATGTTGAAAAGCAGCCCGTCGACCAGCAGCAGGATGGCCGCGATCACGTAGCCGGTCATGGAACGCAGGTACGTCCCCAGTTCGCGCTGGGCGATGAGCAGCGTGGCGTTCATTGCGGGAGGTCCTTGTGTTCGGTCAGTTGCAGGAAGATCGCCTCCAGGCGGCCCGTCCCGCGATCGATGCGCATCAGATCGATGCCGCCCATCACCAGCGCCCGGGCGATCTGGGCGCGGATGTCGGCCGACGTGTCGACCCGCAGCGACGTGACGCCCGCGGTCTGCCTGGCCACGGTGGCGCGCACCACGCCGGGCAGCGCGCTCAGCACCGTCAGGGCCGACTCGGGCGCCCCCGCCACGTCGACATCGATGGAGACGGCCGCGCCGTTGCGCAGGCGCCGCGCGATGTCCTCCTCCGACCCCTGGTCGACGATCTGCCCCTGGTCGATGATCAGCAGCCGATCGCAGGTCTGGCTGATCTCGGACAGGATGTGACTGGACAGCAGCACCGTGTGCTCGCCGCGCAGCGCCCGGATGGTCTCGCGCATCTCGACGATCTGGCGCGGGTCCAGGCCGCTGGTGGGCTCGTCCAGGATCAGGAGCTTGGGGCGGTGCACCAGGGCCTGGGCCACGCCCACCCGCTGCCGGTAGCCGTGGGACAGGCTGGAGATGGGCTCGTCGTGGACGGCGCGCGTGGCGGTCTTCTCCTCGGCCTCGGCCACGCGCGTGGCGGCGTCGGCGGACGGGACGCCGCGCAGGCGGGCCGCGAACGTCAGGAACCGCCCCACCGTCATCTCGGGGTACAGCGGCGGTTGATCAGGTAGAAACCCGATGCGCCGGCGCACCGCGTGCGGGTCGCGGCCGATGTCGATCCCATCCACCACCACGTCACCGGTGGTGGGCAGCAGCACGCAGCCCAGGATCTTCAGGGTGGTGGACTTACCGGCGCCGTTCGCACCCAGGAACCCGATGACCTCTCCCTTGTCGATGGAGAAGGTCAGGTCCTGAATCGCCGTGTGTTCACCGTAGTACTTGGTCAGTCCCTTGACTTCGATGATGGGGGGCATGGAGGCGGATCCGCGCGCATTATGCACGAAATGGCGCCGATGTTAATTCGACGGTGGGGGCGTTTATTCCCGCCGCATTTACGCTCCCCTCGTGACGGGACGCGGCCGGCCATGAAATTGGGGCTCGCGGCAGGAACCAGCGTGCTACCTTAGGCCGCGATGTGCGGAGTCGTTGGAATCTACGGTCATCCCGAGGCCGCAAACCTCGCATATCTGGGGTTGTACGCCCTCCAGCACCGGGGGCAGGAATCGGCGGGCATCGTCGCGTCCGACGGCGAGCGGCTGCGCTTCGTCCGTGAGATGGGCCACGTCGGCGACATCTTCACGGCCGACCGGCTGGCGCAGTTGCGCGGGTTCGCCGCCATCGGTCACGTGCGCTACTCGACCGCGGGCGAATCGGCGCTGAAGAACGCCCAGCCCATCGCGGTCGACTACTCCGGCGGCTCGGTGGCCATTGGCCACAACGGCAACCTGGTGAACGCCGTCGAGCTGCGCGAGAAGCTGGAGGCCGAGGGGTCGATCTTCCAGAGCACGTCCGACACCGAGGTGATCGTTCATCTGATCGCCCGCTCCCGCGAGACCGAGCTGGTGGATCGCATCGCGGACGCGCTGAAGCAGGTGAAGGGCGCGTACTCGCTGGTGTTCGTGTCCGAGGACAAGGTGATCGCGGTCCGCGACCCGATGGGGTTCCGCCCGCTGTCGCTGGCGCGCATCGGCGACAGCACGCACGTGGTCACGTCCGAGACGTGCGCGTTCGAGCTGCTGGGCGCCACGTTCGTCCGCCACATCGAGCCGGGCGAGATGGTGGTGATGGACAAGGACGGGCTGAAGTCGCTGCGCCCGTTCGCCGGCGCGTCCTCGCATCATTGCTTGTTCGAATGGGTCTACTTCGCCCGGCCCGACTCGCAGCTGGAGGGGCGTTCGGTCTATCGCGCGCGCGAGCGCATGGGCCGGCAGCTGGCCATCGAGCACGGCGTGCCCGCCGACGTGGTCATCGCCGTGCCTGACTCGGGCGTGGCGGCGGCCATCGGCTACGCCCGGGAGAGCAACATCCCGTACGAGCAGGGGCTGATGCGCTCGCATTACGTGGGCCGCACGTTCATCGAGCCCTCGCAGCAGATCCGCCACTTCGGCGTGAAGCTGAAGCTGTCGCCGGTGCACGAGGTGTTGAAGGACAAGCGCGTGGTGGTGGTGGACGACTCGCTGGTGCGGGGCACGACCTCGCGCAAGATCGTCACCATGATCCGCAACGCGGGCGCGCGCGAGGTGCACCTGCGCATCAGCTCGCCGGCGACCGTGGGACCTTGTCATTACGGGATCGACACGCCCACGCGCGCCGAGCTGATTGCCGCGAACCACACCGTGGCCGAGATCCGCGACTTCGTGGGGGCGGACTCCGTCGGGTACCTGTCGCTCGAGGGGTTGCACGCGGCGGTCCAGGCCGAGGCGAGCGGCGGCGAGGGGAAAGGGCCGTCCGGGTTTTGCGACGCCTGCTTCTCGAACCGCTATCCAGTCGCGCCCGAGGGGCCGGCCCGCCCGCGCCAGCTGCGGCTGTTGCCGGCCTGACGGGGGACGCGGGACAGTCGAGGACGTCCGACCATGGCGACGCGCACCACGTCGGTCCCCCTGGTGGACGGTCCACCGGCCGACGCTCCGGCGCTGGACGCGACGCTGGCGGAGCTGCGCCGGCGCTTCCCGGGCGCCATCCTGGATCGTTACCTGGGGCGGCTGCCGCGGCTGGGACGGGACGTCCTGCTGGCAGCGGGCGCCGCCCTGGCGGGCGAGGTGATCCTGGAGGACGACGTCTCGATCTGGTACGCGGCGGTGTTGCGCGGAGATCTGGCGCCCGTGACCATCGGCGCCGGCAGCAACGTGCAGGACGGCGCGGTCCTGCACGTGGGTGACGACTCGCCCTGCACGGTCGGGCGCGACGTGGTGGTGGGCCACCGCGCCGTGCTGCACGGCTGCCGGGTCGAGGACGCCTGCCTGATCGGGATGCAGGCCACGATCCTGGACGACGCGGTCATCGGCATGGGGTCGATCGTGGGGGCAGGGGCGCTGGTCACCCAGGAGACGATCGTCCCGCCGCGCAGCCTGGTGCTGGGCGCGCCGGCCCGCGTGGTGCGCAAGCTGACGGACGAGGACGAGGCCCGGCAGCGGGCCCTGGCCGCCAAGTACGTCCGCCTGAAGCAGAATTACCTGCGCGGATAGCGCCCCTGGGCGCGCCGATTTCCAGCAGCGTCACGGTCCGTCGTGTACACTGCCTCGCCATGGAAATCGGCCCCCTGAGAGAACGCGTGTCCAAGCTGCAGAGCCGGCTGACCGTTCTCCGGGGGCATCTTTGACGTCGACGGCAAGCGGCGGCGCATCGAGGAGCTAGAGGCTC
>Ga0070658_10002735_pt1 | contig 14684 bp, 12 predicted proteins | sample KBSC13metaG_FD_64664 | JGI IMG/M metagenome (GOLD analysis project Ga0070658, IMG submission 64664) | Corn rhizosphere microbial communities from Kellogg Biological Station, Michigan, USA - KBS C1-3 metaG | ecosystem: Host-associated > Plants > Roots > Rhizosphere > Soil ...
ATCGGCCGCACGCCGCGCTCCAACCCGGCGACCTACACCGGCGTCTTCGACCTGATCCGCGACCTGTTCAGCAAGACCCAGGACGCCCGTGTACGCGGCTACGAACCGGGCCGCTTCTCCTTCAATGTCAAGGGCGGACGCTGCGAAAGCTGCAAGGGCGACGGCATCCTGAAGATCGAGATGCACTTCCTGCCCGATGTCTATGTGCCCTGCGAAGTCTGCAAGGGCAAGCGCTACAACCGGGAGACGCTGGAGGTGAAATACAAAGGCAAGTCGATCGCCGATGTGCTGGACATGACCGTGTCGGAGGCGGTGGAGTTCTTCTCGCAGATGCCCAACATCGCGCGCAAGTTCCAGACCCTGCACGATGTCGGTCTCGACTATCTGCGCCTCGGTCAGCCCGCCACCACCCTCTCCGGCGGCGAAGCCCAGCGCGTCAAACTCGCGTCGGAACTCGCCAAGCGCAGCACGGGCCGCACCATCTACATCCTGGACGAGCCGACCACCGGCCTGCACTTCGCCGATGTCGAGAAGCTGATCGCCGTCCTGAACCGCCTCGTCACCTCCGGCAATACCGTCCTGGTGATCGAGCACAACCTGGACGTCATCAAGACCGCCGACTGGCTGATCGACATGGGTCCCGAAGGTGGAGACGGCGGCGGCAGAGTCGTCGCCACCGGCACCCCCGAACAGGTCGCCGCCATTCCCGAAAGCCACACCGGCCAGTACCTGCGCAAAGTCCTGAACAAGCGCTAGACACCGCCCTGTTGCCTGGTCGTAGTGGCTCTCAATAGTTCCTCCGGTGGTGTCTCGCTGGTGGGTGACACCACTCCCCGGAGGAGTTCGGCTTGTTGGTGAGAAGGTGGAGCGGCAGAAGCACGGACAAGCGTCTCTTCGGGAGGCAGCAGTGGCGCGGTTTTAGGCGTGATTAAGGTCACCGTTTTAACTTGTGTGTCCATTGATACTGAAAGACAAATCAGTCCGCAGTATAATGGGAAGAGAGAAAGACCAACACACAGAACAGGCAATAGATAAGCGTACCATGGCCATTGCAGCACACGAAAACTGGAAACCATTCCCCACGCCATCCAGAGAAAGAACGCTCCCCCACCCAGAAACATTGCAGTGCCAGCGAAACGGGCAGTGTCTTCCGTTAGAAGCTCAACATATTCCCGTTTGCTCACCAACCGTTTCTCTGGTTTCTCGCTCATGGTCTGCTTCTCACTCCACATCCATCTCTGGAGCCTTCTGCTCCTCATCAACCTCTGACGCACATCGAGAGCCTGTTCCACTCGATATTTCAGAGGATGTCGTAATAGACATCCGAGTGCTCCTCTCGTATCAGGTAGGTTTCGTAGATGTCCGGATCATAACCGAGGATTGTTGTTGCAATGCGCTTTGCTTCCCGTTCATAGGGTCGTTCTGCATAAGCAAACTGCGCTCTTTGTAGCGCAAAATCGATCCCATTGAGAACTTGATGGGAATGCACATACTCTTCTACCAGAGCGTGGGCGAGGACATCGGGGTCAACTTTGAAACGCATGTTGAAGACAACAAACCGTTCTCCTGAGTTTTGAAGGAGATGCACAGCCAGGACGCGATTACTCAAGTGCTCGGTAAGGACGACTGGCGCTTTCAGTGCCTCTTCCGTGAGGTGCTCCCGAAGTTGTTGCATTCCGTCTGGAGTGAAAACAGAGGAGGCATCGGGCAATTCTCGGTCTTCTCCGGCTACATTACGGGATTGAAGGTAAACCCCGTAAAAATCTCGGCGCAGCAAATGTGCTGCGCGCGTTCCGGACAACGTGTTGCGTGGAGGTAGTTTCATCGTTAAAATCGGCGCAGAATTGGAGTCTCCGCGGGTACCTCATGGGTAATCGTGAAGTCTTCCTTCCTAAACGGTGGCCTTGTTTTCACCTTTAATGAGCCATCGTCTTCCGCTTCCAGTTGTCTCAGAAAATCTTGTTCTTCCTGTCTGGCTTTTTCCCTGTCCGTCTGCTGAAACAAGAGTTCTAAGGCTTCTTCAAGAAGCACATCAGGCATCACGCCTGTCTCGGCAGCAATTCTCTGTAGTCGTTCAGATTGACTGTCTTTGATTTCGACGAGACTGCTCATCGCTCCGCTCCTTCTTTCCATCACATTTGCAGGTTGCCGCATACTATATTTTAATTGTACCCTGAGGGCAACAACAGGTCCAGCCTCCCTCAACGACCACCGGCCTACACTTCGTCGATGTGGAGAAGACGAGAGTGATCGCAGGTCAATTCCGCTCCGCACTGCGCTTCCGGAACACCGCAATAACCACAACGAAACGAAAAGACGGCACGCACGATCCGTTTTGTCTGAACACGGATCACAGAGCTGCCGCAACCGCCGACGTACGCTCCGCAAGTTCCGTGAGTATATTGCGCAACTCATCTCGTTGCTTCAGAGAGGGGTCAGCGCCTTGCTCACTTTCCGCCTCCATCCGTTCCAATACCGAAGCGTAACGACCGATGAGATCTTCTAATTCCGCTGCCCGTGTCTCCAGAGCGAGGCGTTGCTGACGCATACAGGCAGTAGACTGCTCTAAGCGTCGATCAAACTCTTCCCGATTGATAATATCCAGTGCCATAGGATCGCTCCTTCCGATAATAGTATACTACGATGGCAGATGGGACCACATTCCCTTCAAATCAAAAACGGATGCATGGGAAGGTCTTATTGCAGGCTCTGTGCGGTCTTGAGGGCTTCACCAATATCGTTTAGCAGAGACTCTGACAGTTCTCCTAACTGCGAAGTCAGTTTGCTGCGATCCGGTGTTGTCACCTGATGACAGAGCGCGACGCTGTCCTGTGGAACGCCGCCCACGCCGGCCGGTAATAACACAACAGTAGGCACACGTCTAGCCTGGGCAAGAGACGTAGATACAGGAACGACAATCACCGATTTCCAAACTGGCGCCCGGTTGAACCCGTCATGAGACACGATAATCACGGGTCGTGTGCCTTGCTGCTCAGAAGCGGAGTGCGGTGAGAGTGACGCCCAATAGACCTCGCCGCGCTTCATCTATCCTGGTACGTTCGAGCGCCTGGGTCAATAGCAAGAAGGCTCTCTATTCCGGCCGCTTCCAGCGGTTCGTCTAAATCTGCCGAAGATCCCGCTAAATCCAGCGCATATTCCATAACAGACTCATGTATCGATAGTCGGCGCTGCTCCGCAAGCCACCGGTCGATTGCCTCTCTTGCAATCTCCGTCGCCGGACGATTGGATCGTTGCGCCTCGATCCTGAGCTGCCGATATAGATTGTCCGGCAAAGGAACGTGCAGATTCCGTGTTATGTACTTGGTCATGGCGTATCTCCTGCCATCGATCATGGCATAGTTTTGTGGCGCACGCGATAATAGTGATGGGTATATGCTAGACGCCATGAACTCCTAACCTACATTCTGGACGAGCCGCCCCCCAACCAACGTATCGATCGTTTCGTATTTGCCCGTTCTACCAGACTCTTTCTTGATCGACCTGTGATGGGAGACCTCTATTATGGAATTCTCTTCACAGGACGTATTTTTATGTGCCTTCCGTTCCTCTCTTCTTCCATACATGCCCTCCCCTGCGGTACACGGTGCTTGAAGCCTGCAAGCGCCGTGTACGCAGGGGAGGCTGTTACCCGATCCTACTCCATTTCCAGCGATGTGCAGTGTGCCTGCACAGGGAAGGCAAAGCGGCCTTCTATCCCGAAGGAGGGACTGATCGTATGCAAAACAGACAACCACGAGAGAACGGCGAACGCATCCCCGCAGCGCCGCCGAGCCAGACGGACCCCTCGAAGCAGAGGCGCATGAGGCCCAGGAGAGGTGTGGTAAAGCTTGCCGGCGCCATGAGTGCGCTCACGCTTGGGCTGCTTGTGCTGACCGGCTTCACCCAGCCAGGCGGACAGGGACGTGCGACCCTCTCCGCCGCGTTTGAGCGCCAGGTTCTGACTCCGCCCGGAGAAGCGCCACTGAACCTGCGTTTTTTCAGCACCGCCGTCAAGACGGATTCGAAGGGCAAGATCATTACCGGCCCCACCAGCGATCCCGTAAAGCGACTGGTCGGAGCGGAACCGGCCGGGGAGCGCGGCGGAATGCAGCGCTATACCAAGATCATGTTCGGCGCAGACTACTTCAATGGGCGTCCGGATCCGGGCACGCGTCTCGATCCCAACAACCAGAAAGTCAACAGCGGAAGCCAGTACTGGCCGTTTCGCGACCAGCCGTTCCGCAGTTGGCCGAATGCCCTGGCACTGAATGCCGACGGCAGCAAACTGTACGTGACCCTGCCGGGACGCGAGGGCTACCCCGACTGGCGTATCGCGGTCGTGAACACAGCAAGCAAGTTTGTCATGAAGTGGCTCGATCTCCGCCCTGCGGGTGTTAGCGCGGGCACGCACCCGGTGGGTATCGCGGTCGCCCCGGCCAACACCGCCATCTCCTCCACTCCCTATGCCGTGGTGCTGAACCAGTACGGCAACTTCGCCAGCGTGATCGACACCGCGAACGACAGCGTACTGGGGGAGTTTCAGGTCGGATTCTACGGCGAAAAGCCCCTGTTCAATGCGGCGGGCACCCGGCTCTATATCAGCGACCGCTTCAAGGATCAGGTGCGCGTGTTTCGCATCGATCCCGGCCCGTTCTTCACGCAGATCGCCACCGTGCCCACGGGCGCCAACGATCTGGAGCGGACCAATCCGCGCGACCTCTCCTTGAGTGCGGATGGACGCACGCTGTATGTCGCGAACACGCTCGGACATACGATCGCAGTCATCGATGTCGCCAACGACGCCAACACCCTGATCGGAAATATGCCCGTCGGCGGCCTGGCGACCGACGTGAAGATCGCGGGCCGATGGGGGATCGTCTGCGGCCAGGAGACCAATACCGCGCTTAACCGGCCGGAATCGGGCCACGGACTGCCGACGATAGACGCCAACGGAACGCCGATCCGCAATAACGGCCAGCCCCTCGGCTACACGCCCGTTATGACGGACGCCACGAAGGCGACGACCTTTGACGACATCGGCAGCGAACTGAACGTCTTCGACACGACGACGAATCGGTTCGTCTATCGCTACGTCGATTACCAGCGCGATCTCTCCATGGTGGTGACGCCGGGACAGATCGTCGATCTGCACGACCATCAAGCCGGGCAGAAGATCATTCAGGGCAGCGGGCCGGAGCAGATGTTCGTACGCGGGAATCTCCTGTTCGTCAGCATGCTGCATTCGGATAAGGTCGAAGTGTTCCGCATCAACCAGAATCCGGCGGATGCGTCTGGAATATTGACGGAAGTCGGCATCCAGTTCACCGGAGGCATCACGCCGCAGGGCGTCGCCGTCTCCCCGGATGGCAAAACGGTCTACGCCTCCAACATGCAGACGGAAGATATCTCCTTCCTCAGCGTGGACACCAAGGGAAACCTCGGGCGGCAGGGCTATCTCGCCGTAGGAGTGACGGACAAGACCCCCGACCCGACCTCGGGGCACAATGGACAGGGACTGTTTGCAACCGACGAGGAGAACGGCCTGCGCTGGTTCTTCACCCAATCCTTCTCGGATGACGGCCAGAAGTCGTGCGGCTTCTGCCACTGGCAGTCCCGCCATGACGGCTGTCAGTGGAATGTGGGAGCCAACGCCATCGGCGGCGTGAAGGTCTGCCCGCAGAATAAGGACATCTCCGACAACTGGCCCGAATGGTTTGAGGGACTGAGCAACGATATGACAGGCTACGCCTCCAGTTGCCTCGGGGAACTCGTCAATGCGGAGCGGCTGACCGCGCTGTTCCCACAGCCGAATCTGACGGACCGTCTGAAGGCGCGCGACGCCTACGTTCTGAAGATGACTCAGGCGAACTCAGAGGCGATCGGACGCCCGGACCTGAACGGCAAGGCGTTCAAGATCGGCTTCTACGACCTGGCTTTCCTCCAGATCCTCTGGAGCCAGAACGAGACACGGCGGATGCCCAACCCGCTGACGCAGTTTCCTTCGGATCCCGAGGCGGCGCAGGTGGTGCGGGGCAAATGGCTGTTCAGCACCAAAGTGGCGCAGGGCGGCTCGGGATGCGCGGACTGTCACCACAACGGCAACAAGTTCACGAACGGTGCACTGGACGACACCTTCCAGGACTACAACATCCACGAACCGGGCGTCATCAGCGAGACGACCGTAGACAACAATGGGCCATTCCTGCGTCCGGCAAGCGACTACTTCTTCATCCCCTTCGGCCCGCCGCAGGATGAGGGAGGCCGCCAGAACATCAGCAGCCGCAACACCAAGCATCTGCGCTCGTTCTGGGATAGCGTGCCGCGCTGGCTGCATCATGGCGACGCGCACAGCCTGCGGGAGATCCTGCTCACGCCCGACTCACCGCTGCTGCGCCCCGGCGAACGCGGCTTCAATTTCCGTACGGTGCGCACCGATCATCAGCGTGCCGTCGCGGACGACTTCCTGGGCGGAACGCGGATCGTCCTGCCGACCGAAGTCCCGGTCACGTTCGGAGACAGTCTGGGCGCCCTGATGGGCGATGGCAAGGGACCGCTCTACGTCAGCCTCGACAGTCCATTCGTGAAACTGCCGGACGGCTCCCTGCAGATCGATCGGTTGGGCACGAGCAATCTCGCTCCGCTCCTGCTGAACGGTCAGATCAATCCTGCGCTGGCAGCCAATCATATCTCGGTCATCAAGGACACGCACGGCAAGACCTCACATCTGTCCGAGGCGGACATTGACGCCCTCACCCTCTATCTGCTCTCACTGGAGTAGAAGAATCTCTTCGGGGACCGGGACGGTTTCGATAAGCCGTCCCGGTCCCCGAACCAATCTCACGTCGCCGCGAATAACGAATATTAACGGCTCGACTCCAGCAGCACGACTTTGCGGAAGGGGTCGATAGTGACGCGGCAGGCGCGGAAGAGCGCCGCCCCCAAATAGACATCCGCCTCTCCCACCCGATCAGCAACGTAGAAATCCAGAGCTTTATACTTCAGGCCACCAATATTCACGGCAAGTGGGCCGATAAACGGGAGCGACTTTTGGTCCACCGGCATGGACCTACGGGTATGCTGGAGGGGAAACGCAGCGAGGTGGTCGTGGGCGAAGGCAGCGGAGACATCCGCCCATCCATCTCCCGTATCGAGCATGAAGCGTGCCTTGTGCCCTCCCAACGTCCCCAATAACACGATCCGACCGGATTGGGTCTTTTCGTAGTGAAGCAGAAGCGTATTCGGCACATGTGGATAGAGCGTGACATCGTAATTTTTATTGCGCAAAACGAGTCTCTTCTGCGCGTAGTCGATGGTCATCACGGCGGGTACAAAAGCGAACATTCCAATGATCGGCTGTTCCAGCGCGTACAGGAGTCCAGGCTGGTCGGGGACAGCGTTCGATGGACGCGGAACGCCCATCGCCTCAGTCGGCACATTTGTCAGGTGAAGATCTCCAATACTGATCTGCGGAGACAGCATCCACTCTCCGTGTACCGCCGGGCCAGACGGGCCAATCTGCTGGTACCCAAATCCAAGCTGTTGGGAATCCAGATGCATCCATTGGGGCCACATAATCGAACTGGCTCCCGTGTCCAGCAGACATTCGATCTGCCGTCCTGCCCAGTTCACCTGTACAAAAGCCTCATTCTTACGGATCACGAGTGGGATCTCGACTTCCTGAAAAGGATAGTGAGAATGCAGTTCAAAACCGGAGTGATGCAGGGCTGTAGCGTATCGCTGCTGCATTACGGCCAGAGGCACCTCCGGCGACTCATGAAAAGGCTGCTCCCACACAGAAACGCCGTTGGTGGCAACAGGGAGAGGGGGTGCGTTCGGGCGCTTATGAGAGCGACATCCGCCCGACCCGATAAGCAACAGGCACGCCAACAGATACTCCTTCCAACGCACCAACTGCTTTAGAGGCATCATCTTCATCATCGTTTACCTCTTCCCATTCTGCCGTTCGCCACTAGAGGTCCAATCCTTAGGAAATCATTGAAAAACAATCGACCGTTGAAAGGCTTGCAACATGTTGATATCTTTCCTGTGTAGAGGTTCCTTGGAGCGAACGGATCGCGCCGGATCACGTATGCCAAAGAACGCCTTCTCGCGTAAATTCGCAAGCCACTCCATGATTTAGACGGACGGGGCATGCCGTCGGGGAGAAATATTTCCGCATGAACTCCATCCGTACTCTTCTCGTTTTCATGATCGTTGTGTTCTCGACCGGAGGCGTGCAGGGCGATACGCGGCTATTGGGTAGGGAGGCAGCACGGGCAGACCGTGCAACGGCCAGCGTGCTTCTCATCGGCGGAGGGAAAACGCCGCCTGCCGCGACCAGGGCGTTTATTCAGGCCGCAGGCGGCCCGGATGCCCGGATCGTCGTCCTGGCGCAGACCGAGGAGAATCCCCGCGAAGGCGCTCCCGAGTCTGTGGAGCTGTTTCGGGCGCAGGGCGCGACTGCCGTCGAGGCTCCGGTCGATCTGCCCACGGCACAGGTGCTGTCGCTGCTCGAAAAAGCACGGGGCGTCTGGATACCCGGCGGCGACCAGAATCGATTTATGACGCTCTTTCCGGAGTCGTCCGGTGTTCCGGCGGCTATTCGAGCCGTCTACCGAAGGGGAGGTGTCGTCGGCGGCACCAGCGCGGGAGCCTCTCTGATGGGCGACCTGATGCCTACCGGCGCAAAGCCGGACAGCCTCGGCCTGCAGAGTGGAAGCTGCCCGGTACAGGCCGGACTCCGCATTCTGCCCAACACCATTATAGACCAGCACTTTCTCGCGCGCAACCGCATGCAGCGTCTGCTGGCGGCGGTTCTGGATCATCCGAAGTGTTGGGGCATCGGCCTGGATGAGGGCGCGTGGGTCACTCTCCAGGGCAACGTCCTTAAGGTGGCAAGCGGACAGGTCGTACTGATGCGCATCGCAAAGCCTGTCCGCCAACAGGGAGCGCTTTTAGGTACGGCAGGCGTTACGCTCCGGATCCTGCTGCCGGGCGAAAAGGCGGCGTTCTCTCCATAAACCACGCGGACAGAGGTGGGGTCGTCCCTGACTTGGAAGAGAAGCACAAGAAGGAGACAGGCGGACGTATGAAAGAAGGGCGGAGCAGATATCTGCTCCGCCCACCGTATTGCATAATCGAATTATGCGGAAAATCTACTTGTCTTTGCTCTCGCGGCTCTCGCCGCCTTTTTTGCCGATGGTCGCCATGTGCTCACGGTTCTGCGCGACTTTAGAGCCGCCTCTTCGACCGATCTCCGCCATGTGCTCCCGATCCTGCGCGACTTTAGAGCCGCCCTTTTTACCGATGCTCGCCATATGCTCGCGATTTTCGGACACTTTGCGTCCACCCTTGCGCCCTGCGGCTGCATGGCCCTCAGGATCTCCGTGCCAGCCACGCCCGCTGATATGCTGGGTGTCGTTGTCACTCGCGATTGTCTCATTTACGGTAGGCTTCGCAGCCGTATTGTTTCGTGCCATTGTGTTTCGTCTCCTGGTAGATCCGCGACTGTTCTTCAGGAAATAGTCGCCTACAGTTTTGTGATAGGTCATCGTCCTATCCTCAGCCTCGGACGATGTGTGCGGATAGCCGAACCTGTCGAATAGTAACACGCTAACCATACGAGAGAGGATAATCTCTCCCTACCTACAGATGACGTAATTGCTTCCTGGATTGTTCCCACACTCGCTATCACATCGCGAACTTATTCGGGATCCGGTTGTGCGGAGCCGGATTTCAACTCGGAAGGAATCGTCGAGGGCTGCAGAGGATGCAGGCGCAGCGCCAGCAGAAATCCCATGCTCATCAGAACCGCCGAAGAGACGAACGGGATCGCGGTGTTCATGGCAACCAGGGAGGTATTGATCGGCGGTGCGATGATACGCGCGAGGCTGCCCAGGCTCTGCTGCGCTCCACTGACCGTGCCGCGCTCGTTCGGCCGGACTCCCTGCATGATGAGGGCGCTCAACGAGGGATTGAGGACGCCGTTGCCTACTGCGAGAAAACAGGAGGCGACCCACAGCAGCGGCAGCGAGGGCGCGAAAGCGATACCAAGCAGACAGACAGTCAACATCAGCGTACCGAACATGACCAGGCGATTCTCGCCGAATCTGCGCGCCAGACCACCCATCATCATCAGTTGCGTGACCAGGACCGTGATCCCGACGATCCCGAAGACGACCGTGGTAGCGCTGGTCTGCGCGGCTTCCAGCGCGGTCTTTTCGAGCGCTGCGGGCATCACCGCGGCTCCATGCGCCAGTTGCCAGGTGTGGTGGACATTCTGAAGCAGGGTGGCACGAAAGCGCAGGATGATCAGCCACGAGAAGACCGTCTCCACCGCTGTGAACGCGAACGTGGTAAACGCGAAGACGATCATCGGAGGGTTGATCGACGGATTATGGAGCGTCGTGCCGATGCTGCGTATCCCGTCCAGCGGTCCACGGCGTTGGCCGGGTTCCGGAGCGCCTGTGCGATTGCGATTCGGAAGACTTTCCGGCAGCAGGAAGTAGGCCAGTACGAAATTGACAAGAGCCAACGAGGCCGCGAATAGTGCGGGGGTGGCGAGTTTCGTCAGGCCAAAGACCGAGTACTGTCCCAACACACCGCCGATCATCGGGCCGAACGCGAAGCCGAGACCGAATGCCGCCCCGATCATCGCCATACCCCCTGCCCGCTTCTCCGGTGTGGTCACATCGGCAATATAGGCCTGGGCTGTGGGAATACTGGCCGCGGTCAGTATTCCCGACGCCACGCGAGCGGCAAAAAGGACGGCAAGACTGTTGGCCATGCCGAAGAAAAAATACGAAGTTGCGGAACCGACCAGACTCAACAGGATCAGCGGACGACGGCCGTAGCGATCCGAGGCGCGCCCCCAGATCGGCGAGAAGAGAAACTGCATGGTCGAGAAGGTCGCCATCAACGCTCCGGCGACGCGCGGACCGCCGCCGTAGTGCGAAATATAGATCGGCAGCAGCGGCAAAATCATGCCGAATCCGAGCAGATCGATAAAGAGCGTGATAAACAGGATGATCAGTGGTGAACGTTTCATAAGGTTGCGTGTCTGGCGGGGTGAGGTTCTGAGCGCGTTGTGCGCTGTCACAGTATGACACGCAGCAAGACGCCCTGTCAACGCACCGGCGGAACGCGTGTCGGCGTACCGTCGTGTCTTGACAGGGCGCAGGCGAAGTCAGGGCAGGCGTTCGAGCTTCGCCAATGAGGCGTAGGCTTCCAACGATTCCTGGCCGGACGTCAGAACCAGCCAGGTGAGCATCTCCTTTGTCTCATGGGGGCCGAAGGTATGTCCCTGCAGCGCCTGGAGGTGCACGCCCTCCTCCGCCATATCCCCCACCTGGATCTGCTTGTCCGGGATAGAGTTGATCAGCGCCAGCGTATCTCCGGTGGCAGGGTTCTCTACGGCCGCCCAGGAGCCGGACTGATGATGCTCCTGAAAGCCTCCCCGCCGCCGCGACAACCGTTCGCCATCGTGTGACCAGTGCGCGACCACGTTCTCCCGCGCCCCGCCCGGTTGAAGCCATGCCATGACGGTAGTCCCGGCCGTCATTCGTGCCGGACTGGTATTCGTCCAGCGAGTCACGATGGCGACGATATTGCTGCCGGGCAAGGTCAGATACTCGACCTCCATGCCAAGCCAGTGCCAGTTTTTGTGAGTGATCTTGCAGGCGACGCGCACTCCCTGCCATTCCAGACCACGCTCGCCGATCCGCGTCATGGTTTCTCCGATAAAAGTCCCCGTCCGCAGAGCGTCGTCATCGTCGCCGAAGCCGAGGCTGGGATAGAGGCCGCCATGCCAGGCATTCCACCAGACAAAGGGCCGCGGTTCCGGGTAGGCTGAGAACAGATGCTCCACGCCGTTTCGCTCCAAGCCCGCCATCGCGCCCCGGTACTGCGGCGCGACACGCATCGTCAGCAGCCCATTCTCGATCACGAAGAGGCCGTCCTCCAGGGTCGATACGCGCAGCGTGTCTCCGCTGCCCATCTGAATGACCGGCAGATCGAAGGTCCGGGTCGTCGGGCCGGAATCGACAGCGGCGCGCAGGATCTCGGCGGTCGGCTCGGTCGGCCCTGTCAACCGCACGTCGGCGGCAAACGGATTGTCGCGATCGATTTCGGCCAGCGTGAATGCATGGGGTTCGGGGTTAAATCCGACGCCGGTTAATGTCAGCGTGCCGCTGAGCGTCTTGCCCCGTCGATTGGCGAGCGTGAGTTGCGCCTCTCCCTCAGGGCCGGTCAGCAGCGCAGGCGAAGGGGCGAAGGCCGCTTCCAGGACAGGGATCGTCTGCGGCGGCGCGGTTTCCGGAGCGTCCATCGCGCGATGCAGACGCTTCCACCAGTTCCGTACCGTCTTCCAGTCCCCGCGCCCACCCACCAGATAGATTGCGGGGACCACGCTATCGGAGTGCGGCGGCAGTTCGCCCAGGTCGTAGTTGAAGTTCATCAGATTGGTCCACTGCATATCGCGCTGCGGGGCGCCTTCCCAGAGGAGGCCGGCCACCGTCCCCTCCCCTTCCACCGCGATCCAGTCCTCGGCCAGGGGCAGTCCCGGTGGCAGCGCATCGCGTTCGCCGCTGGGAAAGTCGCCGTGCCCGCTCTTCGGTTCCTGGAGGATGCCTTGCAGTGTCGGAATCACGGTCGCTCCGTTCAAACTTCCGTGGTTGGTCAGGCGGATCTGCGCGGGCTGTGGGAGGTCGGACGTATTGATCACGCGATAGGCGACACGCACCACGTCCTCGGCGAAGAGAGAGACCGTGCGCTCCAGGATCAGGCCGGGAACCTCCGGCGGAGAGACGGACTGCACCAGACTCAGCCCATACTCGCCGACAGGCTCAATGCGATTTTCGAGAAGCAACGGACGTTCACGCCAGGAGGCGAACGGCGGCCCCAACTCCGCCATCCAATGCATGATCAGCCCATCGAGTTCGCTGCCCGAGAAGAGGCCGCACCGGCCTCCGCGCAGCCAGGTCGCCACATGCAGATGGGGCGTCTCCAGCACCGCCTTCTCCATCTCCTTCGCTTCGACGAAAGCCTGGGGCTCCGGAGAGCGGAAGGCGCGAAACACGACCGGGCGGTTCAGTTGCGTCTCGCCCGCGCTGAGGCGCAACTGTGTGGGCAATACTCCGGCAGTCGTGGCAGTGACCATGAATTCGCACTGGTTCCAGGCTTTCGCAGGCAGCGTAAACGCCTGAACAGGCGTGTCACAGGTGAGGGCTGGATAGGGATCGAGCGCGAGCGTTCCGGTCAGCTCTCTCTCCAGGCGATTACGCAGTTTGACCGTGATCCGCTGCGGCGCGCCCGGCAGCAGACGACAACCGTCGAACGTGATCTCCACGGGCCGCACGACCTTGACGCCCGCCTCCAGGCTGATCGGCTGACCGTTTACGAGTACGGTCGAGCGCACAGCAGCGTGTTGATCACCATCCCGTGGAGGGCAAGCTCCCGGCAGCACGCGCAGGGAGCGGGTGAGAGTCGTCGTCTCCGTGACGACCAGACGTTCCTGCAGTTTCAGTTCCAGGCCGGGATCGGTTTCGGTGAGGATCACGACTTCGAGCGGTTTGCCGGTGCGATTCCGGATCTCCCAGGTGAACGGAAAGGTCTCGCCCACCGCGCACTCTTCCGCTTCCAGCCAGCAGGCGACCGAGTACTCCGGCGTCTCCAGCGCGGTCAGGTTCTCCGACAGCGAATCGAACGTCAGTTTCAGGTAGGCGTCGCCATCCTGGAAGTGGTAGGGGAAAACGTAGCGGCCATGCCAGCGAAACTCATCCGGAGCGACGACGAGTTCCCGTTGAAAGCACCGGTACCAGTCGCGATCGGCGAAAAAGGCGCGGCCCTCGGGAAGGGTCAGACAGGCGGGGATGAAGTTCCGCATGTGCACATTGGTTTCGGGAACCCAGTAGAACCCGGTCTTCTTGTAGAGCGGAACCGCCTTCAGGTTTCCGCCCCAGGTGCCGAGCGTGACCTGCCGGAAACCGTTCTCCGTGACCCGCCGTATCATCTCCAACAAGAGCATCTTCCCGACGCCCTGATTCAGATGTTTCGGGCTTGCGCCGAGCAGGGGCAGATAGGCGCGATGCGTGAGGCCCACCTCAGATTTCAAGCAGGTGTAGCCTGCGAACTCCCCGCTCTCATGTTCGGCAACGCAGACCGCCAGCCTCTGCATACGCCGGTGGCGCTCCTGCACGCTGACGGCAGTATCCGGCACCCCATTCGTAAAGCCGCCCGGCCAGATCGAATCGAAACTGTTGAACAGATCCGCGAGTTTGGCCGCGTCTTCCAGCGAATCGGGGTCAAAATCACGCACTCGATAGGACATCACGCAGCCTCCTTCGGCACAAACAGACAAAAGTACAGCAATAGAATCTCCTCCGCTCTATTCTATCGCAATCGCCCGTCCTCCTGCTAAATCTTCGGCGACCTCGATTCCTGGAGGAGAATCGCGCCGTTGTGCCGAAGAGAAGAGTTATCAGCCAATCGCCTCCAACGAGACATTCAGAAGGGAACAGGGAACGCGGGCAGCAATCGAGACGAACCGTCTGCGCCGTAGGACTTGTATCGATTTTATTGCGATGGAAACTTCCGTAATGACAGAAGAGAGTGTAAGCGCCCTGCAGGCGCGTCTGGAGATGCGCGAGCGACAGATCGATGCCATGCACCAGATCAGCGCGGCGCTC
>Ga0070658_10002736_pt1 | contig 14683 bp, 15 predicted proteins | sample KBSC13metaG_FD_64664 | JGI IMG/M metagenome (GOLD analysis project Ga0070658, IMG submission 64664) | Corn rhizosphere microbial communities from Kellogg Biological Station, Michigan, USA - KBS C1-3 metaG | ecosystem: Host-associated > Plants > Roots > Rhizosphere > Soil ...
GCCCCCGATCGCTTCGCTGGCACCGAAAATCCTTAAACAGCTTTACGTCCCTCCGCCCCGCCAACCCAGACCAATCCTTACTCCAACCTTGTTCCAACGCCGGCTATGGGATGACTGTGGCTCGCTGTCAACTGTCAGCGGCATCCGACCGAGCCGCAGGGCGCGATCGGCGGGTCGCGCCGGCTCGCCCGTTACACCGATGATTTCGGGCGGCGCGTGAATGGTGACTCGCAACACACCAAGTTATCGCGGGCTCAGCACGGTCTGCAGTGCACTTCCGATGGCCGCCAGGCTGTATTTCGCTTCCACCGAGCGCCGGGCCCGTGCTCCCATTTTCGCACGCAGTTCGACGAAGTCGCGCAAGCCCACCAATCGGGCTTCGACCGCGGCGGAATCCTCCAGGTCGAGAATGTATCCGTCCACGCCATCCTCGACCTGTTCGAGCATGCCGCAGGCGCGGTTGACGAGGACGGGCAGGCCCGCGGCTTGCGCTTCGAGCACGACGTAGGGGAAGGCATCGAGGTCGGAGAAATGCACGAAGACATCGTGCTGTGCATAGAGGCCGGCGACGTCGCGGACAAAGCCGGGGAATTCCGCGTGCGCACCGTGGCGTTCGCGGAAGGTCTTCCACGCGATCCCGGTGCCCGCGATGGTGACAGCGAAGCCTTGCGCTTTGAGAAAGCCGGCATGGGCATCCAGGAAGCGGCTCAGCGCCGCGACTTTCTGCGGGTAGTTGAAATTGGTGACGGCTAGGAGCCTGAGGGGAGAGGCAGGCTGGTGTTGCCGCTGGGGGAAGGCGTCAACGGGGATGGGGATGCGCACGACGGAGGAGCGCGGAGCGATGGCGAGCCGCCGGACGATCCATTCGGATACCGGCACAAAATGGTCGACGGCGTTGAACAGCGGCCGGTCGAGAACCCACGACACGCAGGCGCGGAGCCATTGCGGCCACTCACGTTGCCGCCAGTGGAAGCGGAGCTGGTCCTTCGTCTCGGCAAAAGGATCGCCGCGCAGCCGCAAGTAGACCCTCATCTTGCGCATCCGTGCGAAGAGCAAAATCACCGCGAGGAACGCAGAGCTCATGTCGGTAAAAACGATCGCTCCGGGGCGGGCGCGGAAGAGATGCGCTACCGCGCGGATGAACCGGAGATGCGGCAAGCGATTGCGGGCGCGCAGCAGCTCCCAGTCGAGCACGAGGCAGCGGACGCCGACGGCGGCGAGGGGGCGCGTGATCTCGCGCTGCCCGCGTTCCCCGGTGAGCACGGCAATGATTTTCGGCGCAGGATCCGGCACGAGGTGGAGTTCTAGGGCGTGGGTTGATAGCCGATCTCGATCTCGTCCAGCCAGCACCTGGCCACGGCCGTTCCGTTACTCGCGAAGCCGATCCATTTCAGCGCTCCCATATCGGGCTTGATCCACTTCAGCCCGTCGAAGCGTTGGGGTTGCTTGCCGGGAAGCGTCAGAATGCAGCTCCATGTCGCGTCATTGCCGGGGCCGATTTTGGCGGAGACCTCCACGTGGACCCAGGCGTTGGGCGGAAGTTCGGCAAGCGTCTTGCCATTGGCTCGGATCGCTCCGCGCTCAAATGTCAGCAATGGCCCGCTCCGGTAGGGATTGCTGTCGTCCCGCCACTCGTGGACGAGCAAGTAGTCGGGCTCCATCTTCACATCGAAGGCCACCCGGGCGATCCCGCTTTCGACGTTGGTCTGATAGTAGAAGTGCGGCTCGAAGGCCGGTTCGACGTCCGGCCCGTCGGTGAGTTGGAGGCAGCGTTGCCCTTTGCTGGCCTGGTTTCCTACCACGGCGATGATTCCCGGTTTCTGCTTCCGGCCTTGCTTCGCGCGCGCGGGGCCGGCGCCAATGGCGGTGGTTTCAAAACCATCGTGCAATTGCAACGGCTTCGGCTTGGGCTTCAGCCCGTAGGTCATCTGGCCAAAATCGGTCGCCGCGATCTGGCGCCATGCGGCGTCACCCGTCACGCCCGCTTGCTTCCAGTCAAAGGGTTGGAAACCCAGCTTCAGCGCGGGCGAGCCGGGCTGGAGCGTCCAGTCGCCTTTCTCCGGCGCGACGAAAAGCGGGTCGGCGACGACGCTGGTGGTATCGCGCCCGAGGAATTGCCACTCGGCCCACGTCTTCCCGGCAAATTCCGGGATGGTGCCGCCGGGGCGCCAATAGACATTGTCGTTGAGGAAGACGCGGCCGTTGTCCCAGTTCTTGTCCACGTGCATGAACAGGCGGCCCTCGCCCAGGAGCACGATGTTGCGCTCGAAGGCGAACGCAAAAAAATCCTCGGGCCGGCTGTAGCGCACATGTTCCTCGGCGCAAAAAGCGATGATGTTGTTGCGGATGATATTGCCGCGTCCGTAGTGCTGGTGGTACCCGGCGCTCTGGGTGGCATGGACGAGATTGTTTTCCCACACGATGCCGGTCGAGCCCTCATCGTTGTACATGCCCCACGCGCCGTAACTGGCGCAGCCGATGTCGTGGATATCGCAGCCGCGGATCACCGAGCCCGGCTGCGGTCCAAGGGTATAGACGCCGCCCATATCGCTCAGCACCGCCCAGCCGAGATGGTGGAGATGGCAGTTCTCGATCAGGATGCGGGCGCACGTCGTCGGCTTGTAGCCCCACGTCCAGCCCGTGCTGATCGCCGTATAGAAGAAATCCGCGATATCGCAGTGGCGAATCGTCACGTCGCTGGCGTGAAATACGAGGATGCCCACGCCCGCCATGAAATAGCGTCCCCCGGTTTGGAGGATGCAATTCTCGACCGTGACGTCGTGGGTATGGTCCGGGCCCGGCTGCGAGATCGCGGGATCGCCGATGTAAATCCCGCCCGCGCCCAAATCCCGCAAGAGGCATTGCTGCACCGTGACCTCGCTGCATCCGCGCTTGATCCGCAATGCGTGTGTGAGCGTGCCGGCGAATTCGCAACGATCGATCGTGAGTGCTCGCGTCCCCGTGGCCTCGATGGCTCCGAGCAAGCCCGATTCGGCCTGGCCGAAGTGGACCCCTTTGTCGGGTAGGGTGTAGTTCTGACCGCGGAAGGTCAGTCCCCGAAAAGTCAGCTTTTCGACGAACTGATTCTTGCCCGCATCGCCTTGGAAAATCAGCCATTGGGGCGCAATCGGGGCGCGGACCTCGGCGGTTTCCAGCTTTTCGCCGGGCCGGGGGATGTAGCTCAGGGTGCCGTCGCGGGCCAGGAACCATTCCCCGGGCGCATCCAGCGCCGCGCGGAAATTTTCGAAGTGGAGGCGATGCCATGGCTCGAGGGTGAAGAACTCGCGCACGCCGCCGGTAAATTGCAGGGTGCCGTCCTCGATGCGCGCCCCGGCGAGCCGCAGCCGTGATTCGTCCCAGGAGTGATAGACCACGGTATTAACGTCGTGGAGTTCGTCGGCGTTCAGGCCTTTCAAAACCTTGGCGTCCTCCGGGGCGATGCCGATCAGTGTCCGGGAGGGCGTGCCGGCGAGGGGGATGTCGGGCAGCGGTTCGGTAGGCTGTCCCGTGGCCTGAATGAACCCTTCATTGGGAGTGCGCGCCCGGATCGCGCGCTTTCCGTTCACCCAAAGCGCCTCGAAGCGCCAGGACGGATCAATTTTGGCCGTCCATACGCCGTCCGCACCTGCCTTGAAACCAGTGATCTTCCGGGCGCCATCGAAGACAGGTTTCGCGCCCGGCGCCGCCTCGTAAGTGACATTCGAGTCCTGCGGCTCGAAAACCAGCGGTTCGGCGAGTGGATATACGCCCTCTGCCACGCGCACCGTGATCGTGCCCCCTTCGCCACCGGCCCGCGCTTTGCGCGCCGCGTCGCGCGCGACGTTGAGGGAAGGAATCCCGGTGCCGGGCTTGAGATCGATGGTCAGGGCGTGGACCGTCGAGACTGCGGCGAGGAGGAGAACAGGTGCGAAACGCATGAAGGAAGACCGGGAGGGTAGTGACCGCATGGCGTCCTTGCCGACAAAATTTGGCTGGGGCGTTGACAGCCGCTATCCGGGAAATCGCCGAGCGGGCGCTTTCGCAGCAATGTGCGCGTTCATGGCAAGTGCCAGCGCATGACCTGCCTCGTGTGCCAGACGCCGCCCTCCATGGCAAGCCGCCGCCGCGCAAAACTGTCCGGCAGGTTCGTCAATCACTCAGCCTAAAACCGGGGATGAAATGGAAACGCAGAGACGCAAACACGCAGAGGTCAGAGACATACGGGTTGGTGGATGCCTGAAAGGTCGTCACCCGATGGGTGGACTGTCTTTGGATGCGCGGCAATTCGAAACCGCCTGCCCTCTGCGCCTCTGCGTTTAAATCCTATTTCCGTTTTTAGGCTCAGGCAAGAAGTAATGTCGGGGCATCAATGCAGCTAGAGCGTGTCATGCACTTTTCGGCCGAAAGCACGGAACTACGCTGAAGGCGTTCAATAACTCAGCCCAGGGTTGCCGAGCTTGCGAGGCTACCCCGGGGTCCTCCAGCGCGCAGCGCTCAACCCTGCAAAGGGTTTCACGCCGTGTTCGCATGGCCACGTCAGTGATTCTGTAGGAGGACAGATGGACCAATCGGAGGAGTTCCTTAAGAAACCGCGTAATAATCACCTCCCAATCCTGAAAGGATTGAATCACTGGCGGTGTGGGCTGAGGCCGCACGGATTCGGTTCAACCCCTGGCAGGGTTGGGAACCCGATCCACTCGAGTTCGCTTGGTACTCTTCTGATTGGGACTCCCGATCTGTGGAAAAGTCCATCGGGGCCTCACGCACACACGTGAAACCCTTGCAGGGTTGACCGCTTTGCGGTCGAGTTACCCAGGGTAGCCTCGCAAGCTCGGCAACCTTGGGCTGGTTTATCAAACGCCTTCGGCGTAGCGGGTCGCGCGGGCGAAAAAGTACATGACACGCTCTAACTAATGTCCCCGGGACATGCTATGTCCTTTTCGGAAAAAAGGACACGTTATGTTCCTATGTCCCTCGGCCTTATAGGTGGAGGCCGAGAGGGACATGGGAGGGGACATAAGGACAGCGAGATGGCAGGCAAAGTAGGCGGTTCTTCCCAGAACCGCTGTCTGACGCGTGGCCGCGACTTCCGAGCGGCTCTGGGAAGAGGCCGCCTACTTTGCGGGTCGCTTGGCGGTGAGAGCGGCGCGCTCCGCGCGGACGGATCGAACTTCACCGAGGGCAGCGTTTGGCACGGGGGGCGGCCGCTTGGAGGGACGCGCTCAAGCGCTCCCGGATTTTCGCGTGGGCCGCTCCCGAGATTTTACTTCATCTCGGGACCTGCACCGGCGCGCCCGGTTTGCCATCCTGTATGGGAGCGACCACGAGTAACGGTGCGGACCTTCTCCTCGCCACCCGTGACCACCACTATGCGCAGTGGCCCGAGGGCCGTGACGTGGCGGCTCCGGCCGCCTCGGTCGTGAGGCCGGGACATGATCAAGGGGAAGGCGTTGAGATGTGTTCGTCCCGCTCAAATCTTTGCAGCCGTTCAGCCTCGTTGGCCTCGAACTTCTTTTTCTGATCGGGGCCGAGGACGCTCATGATAGCCGCGTTTTTCGTTTCAATCGATGCCCTCACCTTGGCGAGGGTCTCAGTCCGAATGGCGTCGAGTTCCACACCGTGCCGGTCGAGGATCGGCCTGATTGCTTGCTCCTGTGCGGCGGTAATATGCAATTCGGAACGGAGTTCTTCGCGAATGTGTCTGACGATCTCGATTCCGCTCGGCATGCCGGGCGGCCTTAAATTACGCCAGGCCACGCCTCCGACAATGGCAGCACCCGTGAGTGCGCCAACGAAAAACATCGCTGCAAGCATCCACTTACGTTGGGCGGCGATATTCATGGATTGAAGGCAAGGCGAATTGCGGAATCGACCACGGTCCGCTCCGCGATCGACGGCGCGGCCGTTTCGCGCAGACCGCTTAGGGAGGGCCAGCTAAAGGCTACACTCAAGAGCGCCGCCGTTCCGGCAATGACGATTGCAGGCCGGAATGCGGCGCGCCAGCCGGCGCCTTCGTCTTCGCTTGTCGCCGCTCGCCAGGCGGCAAGAACGCGCGTCTCGAACCCGAAGGGCGGCTCGGGAGTTTTAGCATCAGTGGGAGAACTCGCCGCGATGTGGAGTAACCGGTCGAGTGAATCATTCATGGCATTTTTCTTCGGACAGGAGGTCCGCGAGGTGTCGACGCAATTTGCCGCGAGCCCGGAAGGCCCGGACTTTGATCAGGGTGCGGTTCCACCCCGTAAGGGCGGACACTTCATCCACCGAGCGCTCCTCCAGATGCAGGAGATTGATGAGAAGCCGGTCGTCCGGTCCAAGGCGCGCGAGCAGCAACTCGACCAATTCGCGCGAGGCATGCGCCGCGAGCGGGTCTGGCGCCTCGTCGGTGGAGGTGATTTTTTCCAGCACTTCGGCCTGCTCTTCACTTAAATCGCCCATCCGCAATTCAGGACGCACCTTTTCCGCCCTGAGTTGCTTCAGGCAGGTATTGATCACAATGCGGCTCACCCAGTGCTCGAGCGGCACCTTCCCGCTAAACTGACTCGCCTTGGAGAAAACCTTTACCATGGCAATCTGGTGAAGGTCTTCCTCGCTGGTGCGGCGCGGGAGGTGGGCGCGCACCAGGCGGAAGACCAGCGGATAGAGATAGTGGAAAAGGTCGTAGGCCGCTTGCTCATCCCCGCGAGAGACCCGCTCCAGGCATTCAGCGGCCTCAACGGAATCCATCGATGTTGGGAGTGTGCATTCAATTCATATAGCGTGACCCCGGGGAAAGGGCACCGGTTACGAGTTGTCCGAAGATTTCGAAAAAGATTTGCGCTGCATTGTAACCGCCGAGGGGGGCGCGGGTCATATCCCTGCCGCTTCTCAGCTTTCGCACAATCTTCATGAAGTTCTCCAGCTATCAGCTTTTCGCCGCCGGAGCCCTCCTTTTCCAAGGGGACGGGTCGGTTTCTCGCGCGGTCGAAACAGCAGCGGGCGCTCAAATCATTTCACTGGAACATGCCTACGACCGCGCCCTGGCTTCCGACCAATCGATCCAGCGCGCATACTGGGAGATTCGCAAAGCGAACCTGGAGCCGTTGAGCGCGCTCACGCGGCTCGGTCCGTCGATCACAGGCAGCTCCAACCTCGCGCGCAGCGATCAGGCGACGCGTGCTCGCACGACCCAAACGGCTGTCGATCAGCCGACGACCATTGGCGTCACCGAGTCGAATGCCGTGGAAACCACGACCCGAACGCAAACCAGAAATGAGACCGGCGCCATCGGCATCACCTACGAGCAGACGATTCTTGACCTCACGGCGATTCCCGCCTTTCGGCTCGGCAAGCTCACGGCAAACGCGGCACGGCTGACCTATCGCGAGACGATTCGGGAAGTGCTCTTCAGTCTGGCAGATGCCTATTATGAAGTCATCAAACAGCAAAGGATCGTATTGGTGAGTCGGGAAACTGTGGCTCTCGCCCAGCAACAGTTCGAACTCGCGCAGACTCGCGCCAACGCGGGTGAAGTACTGAACTCGGACGTGCTGAGTGCCCGCGTGACAGTCGAAAGCGGCCGGCGCACGTTGATTGAGGCGGAAAACACGCTTGCTTCGGATCGAAACAAACTCGCGAACATTCTAAATCTGCCGACCGAGATGCCGCTCGGGGTCGTGGAGCCCGCGCCGTATTCGCCGTCACTTCCCCCGTATGAGGCGCTTTTTGCCCGCGCGTTGGAACGCCGTGAAGATCTGCGGGTCAAGGCGATCGCCATTGACCAGGATGTGCAACGCCGCGCGGGGGTCATCGCGGAATACGCGCCGAAGGTCGTCGTCGCCGTGAACGCAGACGCCAATCGAAGCGATGGCTCATCGCGGTCACGGTCCGAGTCTTGGGATGCCACGATTTCCGTGCAAGTACCTTTCTTCACTGGTGGCCAGCGCGAGATCGATCTCGCGCAAAAGGGGCACCAAATCCGGCAAACAAGGCTCGACTATGAAACCGCCGTTAAAAATATGCAGCAGGATGTCAAAGACGCATGGCTGCAAGTCCGCACGCTCGAGGCGACATTGAAAACGGTACGGATTGAGGTCGAATCCGGCCAGGAAGCTTACGAGGAATTGCGCGCGCAATATCAGGCGGGAACAGCGACCAGCGTCGATGTTCTTAACGCACTGAATAGTCTCAACATAGCCAAACGAGACCTGGCCACGGAGACGTATGCTTACCAAGTCGCCCTTCGTAAGGTGGAACTGGTCACGGGGATTTTTCAGGAGGAACGGGTGCAAAAAATTAAATTCAAATGAAGCACCCGCAGCCACTGCTATTGGAGGCCAAATACGGTTTGGACCGCTCAGAGAAGGACAATGATTGCGAGAATTCCGGCGTCTTGCCGAAGGCTCGGATGAGCCTTTGCAGCCTCTGGGTGATTGCAGGCCTCGCCGCCCTTGGTGGGGCGGGCTGTGAAAAACCGTCCAGTGCCCGGCCCGCCTTTGAAACCGCTCCCGTCAAAGTCAGTGCGATCACCCAGGTGGTCACCGCGACCGGCCAGCTTGGCGCGGTCGTGAGCGTGGATGTGGGCAGCCAGATCTCCGGAAAGATTCTGCACCTTCACGCCGACTTTAACTCAACGGTAAAGAAGGATCAGCTGGTCGCGGAGATCGAACCGTCGATTTACCAAGCTGCGGTCAATCAGGCGAAAGGCGAATTGGCGAACGCTTGTGCCGGGCGTGAACTGAGCCGGCTGACGGCCGAGCGGAAGCGGGATTTGCTGGAGAAGAAGGCCGGGACCCAGGCCGATTTCGACAAGGCCAAAGCCGAGTTCGAGCAGGCCGAAGCGACTGTGATGATCAAGGAAGCGATGCTCGAGAAAGCCAATGCCGACCTGGATCACTGCCGGATCGATGCGCCCGTCGATGGCATCGTCATCGCGCGGAAAGTCGATGTCGGCCAAACCGTCGCTGCCGCCATGACGACGCCGGTCCTGTTCACGATCGCCCAGGATATCACCAAAATGCACATCATAGCGAATGTGTCGGAAGCCGATATCGGCGGTGTTGCCTTTGGGCAGAAGGTGGATTTCGGTGTCGATGCTTTTCCAGACGAGGTCTTCCACGGCACCGTCGAGCAGGTCCGCAAGTCGCCGACGACCACGAATAATGTTGTCACCTACGAGACCGTCATCGCCGTCGACAACCCGGAGCAGAAGCTCTTTCCGGGCATGACCGCCGAAGTTTCCATCTACGTGGCGGAACGGAAGGATGTGCTCACTGTCCCGAATGCGGCGTTGCGATTTGTTCCCCCGGCGGGGACGCACTTTGACAACGGCCCGGCACCCACTCTCACTCGCGGTCAGCGTCTGGTTTATACCCTGGTAAACAACGGCCTCGCGCTCAAGCCCGCGGTCGCCAGGATCGGGATCACGAATGGCACCGACTCCGAGGTCCTGGATGGGCTTCATGAAAGCGATCGCGTCGTCACGGCGTCCACGGCGCCGGTGAAAGCGGCCGGCGGGGGACCAATGGGAGGACCTCCGCCATGAAAACTGGGGACTCTGCGCAGCCGGTCATCCAATTGCTGAACGCCTCGAAGATTTACCAGACAGGCGAAGTCGAAGTGCATGCCGTCCGCGACGTTTCGCTGACCATCCAGCGGGGCGAGTTCGTCGCCATCATGGGTTCAAGCGGCTCGGGCAAGTCAACGTTAATGAATACACTCGGCTGCCTCGACCGGCCGACCAGCGGAGGATATCTGCTCGATGGTGTGAGCGTGGGCGAGCTCAGCCGCAAACAGCTGGCGACTCTTCGCAATCACAAGCTCGGCTTCATCTTCCAAAGCTTCCACCTTCTGCCGCGCACGACGGCCTTGGAAAATGTGGAACTCCCCATGTTTTATCGGCATCCCCTCATCTCTCTAGGGACCCAGCGCCGACGGGCCTTGCAAGCGTTGGAAAGCGTCGGCCTGTCTGGACGCGCCGGTCACCATCCATCCCAACTCTCCGGCGGACAGCAACAGCGGATCGCCATCGCCCGCGCGCTCGTCAATGAGCCGCAGGTGCTGCTCGCCGATGAGCCGACCGGCAATCTCGACAGCCGCACCAGCATCGAGATCATGGGCCTCTTCCAGTCGCTCAATGACACGGGCATCACGGTTGTCATGGTCACTCACGAACTGGAGATTGCCGCGTTTTGCGAACGCATCATTGTCATGCGCGACGGGCGCGTGCTCACCGACTCCCCAAACCCCACTCGTCTCCGCGCCGAACGCGAACTGGCCAGGCTGGATCAAGCTGAGCTGGAGGCAAACCTCGCCTGAGGCAGGATGATGGCTTTCCTCCAATCCCTTGTCCTGCGACCGCTGCTCACCGGCTGGATTGCCTTGCGCGCGCTCCGGCGCAACAAGCTTCGCTCCTCTCTGACGGCACTCGGCATCATCATCGGCGTCGCATCCGTCGTGGCGATGGTCGCCGTGGGCAATGGCGCGCAGGCCCGGATCGAATCCCGTGTCGCTTCGCTCGGGCAAAACCTGTTGACCGTGTCCGCGGGCAGCCGCCGTTCAGCCGGCGTCAACAGCGGGCTCGGCGGTGCTGGAACGCTCACGCTCGCCGATGCTGCGGCCATTGCCCGCGAGGTTCCCGATGTCGTCGCCATCAGCCCGGAGGTCAGTACGAGCGGCCAGGCTGTTGCCAATGGCCGCAATTGGTCGACCAGCGTTGTCGGGGAGTCGCCCGACTATTTGAGAATTCGTGACTGGAAGCTTGCCGGCGGCGCAAATTTGTCCGACCGCGACGTCCGCGCTGCGGCCAAGGTTGCCTTGATCGGATCCAAGACGACGAACCAGCTTTTCGGTCCGCTCGATCCCATCGGCCAGACGGTGCGGGTCAAGAATACGCCCTTCGTCATCATCGGCATCCTTACCAGCAAAGGGTCCGGGATGGGTGGGCAGGATCAGGACGATCGGCTTATCATTCCCTACACCACCGCAATGAGACGCCTGACCGGCGACAAAGTACTGCGCTCGATCAATGTGCAAATTTCCGGCTCTGATCGCATGGCCGCGGCGCAGGACCAAATCACGAACCTCTTGCGCCAGCGCCATCGCATCGTGGAAGGGCATGACGATGATTTCAGCCTGATGAACCAGAAAGAGATTGCCGACACTGTCGGCAGCATCTCCAGGGTCATCACGCTACTCCTCGGCTCCATCGCCGGCATGTCGCTCGTCGTCGGGGGCATCGGCATCATGAATATCATGCTCGTCAGCGTCACTGAGCGCACGCGCGAGATTGGGATTCGCGTGGCCGTCGGCGCGCAAGGCGCGGATATTCTCCTCCAATTCCTCATCGAGGCGATCACCCTGAGCGTGTGCGGCGGCGCGATGGGCGTCCTGCTCGGCATTGGCGCATCCAAGCTGACAGCGATGATCGCCGGTTTCGACGCCATCGTTTCCACAGGCTCGATCATCCTGGCCTTCACGGTTAGCGCCGCGATCGGCATTTTCTTCGGCTTCTATCCTGCCCGGAAGGCCGCCGCACTCGATCCCATCGAGGCGCTCAGATATGAATAACTAGTTCACGTTGCAGATGGGGCGGATTCTCTCGCTTCCTCGTAACCAAGCCGGCCTGCCGACGGTCATGGAGTCAGGTCCACATTGGAATCCGATGGGGGCTTACGCCGGAAAGAGAGGCAGCGCCGATGAGGCGCCCGCCACTTCCATATCCTCGACACTTCTCGCCATTAACTCTGATCCGCACCTGCCTCCCAATGTGGAAAATTCCGAGGAGCCTGAAATATCCAACCGGGTGTTGGTCGCGCAGACGCGCTTGGGCGACGAGCAGGCAGCACGCGCACTTCTCGATCGACTTTATCCCCTTGTCCTGAAGCTCGTCCGCGCTTACCGCGCCCGGCGCACCGGGGAGGAGGACCTTTGCCAGATGATTTTCATCCGCATATTTCATTCTCTCCACCAATACTCGGGGACCGTGCCGCTGGAACATTGGGTGTCCCGCATCGCGATCAATACCTGCTTGAAACAGATCGAATCCGAGCGTATCCGCCCGGAGATCCGTTGCGCGGATCTCAGCGAGGAACAGGAGGAGGTCATCGCTCAGCTGGCATCATCCACTGCCGATCTGCCGGGTCATCAGCGGGCGGCGGCGCGCGAAGTGGTTCATTTTCTGCTCTCGCAGCTCGAACCCAAGGAACGCCTCATCATCAGCTTGCTGCACCTCGAAGACCGCACTATCGAAGAAATAAAAGCTCTGACTGGGTGGAATTCCTCGATAATTAAGGTGCGCGCATTTCGTGCCCGTCACAAATTAAAGCGCCTTTATCTGAAACTCCTATCTACCCAACGCTGATGTCCGATCTCGACGACCAATTGCGACGGCTCCTCCATGCCGCGAAAGCGCGGGACATTGAGTCCCCCGAGGCGCCCCCTCTCGGTTTGGCAACTCGCGTGCTGGCCGCGGCCCGATCCGAGTCGGCGGAATCCGCGGCGTCGATCGCCTTTGCCGAACCCTGTCGGCAGGCGGTTCTGTGGTCGTGTGGGCTCGCGTTCGTTGTCCTGATCGCAAGTCTTTCGGATTGGCAGTCCTACCGTGAACTTTCCCGCTGGTCTGGCGCGGAGATGCGCTTTGCGAACTCGGCTTTGCAAAGTCACATGCCATGAAGCGCTGGCAGATCGTTCTCTCTTTCGTCGTCGTCTTCGCCGCTGGTGTCGCCGTCGGAGGAGCCATATCTCTGCACTTCGCACGCGATTTCTTCCTCTCTCCGCCAGAGCACAATCAAATGGCCGAGAATATCATGAAGCACCTTCGATCCGAGTTGACACTCACTGCGGAGCAAGCGGACAAAATCCGGCCGATCGTCGTCCAAACGACGGCCGAAGCCGCCGCTTATCAGCACGAAGTCTTTGGTCGGATGGGCGAAATATTCGAGAAATCGGATCGCGAAATCAACGCGCATTTGAGTCCCGAACAGCAGGCCCGCTTTAAGAAAATGCAGGAGCGGCGGCCGCATCCAAAGGAACCCTAAAAAAAATGTAACCGGCGCCAGTTTTGGCGGTCATATGGCAATATGGCGATGTCCATCCACGCCTTGCCTGGTCGTCGCCGGAAATCAACGACGCGCATATTGTCGGCCCAGCGCGCAATGCGCAGTCCCAGGGAACCGAGCGCTCAACAGGAGCGGAGTGCCCACAATTGGAGGCGTTGACCCGGCCATGACGACATTCTCGCTTACCGCACGCCAATACAGATTGGCGTTTGTCCTGTTTGTTCTCATGTTCCTGGTCGTCTTTCGCCTGTGGTCCCACAGGCCGCGGGAAGCGAAGTATGGTCCTAATGTCCCCGCCGGGATGCGAGGGAATGGGCCATTCAGTGACGCCCCGCCTGGGCCGGATTCCGAGCCCTGGCAGCGGATGCAGGAGGCTATTCGGAAACTGCCCGTGGAACAGCGCAAGCAGATCGAGGAGCGGATGCAGAAGGATCAGGAGTTCTTCGCGACGCTGCAAGACCTGCCACCCGATCAACGACGCCAGAAGATGGAGGAGCATCTGGCGCAAAACCCGCCGCCGTTTCTGCCGCCACCGCCAGTCGATGGCGGTCCATCGGGTGGTGGCGGCCCTCCCCCAATGCCGGGGCCCGGCGGTCCTGGCGGCCCGGGAAACGGTCCGATGCACCTGCCCTCTCCCAGCGTACGGCACGACCTGGACAAGCAGATCGCGAATTCCCAACGAAAGGCGGGCGGACAATGAAGACCCAAGTATCGCCAGGCGGATTTACTTTGATCGAGATGGTTCTGGTCATCGGCATCGTCGCCTGCCTCTGCGCTCTGCTGATGCCGACAATCACCGCGCTTCAGCAGAGGGCGAATTCCACGGCGTGCGCCTCCAATCTCCGCCAGATCGGCATCTCCGCCCAGCTCTATGCGGCCGACCACGATCAGAATTTACCGACCATCGAGCCATGGCCCTCGCAGCCGGTGTATCCGTCGGACAGCGGCGTGGAAACGCTTCTCAACGCGCTCAAGGCGTATGGAGTGACGGAGACGGTCTTGCAGTGCCGGGCGGATATAGCAGGGCCGCAATACTACACGAAAGAGGGAAGCAGCTACGAATGGTGCCCCATGGCAAACGGGCAGAACGTGCAATCGGTTAAGTCGGTTTGGGAGGGTAATATGCCGGGGCTTACCTTGTCGCGACTGATCTTGGCCTTCGATTACACCAATGTGCACCACGAATACTCCAACGTGTTGTTTGGAGATGGGCACGTGGCAGCAGCCAATTAATCGGAGCGAAATAATTCACTCTCCGTGTAACCTTGCGAAAGGCGGGCGGTCACAAACGGCAACCCCATGCCTTGCTCGACCTTTCACCGCGTTAACGTCGGGACACAGCGGCGATGATCCACCGTCGCACTCGAAACAAAGCGCCACACATCCTGGCCACCTCCGTGGCGGCGTTGCTTGGCTTCGCGGCGGCCGCATGGGCCGAGGATTTTACGTGGCTCGATGTGGGCAATGATTGGGCGACTCCTGCCAACTGGAACTCTCTCTCGGCCACCTTTCCCAATTCCTCAGCGGACAGGGCAATTTTTGATACGGCATTCAGCGCGCTGACACCCACAGTCACCCGCGCCACCCCGATTACGGTCGATGAGATCGTCTTCAACGCCGCCGCGCCAGCCTATACGATCACTCTGGATGGATCGGCCGGCAGCACGAGC
>Ga0070658_10002737_pt1 | contig 14682 bp, 11 predicted proteins | sample KBSC13metaG_FD_64664 | JGI IMG/M metagenome (GOLD analysis project Ga0070658, IMG submission 64664) | Corn rhizosphere microbial communities from Kellogg Biological Station, Michigan, USA - KBS C1-3 metaG | ecosystem: Host-associated > Plants > Roots > Rhizosphere > Soil ...
AGCTCTCCAGCGCCGACGATACTTGATGGGCAACTGTCTGGAAAAATAGGTCGCCGCCAGATTAAATCGAAACGTAAAGGCCGCTCTCTAAATCAAGAGAGCGGCCTTTCGTGCATTTGTCGTTGACGTCGATGCCGACTCGTGATAAAATCAAACGTATGTTCTCGAAGCGTTTGTTTTATGCAGTAGGTGAGGTTATGGCACGATTTAACCCTAGCTTCTTGGAACCCGTAGGAAGCTTGTCCATGTCAACGGTCTCTTGCGAGACGTCTACCGAACGCAGCCGGTCGACTTTGCCGAGCGTATGACACCGAACCCGATGACTGTCTTTGCGATTTTGTCGCAGAGGACAAGCCACGTCAAAGCCAAACAAGCTTTTGATCATGTGTTGTCCTCATTTTCGACTTGGCGCTCCGTCCACGAAGCTTCCCCTGACTATCTCCATGAGCTCATCCACATGACCAATCACCCGAAGGTCAAAGTAGAACGTCTTCAGGGCGCGTTACGCGCGATCGATATTTGGTGCGATGGCAACTTCAGCCTCAAGCATTTGCATAGGATGGGCACAGAGGAGGCGATGGCATGGCTCATACAGCTGCCAGGCGTTCGGTACAAAACAGGGTCTTGTACTCTGCTGATGAGCACCACTCATCGCCGAGTGCTTCCTGTTGACACTGGACACACGCGGGTCATGAAGCGCCTTGGAGTAATACCATGCAGCGTGAGCTGGGATGACGCTCATATCCTGCTTCTCTGCTTGCTGCCTGGACCGTGGACTGCGACCGACGTCGAAATGTATCACGATGTCGTTAAGAGGCTGTCGGAAATGGTATGCACCGAAGAGAACCCGCGTTGCGTACATTGTCCGCTTCTTCAGATGTGTGATACCGGCCGTCGGCGAATGGCGGGGTGGGAGGATTGCGATCCGGCTCAGTCCCCTAAGCAACGTCGCCAAAGAGTCAATCAACTTAGGTTCTGCCTCAACTAAATTGGGATCGCTGCCCACTCGACGCTTCAGTCATTCCGTCGTTGTCGAAGTGATGTACAAAAATGAGCCGCCCGCGCTAGGCGCGAGCGGCTCGAATATTGTCTACCGAGCGGAAGACAAGCTTACTGCACGACGATCCCGCCGACCTTCGGCTGGTCCGCGCTCGCGTTGAACGTCAGAACGATCTGGCCGCTGGCGTTCGCGGTAGCCGTAAAGCTCCTCTGCACCGCCTTGAACTGCGCCCCAGCCAGAGCGAACGGGTCGATGTTCGTCAGGACGGTGGTGCCGTTGGAGGCGACGTTGAAGACGCGCTTGGCGGCCGCTGACCAGTACTGCTCGACGAAGTACATCGTAACAGTGTGGGAGCTATTGGCTACCAGGCCCGGGATCGTGTAGGTGAAGACGCCTTCGCGATCGGACTGAAGAACCGCTTGCGGCGGAACCGTTCCGGTCAGAAGCGAGGTGTCGACGGCGTTGGTCCAAGTGACGACGCCGCCATTGGTAAAGTCGACGTCGGCGACGAACGGGCTGGCCGCCGCGCCGCCGCAGTTGATCGAAAGCGCGGATCCGCCGGCCGCTGGGGTGGCGTTCGCCTCATTCGAGGCGCCGGAGGTGCCGCTCGCGTTGACGGCTTTCACCGTGAAGTAATAGTGGGTCCCGTTGGTGAGGCCCGTGTTGGTGTAGGAGGTTCCGGTGACGCCGGTGGCAACGGCCGTGGCCGATTCGCCGCCGGCCGCGGTTCCGCGGTAGACGTTGTAGCTGGTCGCGCCACTGCTGGCGGTCCAGCCCAAGGCAACCTGGGCATTTCCGGCTGTGGCGGTCAGCCCGGTCGGAGCAGGCGGTATGGCGGCCGCCGGCGTGGCGTTCGCCTCGTTCGACGCGCCGGAAGTGCCGTTCGCGTTGATGGCTTTCACCGTGAAGTAGTAGTGGGTCCCGTTGGTGAGGCCCGTATTGGTGTATGCGGTGGTGGTGATGCCGGTAGCCACCGCTGTGGCGCTTTCGCCGCCTGCCGCGGTGCCGCGGTAGACGTTGTACGAAGTCGCGCCGCTGCTGGCAGTCCAACCCAGGGCAACCTGGGCATTTCCGGCTGTGGCGGTCAGTCCGGTCGGAGCCGGCGGAGCCGTTCCACCGCCGCTGGTGCCGACGACGATCGCGTTGACCTGAGCATTGTCGATAACCGTGTTGAAGTTCAGCACGATCTGGCCGCTTGCGTTCGCGTTGATGTTGAACGAACGCTGCACCGCCTTGTTTGCCGCGCCGGCCGCCGCGAAGATGTCGAAGTTCGTCAGCTCCGTGGTGCCGTTGGCGACAACGTTGAAGGTGCGCTTGCCGGTCGCTGTCCAGTAGCCCTCGCTGAAGTAGAGGGTGACCGGGTACGACGCATTAGCTGTCAGGCCCGGGATGGTGTAGGACATCGTCCCGTAGCGGTTGCTCTGCAGGACGGCCTGCGCCGGGATAGTGCCTGTCAGGAGCGACGTATCGATCGCATTCGTGACCGAGGTCGTCGCGCCGCCGGTGAAGTCGGTGTCGGCCACGAAGGTGCCGTTCGCCGCTCCGCCGCAGTCAATCGAAACGCCGCCCGATCCACCGCTTGTGGGCGTGCCGCTGACTTCCGCCGAGTAGGTGGTGCCGAAGCTATTGACCGAGGCAACCTTGTAGAAGTAGGTCGTGCCGTTGGTGAGACCGGTGTCCGCACTGGGTGAGGTCACGTTGGTCTTGTACGGCGTGGTTCCTTCGCCTCCCGCGGTCGTGCTGCGGTAGAGGTTGTAGGACGTCGCGCCGGAACCGGCGGTCCACGAGACGGTCACCTGAGAGTTTGCCGCCGAGGCGACTACGCCGCCCGGTGCCCCCGGAGCGGTGCCACCGGAGGTCGGCGTCGCGCTCGCTTCGGTCGACTGCGCCGAAGTGTTCGCTCCGCTGACGGCGGCGACCTTGTAGAAGTAGGTCGTGCCCGCGGTGACGGCCGTGTCGATGTTACTGTTCGTGGTCACGCCGGTCTTGTAAGCCGTCGTGCCCTCGCCGCCCGAAGTGGTACTGCGATAGATGTTGTAGCTGGCCGCGCCGCTAACGGCATTCCACGTGAGCGAGACCTGGTTGGTCTGACCGGTCGCTACCAGGTTGCCCGGAGTACCGATTGCCGGACCCGATACGAAGTAGCATTCCAGGCCCTTGATCGACGGCAGGTCATGCGCGCCGGGGGTGAAGACGACCTGGATGTGACCAGCTCCGTCGGCGACGGCGTTGAAGTCGTTGACGACGGCCTTGAGAGGTCCGCCGGCAGCGGCGACGATGTCGAAGTTGGTCAGCACCGTGGTTCCATTGATGCCCACGTTGAAGACGCGCTGGTTGGTAGCCGTCCAGTAGTTCTCGCTGTTATGCAAACGGATCTTGTACGTCGCGCCCGGCGTCAAGCCGATGAACGTGTAGAAGAAGGTCTGCAGCGGGTTGGCGTTGCCGCCGTAGCGCTCGGTCTGATATACGGCCGCGGGAGCCGCATTGGCAACGCCGGCGGTGGCGATAGTGCTGGTTGTGTTGGCCAGGTAGGTCGGGCCACCCCACCACTGGTCGGCGACGAAGTTGCCGGTGGCAGGACCGTTGGCGTTGATCGCGATAACCAAGTTGCTCGCCTGGTTGAGCGACGTTGCGCTCGCAAGGTTCGACCGGGCCGATTGTCCGTTCGCGTTGACCGCGGTGACGCGGTAGTAGTAGGTCATGCCGGGGAACGGAACCGCGTTGGCAAGGGTCGTCCCGGTAACTCCGCTTGCTACCTTGGTGACATTCGACGACACGAAGGCCGCATCGTTCGCGCGGTACACGTTGTAAGTGACGCCGGCCGTGGTGCTGGCCGTCCAGCTCAGGTTGATATTGGTTGTCGAGGTCGCCGTCGCCGTCAGGTTCGTCGGCGCGGCCGGCAGGTTGTTGGTGCCGGTATTGGCGAAGATTTCCAGGCCGCTGATGCACGGCTGATCGGCAGCGCCCGCCGCCATGTCCAGATTAATCGTGCCGGTCTCATCGGACAGAACGGAGAAGTCCTTCACGACAGCCTTGCCCAGTACGTTACCGGCCGCGACGTAGATGTCGAAGTTGGTGAGGACCTGGCCGCCGTTGAGGTACGAGTTGAACTGTCGCTGACCGGCCGTCTTGCCGGCGTCCTCGATAAGATGCAAGCGCACGGTGTAGAACGCGTTCGGGTTGAGGTCCGTCACCTTGTAGGACATCGCGCCCCAGCGCTCGGTGTTGTACACATTCGACGGAGCCGCATTCGCGACGCCGCTCACGATCGGTACGCCGGGCCAATGGTAGTTCGGGTTGCCGCCGACGTTGTAGGTGAGATCCTTCATGTACTTGTCGACGCCGTAGCCACCGCAGTGGATATAAACCGGTCCGCTGTGGCCTGCGCCGAGGGTTGTGGTCGATACCGTCGACTGGGCGGACTCGCCGCCGGGGTTGTCCGCCACAACGTAGAACCAGTACTGGGTCGCCGGCTTGAGGCCGCTGACGTACAGGCTTGTGCCCTGGACATTCCAGGTGACGAGCGTGCCGAGGTCGCCGGCGGTGAACGTGTTCGTGGTGTTCATGTACACGTTGTAGCCGACGCCGGCAGTTGGGCTCGCGGCCCAGGTCAGCTGAACGGCGTTTGTCGACGGAGTCGCCGACACCGCGCCGGGAGCAGCGGGTGCGCCGGCGGAGTACGTATTGTAGTGTACGTAATCCGTCGTGATGTTCATCGGGAAGATGGTGGTGCCGTCCGGAGGACCGGAGACCTGCCCGCCGAGACCGGCGCTGTTAATGAGGAAGATTGGCTGATTGAACGGCCAGGTGCCGTTACAGTCGAGCTGGGTGACATCCGGGCTGCTGTAGACGTTGCCGTCGACATAGAACCGGACACGGTAGGGCTCCCAGTACATGCCGTAGGTATGGAAGCCGTTGTGGAGCGGTACCTGACCGGAGGTCGTGTACGGCATCGTCAGGCCCTGAAAGCCGTAGTTGTCGCCATTGTTGACGTCGAAACCGTGGATCGTTCCATTGCTCGTCGCCTCGCTGAAGGCGCTACCGCCGTGGGATTCGAGGATGTCGATCTCACCGCAGTAGGGCCAAGGAACTCCGCCGGTGACGAAGTTTGAGCCCATCGCCCAGAACGCCTCGCCTATTCCTTGCGTGTAGCCGATCTGCTCACTTGCCTCCACCTGACCATAAGGGCCGACATATTTGAGGCCCTGTGTGGCGAAGTGGGCGGAGGTGTAAACGCCTCCGTTATTGAGCTCGGTGACCACCATATGGCCGGCACCGTCAAGACGGCCGTTGGCGATGGCGTTCGTGCCCGTGTCCAGCTCGCCGTTGCCCCAGTTGTTGCCAAGCTGGTACATCCATACGGCGGAGTTGGGCGCCGTATTTGCGCCTCCATTGAACTCATCACCCCAATTTGCTGAGTATTGCGCGTGCGCCGGCAAAGCCAGACACGCCAAACCGATCGCTAGCGCGCCTACATTGACGGCACCGCCTAATCGCTTATGCACCCTTGTGTTTTGTTTATTTTTCATACTGCATTAATCCTCGAGCGGACACCTGCACCGCATCCGCGCGCTTTTGCTTAAGATTAGATCAACGTGCGATTTCCGCGCCGATAGGGCATTCGCACCCTTGCGACGCTCTGTTACAACGAAATCGTTGTGCCCCCTCCTTCTCTGTCCATCAATACTAGCTATTAGTTACTTATTGAGATCGTGCGCCGTGAGAGGCAGTGAGTCGGGCCTCGGCACCCTCCCTGCCGTGAGAGGCGGCTTCGATCGATCATTGCGGCGATAAAGCTCAGGGGCGACGCCCAGTTGTCCCAATTAGAAGGTGAGTTTAGGCGTGCCATGATCGTTGAACTTTCACTAGGCCAGAAGCATTATAACATTTCCGTACGGGCTGTCAAGTATAATTATATTGGTTACGCGATTAGTCATTGAATGTATGACAATGAATAATCGATATTTCATTCGTATACTCAAGTGTAGTTTAGGTTGTTCAAACGATTTTTCTTTGGTAAACGGTGCGGTTTGAGGCGATTCGAGAGAATGGTCAACAAAGTTTGGGGACGATGCGAAAACCCTGCACAAACGTGAGGCAAACAGGCATGCGACGGACACGGGGAGGCGAGTGAGCGAGGTCAGGCGGTGTCGCCGACCGTGAGGGTAACGGGAAATTTGACGAGTTGAGGGCCACGGTCGCCGTCGACCTGCGCGACAAGTCGACGAACGGTTTCTCTACCCATGGTCTCCCATGGAACCTGAACGGTGACCAGCTTGCGCGCCGGCAGCCTCGTCTCCAGCAACCCGTCGAAGCCCACGACTGCGAGGTCCTCGGGAACGCGGACACCAGTTTCGAGGCAGGCACTGATCAGATAGTAAGCGCTGTTGTCATGCCAGCAGCACGCGGCGGTCGGCCGGTTCTTGCGGCGCATGAAGTCGGCCAAGAAGTCGGTTGGGTCGGTCCAGGGAAACTGCTCAATGGACCATGTCCCGCCTCGTTCCGTCATCAGAACCCGAAATGCGTTCGCCCGAAGCTCGATCGACGTAATCTCGTAGACCGAGGTGAAATAGACGATGTTCCGATGGCCCTTCGACCAGAGATAGTCGACAAGGAGGACCATGCCGGCGACGTCGTCGGCGACGATTGAGGGGATCGACGGATGCGGGTCGGCGATGGCGACCGCCGGCATCGAACCGTTCGCCAGATAGGCTACGACGGGATCGTTAATTGGGGCGTGGACAACGAGGCCGTCGACCCGACCGTCGTTGAGCGCCAGGGATATCTCTTCCGTATCCGTCTTCTTGACGTTTCCGTGGATGAGAAAGTCGAAGCCCATCTCATCGCATCCGTGTTGAATGCCGGTGTAGATCTCGCCCATGAATGGGTCGCGGGCGTCGCGGAAACCGTAGCCGGTGTAGAAACCGATTGTGTTCGTGCGCTGGTTCTTGAGAGACCGCGCGATGGCGTTCGGACGGTATCCCATGTCGCGCGCGATCCGTCGTACGCGCTCACGGGTTTCCTCTTTAATCCCTGACTTGGTGTAGCCGTTGAGGACGTGCGAGGCCGTCGTGATCGAAACGCCGGCCTTTTCAGCAATGTCTCGCAACCGAACTGCCATAAAATCTCTCGAATCGGTCCAACGACCAGCCACGCTCGCTGTGTTATTATTCCCGAATCCCGACCATATCGATGATTATGAGCGTCGATGCCCGGGAAATCAACGGGAGGGAAGTCACAGCGCCGATACGATTCTATTTTAAGGCAATATCGTCGACGAAGAAGGTTGCGAGGGGCTTTCCGGTGCCGTCCTCAATCCAGAACCCGTCGACATCCTTGCGATGCGCTATGCCAAGAGCAGTCAACGGGATGGAGATTTTCGTCCAGGTGTTGGCGTGGAGTGCTGGAACCTTGTAGATCTTTACGGGCTTCTTGTTGGCGGTTGCCTGGATTTGCAGCACCTGCCCGCCCTTGGCCCCTCCATTCACCCAGAATGTGAGAGAGGTGTAGGCGGCGGTGTCGAACGCGTCGTGGTGGATATACAGAGCGTCCCAGCCCTTCTTGACTGTCACCGCGATCGATGCGTGGCCGGCATGCACGGGCGTGTGTGCACCGTAGTTGATGGTTGCCCAGCCCCACGGCTGCCAGCCGTTCACCAGTTTGTCGACATAAACTGGCTGCCCCGCGGCCCTTGCTGATATCGGGGCGGCTGAGACGGCGATGAAGCCGGCGAATGCGACGGTAATCTTTCCTAGGCGTGTCAAGTCGAAGGTCCTCCAGCGCTATTACGAAACAGGCTTTAACGTTAAGGTTTGAAACGACATTATACTCGTTTGGCAGATGTTCGCGCAAGTAGGCAGCTAGACGCCAACGCTATTCCCCGGCTGTCAGCGGATCCTTGATCTTGAGCTGCGCTGGCAATGTCGATGTCGATTCGCCCGGATCGGCCGACCGAAGAATGCCGATCTGCACCCATTCCTTGCGCTCGGCGAACATTCCATGGAGAAGCTTTGTGTAAAAGCGGCGGTAGAAATAGTCGGACGGGATTTGGCTCCAGTAGCCGGTGGTGACCTTGCCGTCCTCGATGCCTTCGAGAACCGAGCGCCGCTTAGATGGCGTCAGTTCCGCGAATGTCTTGCCGTATTTCTCGCGACAGACATCGTCGATTGCCGATAATCCCTTGGCGAAGAGCTCGGTCTCAGTCGGCATTCCTACCTTCCGGCTCACCCGTCCTATCACGCGCCCCGTTGCCCAGTCCATGAACTGCATGAGCTCGATGGGATCGCGGTCCGGAGCCATCTGTTCAATGACGAGAGCCATGGTCACCATCGATTCCGCCGTGTACTGAGCCGGCGGGAACACGGCGCAGTGCTTACGGACACGGTAGATGGTCGACGGTTTCTTTTGTCGCGCGGTGGTTGTCTTTTCGGGCTGGGTCATTAGGTCAGTTCGTTACAAAGTAATCTGCGCGCCTGCGCTTTGTACTTACCGTTCACGGCGTCTGCGCGTCTCGCCCCAACGCTAGTTGGCCGTCGTCAGCATTCGACGACGGCCTGAGAGAGTGCTGTAACTCGCCACCTAGAAAGTGGCTATTTGACGGCGACGTGCTTCCCGGTCTTGGCCGATTCCAGGCAGGCGAGGATGACGGCCAGCGCGCGGCGGCCCTCTTCGCCCGAAATTTCCGGCGGTGTGTTGGTGGTGATCGACGTGATAAAGGCGCGGATGACACCCGATTCCGACTGCCCGCCCGATTCGTTCGTCTGCAGCTTTCCAGTCTGGAAGAACTGGTTCTCGCCGGTGGTCAGCGCCACGGTCACCGAGTACGACGGGTCGGCGCCAATGCGGAGAATGCCCTTGGTGCCGTAGATGATCGTCGCATTGTCCTCGCCTGGCTTGTGCGTCCATGACGCCGTCAGGGTGCCAAGCGCCCCGCTCTTGGTGCGGATGATGCAGACGGCGTTATCATCGACATTGCCGAATGGCTTCGACACCTGCTCGACGAACGCCGACACCTCGACGAAGTCCTCGCCAAGCAGCCACAGCAGCAAATCTGCCTTGTGCACGCCCAGATCGCCCATCGACCCGACAAAGGCCTCGTCGCGCTTGAAGAACCAGCCCTTGGCGCCCTCGATGCTCCAGCCTTCCGGGCCGCCATGTCCGAACGTGGTGCGGAACGTGACGACGTCGCCGATGATGCCGCTCTGCAGCAACTGCTTTGCCTTCACATGCGAAGGCGCGAGGCGCTGATTATGGCCGATCATCAGGAACTTGCCCACTTGTTTGGCAGCCGCGATCATCTCCGCCGCCTCTTCGTCGGAGGTAGCCATCGGCTTCTCGCAGAGCACGTGCTTCCCGGCCTTGAGCGCGGCGATTGTGATCGGACCGTGCGACACATTGCTGGTGCAGACAGAGATAGCATCGACATCCTTCAGGGCAATAACATCCTGCCATTTGTCGTATGCTTTCGCACCGTACTGTGTCGCCAGCTTCTCCGCACGCTCGATATGACGGTCGGCAAAAGCGACGATTTCGACGTCGGGATGGCTGGCGTATTCCGGGGCATGTCGATATCGGGTAATGGAGCCGCACCCGATCAAGGCGACTCGAACTTTATCCATGGATGAAACCTTCTTTACGGAATGTGGCGATATATTGGGGAACTCCGGCAAAAATTCCTTCGCCATTATACTACCATGCAGTCAGCCGATATTATGCCAGGCGTCCTATCGGTCCAAATTTAATTGAACGATGAACTGCCCCCGCGAACGTGCCGCTGTCGATGGGCCGAAGGATTCGAAGCTATTGATAGCGAACGGCTCTCCATGCCCACAATCGACGCCAAGTATTGGATCGACCGCCTCGACCTCCGGTTGCATCCCGAAGGCGGATACTTCCGTGAGTCCTACCGTGCCGACCGCCGCGTCGACGTCGACGGCGTCGACCGGAGCGCGTCGACGGCCATCTATTTCCTCCTCGAATACGGACAATTCTCCGCGCTTCATCGCATCAAGTCAGACGAAGTTTGGCACTTCTACCACGGTTCGCCTCTTCAAATTTCGGCTATTCTGACGGGTGGCACGCTCTCGACATGGCGGCTGGGTATCGGCGTCGACGCTGTTCCTCAGTGCGTCGTTCCCGCCGGGGCATGGTTCGGCGCGGAGGTGGTCGACGGTGGCGACTTCGCGTTGGTCGGCTGCACCGTCGCTCCGGGCTTCGAGTTCGTCGACTTTGAGATGGGGGACCGTGACAGACTCGCCGCCGAATTCCCCGCATACATCGATCTCATCGAGCGGCTGACGAGTTAGGCGCCTGATTGAGTAGTTGCAAATCTGCAACTACTGGACACGACTAGCAATGACATACTGTCAACAGTTCAGGAACCGACCGGACAGACGGAAGGTATAATAGAGATATGGCTGGACATACGCACGGAGCCACCAGCGGCCGCCTTCTGTGGATCTCCCTCACACTCACCCTGGCATTTGTCGCCGTCGAGTTCTTCTACGGACTTCGTTCGCATTCGCTTGCACTCATCTCGGACGCCGGTCACAACGCCAGCGACGCCCTGGCGCTCGGGCTGGCCGCGTACGCCGTTTGGGTGGCGCGTCGGCCGGCGAGCAATAACAAGACTTTTGGCTACCATCGCGTGGCCATTCTCACCGCGCTCGCCAATTCCGTCGCCCTTGTCGTCATCGCGTTGGCGATCTTCGTCGAGGCCTGGCAGACCTTCCTGCATCCACGCCCCGTCGAAGCCGGGCCGATGATGGCGGTGGCGGCAGTCGCCGTCCTGATGAATACGCTGATCGCGTACTGGCTCAGCGGCGACAGCAAGCACAGCCTCAACGCGCGGGCGGCGTACATGCACATGGCGGGTGACGCTATCTCGAGCCTTGGCGTCGTGATCGCGGGCGCCATAGTCCACTACACGCATTGGACCATGGCCGACCCGATCGTCTCGGTCCTCATCGGCGCGTTCATCCTGTACTCGGCGTGGGGCATTGTCGTCGAGGCCACGAATATCCTGCTCGAAGGGACGCCCAAGAACCTGGACGTCGACGCCCTCGTCTCCGGCATGCGCGCCGTGCCCGACGTCGTCGATATCCACGACCTCCACATCTGGACCGTGGGTGACGGCATGAACTTCCTCTCCTGCCATGTGATCCTGCCCGACGAGTTCACAGTCGCCGACCAAACACGCGTATTGCGGGAATTGAACACGAAGCTGCATGATGATTTCGGCATCGGCCACGCCACCATCCAGACCGAGATCGGCGACTGCGACGGCTGCAACATCGGCCCAACGCGCCTTTACTGCGACCTCGAACCCCACGAGCACCACGGCTGCGCCCATTCCCACTAAAGAGTTTTCGCATGGATTCAAGAATATACAGGATTATACGTTCGGACTCTGCTCAATAGATCTGTTATCCTGTCCATCCTACAATCCATGCGAAATTCTTCGGGTAGAATTCGACCTATGAAGACCGCTCGATACGTCCTAGCCCTTCTCCTGTTCCTTGTCGTACCTATTTTCGCCCATGACATCAAGGACCCCGTCTGCCGCATGACCGTTGACACGGACACGACGCCTTATCAACGCACTGTCGACGGCCATACGTACTACTTCTGCTCGACCAAGTGCGAGTCGCAGTTCGATAAATCGCCAAAGACCTATCTCGACCTCCTCGCCAAACTCTCCGCCGACGGTGGTGCGGGCTACACCGCCGCGCTTCAGCCTGTCCAGGCAGAGCCTAAGACACCGACTTCGATCGCATTCACGATCACGAACAACAAGACCCACAAGATCGTTACCGACTACCAGCTCACGCACGAGGAAAAGCTGCATCTGATCCTGGTCAGCCAGGACATGCAGTGGTTCGAGCACCAGCATCCCGCGCTCGGGCCCGACGGCACGTTTCGCATCACGTGGACGTTTCCGCGCGCCGGGCGCTACTACCTGTACGCAGACTTCACCCCCGTCGACGGTGACAATCAGATCAAGCAGATGACGCTCGACGTCGGCGATAAGCCCGCTATCTACGTTCCGGCCGAGCTCTGGCCGGAGAAGCCGCACGTGAAGACAGTAGGGGATACGAAGATCGGCGTGTCGATCGCGGTACCGACATTTACCGTCGGCACTCAGAACATTCTTACGTATCGATTTACGGATTTAAATGGAAAGCCGTGTACGGACATGCAGCCGTTCATCGGGGCGATGGGGCATATGATTGCGCTGCGGGAAGACGGCACGCACATGGTGCATGTGCATGTTCTGCACGGAGTTGTGCCAGGCTCCTACGCCGCGACGATGCTGGAGGTGATGCAGGCCGCCGACACGCTCAAGGTCACCGCGGACCAGGTGACCGAGCACGGGCCGGCTTTCAGCTTCAAACTGACACTGCCCGCTCCCGGCGTCTACCGAGTTTGGGCTCAGTTCATGCGCCACAACAAAGTGCTGACGGTGCCGCTGACGGTGAAAGCGTCAGTATAAGAGTGAATTAACATCGATGAAGAGGATATACAGGATTTAAGATTTTCGTCATCCTGTACGTTCTCTCTATCGATGTTAAAAAATGCTATTTTATTGGCACGGTGGGTGTTGCAGGATCAACTGCAGCGGACTGAGACGGCGGCATTGGTGGGGCGGCCGGGTGCTCGCCGTGAAGCTTGGGATCGTGATAGCCACCGGCGCCGTCGGTGTAGACGTAGGCCTTGTGCATGCCGATCTTGCCGGCAATCTCGCCGCCTGGATGTGTCTTGGTGAATACGACGACAGCCGCTTGATTGTTGAGGACTACGTTTGCCAGGTCCTTCATCGACGTCACCGCGGGCTTGTCGCACTTGACGACGTCCTTGTCGCCGATTACCTTCTGGTAGCTCGCCGTCAGGGGCCCGTCTTTCGCATTGTAGAGGCTGGCGATTGTCGGGCCGGTCATGTCATTGTACGTCAGACAGGCGTGTAGTTCGATCTTGGTCACGTCCGCAAGTCCGGCGTTGTCGATCGTCATCGTGGCCTTAGGATTGTCGAAGTCGAAGACGATTGTCGCCTTGCCCGTAGCCGCTGTGTCGACGGCAGGTGTCTCCGTCGACCCCTTGAGGTCCGCGTACCAGGAGATCACCTCATTGCACGCGCGCGCCGGCGTCGGGAGTATCGACGCTAACCCCATCGCAAGCAATCCCAGAGGGTAAATACGTTTGCCCATCTTATAAGACCTCATTGACCTTGACGTTCCGGATTGACTTCCGCTCTATTATAGCAGAAGTCTTGGCGCCTGCATCTTGACTCCCACCGCGAGGTCAGGTATAGTAAATGCTGCATAAACTAGTAAGTTTGTAGTAATTAAGGGATTCAGACGGCTACCGTCTGAACGCGTTGCAGACGCGACCGTACAAACGGAGTGTCAGGGTTCGCCGAAGAGCCCGATCTTATGTGGTGGCATAACATTATTGCGGGCCTGGTGGTGGGCATCCTTGTCGGCATGACCGGTATGGGCGGCTCGTCATTGATGGCGCCGATCCTCATCTACCTGTTCCACTTCAAGGCCAAATACGCCGTAGGATCGGACCTCGCCTATGGCGCGATCTCGAAGTTCTTCGGCGCCTGGCGTCACAAGTCGATGGGCAATGTCGACACCAAACTCGTCTGGCAACTCGCCATCGGCAGCATCCCGGCGTCACTCGTTGGCGTTTACGTTCTTCACTGGCTCGACAAGCGCGGTGGAGAAGCCGCCAGCCATACCATCACCGCGATCATCGGCTATGCACTCATCCTCGTTTCCCTGGTTGTGCTGGTTCGGTCGGTACCAAAAGTGGAGGCGTGGTTCGAGCAGCGGCAGATGTACGTTCCCCGTCACAGTCTCGCCTGGGCGGTGTCCGTAGGCATCGTGGGCGGTTTTCTGGTAGGGTTGACTTCCATCGGGGGCGGCACGCTCTTTGGCGTCGCGTTGATCTTGATCTTCGGACTCAAGCCCAAGCAGACCGTCGGCACCGACATCTTCCACAGTTGTCTTCTCGCCGCCGTCGCCGCGGTGGGTCATTTCTTCGCCGGCGATGTCGACATCAAGCTGGTTGAGGGCCTGCTTATCGGCGCGATTCCTGGCGTCCTGATAGGCTCCAACTTGACTGCCAAAATGCCGGACCGAGCCCTGCGCCCGGCCCTTGGCACCATACTTCTCCTCATCGGCCTCCGCACCATCTGTTGATAAGGGACTGCAAATCTGTAATCCTGTCCATCCTCAAATCGATGCCATTCCTCTTTCCTGACCGCTCTACGCAGTGTTTCCAGGCACGAACTCGACAGGGACGAGAGTTTCCGTCGCGATTTCCCGGCCATTGATTAGCTCGATCAACAGGTCGACCGCCTTCTCCGCCATCTCATACCACGGAACACGGATGGTGACCAGGTCGAGGACCGGCAGCTTATGATCGAGGAAACCGTCGAAGCCAACGACGGCGAAGTCGTCCGGCACGGTTAGTCCTCGAGCGAGGCAGTCGCGCAGGAACACGTAGGCAGTGCGATCGTTCCAGCAGCAGACCGCCGTTGGCCGATCCGGCATGGCGAGTAGTTCGTCGAGGGCGGGTTCCGCGTGCTCATTGTCGATCTGGATGATACGGCGTTTGTCGGGCGGTAGCCCTTTGCCGGTCAAGAAATCCGCATACGTCTCGAATCGACGCGTCACGGT
>Ga0070658_10002741_pt1 | contig 14661 bp, 14 predicted proteins | sample KBSC13metaG_FD_64664 | JGI IMG/M metagenome (GOLD analysis project Ga0070658, IMG submission 64664) | Corn rhizosphere microbial communities from Kellogg Biological Station, Michigan, USA - KBS C1-3 metaG | ecosystem: Host-associated > Plants > Roots > Rhizosphere > Soil ...
GCGTGCTAAAATAGGCAGTGGACGAACCTCAGGACACCTCCGATAAGTCGACGCGTCGACGCGTGCGGGCACAGCCACCGGTCGAGATCACTCCACCGATGATCTCGACACCACCGTCGACGGCAGGCGGCACACCTGCCATCGTCTCCACCCTCAAGCACGGCCTCAGCCAGATGGGCCCGTTCCGCACGCTTAAGACCCTCTCGACCATCAACCAGGTCGACGGCTTCGACTGCCCCGGCTGTGCCTGGCCGGATCCCCCGCCAAAACTCCCCTCTGGAGGAGGGGCCGGGGAAGGTCACCGAAGCGCGGCGGAGTTCTGCGAGAACGGCGCGAAGGCCGTTGCCGAGGAAGCCACCCTCGCCCGTATCACCGCCGACCTTTTCGCCAAGCACACTGTCCAGGACCTCGCGGAACAGTCGGACCACTGGCTCGGCAAGTGTGGTCGACTCACCGAGCCGATGGTCCTCCGTCCCGGCCAATCGCACTACGAACCGATCGACTGGCCTGATGCCTTCGACCTCATCGCCCATCATCTCCACGCGCTCGAATCGCCCGACGAAGCCGTCTTCTATACCTCCGGCCGCACTAGCAACGAAGCCGCGTTCCTCTACCAGCTCTTCGTCCGCAAGTTCGGCACCAACAACCTGCCGGACTGCTCGAACATGTGCCACGAATCGAGTGGCGCGGCGATGAATGAGGCGATCGGAGTCGGCAAGGGGACAGTCAGCCTCGACGACTTCGACAAGGCCGATGCCATCTTCGTCATCGGCCAGAACCCCGGCACCAACCACCCACGCATGCTGACCGCACTGCAAAGCGCGGCACGGCGCGGCTGCAAGATCGTCTCGATCAACCCCCTCCGCGAGCCCGGCCTGATGCGTTTCGAACACCCCCAAGAGCCACTCGCGCTGCTTGGCAAGTCGACGCAACTCACGGACCTCTACCTCCAGGTGCGGATCAACGGCGACGTCGCCCTTCTCAAGGGCATCATGAAATCGATGCTAGAGGCCGATGCGACCTCGCTTCCAGAAGCCGGGATCTATCAGCCTGAACGCAACCCCATTATTGGGGACGGGAGCCTAAGCGACCAGGGGCGACAACAGCGTCGCATCCTGGACCACGACTTCATCCACACCCACACCACCGGCTTCAACGCCTTCCGCGCGGCCCTAGACGCCGTCAGTTGGGACGACATCGTCGACCAATCCGGCATCGACCGTGCCCAGATCGACGAAGCCGCTGACATCGCCATGGGCGCCAAGAACCTCATCGCCTGCTGGGCCATGGGCCTGACACAGCACAAAAACGCAGTCGCCAACATTCAGGAGATCGTCAACCTCCTGCTTCTGGGCGGCTGGATCGGCAAGCCCGGCAGCGGCGCATGTCCCGTGCGCGGCCACAGCAACGTCCAGGGCGACCGCACCATGGGCATCTACGAGAAAATGTCCGATGCCTTTCTCGACAAACTCGGTACTGAATTCAATTTCGAACCGCCCCGCAAACACGGCTACGACACCGTCGACGCCATCCAGGCCATGCACGACGGCAAGGCCCACGTTTTCGTCGCCATGGGCGGCAACTTCCTCTCCGCCACGCCCGACACCGAATACACCGCCGACGCGCTCCGTCAATGCAAGCTGACCGTCCACGTGTCGACCAAACTCAACCGCTCGCATCTGATCACCGGCAACACGGCCCTCATCCTGCCTTGCCTCGGCCGCACCGAGGTCGACATCCAACCCTCCTCGTCAAAGCAGTCGAAGCCAAATGTCACAAGCCCCTCGCCCATTCCGATGGGAGATGGGGCAGGGGGTCCTTCCGAGCAATTCGTGACAGTGGAAGATTCGATGAGCATGGTCCACACGTCGCGTGGCTCTCTGCCGCCCGCGTCACCCAAGCTCCTCAGCGAACCCGCCATCGTCGCCCACCTCGCCACAGCCGTCCTCGGACCAGAACTATATGCCGCACCGAGTGAAGAGGAGACACACGTCCGGTCCCCCCAGAATTGGGGGTTAGGGGGCCAGACCTGGGCGGATCTCGCCGCCAATTACGACCGCATCCGCAACCACATCGAGCACGTGATCCCCGGCTTCGACAACTTCAACCAGCGCGTTCGCGAGCCCGGCGGCTTCCAACTCCCCAACGGCGCGCGCGATCGAAACTTCCGCACGGGATCGGGGAAAGCCCAGTTCACGGTCCATCCGCTGCCGAACATGAAGCTGGCCGACGGTGAGTTCATCATGATGACCATACGCACCCACGACCAGTACAACACGACCATCTACGGCCTCGACGACCGCTACCGCGGGATCAAGGGCGGCCGCCGCGTGGTGTTGATGAACGAGCGGGACATCGTCGACGCCGGCTTGTCGTCCGCCGACTTCGTCGACCTTACCTGCTCCGCCGCCGGCCGCGTCCGCACCGCCGAACGCTTCCTGGTCGTCCCCTTCGACATCCCCCGCCGCTGCGTCGCCACCTACTTCCCGGAAGCCAACGCCATCGTCCCCGTAGAAATCACCGCCGACAAGAGCAACACACCGGCGTCGAAGTCCGTCATCATCACCATCAAGCCATCCCAATAGGAGACAACCGTGATACACAAGTCAATCCTGCCCACCATCGGCCTTGCCTCCTTAGCATTCGCCGCGCCGGCCATGGCCGCATCGACTACCGACCAGGCAGTCGCCGACATCGTCAAGGCTCAGACGAAACTGCATTCGCTGAAGTCGCTCACCGCCGATATCGCCACCGTCAACACCATGGGTGGGAAGACGTCGAAAGCGTCGGGCACGGTCAAGTGCCTCAAGCCGAACTACCTTTGGATCGAGACGAGAGGTACCGGCGGGCATCAGTGGCACATCTCCGACGGCAAGCAGTACTGCGCGAACGATCCCAAAGGCCACTGGACATCGGTCAAGGCCGACGCCCACGGTGCGAACTTCCGTGACGACCTCCTGCTCTGGTCCGACTTCTACGTCCTCTTCGCCACCGGCAACGCCCAGCGGGTCGTCGGCGGAGCCGACGTCACCATCGCCAACAAAGTCGTCGACGCCCACTCCTACGAAATCATCACCGCCGTCCACAAAGGGCCCCACCCCATTACTATGACCGTCTACATCGGCAAGTGGGACGGCCTAATCCACCGCATGATCGTCGACGGCGGCCCGATGCACCTGCAGGTCACATGGTCGAACATAAAGCCGAATGCCGCGCTGAAGCCGTCGGGCTTCGAGCCGAAGTATTAGGATGTTTAGCTGGATCGACCAATCCAAGTGGGCTGACCTCCATGCCCTTGCCATCCCAGGCAAACCGCACGATACGATGGGTGTTCAGGGCTTTGTACTGATAGACACGTTCGACGAGTTTCTTCGCACGATCTCGGCCGAATACGTCCAAACGGCGTGGACGTCATTACAGCCTCTACTGGAGAAAAGCAACCTCCTCAACGACGACCTAAGCTGGGGCTGGATGCATCCAGGGCATTCAGGCGTCGACGAGGTCAATCCCTGGGAGCCGCACCGATTCCTCGGCCTGGTGTCACGTGACTTACCGTGGAAAACGCGGGGTCAACTTGAGGAAGTCGACAAACAGACGCGTACATTGACGCCACCGTTCGCCTACTCTGAGACATATCGCGCGTACAAGTGGAATATTCGCCCGGACGATTACGCGCATGCTTTGCGCCTTCTGGAGATGATGTGCCTTGGCGAAGTTGCCGATTGGACACCAAGTTGGATTCTTTCCGAAGCTACCGGCCCACTTACGCTCTGGCACCGAGTCGCCGAGGCGATCCAGTCCCACAATCAGGCCAAGCTCGACCGACTTATGGAGGAGGTCGACCAACACTATTCAGAAGTAGGTCGGCGAATCGTCCGCCGGGGATTTGGGAGCTACATCGACGCTCACAATGACGAGGTCGGCCGGCACGGCGAGCCGATCGTGCGCGTATCACTCGAGCACTGAGTTACAACCATCTGGTAAACTAAATCCCTATGTCCAAACGTATCATTCTCGCCTCGACCTCGCCTCGACGCCGTGAACTCCTGGCCGTCTTCGACTTCCCCTTCGACGTCATCGGCAGCGACTACGACGAAGAACAGCTCGATTGCGACTCGATGGCGCCGCAGGACGCCGTCATGGAACTCGCCCTCCAGAAGGCTCTCACCGTCGCACAGAAGATCGACGGCGACGCCCTCGTGATCGGCGCCGACACCACCGTCGTCCTCGACGGCCGCTATTACCAGAAGCCTGAAGACCCCGCCGACGCCCGCCGGATGCTCAGCGAACTCAGCGGCCGCACGCATCAGGTCTACACCGGCATCTGCGTCGTACCTGTCACGGACGGACGGATCGGCGTCCCCGAGACAGATTACGCGTCAACCGACGTGACCTTCGACAAGATCCCCGAGGACGTCATCGACGCCTACGTCGCCACCGGCGAGCCCCTCGATAAAGCCGGCGCGTACGGCATTCAGGGCAAGGCCCTCGCCTTCATTCCCGGCATCAAGGGTGACTACTTCAACGTAGTGGGACTTTGCCTAGAGGTAATAAGAAAACACCTTTTGCCGTACTTTCCCGACCTCCCGTCCACACCGCCGCAACCAACGTTTCCTGCCGAGAACTACGGCGATTTTTCGTGGGGCAAGAACAATTCACTAGGTCAACTTGATACGACAGCGACCTATGTTACGCCTGAGCAAGAACGCAACGTTGCTTACCATGAGGCAGGACATGCGTTTCTGGCCTTTGTATGCCAGTTCGCTATCCGCTATGTATCCATACTGCCTGGTGATCGCACCACGGCAATTTTGAATCCGACAATTGCTCAGACAGAAGACGAAAGATTGCGCATAGTGTTCGTGTGCTGGGCGTCGTATTTTTCGCAAGCGTTAATCGGCCAACAACCAAACCAGGGGATAGAATGGGTGAGCTATGCAGCCTCCAGCCTAGACCGTAGTCTGGGTCTTCAGATCGTACACGAACTGGCCGAGCGCGTTGAGGACGAAAAACTAAGGACGCAACTCGTCCATCGTCATTATAATGCGATTGGCCAGCTTGTTCAGAACTTCGTAACGAGCGCATTGTCTCCGTTGATACATCTGCTGGCAACCCAACTTCAAGCTAAGAAGCGACTTGATGGGGAACAAGTAGCGACCATTCTTAGCCAAGCCCCGAAAGAAATCCTACAGCTTTACCGCGATCATGTGAATTCGTTGGTGAGCCAGATATTCGCCGAGATCGGCAAACATAAAGGTAGTCTGTTATGACGAACCACTACGACTGCTAAAATGAGATCAGCCATTCACAGTTTTCGGCTCCACCTGGAATTCAATATACAAACGACAGTTGCCGTATGCAGATTATTCCACGATGGTGACGATCATCTTCTCTCCGCTTACCATTCGAACACTAGGAGTTCGCCTCTCAGCACCAACTGCACGATCTGTACGTCTCAACCAGGACCGTTCAGGGTGACATCGGATTTAATCAGCGCATCATCATTCAAATCGCCGCAATCACTCCAACAAAGGAACAACCAAACAATGCCATTCACAGCAAAGAGCAAGAAGACAGGCAAGGAATACATCCTGCACAGCCGCCCGACCGCTAACGGCAGCACCAAACTTTACTATTTCGCGGGCGAAGCTAAAGACAACGCCGAACCCGAGCTTCCCGCGGGCTACGAGGTTTCGGAGAATGCGGTTACGGGGCTGCCGATTCTGAAGAAGAAGGCGGTTTGAGTTCGTCTGGTCCTGTCTGGGCCGAGTAAGCAAGGCTCGGTCCAGACAGGAAGAACAACGACAATCATTACACCACTTGTGGGGCCTTAGGCGAAAAGGTTGTGCCAAGGCCCCACACAATGGCTACTTCTCGTCCTTCTTGTCATCCTTGCCCTTCTCAACCGCCGCCTTCAGCAGTTCGGTGGACTTACCAACAAGCTCCATTGCACGGTCAAACAACTTGGGATCATGGTCGTTTGCATCGAGCTTAGCAAAGGTTGAATTACTGTCGATGTTCCAGGTTTCGAACACAGCTCTGACATCCTCACTATTCGCCTCTCCTCCGTACACCTCCAGGTAAAAGCGACCAAATGAGATAGCGTGTATCCGATCAGCGTTCCGAAGGGATTCCGTTAGCCACGCTTTACCTAGATTGAAGAGGTACTTGGATATCGCAACAAGGATAGCGATCACGATCAGACCACGGAATGCGTTGTAACCGATGGAACCCACAAACATAGCGATACCTTTGTCGTGGGGAACAGGCGAGAGGAATGTGAAGAGAATTGCTGAGGCCAAAGCGAGGTAAAGTGCCCATATCCCACCACGGTAGGCTGATAGACCGCTTGCCTTAGCCTGGGACATTTGTTGTTCAAGGCGGGCAATAGTCGGGTCAATGAAAGCTGGTATGTTCTTTACGATCTTGTCAACCTTCGCAGCCGTGGTTGCCAGCTTTGCTCGTTCAATAGCTTCCTGGGCTTCAACCCGTCCGACAATCCATTGGGCAATTACGGACAGCGACAGATCATTCGGGAAATATCTTGCTACTATGCCACTACCGAGAGTCGTGGCTGCTCGCCCAGGAGGGTGCACGACAAAAATCATTGCGTCAATGTACGGGATCACTTCTTCGACGTGAGGGCCTTGAACTTGATTCGTTATCACGAGAACGCATGCTGAAAAGCCAATTAGCGGTCCAGATCGTGGGTTCATAGTCTCCAGAACAGTTGACTGAACCTCGACTCCCAGGTGCGTGAATTGATTCCGTAGGTCGAATGCGAGAACTTCTGCGGCGGTTTCGTAAGCTATGAGAATCGGGTCCATCGCGATGTGTGCCCTCCAATGTGAGTTCCAGTTATAGGTTTGCGTTGTTCGGCGGTGACAATGGAGGCATGCCCTTGAACCTGATGAAGATCGTATCCGTATTTCACTTCTTGAGGTAGAGTCGATCGCGCTCGCATGTGCCGCCACGGAGGACGACACCGTTCTCAACTGTTTGTCCCATGAGTTAGGCCATCTGGTGCTCTACGTAACTAAAGCCGATCATGTTGACGAACTTGACGCTTGGGATGTTGCCGCCTCGTTGTTCACGAACGGGTTACCAACCGATTGGAAGGCAATCAAAGACCACGTGCTCTCGTCGTATTCGTGGTACATCGACCGCACTTTCCTAACTCAACAAGAGATCGATGCGTTCTTACTAGCTCAAGCCTGTACATCTTGTTCATCACCCCAGATGAGCGCGAGCCAACAAGCGCTCACCGAGTTCGAGGTGGATGTCCTCAACAATGTTCCGACCCACTATGACCAGGGCATTAGGTGCCTCGCGTGTGGCGAACAATGGGTGAAGCGCGTAAAGCATGGGCAAATCACAAGGATGTGGCGAGTTGATCCGAGCCACCGCTTGTAGGTTGCGCCTGATCGAACGGGGAAATCGCAGCGTAGTAATGGTGAACTTCCTGATGGGGAAAATCCGATGAGCATTTCGACTGGCGATCTGACGGTTGACGACTTCTTAGGCTCTGACTGGGAATCGGTACCCAGCAAACGCACTATTGCGGGTATCACCTCGTACGACATCGGCTACTTAAACCTTTCTGACAAGGCTAAAGACGGCGGCGATGAACGCTTGAGCCGACTCTATGATTTCCTCGCCCACGTAAGTTCACTTCATCTGGATCTTGATCGTACTGGGTGCCCGTTGGTGCCTGGAACCAGCAGTAAGTACGGCCGCTCGGCAAGTCTTGACGACTTTGACGACACGGCGGTCGATTATTTGGCAGCTATTCTGCCTCATGTCACCGATCCAGAAATGGTGGCTCGCATCGGCGACATGCTTTGGGAGTTGAAGAGGCAGCCAAAGCAGGATTACCGCGCAGCCCAAACAGCGATAGACGCGTATCTATCTGTCGCCGCCCATGACAACCCCGACGATTGGGAATCGAAGGACTTCGACTATTTGCGAAGATCGCTAGACCTCTGCTCAGAACTTCACGACACAACGCGGTTTCAACAGGCGCAGGACCAGATTGAAAAGGCCATCGAGCAAAGCTTGCAGTATGAAAAGCCTGGTTACGTAACGTCCAAGCTTATGGAGGTGCTCCAGAGGCGTGGTTTGGGAGATGGTCAGCATTATGGCCCCATGTGCATCGACTCCGCCAGCGAAGCTCTCAAAGAGAACGACTGGTATCGTGCTCGTGCGTACTATGATCTCGCCGCCGAATGGTTCCGCATGGCAAAGGATGAACAGCGCACGACCGAGGCGCGTGTTCAAAGTGCTGAAAGCTTTGTCCTCCAGGCGGACTCAATGCTTAAGGGCAGTTCTGCCCCATACACACTTGCCGCTGAATTCCTTGCGTCAGGGGTACGCGAGCTACGAAAGATACCTGGACAGAGAAGCAGGGCAGATCAACTTCACGTAAGGTTGGTAGAAACACAACAGCGGGCACTTTCCGAAATGACGCCCGTCGTCGACAGTATTGACGGCTCGGAAATGTTTAAGCGTGCTAAGGAGGCGATTAGCGGAAAGGATTTTCAACAAGCTCTTTGGGCGTATGTCAATGGGTACCGCTCGACCAGCGTTTCGTTCCTTCGCAGCCAAGCCGAGGAGATATCGAAGGGCTTCTTACTGGGCCGCTTCTTTGGCACATCACTTAAGAACGCTATGGGCCGCACGATCGCACGACAGGAACCCTCAGACGATCCTGAGCAGAAGCTCCTCATGGATATGTATCGAAACGCGGCTTTGGCCCAGAACATCGCCGTTCAAGGGTGGATTGAACCTGGCAGATATTTCATCGGGGCAGAGCATAGTATACGCTTCGATGCGCTCGAACCAATCGTTCGGCACAATCCATTTGTCGCTTACGGACGTGAAGGCTACTATGTGCGCGGTCTCCATGCTGGATTTCACGGAGATTTTGCAGTTGCCGCACATTTGCTCATCCCACAAATTGAGCACTCGATCAGGGCGCTGCTCGAAGAGAACGGTACAATTCCATCATCTCTCGACGACGACGGCATCCAGGACGAGTACAACCTGAACAAGACACTGAGAGATCCGTATGCCTCCAAGCTTGCCGAGATCCTGGGCGAGGATATCGTTTTCGACCTGCGCGGCTTGTTGATTGAGCGATTCGGGTCCAATCTAAGGAACGACATCGCTCACGGCCTGATTCCGTACTCATATTTGTACGCCCATCCGCCTGTCTACCTATGGTGGCTAGCTCTTCGCATTTGCACCTTGTTCGCGCACCTGCCGACCGCCGCGAAAACAGGTTCACCCGAAGGGGCCACCGATACTGGCGATGAACAGCAAAACGACTGTGAATAGATCGTGCTGCTGACGAGTCATAATTCGACGCAGTCAGACCAGTCGGTGCCGCGGAAACGCGGTAATCACCAGAATCCGTCAGCATCGAGAGGTCATAGGAATGCCGCCCAAGCCAAACACTGCATATACGCGGTTGAGTAAGGCCACTGAGCAAACGCTCATGGTGGCATTAAACAACGACATCGAAGATGTGGCCGAAGCCCTGGCTCGATCAGTCATGGATGGATCAGTCGCTCGGCAGATGCTGTATCCACCGAACAATGGCTTCACATCCGAAGAGCAGCAGGCGCTGGAGGCTCTGAAAGCGATTCCGAACATAGAATCTGCGCTTCGCAAGGTTCTGGCGGATGCCGCAGCGTATCCGATCTGTAAGTTCTTCGGCTATGCTGACGGGATAACCGATCCGACTGATGACGAATGGAGCGGTATCTACCTCACCGAAAGGCCCGACGATGAGGATATCGAAGTCCAAGATACAAGCTACGACGCCGAAATCTATCATCGCTATTGGAATTGGCTTCGAGTGCGACCCGACAAGGGCTGGAGACTGGACATGGCTGGGGATGTGCATCCGTGATCGGTCGAGGTCCTGCCACTGCGCACCCAGGAGAACAGCCGCTTTCTCAGCCTTCGACAAGCAGACAACGCCCCTGATCTCCATAGCGGCGATACTGTTGTCAGCCGCATCGAAAAGTCCTTTCCGATGCGGCAGAGGGGTATTTGAGGGATTCTGTGGGCTGATGAGGAACGTCTGTGACGGGGGTGGGCTATTCCAAAGTCACTGCAAAGGACGAACTCCACTCAGGTATGTCGATTCCCAGCCGATCCATTAGCGTGCTGAACTCTTGTGGCGAGATGGAACGCGGGTTCTGTGTTCCAGGTATCTTGCCAAAGATTGAAGTTAGGACTTCATCCTCAATTGGCGGCGGGGTGCTCAGCGATTTGAATAGCGCTCTTGTAACAAGAAATGCTCCGTGCTGACGTGCCCTTTCACGATATGAACGATCCCATACCGAGTACTTATCTACAGTCGGGTAGTCCTTTGGTGGATTCGATTGATCGTAAGGTCTCGGCGGATTGGGCTTCACCCAGCAGTTGCTCGGGATCGGCCTGCCATGATCCAGATGCCACCGATAAGCAACTTCGTGGTCGCTAAACGGCGGCAGGCATACTTGAAGGACGGCCACGAGCCGTCTCTTTGTCTCGTTGAATCGGCCAGCCACAGTCATATAAACCACGACATCACCGAGGGCAAGTTTGGGTGCGAAACGTCCAGCGCGGCATAGAGCGCTAATGGTCGGCAACTCAAGCTCCAGATCAGGTTCGCGTCTGATTGAGCCATCTATGTACGGTTGCAAGCCATATCGTTTTATGGCAGCCTTACCGCACTTGCCACCACACAGCGGGCGAAATGTGTTGAGATATAGCATTGGGCACCTACACTGGGCTGACTACTAGTGCAGCGAATCACCGACTTTCAGACCGTCTACTTCACCGAACCTCGATTGCAATTAATCCAACGGAGGCGGAGTTAGTTTGACGCTGTTGCGTCGAGCTTCGCGCGCCTTGTGGAAAAACTGATCGTCTCCTTTGTATTCAGTCAGCATCCAATCGACAAAGGCTTGGCCGTACTGGGCACGTGCATCAGGTAATGACCGATAATACATCTTGGAGCGCTGATGAACGTCGTGAGCAGTAACCACATCGCGGATCAACGCGTTTGTGATCGCAATGGTCGAATCCCCGCTAACGACCTGATTCCCCAATTCGGCTTTAAGCTTATCAACAACATTCATCTCCCAGAGCCGACAGTACTCGCTGGGGTTTATCATCAGCGTGCTGGTCTTATGTTTAATCGCCAGGATTAATCGCTCAACGTCAGCTAAGTCTTCGGCGCTAAGGCCATCGGTATCGAGCACCTCAAGAGCCTTGTCAGCAGTTCGCCTATTACGGCCAATTACTGGGATTAGGAAGATTGGGAAGCGAAAAGCTGGATCTCCTACGATCTCATCAGGTAGTTCGTTACGGAGTGATATAAGGCGATCCTTTACAAGATCATAGTCAGCCCCTTGTCGTCGTCGTATCGCCTCAAGCAGCTTCGGAGAGCGACGCGACGACAAGAGCAACGGGAAGCAAAGCGAACAATTGATGGCGTGGTAGGCACCGAACTCAGTTACGAGTATCTCTTCATAGTTGAGAAGGAGTGACTGGCACTCAGATCCCAGGAGTTCGTCTACATGCTGAGTCCCCCTATGTTCGATAATGTGGCGAGCCTTGAGAATCCAGTTCAGGTTGTGCCTCGCAGCATCGAGGTTCAAGCGCGTATACTTGCCGCCGCAAAGGTCGCCAAACTTGGAAAAGCCTGCTGAGGCATCCATCAACGCCTCCTCGCCGCCAACCATACGAACAGTTCCATCTTGTTTGTATTCACGGTAATCGATGTGATCGCGCTCAAATACCGCGTGAAAGAGTGAAGTGTACGCAATTACCATGAGGACGATATACGACTCGGTGCGAAATGTGGCAGTCGGATTGTTGAAAACCTGGACAGCCGCCAGAGCAGCGTCGCGAGACTTAGTGATCAACGTCTCCGTATGGATTTCAAACCTCGGACGCAGCGGATCATCGGTATTCGACGAGATTTGGGAGCAGGTTCTAGCGAAGGATTCTTCATCTACATCGTCTAGGTTTTCGGCAACGTAGCCATTGTCGGTTCGACGTGCATACTTCGTCAACTTCTTACTTAGATTTGCCTTTGCCGTAGACTGGCTCCTCCCAGACTCTGCCTGCAATTCCTCCCGAGTAAAGGGGCGATGTTCGTCTTGCATTCGTCGAAGAAACGCATAAGCTTTTCGTATTTGTGGAGATCCGAGAGTTCGCTGTGACACTATAGGCTCCGATGAACACTACGAGAGGTCCGTCCCCTCACCACATGGCTCGGGGGGCGGTTGATTAGCTACATCAGCGAAACCGCGAATGATCAGGGCTGAAGGCATCGCCCACCCGCTCCTAAAACGTCGGATACGGCTGATTCCGCCCGTCAACTGATTCGAGCGCATCAAGCGCCAGCGTGCAGGTCACGAGGGTCCCACCGACCTTGCCGCGCACCATGATCGTGTCGGACTGCCCATTTTCGCCCGCGCGCCAGGTCCCTGCCTCTTCCACGATCAGCAACTGGGCGGGTATCAAATGGTCACGCTTTAACAGCTCGCCTGGTTTGCCTAGCACGTATAGGTCAACTGTAATATCTCGTGTGCTTCGTTTCATGATGTCTCCCTCTTGTTTTACTTTACCTCAGTAAACGATGTCGCGCGATTGGGAAGGCCAGGCTCAACCCAACTCCTTCTTCATGTGCCACAAGTACGCCCATGATGAATCGTTGACCGCTACGTCGGCCTTTTCTCGTGCAATCAGCCAAGGGATGACCGCTAACGACGCGGAGGCCACGAAGCCAGCGGCTTCGACGAATGCGTTGCCCATCACTGATCCGAGTATGCCGAGAAGAGCAGGAGGCCCACCAATGGTACCAATTAGTTTTGCTGTCGCTTCAATTCTGGTGTGGCGGTAGATGGTTTCAAGCTTGGTCAGTTGTTCGCCGAGTTCTTCACCAACGAAGCGCAGAATGCGCTGTGCTTCCTCTTCTGAACTAGCTTCCCCGAAGGATTTGATGAGTGCATCGACGGTAGTCTGAAACTTTGCCCGACGACGTTCATTCGACGCCCTGAAATCCAACAACTGAGAAATCGAAACTTCCTCCACTTTCACTGGCAGCATCATCGGCAGGTTCATCACAGGCCACTTCACACCTGGCCTATTAGAGGTTAGCGAGAAAGGGAGGTGAATGTCGATGTCAGGTCGGGCCTTTTGCAGTTCAAAGTAATACTGTCCTCCGAGATCATCGACTCTGAGCTGTGGTGCCTCAACTTCCTCATCAAATTGCTCGATGAACCCTACGGGATTAGAACGAGCCAATATCTCCACGAGAAACGGACCGCCAGAGCCGCTTTTGATGATTGATTTAACGTCATCGTCAGGACGAGTTAGTATGTCCCACAACAGCCAGTTGAGATAGACCTTCTCGTAGATGAGAGCAGCCTCTACGACCCACTGCTTCTCTGGAACTTCAACTGACACTGGAAAGACTTTTCGCATGGGCATCTCTTAGCTGTTGTGACACTAAAGCGACAAATTGGTTGCGATCAACAAGGCCCGCAATCACACACGCCTCGCCTCATTCCGTCCTCCGCTGCGCCCTCGCCCTCACTCGGCTCATGGAGGCAAGCTCCCCTGTAAGAAGGCTATTGCTTTTCGTAGCCTTTCATGATGTTATATCGTTTTTCTACTGAAGACCACTGAACCATATCAGTCCAACAAATGCCGCTAAGCGGGTCAACAGTAAATACAAGCCCATGGTATTTGTCGTAAAGCCAGTCATCCATTGCTACGGCCCGAAACTCTGATCCGACGTGGTGAAACGATTGTCCGCCCCCTTTGCTCAATCTAACTGTATCGGCTTCTCCAATGCGTTCTTTCACCAACTTAAGGCCCATCCAATTCCTGACGGGCAGCCTGACAACCTTCATCTGGATGCTTTGCTTCTGATTATCAACACTTACAGAAATGATGGCTGTCCCAGGAGCCAACGTATCGAAGGCTCCATACATGCCACCCCCATTGGTATATTGGTCATAGTGAAAACTGATGACCTTGGGATTGCTGGACTCGAACTTGACTATGTGCTTGATATCGTCGATACGTGCTACCCGATTGTTCAGCGCAGGCGCGCCCAGCACCTCAACGTAGAAGAATGCGCCCGTCCAGCTACCTCCATCACTTTCGTCAGGTGGATCTGGCAACAGCATGTACACGGTTGTTTCACCGTAGTACACTTTGATAGCGCCTTCATCGACATGGAAGGTTAGTACCTGCGGTTGCGTGTCTCCAACATTGGATGTTCCAGCATGACCAGCCCAAGCTATAGGCGATAGAGCGATCAGCGAAAGCGCAGTAAGCAGTATTCGGAGTGTGTTTTTCATCGCAGGTATTATGGCACGCGCGGCTCCAAACGGTTTCCTGCACGCTACAATGCAGGCAAGCAATCACCTTGCACGGCCCCGATCGGGTCTGGCACTACACAAAAACTAGACGGGAGTAGGTATGGACATCGGCGCAGCATTCGACGAAACACTTCGGATAGTAACAACGGCCCAGAGCATGGATGAAGGCATGAACGCCTTGCTCGACTACTCCGCCGCAGTGTATCCAAGCCCAATATGGGCCACCCTGAAAACGCTCGATCACCAGCAGGACGCGATCGGCATCCGC
>Ga0070658_10002743_pt1 | contig 14658 bp, 12 predicted proteins | sample KBSC13metaG_FD_64664 | JGI IMG/M metagenome (GOLD analysis project Ga0070658, IMG submission 64664) | Corn rhizosphere microbial communities from Kellogg Biological Station, Michigan, USA - KBS C1-3 metaG | ecosystem: Host-associated > Plants > Roots > Rhizosphere > Soil ...
CCCCCCAGGACGACCGGCGACCGCGAAAGGATGCGGTCCCCCTTAAGAATCGCCGAAATGTGCCGATGGGGCCCACGATGTCATCCGTCATGCCGTTCACCCCGTCCAGCAATTCCGCCGACGACACGTCGTACTCGGGCGAAGAGCAGATCGTGGCCGCGCTGGCGGCCTCGGGCGAGCACGGCGCCGCCCGCGCCCGGCTGGCCGGCTTCATCGCCCGCCACCCCGCCTGCGCGGAGGCGTACAACGATCTGGGCGTGCTGGCGTTCGAGGCAGGCGACATGAAGGCCGCGGCGTCGTCGCTGGAGCAGGCGATCGCGCTGCGGCCCACCTGCGCCCGCTATCACCGCAACCGCGCCCTGCTGCTGTTGAACCTGGGTGACACCGCCACGGCGCTGGCCGTGCTGGCCCGGGCCCTGATCCTCGACCCCACCGACGCCGAGACCCTGAACCTGGTGACGGACATCGAGGAGACCCGCAAGGCCTCGCTGCGCCCGTCCACGCACTGAGCGCCCGGAAGCGGGCGACCGCTGATCCTGTCAGGGCGCTTCGACGAACGCGCCGGTGCAGTGCTGGGTGAAGAACGTCATCCGCGGGGCCAGCGCGCAGCTGTTGTTAACGCTGTCGCTCTGCAAGGCCGTGCACATGGCAGCCAGCGAGGTGAACGTCATGTCGCCCGTCGCGCACCCCGTCTCGCTGAACGTGTAGTCGTAGCTGGTCTTGCCATCCCCGCCGCAGCCGGCGGCGACCATCAGACCGAGCCAACCCGCCAGGCCCCACAAGCGATTCTTCATCCGTCCCCTCTACCCGCTCGCGCGGCCACTTTCAATGACGGGCGCCGCCGAGCGCGCGCGCTCGGCTCGGTACTGGCCCAGCGCCATCAACGGGAAGTAGTGCCGGTAGTAGTGATAGTTCAGGTAGAAGACCTTGGGAAAGCCGGTGCCCGTCCACAGGGGCTGGTCCCAGGTGCCGCTGTCGTTCTGCCGGTCGAGCAGATAGCGGACGCCCGCCTGCACCGCCGGGCTGGCCCCTTCGCCGGCCGCGAGCAGCCCCATCAACGCCCACGCCGTCTGGCTGGGCGTCGAGGCACCCACGCCCCGCTGCGCAGGATCGTCGTAGCTGGCGATGCTCTCGCCCCAACCGCCGTCGCCGTTCTGGTGGGTCAGGAACCAGCGCACGGCCCGCCGCACCGAGGGCGCTTGCATGTCCTCACCGATCCGTGACAGGCCGCGCAGCACCTGCCAGGTGCCGTAGATGTGATTGACGCCCCAGCGGCCGTACCACGAGCCATCGGACATCTGATCCCTGTACAAGAACGCCACGGCCCGCTTCACCACGGGGTGCTGGGGGCCGAAGCCGGGGAACGTGGCCAGGCTCTCCAGCACGCGCCCGGTGATGTCGGCGGTGCTGGGATCGATCATGGCGTTGTGATCGGCGAAGGGGACCTCGGTCAGCCACTGCTTGTCGTTGTCGCGGTCGAAGCTGGCCCAGCCGCCGTCGGCGTTCTGCATCCCCAGCATCCAGGCCAGGCCCCGCTCCATCGCCGCGCGCTGCACGGCCTCGGGCTCGTGCGCGCGTGTGTTCTGCAGCACCAGCAGCGCCATGCAGGTGTCGTCGACGTCGGGATAGAACGGGTTGCGATGCTCGAAGTACCAGCCTCCGGGCGGGGCGCTGTTGCGGTGCTGCCAGTCGCCCGGCTCGCGGCACTGCTTGGCCAGCAGCCACGACGCCGTCCGCCGTAGCGCCGCGTGCTCGCGCGCGACGCCCGCTTGCGCCAGCGCATAGCCCGACAGGACGGTGTCCCACACCGGCGACAGGCAGGGCTGCATGCGCAGCGGCCCGTCGGCATCGCCCAGCAGCAGGCCGTCCAGGTGGCCCAGCTGCTCCTTCAACAGGGGATGCGCCTCGTCGTACCCCAGCACCTTCAGCGCCATCACCGAGTTCGCCATGGCGGGCAGGATCGCGCTCAGGCCATCCGAGCTCTCGAAGCGCGCGATCATCCACTGGGCCGCCTTCGCCACCGCCGACTCGCGCAGCAGCCCCACGCCCGGCACCCGTTCGAACGTCTTCAGCGCGGCGTCGACGCCGACGAACAGCCGCTTCCAGGGGCCGGCCTTGTCACCGCCCACCGGCGTGCCCGGGGCGCGGTCGAACAGCTCGCGCACGCCTGCCTCCGGCGGCAGCGCACAGACCGGCTTCTTCGCATACAAGATCGACAGCGGCACGAAGATGGTGCGCGACCACGCGGACATGTCGTAGACGGTGAACGGCGCCTTGCGGGGCAGGAACACCATCTCGGGCGGGATGGCGGGGACGGCCGACCAGGGATACTCGCCGAACATCGCCAGGTGATACTTCGTGTACGTGTTGGCGCGCTCGACCCCGCCCGCGCGCGCGATGGCTGTGCGCGCGCGCTGCATGTGGGGCGCGTCACGATCTTCCCCCGCCACCTTCAGCGCGAAGTAGCTGAGACACGACACGCTGATCTCCGCGGGACCGCCCGCGTACTGCGCCCAGCCGCCATCCGGCAGCGCCTCGCCGACGATCGTGCGGGCCAGGCGGCGCGACTTCTCGCTGCCCCGGCGGCCGAAAAACGCCTCCAGCAAGATCATGTAGCTCTCGAGCGTGGTATCGCCTTCCAGCTCGGCGCACCAGAAGCCGGCGGGATCCTGCCGGTCCAGCAGCCAGTCGCGCGCGTGGGCGATGCTGTCGTCGATGCGGGCCGTCGTCAGCTCGGTGGGCCGGCGAGACAGCGGGCGGGTGACGTCGATCGAATACTCCATGAAATTTTCTTCAGTTAGGGTAGACCAACGGGGCCACGCCGGCCTACACGAGGACACATGAGATTCCCTCTCCATATCACGACCGACATGGTTGGGTACCAGATCAAGAAATCGCTCCAGGGACAGCAGCGGTATCCGTACGTGCTGATGCTCGAGCCGCTGTACACCTGCAACCTGGCCTGCATCGGCTGCTCCGTCGAGCGCCACACCGGGAAGCTGGCCGATCGCCTGCCCGTCGAGACCTGCCTGAAGGCCGTCGAGGAGTGCGGCGCGCCGTCGGTGTCGATCTGCGGCGGCGAGCCGACCCTGTACCCCGAGCTGAAGCAGCTGGTCGACGGCATCATCGAGCGGAAGCGTCACATCTATCTGTGCACGAACGGCCTGGTGCTGGACACGAAGGTCTTCGGCAAGGTGGCCCCCCACAAGCGGCTGACGATCAACGTCCACCTGGACGGCATGCGCAAGACGCACGACGAGGTGTGCGCGCGCGAGGGCGTGTTCGACAAGGCCGTCGAGATGATCCGCGAGGCGAAGCGCCTGGGCTACCACGTGATGACGAACACCACGGTGTTCAAGAACACGCCCATCGAGGAGATCGAGGAGCTGTGCGCGTTCGTCACCTCGCTGGGCGTCGACGGGCTGCTGCTGTCCCCCGGCTATCACTACGAGTCGGTCAAGGAGGACATCTTCCTGACCCGCCAGGAGATCCAGAAGAAGTTCCGGCGCGTGGTCGAGCTGGCCAAGCAGTACCCCGTGAACTCCACGCCCATGTACCTGGAGTTCGCGGCCGGCGATCGCGACTACGACTGCTCACCCTGGAGCACTGTCACGTTCACGCCGCTGGGCTGGAAGGGCCCCTGCTACCTGATCGGCGAGAAGTTCACCCAGGACTGGAGCGAGTTCTGGACCAAGACGAACTGGGCCTACTGGGAGTCGCGCCAGGACGACAAGTGCCAGAACTGCGCCATGCACTCGGGGTTCGAGGCCTCCGCGGTGCGTGATCTGCGAAAGAACCCCAAGGACATGTTGCGCATGGCCGCCTGGAACTTCCTGGGATAAGCACCGGGCCTCGCGTCCGACCGAGGACGGCCCGCAGTCGACGATGACGACGCTTATCGTTTCTGCCATGACGGAGGAGCTGGCCGTGCTGCGCGCGCGGCTGGCGGGCGCGACCGCGCTGCCCATCACCGGCGCCGCGCGCGTGCGCGACGTCGTCTCGGGCCGGCTGGGCGGTCATCCGGTGGTGCTGGCCGCGACGGGCGACGGCGCGCGCAACGCACGCGAGGGGATCGCGGCGCTGCTGGCCGCCCTGCCCGTCCGCCAGTTGCTGGTGCTGGGCATCTCCGGCGGCCTGACCGCGGACCTGCGCGCGGGGGACGTGGTGGTCGCGACGCGGGTGGTTGACGAGGCCGCTGATGCTTCGGCCGCCGTGACGGCGCCAGGTGCCTCCGTCGAGGCGGTGGCGCGCGCCAGCGGCGCCCGGCCGGCGGTGATCGTCAGCGGGCGCCACATCGCCGACAGCGTCGCCGACAAGCGTCGGCTGGCAGCGCTGGCGGGCGCGACGACGGCCGTCGTCGATCTGGAGAGCGCGGGCTACGTGGCGGCGGCCCAGGCCGCCGGCCTGCCCTGGGCCGTCCTGCGCGCCGTCAGCGACACCGCGGACGAGGCGCTGCCCGCGTTGCTGAACCGCGCCCGCGACGAGGGGGGCGCGGTCCGCCGCGGCAGCGTGGTGCGCGGCCTGTTCGGCGACCCGGGCGCCCTGCCCGCGCTGATGACGCTGCGGCGCAGGCTGAAGCTGTGCGCCGAGTCGCTGGCCCGCGCCGCCACCGCCGTCGTCACCGGGGGCGCCTTGCCGTCCCTCACCAGCGGCGCCCCGGGCGCGGCTGACGCCTTCGTTTCACACACGCCGGGGACAGCGGATCGTCCCGGGGCGAAACCCTCACCGGGAGCGCGCTAGATGACCGCCATGCCCTCGAGCGATTCGGACGCGCTGCAAGCGCTGTTGCAGAAGACCAGCCGCACGTTCGCGCTCACCATCCCCATGCTGCCCCAGCCCCTGCGCACGGAGATCGGCGTGGCGTACCTGTTGTTCCGCATCATCGACACCTTCGAGGACGCCACGGCCTGGCCGCCCGCCGAGCGCCAGAAGGCGTTGCGAGACTTCGTCGCGCTGATGGACGAGGGGACGCCGGACGACGCCGCGCGCGCGGTGGCCGAGAACTGGCTGCGCCACCCGCCCATCGATCACGACGGCTACCGGGAGCTGCTGGGTGAGACGTCCCGGGTGCTGGGCTGGTACCGGCGGCTCTCCCCACCTGCGCGGGCACAGATGCGCACCCACGTCGAGCGTAGCGCGCAGGGAATGAGCCGCTTCGTCGACCGCACCGACGGCTCCGGCCTGCTGCGGCTCGAGACCATGGCCGACCTGCACGACTACTGCTACGTGGTGGCCGGCATCGTGGGCGAGATGCTGACCGAGCTGTTCGTGCTGGGCGACGGCCGCCTTGACGGCGTCGCGGGCGAGCTGCGCGCGCGCGCCATCGCGTTCGGCGAGGGGCTGCAGCTGGTGAACATCCTGAAGGACGCGGGCGCGGACGCCGTGGAAGGCCGCACCTACCTGCCCCGTCAGGTGCAGCTGGCCGAGGTGTTCACGCTGGCGCGCGCCGACCTGCGCAAGGCGACCGAGTACATCGAGATGCTGCGCGCCGCCGGCGCGGACCGGGGCCTGGTGGCGTTCAACGCGCTCAACGCCAGCCTGGCCATCGCCACGCTGCGCCTGCTGCGCGACAAGGGTCTGGGCGCCAAGCTGACGCGCCCGCAGGTGGCGGGGCTGGCGGCGCACGTCGCGCACGCGCTGGACGTGGGCTTGCCGCTGTTCGACGTGCAAGGGCTGGGGCCGGCGCGGGCCGCCACCCCCGAATCGGATCACGCCTGACATGACGTTCGATCTCGCGGCCGAGCTGGCGGACCGGGCGGGCGAGAGCTTCAGCCTGCACGAGAAGTATCTGAACCCCGCCATGGTGCGGATGCTGAAGACGATCGGCTTCGATCGCACCTACGTGCGCGCCCAGGGGCAGTACCTGTTCGACGTCAACGGCGACCGCTACCTGGACCTGCTGTCGGGCTTCGGCGTCTTCGCGCTGGGCCGCAGCCACCCCGTCATCAAGAAGGCGCTCCGCGACGTGCTGGACGCCGATCTGCCGAACCTGGTGCAGCTGGACGTGTCGCTGCTGGCGGGGCTGCTGGCCGAGCGGCTGCTGTCCCACATGCCGGGGCAGGAGAAGGTCTTCTTCTGCAACTCCGGCACCGAGGCGGTCGAGGCGGCCATCAAGATGGCGCGGGCGGCCACCGGCCGCGCCAAGCTGATCTTCTGCGACCACGCCTTCCACGGCCTGACCATGGGGTCCCTGTCGCTCAACGGCGACCACAGCTTCCGGGACGGCTTCGGCCCGCTGCTGGCCGACAGCGTGCGCGTCCCCTTCGACGATCTCCCGGCGCTGGAGGCGGCGCTGGCGGGCGGTGACGTGGCGGCGTTCTTCGTCGAGCCGATCCAGGGCAAGGGCGTCAACGTCCCCTCGCCCACCTACCTGGCCGAGGCGGCGCGCCTGTGCCGGACGCACGGCGCCCTGTTCGTCGCCGACGAGATCCAGACTGGCATCGGACGCACGGGGAAGTTCCTGGCGGTGGAGCACAGCCCGGCCGTCGAGCCCGACCTGGTCCTGGTGGCCAAGGCGCTGTCGGGCGGTTACGTGCCGGTGGGCGCGGTGGCGGGCAAGCGCTGGATCTTCGACAAGCTGTTCAACCGCATGGACCGCGCCGTCGTGCATGGCTCGACCTTCGGAAAGAACAACCTGGCCATGGCGGCCGGCCTGGCCACGCTGGCGGTCCTGGAGGACGAGGGGCTGATCGCGAACGCCGCGCTGCGGGGCGGGAACCTGCTGCGGCGGCTGTCGGCGCTGAAGGGCAAGTACGAGATGCTGGCCGACGTGCGCGGCCAGGGTCTGATGGTGGCGCTGGAGTTCGGCCCCCCCAGGTCGCTGGCCCTGCGCGCCGCCTGGGCGCTGCTGGAGAAGGCGACGAAGGGCCTGTTCTGTCAGACGGTCATCATCCCGCTGTTCACGCGCCACCGCATCCTGTCCCAGGTGGCGGGCCACGAGATGTACGTGATCAAGCTGCTGCCCCCGCTTTGCCTCACGCAGGCCGACGAGGACTGGATCGTGCGCGCGTTCGACGACGTGATCGCCGACTGCCACCGCATGCCCAGCTCGATCTGGGACCTGGCCACCACGCTGGCCGGCAACACGCTGAAGCGAAAAGCGGGCACGTAGCCCCCGGGGTCCTGTGGCTCCACCTGCACGCCGGCTCGGTCGCGTTGCCGCGGCGCTGTCCCTGGCCCTTGCCTGGTCGTCGCTGCGGCCGGCGCGCGCGGCGTGCCCCTCCCTGTTCGGTGGCGGCACCTCGCTGGACCCGGGCGCCGCGCGCGCCCACGTGGAGTGGATCGACGCGCACCTGGCGGTCACCGCGCGGCGGGCCCGGATCTGGACCTGGTCGTGGGGCGGTGGCATCGGCGCCAGCGGCGTGGCCAGCCTGGCGGTGGTCGCCTTCGTCGCCCCGGCCGACCGCATCGACTGGTACACCAGCGCCGGCAGCGCCGCCGTCGGCGTGCTGCCCTTCGTGCTGACGCCTCTGGCCGTCATGCGCGACGCGCGCGCCCTGCACCAGCGCCTGGACGCCCTGCCCCGCGACGCCCCCGAGGACGCCGTGTGCAGCCTGCTGAGCGACGCCGAGACCAAGCTGGCGCACGACGCCGAGGACGAGCGCTCCCAGCAGCGCTGGTACGTTCACGTCGGCAATCTGGTCTTCAACACCGGCGTGATGCTGTTCCTGGGCCTGGGCTATCACCGCTGGGAGAGCGGCATCATCAACGGCGTGGCCGGCGCCGTCGTCGGCGAGGCCCTGATCCTGACCCAGCCGAACGCCACCGTCGACGAGGCGGCCGCCTATCGGGCCGGCCGGGAGCCGGCGGGCGGGCCCCGCATCGCCGTCGGATACGGGGACCGCTTCTGACGCGACCGCGGGATGCCGCATTCCGGATCCCGAAAATTGCGAGAAACCGAGCCGGGGATGGTAGACCCGTCGATTCACCGACGCCCCCAGAGCGACGCCGGTCCGTGCTAGGGTTTCGGCCCGTGACGGTCGACGGTCGGGAGCGGCTCCAGAATCTCGAGGACCGGCTCCGGTTGCTAGCGGGGACGCTGCGGGATTTCGCGGAAGCGACGACGGACTACGACCGCCTTCTGGACGTGGTGGCCCGCGGCCTGGCGCGCGTGGTGAAGGACGGCTGCGTGGTCCGGCTGCTGTCGGCGGATGGCTGGCTCGATGCGGCGGCGGTGCACCTGCCCATCGAGGACCGCGTGAAGGACCCCGATACCCGCGCCCGGATGAGCGCCCACGTCGCGCGCCGCCACAACGTATCGGAGCAAGAGTCGGCCCGACGGGTGATCGAGACCGGCGAGCCGCTGCTGATCCCGGCCCTGGACTACCAGCAGATGCGGGCCACCACCGCCCCACAAATCGTCGAGGCGTTCGAGACGTTCGCCATCCACAGCGCGCTGATCGTCGCCCTGCGCGTGCACGGTCAGTCGATCGGCATGCTGTCGCTGGTGCGGTTCGATCCGGCCTCACCACCGTTTGGCGAGGAGGACCAGGACCTGGCCCAGGCGCTGGCGGACCACGCGGCGCTGGCCATCAGCAACGCGCGGCTGTTTCATTCCGCCACCGAGGAGATCGCCGAGCGGCGGCGGGCCGAGGCCGCCCTGCGCCGCACCGAGGAGCAGCTGCGCCACGCCCAGAAGATGGAGGCGGTGGGCCGGCTGGCGGGCAGCGTGGCCCACGACTTCAACAACCTGCTGTCGGTCATCATCAGCTACGCCTCGATGGTGCTGACGGACCTGAAAGAGGTCGACCCGATGCGGACCGACATCGACTCGATCCTGAAGGCGGGTGAGAAGGCGGCCGATCTGACGCGCCAGCTGCTGGCGTTCAGCCGCCAGCAGGTGCTGGCCCCGCGCCTGGTCGACCTGAACAAGATCGTGCGCGAGTCCGAGAAGATGCTGCGTCGGCTGATCGGCGAGGACGTGACGCTGCTGATCCACTGCGCCAAGTCGCTGTCGAAGGTGAAGGTGGATCCCAACCAGATCGATCAGGTGATCCTGAACCTGGCCATCAACGCGCGCGACGCCATGCCCCACGGCGGCAAGCTGTCCATCGAGACCAAGGACGTGGTGCTGGACGCGACCTACACGAACGATCACTTCGGCGTGGTCCCGGGCCGCCACGTGATGCTGGCCGTGACCGACACGGGCACCGGCATGGACAGGGAGACGCAGGCCCGCATCTTCGAGCCGTTCTTCACCACCAAGGAGCTGGGCAAGGGCACGGGCCTGGGCCTGTCGACGGTGTTCGGCATCGTCCAGCAGAGCGGCGGGAACGTCTGGGTGTACAGCGAGCTGGGGGGCGGCACGACGTTCAAGATCTACCTGCCGGTCGCGGAGGGGGTCGAGGCCGAGTTCCCCGAGGTGGTCGAGCCGACGACGCTGCACGGGACGGAGACGGTGCTGCTGGTGGAAGACCAGGACGAGGTCCGCCAGGTCACGCACGAGATCCTGCGCCGCTACGGCTATCACGTGATCGAGGCGCGCAACGCGGGCGAGGCGTTGCTGACCTGCGAGCAGCACCCGCGCACGATTCACCTCCTGCTGACGGACGTGGTGATGCCGCACATGAGCGGACGCGAGCTGGCCACGCGGCTGGGGCGGATCCGCGGGGACATGAAGGTGCTGTACATGTCGGGCTACACCGACAACGCCATCGTCCATCACGGCATCCTCGACTCGGGCATTCACTACCTGCAGAAGCCCATCGTCCCCGAGACGCTGGCCCGGCGCGTTCGCGAGGTCATCGACACGCCCTCGCGCAAACCGCCCGGGTAGCCTTCGACGGTCCGCCGTGGTTACGGCGCGTGGGGTTGGCTCCGTTCCGTCTTACGCTCGGGGGCGAGCGGCGCCAGAGGGGTTCCCCCCCTCGGGTCGGGCTCCTACGTCGTCCGTGCTCGGCTCCCGCCTGCGGCGGGACCCTCCGCGCGGGCGACTCGTCTCGCCCTCGGGCTCCGGCTGGCAACCGGCCCCGCGGACGGGGCCGGAGCGCCTGCGCACGCCCCTCGGGAGGGAACCCCTCTGTCCCCGCTCGCGCCTCGAAGCTCGCGCTCCACTACGCGCCCACGTCCACCAAGCATCAAACACCGCCCAGCTGATTCGAACGTCCATACGTGATCGTGTCAGGCCTCGAGCCGGCGGCCGGTGCTGAACCCAGGCCCGCGATGAATCGAAAAAACCACGCGAGAAGCAGAAGTACGGAGGGCTAATATCATCTGCTGATCGAGCTCGTCGACCGACTGCTGACGTCGTAAGCGCCCGAAGAACGTGCGGGCGTAGTGAAGCGCGAGCTTCGAGCGCGAGCGGGGACGGAGGGGTTCCCTCCCGAGGGGCGTGCGCAGGCGCTCCGGCCCCGTCTTCGGGGCCGGTTGCCAGCCGGAGCCCGAGGGCGAGACGCGTCGCCGGAGCGCAGCCGCCGCAGGCGGCGAGCACCGCCGACGTAGGAGCCCGACCCGAGGGGGGGAACCCCTCCGGCGCCGCTCGCCCCCGAGCGTAAGCGGAACGTAGCAACACCCGCAGCGCTCCGATCGCAGCGCGGTCCCTTGCATGCACCGATCGCCCCCCCGGGAACCTATGGGCCCCTCGAAGCATCGGATACCAGTTCGCGAGGTGTCTACGATGACCATGACCAATGTAGTGACCAGGCCGGTTCAGCAGGACAGCGACGTCCGTAGCGTGGAGGGCGTCCACAGCAGCACCACCTTCCACTGGGTCGGCAACGGCTTCCACGTCTCCACCTACTTTCCCAGCGAGCGCCTGCCGCCCGAGCGCGTCAGCCCGTTCGTGCTGATGGATTACGGCCCGCCCAAGACGTTCACGCCCCTGGCGCGCGGCAAGCGGGGCGTGGGGTGGCATCCGCATCGCGGCTTCGAGACCGTGACCCTGGCCTGGGAGGGCGCCGTCGCCCACCGGGACAACGCCGGTCACGCCGGCATCATCGGTCCCGGCGACGTGCAATGGATGACGGCCGGTCAGGGCATCTTCCACGAGGAGTACCACGAGGAGGAGTTCACCCGCCGCGGCGGCGACATGCACATGATGCAGCTGTGGGTGAACCTGCCCAGGAAGGACAAGGCCGCGGCGCCCGGCTACCAGCCCATCACGGACGCCGACATTCCCCGTGTCCCGCTGGCCGAGGGCGGCGAGGTTCGCGTCATCGCCGGCACGTACCAGGACGCGCGCGGCCCCGCCCACACCTTCACGCCCATCACCATGCTGGACGTGACGTTGCCCGCGGGCGCCCGCCTGCCGGTGTCGCTGCCCGCGAGCCACAACGCGCTGGCGGTGGTCGCGCAGGGGCGCGTGCAGGCCGGCGACGCCACCGCCGCCACCGGCGAGCTGGTCCTGTTCGCCAACGACGCCGCACGGCTGGAGCTGACGGCGACGGAGGCCAGCCACGTGATCATCCTGGCGGGTCAACCGCTCGGCGAGCCGGTCGTCGCGTACGGTCCCTTCGTCATGAACACGTTCGACGAGATCCGGCAGGCCTTCGTCGACGTGAACGCGGGCAAGTTCGGCCCGATTCCGCGGGACTAGGACGCGCGGCGCCCTGCGGACTTCCGTCTGCTCTTGCGACGGAAGTCCGGCGCTGCGCGCGTCAGGCCGGCGTGAGCAGGATCTTCCCGCCCGCGCCCTTCTCGCCGAGCTTGTGCGCGTCGGCCGCGTGAATGAACGGAAAGCGCGCGGCGATGGGCACCGTCAGCCTGCCCTCGGCGACGGCCCGGGCCAGCGCCGCCAGTCGATCGGGGGCGCCGTGGGTCATGATGGCGTAAACCTGCAGGCCCTTGCCCTCGGCGCCCTCCGGCTTGCCCAGCACCGAGCCGATGCGCCCCCCGGAGATCACCTTGTCCAGCAGCCCCTTGATGACGTCGCCGCCCACCGTGTCGGCGATCGCGTCCAGCTGGGGGAGCGCGGCGACCTCCGCCTCGTCATCGATGGCGACGATGCCGTCGGCGCCCAGGTCGCCGGCCTTCGCCTTGTGCGCCTTGCGGACGCCCGCGTAGACCGTGGCCCCGCGCGCCTTCGCGCAGTGGACGGCGACGCGTCCCACGCTGCCGGCCGCGCCGGTCACCAGCACCCGCTGGCCAGCGCGGGCGTCGGCCGCCTCCTCCGCGAGCTGGGCGCCCGTCAGCAGCACCAGCGGCAGGGCCCCCGCCTCGACCAGGTCGAGGCCGGGGGGAACCAGGGCGAACTCGTCCACCTTGCCGACCGCGAACTCGGCGTGCGCGGACGCGGGACGCCCCAGCACCTTGTCGCCCACGCGGAAGCTGGTGACGCCTGGGCCCACCTGGACCACCGTGCCCGAGGCGTCGCGTCCCAGGATGGCCGGGAAGGTCAGCGGCATGCGCCCCTTGGCCGCGCCGGAGCGCTGCTTCCAGTCGACCGGGTTCAAGCTGGCGGCGGCGACGCGGATCTCGATCTCGCCCGGCCCCGGCTTGGGCTCGGGAACTTCGCGGACCTGCAACAGATCGGGACCACCATATTCGGGCAGAACCACCGCTTTCATGAATATTCCTCTCGCGTTGAACGACGGGACAGACGGCGGCAGGGCCCGCCGGAAGGGCGGCCCCGCCACCGCTATCGTTCTAAGGCCGGGACCGGGATGCGCAAGACAAACCTCCGGCGTAACCTCCAGGGGCGCCGCTTCGTAAGACCAGACATGAGGACTCTCGCCGTCACGTTCGCATTGGCCCTGTCGGCCCTGTCAGGCAGCTTTGTCCACGCCCAGTCCGCCCCGGCGGCACAGCCCGCCAAGCCAGGCGCTTCGCTGGAGACCGCCACCCTGGCCGCTGGCTGCTTCTGGGGGACGGAGGAGTTCTTCCGCAAGGTGCCCGGCGTGGTGGAGACGCGCGTCGGATACACGGGCGGTCACACCAAGAACCCCACGTACGAGGACACCAGCTCGGGCTCGACCGGTCACGCCGAGAGCCTGGAGCTGAAGTTCGATCCGGCGAAGGTCAGCTACGCCCAGCTGCTGACGCTGTTCTTCAAGATGCACGATCCCACCACGGCGAACCGGCAGGGCAACGACGCGGGCACGCAGTACCGCTCCGCCATCTTCTTTCACGGCGACCAGCAGAAGCAGACCGCGCTGGCGCTGATGCAGCGGATCGAGAGGTCGGGCGCCTGGCACGGCAAGCTGACGACCGAGGTCGCGCCGGCGGGCGTGTTCTACCCGGCCGAGGACTATCACCAGAAGTACCTGGTCAAGCATCCCGGCGGCTACGACAACCACTACCTGCGCAACCTGTCGTTCTAGAGGCGCCGCCCGGCGCCGGGCGTCAGCGGTTCAGCCGGGCCGTGATGGCGCGAACCAGCGCGCGGGGCGCGATCCGCTGCGACTGGATCAGCAGCCAGTTCTTCGGGCCGTGGATGATCATCACCCGTCCGCGCAGCATGGCCCGGTAGGCCTGGCGGCAGACCGTCCGCGGGGACGCGGCGCCCAGCTTGAACAGCCAGCTCTTGCTGGTGCCGGCCACGGCGGCGAACTCGGTGGCGGAGGCGCCCGGGCAGCTGACGGTCGCCGTCACGCCGCTGCCGCGCAGCTCGTGGGCCAGCGCCTCGGTGAAGATGTTCACGAACGCTTTCGACGCGTAGTAGGTCGCCATGTCCGGGCCCGCCTGGAAGCCCGCCGTCGACCCGATGTTCAGGATTCGACCGCGGCGCCGCGCCAGCATGCCAGGCAGCACCGCGCGCGTCAGCGCGGACAGCGCCGCCACGTTCACCTGGATCAGCTGCGCCTCGGCGGCCGGATCGCTCTGCGCGAAGGGACCGCTGGTGCCGAAGCCGGCGTTGTTGACCAGGAACTCCAGCCCGTCCAGCCCCTGCGCCTCCAGCGTGGTCATCAGCGTGGGGACCGCGTCCGGCTTGCCCAGATCCAGCTCGATCACGTGGGCGCGCGTCCGGGCGCCAGCCTCCAGCTCCCGGGCCAGCGCGTCCAGGCGGTCACGCCGCCGCGCCACCAGCACCACGTCGTGACCGTCGGCGGCGAACAAGCGCGCGAACTCGGCGCCGAAGCCCGATGACGCCCCGGTGATCAACGCAAGACCCACGGCGTGCTGTTAGCACGCCGGCGGCGCGCAGGCGACAGCCGGGGCTGGCCTAAACCGTCCACCTGGCGCCGGGAACATTTTTGCGTGGAATTCGGCGGCTCGACGGCACTATGGGCCGTCATGTCCCGCACGCCTCCCATGCCCGGCGCGTCTCTGGGGCCGGCGACCCGGACGGTCGCTTGATTCTTCACCTTTGGGCCGCGAGGCGCGTCCCCCTGGTTCGCGTCGCGTTCGCCTTTGTCGCCTTGTCGTTGACCGCCTGCGCCCCGGGCGGCGATCCCCCGGCGGGGCGACAGCTGGTCGCCGGCCGGGGCAGCACACCCGCGGGCTTCGTGGCGGACCAGGGTGACGGCCTGACGCGCCTGCTGCTGACCCGCCCCGGGCACAGCGCCTTCACGCTGGACCTGTTCGCGCTGTCGTTCGATCCCGCGTCCACTGCGACCCCGGCCACCGAGCAGCTGCTGTTCGCCGACCTGCCGTCGCCCAGCGGATATGGCTGCTTTCAGCAGATGGGAAGCTGCTTCGAGACCGACGGTCGTGGCCGCCTGCTGCTGAACGCGACCCAGCCGGATGGGACGGGCATCGTCGACCTCGTTCGCGTCGACCCGG
>Ga0070658_10002744_pt1 | contig 14656 bp, 11 predicted proteins | sample KBSC13metaG_FD_64664 | JGI IMG/M metagenome (GOLD analysis project Ga0070658, IMG submission 64664) | Corn rhizosphere microbial communities from Kellogg Biological Station, Michigan, USA - KBS C1-3 metaG | ecosystem: Host-associated > Plants > Roots > Rhizosphere > Soil ...
ACGAGCGCGCGATCATGCCGAGGGTGCTCGGGATGCGCGAGGTTCTCCAGCTCACCGGGGTCGTTCTCGAGGTCGTGGAGGCTCACGTCGCTCGAGGCATAGAGCTCGTCAACCGTTGCAGGATTGGCGTACTCCGCCGGACTGAACCAGCGGACGAGCTTGTAGCGTCCGTCGACGACGGTGCGGTAGAAAGTGCGAAGTCGAAAATCAGGAGCGCCGTACTTCCGGCCGACCGACTGGAGGCGGCGCTGTCGCAACGTCTCCGGATCGACGCCGGGATCCGGTTCGATGACGCTCAGATCCGTCAATGCCTGCAACGCGCCGCTGATCGCCCATTCCTTGTCGAGCGAGTGGAGGCCGTCCCAGCAGAACAGCGCGCCGTCACCCGGTGCGCGGGGACTCCCGCGCGGACCATGGCCGTCTGGCTCCCGAACGACCGGGCGAAGGCTGCGTCCCTTCAGGTGCGGGTAGCGCGTGTGGATTTCCTCGTCGCTAAGGCCCGTCCAGGCGAGAAGTGTAGGCGCGAGATCGAGATGCGAGCCGACGGCGGCGGTGCGCTGTCCGCGCGCACCGTCCGGCGCGCAGACAGTGAAATTCACGACCGCCGCCTCATCGAAGTGAATCGCGCCCTTCTGCGTCATGCGATGCGCGGCGTTCATCTCGCCGTGGTCTCCAGTGAAGATGACCACGGTGTCCTCCCACAGGCCCAGGCGGTCCAGTGCAGCGAGCACCCGCCCGAGCTCGGCGTCGACCAATCGCATGCAGTTGACGAGGTAGTTGCGCCGCCTGAGCCAGAGGTCGGCGCGCTCGTCCGGAACCCGACCATAGTTCCGGTCAATAAACTCCTTGTAGCTGCGCACACCGAACGGCTGCAGACGATAGTCATCGGCGAAATTGTCGGGCATCGAGAGGTTCCATTCCTGCTCGAACCAGCTCAACCGCTGCTCGGTGCTCTGGTGTCCGGCGATGGCGCCATGTGGATCGGGTGTTTCAACCGTGTCCGACTGATAGAACATGATGTCGTGAGGATTGACGAGGCTGCACACGAGCAGCCAGGGCTTGCCGAGCCTCGGGGCGCGATGCTCGAGCCAGTCCACGGTCTCGAAGACGGCGGTGCCGTCGAGTTGCGCGCCCTGAAGCGGTGCACCGAACATCTCGCCCCATTGCTGGTAGTCGGCAAAGCCGTAGCGCTCGAGCGCGTCTTCGCTGTGCGGCACGTCGGAGAGATGCCACTTGCCCTTGAACGCCGTGTAATAGCCCCGGTCACGCAGCAGATGACCGATCGTCGGCACTTCGCGCGTGAGCTCGTCGATCCACGCGAAGTTGGTGTTGTCCCAGAGTCCGGTCTGCTTGGCGTGCACTCCCGTCCACATGGTGGCGCGCGACGGCGTGCAGATCGGCACGGTGCAATAGTGATGATCGAAGCTGACTCCCTGCGCCTCGAGCCGCTCGACGGTCGGCAAGCGCACCTCATGCGGCAACCGCATGTGAGTCTGCCACTGATCGATGCAGAGGATGAGGATGTTCGGTTGCGATGCGCTCATTGCCGTTCGTTCGCGATCTGGTGGGTGCGGACGATGCAGCGGAAGCCGATGTGGCAGGTCGAGGTGTCCACGGACTCGCCTTGCCGCGCGGCCGGTCGATAGCGCAGGCAATAGTTGGGCGCGCACAGGTGGGAACCGCCCTTGACCACGCGTCGCGGAATGGCAGCGTCATCCGGACGCCGGCCGCTCGGTGAACAGCAACGATTCGCCGGCAGGTGGTCCGCGGTGAAGCGATCACACGTCCATTCCCACACGTTGCCGGCCATGTCGAACAATCCGTAGCCGTTGGGCGGAAAGCTCCCGACAGGTGACGTGCCCTCGAATCCGTCGGTGGCGAGGTTCTGCCATGGAAACTCGCCCTGCCAGGTATTCGCCATGATCCGGCCGTGGGGAGTGAGCTCGTTCCCCCACACGTACGTGGCACCTTCCAGCCCGCCGCGCGCGGCCCGCTCCCACTCCACCTCGGTCGGCAACGACTTGCCCGCCCAGTGCGCGAAGGCGTTCGCATCCTCGAACGCCACGTGCGTGACGGGATGCCGATCGCGCTCCTCGACGCTGCTGCCGGGCCCTTCCGGCCGGTGCCAGCAGGCGCCTGCGACGTACCGCCACCATCGCCGCGGATCGGTGAGCGGAACCCGCTGCGGGGGACGATGAAAGACAAGTGATCCGGGGACCAACTGCGACGGATCGACGCCCGGATAGTCCATAGCGTTCGGCGCGCGTTCAGCGACCGTCACGTAACCGGTCGCCTCGACGAAGCGGCGAAAGTCGCCGACCGTCACTGGATGAACGTCCATCCAGAATCCCTCCACGATCACCTCGTGCGCGGGGCGTTCCTCGGGATAGAACTTGTTGGAGCCCATGACGAACGTCCCACCCGGAATCCAGACCGACTCGCGCTCCGCCATTCGCCTCCCGCGCACCTGAAGGGATTCTCCTTGGCGGTGCCAGTTCAGGGTGAGTGATGGCCCGGCTTGCCCTTCGGCACAGTCATCACGATGGCGATGATCGCCGCCATCACCATCAGGAGGTTCGCTCCGAAGGCGACCAACGCGGCTTCGCGAATGGCGAGGTTATCCTGCCGGCCGGCGAAGGTGAAGACACCCGCGACCCAGCTCGCCGGCGCATCGTCGCCACTCAATGCCGTGAAGACCGCCGCCGAGATGGCCACGCCGAACGATGCGCCGAGTGACGACGCCATCTTGTAGATCCCCGATCCGGACCCGGCCTGCTCGTCGGGCAGGTTCGCCAGCGCTGCGTCCGTGGATGGCGTGGCGTAGAACGCCAGCCCGATGCCGAACAGCGTGAAGGCAATGATTGCCAGGAATCGGTAGGTGTGGAGCGTGACGTAGGTGGGCATCAACAGCACGATCGACGCTCCGACGATCAGCGACCCCCAGAGCATCGGCGTTCGCGGGCCAAGCCGCTGCAGTAGCGTCTCGCCCACTCTGATGAAGAGCACGATAGCGATGGCGTAGCCGAGCGTGAGAAGGCCAGCTCCCTGCGCGCTCATGCCGCCGCCGAGCTGCACGAGTCCCATCGCGACGATCATGATGCCCGCCACCGCGTTGAGCAGCAGGTTGGACAGCGTGGCACCGCTGTAGGTGCTGTTCGTGAACAGCCGGAAATCCACGAAGGCATTTGCGCTTCGGGACTCGGTGCGGAAAAAGAGAATGCCGAACACAATGCTCGCCGCGAGGAGTCCGAGCGATGCGGCGCTCGTCCACCCCAGCTTCGCGCCCTGCGTGCCGAAGACCTGCAGGGCGACCATCGTGATCATGAACGTCACGATCCCGATTCCGTCCAGCTCGTACCCCTGCTTGCCCTCGGCCCTGCTCTCGGGTGTGCCTCGAACCATCAGCATCCCGATCACGGAGACTGCCGCAGCAGCGAAGAAGATCCAGCGCCAGCCCACGTTCTGCGCCATCAGTCCGCCGAAGAGCGCCGCGAACCCCGAGCCGCCCCATGAGCCCATCGACCAGAGACTGATCGCGCGCTGTCGCGCGGCCCCGTCCCAGTACGCTTTCACGAGCGCCAGACTCGCGGGCATGATGCAGGCGCCGGACAGCCCCTGACAGATGCGGCCGCCGAGAAGGAAGCTCCTCGCCAGGCGACCCGACGGCGCGAGACCGACGAGCAAGGAGCCGATGATGCTGAGGACGAAGCCCCACTGCACGACCTTCACGCGTCCGGCGCGATCGGCGAGCCCGCCCATGACGACGATGAAGATGCCGGAGAAGAGCGCCGTGATCGACACGGCGATGTTCATGACGCTCATCTGGATGCCGAGATCCGCCGCCATGGTGGGCGCGATGTTCAACGTGGTCTGGGCGAACAGCCAGAAAGCCAGGACGCCGAGAATCATCCCGTAGAGCAGGCGGTCGCTCCCGGCCTGTCCGGTGCCCGGCGCCGCCGCGTCAGCGCTCAACGTCCTTCCCTGGGCCAGCGGTAATGTCAGCCGGCGTCCCCGCCGAAGCCGTGGCCGTCAACTCGACCCATCGCGCCGTCGGCAGTTGCCAATCTCGCCGGATGGCGATGAACCGGATGGCGAAGCAGAGCGCCGCGCCAACCAGTGCGTCCACGGTGGGTGGGAAGTGCAGCAGCCGCCCGACGACGACGACCGCTGCACCGGCAAGCGCCGCGACGGCGTAGATGTCGCCGCGCAGCACGGAGGGCACCTCCGCCGCAAGCACGTCACGAAGCATTCCGCCGCCGATGCCGGTCAACATGCCGAGCAGGATGGCGGTGACCGGACCGAGGAGAAAGTCGAGCGCCTTCTGCGCGCCGGACACCGCGAACAGCGCAAGTCCCCCCGCATCGAGGATCTGCACGTAGTGCTTCATGCGGCGGATGCGCGGTCCCCAGATGAAGGTGGCAAGGCCAGCGAGTACGGGAACGAGGATGTACCGCCAGTCGGAGATGCCGGGAGGCGGGACGGCGCCGATGAGCACATCGCGCGTGATCCCGCCGAAGTTGGCCGCGGCGAAGGAGAGCACGAGCACGCCAAACAGGTCGAACCGTTGCTTCACACCGAGGAGGCCGCCGCTGAGCGCAAAGACGAACGTGCCACACAGGTCGAGCACCAGCACGAGGGTGCTGGCGGTGAGGTGGGGCGGCAGGGGAATTTCGAGGTGACTCATGCCGAAAGCCACGCCTGCGAGGCGACGACGAGCGTCTGGACTCCCGTCTCGAGCGTGGGATGAATCACCGGCGCGAAGCGCGGGTTGTGATTGGTCGGCAGCTCGCTGAGCCGGTTCTCGGCCTTCAGTGTCGCGTAGAGCTGCGGGTCGGTGCCTCCGACGAACCAGAACACAGCGGGCACTTTCCACTCTGCGCCGAAGGAGCCGAAGTCCTCGCTCGCCGTCGTCGGCTTGGTCTCGGTCACCTGGTTGGCGTCGAAGTGCTGATGGAACGCATCGAGGACGCGCTGTGTCGCATCGGGATCATTCTGCACCATGCGGTACCGGTCGAGGGTCGTGAACTCCGGCGGCTTCGGTGCGCCGGACGCTTCCGACTCCGCGTTCACGATCCGCTTGATCGCATCGAGCACGCGACTCCGTACGGCGTCGTCGAAGGTGCGCACATTGAGCTTGATGATCGCCTCGTCGGGAATGACGTTCTCCTTCGTGCCCGCCTGCAGCGCGCCGATCGTGACGACGACGGCATCGGTCGGCGCGACTTCGCGCGAGACGATGGTCTGCAGGCGCATCACGGTGGAGGCTGCCATCACCACCGGATCGATGCTCGCCTGGGGCATCGAGCCATGTGCGCCGCGACCGAACAGGCGGATCTGAAGACTGTCACCCGCCGACGTGACCACGCCGCTCCGCGAGCTGATCGCGCCAGCTGGATTGGGCATGACGTGCTGCCCGAGGATCACGTCAGGTCTTGGGAAGCGCTCGAACATGTTGTCGTCGATCATTGCCTGCGCGCCCTGCGCTGTCTCCTCACCCGGCTGGAAGACGGGCATCAGCGTGCCCTTCCATTCGTCGCGATGTTGAGCGAGCAGGGTAGCGGCGCCCACGAGCCACGCGACGTGCATGTCGTGACCGCAGGCGTGCATGACGGGTGTCGACTTCCCGTCGTCGTCGGTGCTCGTGACGATGCTGGCGTAGGGCAGGCCGGTCGCCTCCTTCACGGGAAGCGCGTCCATGTCGGCGCGCAGCATGACGGTTGGGCCGTCGCCATTGCGCAGCAGGCCGACGACACCGGTCTTCCCCACACCCGTCGTGACCTCGTAGCCGGCGGCGTTCAGCCGATCAGCGGCGAGTCCGGCCGTCCGGGTCTCGTGCATCGAGAGCTCAGGATGGGAATGGACGTCCTTGTAGAGCTTCTCCAGGTCCGGGAGCAGCCGGTCGAGGGTAGCGAGGGTCGCGTCGGCGGGCGTTGCGGTTTGCGGGCTCATGGAATCGGCTCCCGGTGCGAGTGTTTGCAGGAGGCGTAGCCGGTGCGATTACGGTGGGTCACCGCGCATCCCGCTCGAGGTTCGTGCGCGGTTGTCCGGCATTCTCCGTTCCCGTGCTGCGCGGAACGGAGAATGCGCGAACGCCGTCCCCCGACTCGCTCCGTGCACCCGGTCCACTCGCGTCGATGAACAAGCGCACCATGGGCCACGCTGCTCTCTTCTTCCCGTGGGTGCTGATCGCCGTCGTCCTGTAGAGCGCTGTGATCGGCTTCCTCTACATCACTCGCGGCACCTCGGTGGAGCACAGGCGCGGCGTTGGCGCCGACGGCCGTCCCTTGTCGCCGGAGGAGCCACAGTTTCCGAGTCGACGGACACCCTCGTCATTGGCCGCATGACCGTCGACGGATGACCGGTCGCAGGTGACGCCTATATTCTCCGTGACGCGTCACGCAGGTCGATTCGCCATTCGCGAGCGCGACCGGCATACCCCACCTCCTTCCACGCGCCCCATGATCAAGCTGATTGTTGCGGTCAAGCGGAACCCGGACATGTCCCCGAAGGATTTTCACGCCTATTGGCGCACCCAGCACGCCGACAAGGTGCGCGCCCTCAGCGCGACGCGTCGCTACGTTCGCCGCTACGTCCAGGCGCATACGTTGGAGGGCGAATACGCCGCCGGCGAGCCGGGTTACGACGGAACGGCCGAGCTGTGGTTCGATTCGGTCGCCGACAAGGATGCTTTCTACTCGGACCCGGAGTACCTGGCGACCGTTCGGCCCGATGAGATGGTATTTGCCGACCTGGCGAACTCGCGCTTCTTCGTGACGCGGGAGGAGGACGTGAAGCTCTGACGTCCGCGGTTACTCGCCTTGGCGCGCGTCCGCGGTCTCCCTTAGTTTTCTGCAGCGGCGGCGATCAGCGCAGCACTCGATCGTCGCCGCGTTCGACAGTACCACCTCGCCCGGGTGGCGGAATCGGTAGACGCAGGGGACTCAAAATCCCCCATCCTTCGGGATATACGAGTTCGAGTCTCGTCCCGGGTATTGGACGCATCGCAATGATCGAGGTTCAGGCCCGCGCCGCTGCCGCATGATCGAGTGGAAAGCACACCACGGCGCGCTCGCTTCGCTTGCTGGTGTCCGGGGCGACGCATAGCTTTCGCGGGCTCAACTCATTCACTCTCAATACGTTCGGATCACGCATGGCCACCTACCGCTACGCGTCCCGCCCGACCACCGGCGACGCGATCGGGTTCGAGAAGGGCGTCCTCCAGGTCCCCGACAATCCAGTCATTCCATATGTAGAAGGTGACGGCACGGGACCCGATATCTGGCGTGCGTCCGTGCGCGTCTTCGATGCTGCAGTGCGCAAGGTGTACGGCGGCAAGCGCAAGGTGTCGTGGATGAAGGTCTACGCCGGCGAGGAAGCCCACACGAAGCACGGCGAGTGGCTCCCCGACGAGACTCTCGAGGCCTTCAAGGAGTTCCGCGTCTCCATCAAGGGCCCGCTCTCCACCCCGGTCGGCGGCGGCATCCGCTCGCTCAACGTCACGCTCCGGCAGGTGCTCGATCTCTACGCCTGCATACGTCCCGTGCGCTACTTCGAAGGCGTCGGGAACCCGATGAAGGAGCCGGAGAAGCTCGACGTCGTCATCTTTCGCGAGAACACGGAAGACGTCTACGCCGGCATCGAGTGGAAGGCGGGATCGAAGGAAGCGAACGAGCTGATCGACTTCATCGGCGAGAAGTTCGGAAAGGACATCCGCGAGAACTCGGCGATCGGCATCAAGCCGATGAGCGAGTTCGGATCGAAGCGCCTGGTGCACATGGCGGCGGAGTACGCGCTGGCCAACAGCCGCCGCTCACTCACGCTGGTGCATAAGGGCAACATCATGAAGTACACGGAGGGCGCCTTCCGCGACTGGGGTTACCAGGAGCTGGAGTCGGACTTCAAGGGCCAGTTCTGCACGGAGGGGGACCTCTCGAAGGGCGGCGCCAACTCCCGCGCCGACTGCCTCGTCGTGAAGGATCGCATCGCTGACGCGATGTTCCAGCAGCTCCTCCTGCGCCCCGACGAGTACGACGTGATCGCCACGCCGAACCTGAACGGCGACTACCTCTCCGATGCAGCGGCGGCGCAGGTCGGTGGACTCGGTCTCGCGCCAGGCGGCAACGTGGGCGACGGCGTCGCCGTCTTCGAGGCGACTCACGGCACCGCGCCCAAGTACGCCAACCTCGACAAGATTAATCCCGGAAGCGTGATTCTCTCCGGCGTGATGATGTTCGAGTACATGGGCTGGAAGCAGGTCGGTGAGCTTATCGTGCGCGGACTCGAGAACGCGATCAAGAGCAAGCACGTGACCTACGATCTCGCGCGGCAGATGCCGGGAGCCACCGAAGTGAGCACCTCGGCGTTCGGCGATCAGATCATCAAGGGCATGGGCGCCTAGCGCCCGTCGCCCACCTCGCACTGGAACTCACTCAATGACGCTGTCGCTTTCCGCTGGGCGCCCCGAGCTCGGCGCGCTCGACGTTCCCCTCCTCGTCATCGCGCTGCCGAGCGGCGCGAAAGTCGACGGTCCGCTCACCGCGCTCGACGCCACGCTCGGTGGCGCGCTCTCGCGCACCATCGACCGCCGCGACTTCCGCGCGGGACGCGACGAGTCGTTGCATCTCTCCGGAGCGGCCACCGGTCCGAAGCGCGTCCTGCTGCTCGGCCTTGGAAAGCCGACCGATCGCTCGGCGTCCATCCGTCGAGCCGGTGCGCTCGCCGCGCGCCAGGGCGCAAAGATGGGCGTCGGTGAGCTGGCATTCTACGCCGGTACGCTCGACGCCGCCGAAGTCGAAGCGGCAGCTGTCGGCCTCGCCGCGGGTGCGTGGGAATACACGGACACAAAGACGCCGCCACCCGCGGAGGAGCGTCGCGCACCGCTCGCCACCGCGCGCATCCTTGCCGACGACGATGCTTCGCTGAAGAGCGGCATCGCCACCGGCTCCGCGATCGCCGAAGGCCACGGCCTCGCCCGCACGCTCGGCATGATGCCGGGCAACCTGTGCACGCCCGACTTCCTCGCCGAGACCGGCCGCGACATCGCCAGGCGTCACGGCATGAACGTCACCGTGCTCGGTCGCGCCGAGATGGAGCAGCTCGGCATGGGCAGCTTCCTCTCCGTGGCGCAGGGCACGCCACAGGACCCGAAGCTCATCGCCCTCGAGTACAACGGTGGCGCCTCGGGTGCGGCGCCGGTCGTCCTCGTCGGCAAGGGGCTCTGCTTCGACTCCGGCGGCATCTCCATCAAGCCGGCGCAGGGGATGGAGTGGATGAAGTTCGACATGTGCGGCGCCGCGGGCGTGCTGGGCGCCATGGAAGCGATCGGCCGACTGGGTCTCAAGGTGAACGTCGTCGGTCTCGTCGGCTCCACCACCAACATGCCGAGCGGCACTGCGGTCAAGCCGGGCGACGTGGTGCAGAGCATGTCCGGGAAGTTCATCGAGATCATCAACACCGACGCCGAGGGGCGGCTCGTGCTGGCGGACGTGCTCGCGTATGCGCGCCGCTACAAGCCGGCGGCCGTCGTGGATGCAGCCACCCTCACTGGCGCTTGCGTCATCGCCCTTGGCCATACGGCGACCGGCGTGATGGGGAACAACGCCGATCTCGTGCTGGAAGTGATCAAGGCTGGAACCCGCGCCGGGGAGCCGGGGTGGGAACTGCCCATGTGGGACGATTTCAAGGAGCTCATCAAGAGCGACGTCGCCGACGTGAAGAACTCCGGTGGCCGGCCGGCTGGCACCATCACCGCCGCGCTCTTTCTCAAGGAGTTCGCCGACGAGTACCCGTGGGTGCACCTGGACGTCGCGGGGACCGCCTACACCGAGTCGGATCTCGGCACGGTGCCGCGTGGTCCGACGGGTGTGCCGGTCGGCACCTTCGTCGAAGTCGTGCGCGGTCGCGCCGGGTGAGGTTCGGCACGCTGTTTCGTGCCATGCTGATCGGCCTCGGTGCGGTTGCCGGGGCCGTTTTGCCAGCGCGCGCGCAACAGAAGGACACCATCCGTGTGCCCACGCCTGCACGCGCCGACTCGATGATCAAGAACGATTCGATCCGGCTCGGCATCGTCCCGCTCCCCACGCCGCCGAAGAAGGATTCGATCAAGCCATCGCTCGCGCGCGCGGACGCACCGCCGATTCTCGACATCGGGCCAGCCCGCATCTACGACCGCGCCGCGATGTTCGCCACCGGCGCGCTCACCCTCGGTGACCTGCTCGGTCGAGTGCCCGGCGTGACCGAGTTCACCGCCGGTTGGCTCGGCGCGCCGACACTCGTTGCGTCCCAGGGCGACTTCCGGCGCATCCGCATCTTTCTCGACGGCATCGAGCTCGATCCGCTGGACCGTCGTTCCCAGGGCACGTCCCCGGTGAACGAGCTGCCGCTGCACGCGCTCGAGGAAGTACGCATCGAGCGCGGCGCCGACGAGGTCCGCGTGTACGCGCGCAGTTGGCGCGTCGACCGCACGACACCCTACACGCGGGCCGACGTCGCCACCGGCGACCAGAACACGAATCTCTACCGCGCGTTCTTCGGGCGGCGGTACAGCCACGGCGAAGCGCTCCAGATCGCGGCCGAGCAATACAACACCCAGCCTGATCGTCGGATGCCCTCCACCGGTGGACTGCACATCATGGGTCGGCTCGGCATGACCCATGGTCCATGGAGCGGGGATCTGTTCGCCGAGCGGAGTGACATCGATCGGGCACCGTGGGCGGGGCTCGGCAACCCGATCATCGCCACCGACACCGTGCCCGGTTGGGAAACCCGTCGCACCACGGCGTACGCTCGCATCGGCAACGGCGATCCGGAACGTGGACGCTGGATGCAGCTCCTTGCTTCGGTCGAGTCGTTCCGCGGCTCGCCGCGAGCCTCCGCCACCGTCACCGGCAGCACGCCGGGCACGGCGACGACCGCCGCCGATTCCTCGGCGTACGAGAACCAGTACCTGCTCACCGGCGGCACTTCACTCCTTGGCGCACGCGTGAGCGGCGCGGAGCGCATTCGCGTCGCCGGCGGTCGGGTTTCGCACGTCATGTCCGGGCGCGCGGCGTACGAACGTGGCTGGCTGGCGGCGTCGATCCTCGGCGAAGGGAAGAGCGCGCTCGACCCGAGTCGCGCCGAAGCGACCGTTCGCCTCGAGCCGTTTGGTCGCGTCGCGCTACTCGGCACCGCGTCACGGACGGGCGGGGGCCGCTTCGTGCGGATCTTTGGCAACTTCGGCGAATCGCCTGTGTTTCTCGGCGCCAACGGACAACCACGGATTCCCGCCGGAACGGACTCGTCGCTGCTGGTCGTGCCGACTACCTACGCCGCGTTCGAGCTCGCCCCACAGACCAGCTACCGCGCCGAGGTGGGAGTGCGAGTGAACGACCTGTGGCTCATCGGCGGTGTGCTCCGACGCGGCGCGACGACGCTGCTGCCTGCGGCCGCGCTCGATGAAGACACCGCCTACTCACGCTCCGCCGCCGTGCGCGTCGAAGACGCTGCGACGGCGACGACGGCGGCCATTCGAGGTCGCATCTACGGACCGCTCCACGCCGACGCGTGGGCGATTGCATGGTCCGATTCGACTGGCCTGTATCGCCCACGCTACCAGACCCGCAGCGAGCTGTATCTCCAGACCAACCTCCTGCAGCGCTTCCCGCGCGGCAACTTCGGCTTGCTCACCTCGCTGGCACACGAGTACCGGAGCAGCAGTCGCTTCGCCCAGGCGGACGGAAGCGTGCGTAGCGTGTCCGGTTTTCGGACCCTGGCGTTCAAGCTCGAGATCCGGATCCAGACCGCAGTCGTTTCATACCAGTTCCGCAACCTGCTGCAGGAGCGGTACGCTCAGGTGCCGGGTTTCATCATGCCGCGCCAGACCCAGTTCTACGGAGTGCGCTGGGACTTCTGGAATTGACAATGTCATTGTTGCGCCGTAACTTACGCCGCTCGATATGATCCGAAGCATGACGGGGTTCGGCGCTGCCGACGGCGATGTTGGCGGTGGTCACGTGAGCGTGGAAGTGCGCTCGGTGAACCACCGCTTCTTCAATCCGTCCATCAAGATTCCCGGCGTGCTGAACCGCTGGGAGGGCGACGTCCGCGAGGCGCTCCGCCGCGGAGTTTCGCGAGGGCACGTGACGCTCACCGCCCGTTTCGAGCGTGATGCCGCCACCGAATACGCTGCGCCGATCGATGAGGTCCGTTTCGGCACCTACGTCAGCCAGCTGCGTGAGCTCCAGGAGCGTTTCGGACTCAGCGATTCCCTCGACGTCGGCACCATCCTGCGCATGCCCGAGGTGTTCGCCGGCAACTCCCGCGAGGAGCTTCCGGCGGAATCCGGCGCGGAGCTTGTGGCTATCGTCGAGCGCGCCGTCGCCGCGCTGCTGGAGATGCGGGGCGTGGAAGGCGCGCGGATGGCCGAGTATCTCGAGGCGCGGCTGGCGATCATCGAGGAGGCCCTCGGCCGCGTCGCGGAACGCGCACCAGCGCGGGTGGTGGAGCAGCGCGAGCGGTTGCGCAATGCGGTGCGTGAGCTCACCGACGGCGTGTCGCCCGACGAGACCCGGCTTGCACAGGAGATCGCGCTGCTCGCCGACCGCCTGGACGTCGCGGAGGAGCTGTCGCGCTTTCGCGCCCACATCGCCGCCTTCCGAGCAGCCCTCGCGGCCCCCCAGCCCGACGGGGTGGGAAAACGGCTCGGCTTCCTGCTGCAGGAGATGCTGCGCGAGGCGAATACCACCGGCAGCAAGGGCAACGACGCGGCGATCGTCGCCGACGTGCTCCTGGTGAAAGAGGAGCTGGAGCGGATGCGCGAGCAGGTGGAGAACCTGGAATGACCTGTTTCCCCGTCATTCTGAGCGCTCCCAGTGGGGGGGGAAAGACCACCATCGCGCGGGCGCTCCTGGCCCGGCGCACCGACCTCGGCTATTCGGTTTCGTGTACGACCCGTGCCCCGAGACCCAACGAAAAGTCGGGACGCGATTATTATTTCATCACGCGGAGCGAGTTCCTCGCCGACCGTGAGCGGGGCGCCTTTGCCGAGTCGGCTGAGGTCCACGGCAACCTGTACGGTACGCTGCGCTCCGAGGTGGAGCGGGTGCTGGCGAGTGGGCGTCACGTCGTGATGGACATCGATCCGCAGGGCGCGCGGCAGTTCGTGCGCGCGTTTCCGCAGACAGTGACCATCTTCATCCTGCCGCCGTCCGCGGAAGTGCTGCTGGACCGGCTGCGTTCGCGGAAGACGGAGAACACCGTCGAGCTGGCGGCGCGGCTCACGAGCGCCTTGCAGGAACTGCAGACGGTGGATGAGTACCAGTACGTCGTCGTGAACGACGACCTCGAGCGCGCCGTGGCGAGTGTCGGCTCCATCGTGGATGCCGAAGTCATGAGCCGCACACGAGTCAAGGATCTACGACAGCAGGTCGGGCAACTCATCGAGCGGCTCGAGCAGGAAATTCACAGCAGCACGAATCACACACCCTGAGCATCCGGACATGCGAGTCTTCACTCCGCTCGAAATCGCCAAGCACGCCGCCAACAAGTACCTCGGCGTCCTCGTCGCCGCCAAGTATGCGCGCGCCCTGAACGAATTCCCCGGCGGCTCGGCTGGCCGCGACAAGAAGCTCACCACGCGGTCGCTCGAGGAGCTGGCCCGGGGTGACATCGACTACCGCGTCATCCCCCGCCGCCGCTCGGCGGAGTAACGCTTCGAGCAGATTGTCACCCCGACAGCTGCTGAGCGGCTGTGGGGACCTACTCTCCCTCGCGAGAACGTGACCGACACGCCACTGCGTCCGTACAGCGGCCGACGGATTCTGCTGGGTGTCTCCGGCGGTATCGCGAGCTACAAGACCGCGTGGCTCGCGCGCCTGCTCGGCAAGGCTGGCGCAGAGGTTGACGTCGTGCTCACGCGCGCCGCCACGGAGTTCATCGGCGCCGTCACCTTCGAGGCGCTCACCGGCCGCCCCGTTCACACCGGCCTGTTCGACTCCGGTCGCGCGCTGGATCACATCCATCTCGCCCGCAGCGCCGACGCCGTCGTCGTCGCGCCGGCGACGGCAGACCTCATGGCCCGCGCGGCCACGGGCCAGGCCGATGACCTGCTCACCGCCTGTCTCCTCGCGACCGGGGCGCCGATCCTCATGGTGCCGGCGATGAACGACCGCATGTGGGCGCACGCACAGACGAAGCACAACGCGACGCGGCTTCGCGAGCTCGGCTACCGCCTGCTGGAACCCGACGAGGGCATGCTCGCCGCGGGCGAGGGAAGCGGACCCGGTCGGATGCCCGAGCCCGAGACCATCTTCGCGCACGTCGGACGTCTGCTCGAGAAGGATGGTGTACTTCGTGGCCGCCGCGTGCTCGTCACGGCCGGCCCGACGCGCGAGGCGATCGATCCGGTGCGCTTCATCTCCAATCACAGCTCGGGGCGTATGGGCGTCGAGATCGCCTCAGCCGCGTGGCGTCGCGGCGCCGACGTCACCCTTGTCGCCGGTCCGCTCGCGGTGCCGCCCCCGGTTGGCGTAACGCACGTCCCGGTGGAATCCACGGAGGAGATGCGCGATGCCGTCGCGACCTGCATCGGGCAGGCTGACGTGGTGGTGATGAGCGCCGCGCCCGCCGACTACCGAGCCGCCGCGCAGTCATCGTCCAAGCTCAAGAAGACCGGTGT
>Ga0070658_10002751_pt1 | contig 14641 bp, 13 predicted proteins | sample KBSC13metaG_FD_64664 | JGI IMG/M metagenome (GOLD analysis project Ga0070658, IMG submission 64664) | Corn rhizosphere microbial communities from Kellogg Biological Station, Michigan, USA - KBS C1-3 metaG | ecosystem: Host-associated > Plants > Roots > Rhizosphere > Soil ...
GCGGGCGGGGACAGCGGGGGTCCCTCCCGAGGGGCCTATGAAGGCGCTCCGGCCCCGTCTGCGGGGCCGGTTGCCAGCCGGAATAGGAGGGCGAGACGTGTCGCCGGAGCGCAGCCGCCGCAGGCGGCGAGCACCGCCGACGTAGGAGCCCGACCCGAGGGAGGGACCCCCGCTGGCGCCGCCCGCCCTCGAGCGTAAGCGGAAGGGAGCGACGCGACCTACTCTGGCTTTACCGACGAAGCGCACCGTGCCGCCCGACCATCGAGGTCCCTCGCTCGCGGAAGCCAGTCAGGCGCGAATCCAACTCGCCGCGAACGCGACCATTCACGCAGTAAAGGCAGGCGGCGTGCGCGCGCGATGAAGCGACGCGTGCTAAAGTGACATCATCGCGGCCGGCCTAGGGGCTGGCGCGATCATCTCAGGCCGATCTCAGTTTTTTCGCCCTCTGGAAGGAGATCCCGATGGCTTCGTCCGATTCCGCTGCTGGCAAGGCCGCCGACGTCCCGCCGTTGATTGGCAGGATTGCAGGGCTTCAGAACATCAAAGAGTATGCGGAGCTGCACTGGTCGGGCAGCTTCGAGGATTACCTGGCGCTGGTGAAGAAGAACCCGTCCATCACCCGCACCGCGTTCCAGCGCGTGTACGACATGATCCTGTCGTACGGCCAGGAAGAGTACATCGACAACAAGAAGCGGCTCATCCGCTACAACTTCTTCAAGGACGACCACCACGGGGGCCGCGACGCCATCTACGGCCTCGACATCCCGCTGATGCGGCTGGTGAGCGTGCTGCAGAGCGCGGCCCAGCGCTACGGCACCGAGCGCCGGGTCATCCTGCTGCACGGTCCCGTCGGCAGCTCGAAGTCGACCATCGCCCGCCTGATCAAGCGCGGCATCGAGGAGTACTCGCGCACGCCCGAGGGCGCCATGTACACCTACGACTGGATCCTTCCCGAGTCGCTGGCCGTGGTCGCCGGCGGGTCGCACGAGTTCAAGTGCCCCATGCACGAGGAGCCGCTGCGCCTGATCCCGCCCGAGTGGCGCGAGAAGGCGCTGGTCGACCTGGGGGTGAACGGACCGGGGCGGCCCAACGTTCACATAGAGGGCGATCTGGACCCGGCCTGCCGGCTGGTGTTTCGCGAGCTGATGGCGCACCACAAGGGCAACTGGGCCGAGGTGGTGAAGCACATCCGCGTCCGCCGCCTGATCCTCTCCGAGCAGGACCGCATCGGCGTGGGGACGTTCCAGCCCAAGGACGAGAAGAACCAGGACTCGACCGAGCTGACCGGCGACATCAACTATCGCAAGATCGCCGAGTTCGGGTCGGACAGCGATCCGCGCGCGTTCAACTTCGACGGCGAGTTCAACATCGCCAACCGGGGCATCATCGAGTTCATCGAGGTGCTGAAGCTGGACGTGGCGTTCCTCTACGACCTGCTGGGGGCCTCGCAGGAGCACAAGATCAAGCCCAAGAAGTTCGCCCAGACCGACATCGACGAGGTCATCCTGGGCCACACCAACGAGGCCGAGTACAAGAAGCTGCTGTCGAACGAGTTCATGGAGGCGTTGCGGGACCGGACAGTCAAGATCGACATCCCGTACATCACGCGCATCTCCGAGGAGCGGCGCATCTACGAGAAGGACTACAACGCCGCCAAGATCCGCGGGAAGCACATCGCCCCGCACACCCTGGAGACGGCCGCCATGTGGGCGGTGCTGACGCGCCTCGAGGATCCGAAGAAGAACCAGCTCACGTTGATCCAGAAGATGAAGCTGTACGACGGCAAGACGCTGCCGGGCTTCACCCAGGACAACATCAAGGAGCTGCGCAAGGAGGCGGTCCGCGAGGGCATGGACGGCATCTCGCCCCGCTACATCCAGGACAAGATCTCGAACGCCCTGGTCAGCGACCGGGGCGAGGGGTGCGTGAACCCGTTCATGGTCATGAACGAGCTGGAGTCGGGGCTGCGCCACCACTCGCTGATCACCAACGAGGACCAGCGGCGCAACTACACGGCCCTGCTGGGCGAGGTGAAGCGCGAGTACGAGGACATCGTCAAGAACGAGGTCCAGCGCGCCATCAGCGCCGACGAGGAAGCGATCGCGAAGCTGTGCGCGAACTACATCGACAACATCAAGGCCTACACCCAGAAGGAGCGGGTGAAGAACAAGTACACCGGCCAGGACGAGGAGCCGGACGAGCGTTTGATGCGGTCGATCGAGGAGAAGATCGACATCCCCGAGTCGCGCAAGGACGACTTCCGGCGCGAGATCATGAACTACATCGGCGCGCTGGCGGTGGAAGGACGGCAGTTCGACTTCCGCACCAACGAGCGGCTGCAGAAGGCGCTGGAGCTGAAGCTGTTCGAGGATCAGAAGGACTCGATCAAGCTGACCAGCCTGGTCTCGGCGGTGGTGGATCGCGACACGCAGGAGAAGATCGACGTGGTGAAGAACCGCATGATCCGCAACTACGGCTACTGCGAGATCTGCTCCACGGACGTCCTCAACTTCGTGGCCAGCATCTTCGCCCGCGGCGACGTGAAGGACTAGGGGGCGGCACACGGCGATGGATCCCCGCGTAGGTCCCGTGACGGTCGAGATGAACGGCACCGCCGCCGAGCTGCTGGTGCGGCTGATGGCCGAGATGCAGCTGGCCGATCCGATGGCGGTGCTGTCGCGGGCCCTGGGCATGCTGGACCAGGGCCTGGCGGCGAAGCGGCAGGGGCGCCGCCTGGGCGTCTACGACCCGACCAGCCAGCGCTTCATGGACCTGGTGATCTGAATGGGACATTTAATCGAGGGGACCGCCCGGCGGCTCGGGCCCCGCCTTTCTGGTCGAGGCGCACCAGGCCGCCTCTGCGTCCCCCCGTGCCCCCGCCGGCCGGCCGGGCAAACCCCGGCTGTCCGGCCACTGGAGCTACATCGTGGCACTTAGAATCGATCCGGACCACCGCCGCTTCCGCGACATCGTGCGCGGGAAGATCAAGCAGGACCTGCGCAAGTACATCTCGCAGGGGGAGCTGATCGGCCGCAAGGGAAAGGATCTGGTGTCGATCCCGCTGCCCCAGATCAACCCGCCCCGCTTCCACTTCGGCAGCAAGAGCCAGGGCGGGGTGGGGCAGGGCGAGGGGGAGGTGGGGGACAGCATCGGCAAGAGCGATCCCAACGGCGACGGGCAGGGGAAGGCCGGCGACAAGCCGGGCCAGCATGCCATCGAGGTGGAGCTGTCGCTGGAGGAGCTGGCGCAGATCATGGGCGAGGAGCTGCGCCTGCCGCGCATCGAGCCCAAGGGCAAGGAGCGCCTGATCAGCCAGAAGGACCGCTACGTCGGCATCCGGCGCACCGGGCCCGAGTCGCTGCGCCACTTCAAGCGGACGTTCCGGCAGGCGCTGCGCCGGCAGATGATGGCGGGCAGCTACAGCGCGGAACGGCCCATGATCGTCCCCATCCGCGAGGATCGTCGCTACCGGTCCTGGAGAACGACGCCCCTGCCGCAGTCGAGCGCCGTCATGATCTTCATCATGGACGTGTCGGGGTCCATGGGCGACGAGCAGAAGGAGATCGTTCGCATCGAGTCCTTCTGGATCGACACCTGGCTGCGCTCGCAATACAAGGGGCTGGAGTCGCGCTACATCATCCACGACGCGACGGCCAAGGAGGTCGATCGCGACACCTTCTTCCGCACCCGCGAGTCGGGCGGCACCATGATCTCCAGCGCCTACAAGCTGTGCGCGAAGATGATCGAGGACGAGTTCCCTCCCTCGGAGTGGAACATCTATCCCTTTCACTTCTCGGACGGGGACAACTGGTCGGTGGACGACACCGTGCAGTGCGTGGACATCCTGAAGAACCAGGTGCTGCCGCACGTGAACATGTTCTGCTACGGCCAGGTGGAAAGCCCCTACGGCTCGGGCCAGTTCATCAAGGACCTGAACGAGCACTTCGACGAGGAAGACCACGTCTTCGTCTCCGAGATCAAAGGCAAGGACGCGATCATGGATTCGATTCGCGACTTCTTGGGCAGGGGCAAGTAGCGATGTCACCGCTGCCCGGCTATCTGAGCGACATCCAGCGCGACATCGAGGCCTACGGCAAGGCGTACGGGCTCGACTTCTGGGACATCGAGTTCGAGATCCTGGACTACCGGCGCATGCAAGAGGTGGCGGCCTTCGGTGGCTTCCCGGTGCGCTATCCCCACTGGCGCTTCGGCATGGAGTTCGAGCACCTGACGAAGAGCCACGTCTACGGGCTGTCGCAGATCTACGAGATGGTCATCAACAACAACCCCTCCTACGCGTATCTGCTGGAGGGCAACTCGCTGGTGGACCAGAAGATGGTCATGGCCCACGTGCTGGGGCACGTGGACTTCTTCAAGAACAACTACTTCTTCTCCAAGACGAACCGCCGCATGATCGACGGGATGGCGAACCACGCCACCCGGATCCGCCGCCACATGGAGCGGCTGGGGGTGGAGAAGGTCGAGAGCTTCATCGACGCCTGTCTGAGCATCGAGAACCTGATCGATCCCATGTCGCCCTTCATCGTGCGGAAGGCGCCCGAGCGGACGGCCGCCGCAGCGGCCGAGGCGGAGGCGCAGGCCCAGGAGATCCCGCGCCTGCGGGCCAAGGGCTACATGGACAAGTTCATCAACCCGCCCGACTACCTGGAGACCCAGCGGCGAAGGCTGGAGCGCGAGCGGGAGAAGCCCCGCCGCAATCCACCCGAGCCGGAGCGGGACGTGCTGCAGTTCCTGCTGCAGAACGCACCCCTCGAGTCGTGGGAGCGAGACGTGCTGGAGATCGTGCGCGACGAGGCGTACTACTTCGCCCCCCAGCGCCAGACGAAGATCATGAACGAGGGATGGGCCTCGTACTGGCACAGCAGGATCATGACCGAGCGGGCGCTGAAGGCGTCCGAGATCATCGACTACGCCGACCACAACGCGGGCGTGATGGCCACGGCGCCGGGGCAGTGGAACCCGTACAAGATCGGGGTCGAGCTGTTCCGCCACATCGAGGAGCGGTGGGACAAGGGGCGCTTCGGGCGGGAGTGGGACGAGTGCCGGAGCCTCGACGAGCGGCGGATGTGGGATCGGCGCCTGGGGCTGGGACGGAAGAAGATCTTCGAGGTGCGGAAGTACTACAGCGACGTCACCTTCATCGACGAGTTCTTCACCGAGGAGTTCTGCCAGGAGAAGAAGTTCTTCTCCTTCGCGCTGAACGAGCGGTCGGGGAACTACGAGATCGACTCACGGGAGTTCCAGCAGGTGAAGCACAAGATCCTGTACCAGCTGACGAACTTCGGCGAGCCGTTCATCTTCGTGGAGGACGCGAATCATGAGAACCGCGGCGAGCTGTTGCTGCACCACCGCCACGAGGGCGTCGACCTGGACGGCGAGCACGCCCGGGCCACGTTGACCTCTCTGCAGCGCATCTGGCGCCGCCCGGTCACGTTGATGACGACCTTCGAGGGAAAGAAGAAGGCGCTGCGCTATGACGGCAAGGATCACGCGGAGAAGGCGGCCTGAGGCGGGCCCCGGTGGCCTGACGCGCTAGATCGGGTCCCCTGGCGACGTCAGGCGCGCGCGGCGCGCTACGGCTCGTCGTTCGAGACGTGGACGCAAACGCAGGTGATGTTGTCGTCGCCACCCCGGTCATTCGCCATCTGGATGAGGTTGCGCGGCACGTCCCGGTAGAAGTCGGTGGTCAGCACCTGGCCGATCTCCTCGACGCCGATGTCGTTGGACAGGCCGTCGGAGCAGAGCAGGAAGCAGTCACCCGCCTGGGGGTGGAGATCCTGCACGTCCGGAGTCACCGTGGGCTCGAAGCCGACCGACCGGGTGATGATGTTGCGGTACCGTGATTCGCGGGCCTCGGCCGACGACAGCAGGCCGGCCCGCACCTGATCCTGGATCCAGGAGTGATCGTCGGTGAGTTGGCGGATGCGGCCGTCGCGGTAGAGATAAGCGCGCGAGTCGCCCACATGCCCCAGATAGGCGCGCCGGTCGAAGAAGAACAGGGCGGTCAGGGTGGTGCCCATGCCCGCCACCTCGGGATCGGCGGCGGAGGTGTCGTAGATGCGCCGGTCGGCCTCCGCGATGGCGGCCCGGAGGGCGTCCTCGGGCGCCAGCGGCGTCACGTCGGTGGCGCCGCTGGCGGCAGCCTCGACCGCGCGGGCCAGGCTAGCCTCCAGGATCTCGGTGGCCATGCGACTGGCGCGCTCGCCGCCCAGGTGGCCCCCCATGCCGTCGGCGACGGCATAGAGGCCCAGCTTGTCGTTGCAGAGAAACCGATCCTCGTTGTGGTCCCGCCGCCGGCCGACGTCGGAGGCCCCCCAGCCGCGGATGCGCATCGGCCTATGGAATCGCGGGCGGTCCGGCGGGGGGAGGGGCGCTGGGGGTCAGCTGCCTGGGGGCCGCCTTCTCCGCGATGATGAGGTCGATCTTGTTCGCCCCTTCCTTGCCCACGGGCACCAGGCGCTTGGTGTCCACGCCCTCGGCCACCAGGGCGTCGCGGATCAGCTCGGCGCGGTGCTTGGCCTCGTCGGCCCCCTTCTTCTCGGACTGCACCTCGATGCGCAGCTTCTTGATCTCGGGGTGACCCTTCAGGATCAGGGCCACGTCCTTGATCGACGGCAGGGCGCTGTCCTTCAGGTCGCTCTGGCCATGGCGCGTGCTGAACGCGATCTTCTCCAGCAGCTCGATGCGGCTGTCCTCCAGGCGCACGATGTCGTCGCCTGCATCGGGGCAGCCGTCGTCGTCCTTGATGCCGTTCAGGGTCTCGGGCTTGTTCGGGCACTTGTCCTGCCCGTCGAGGATGCCGTCCTTGTCGTTGTCGGGATCGGGGCAGCCGTCCTCGTCCTCGAACTGATCGAAGTCCTCGGGCTCGTTCGGGCAGTTGTCGAAGTTGTCCGGGATGCCGTCGTTGTCGTTGTCCGGATCGGGGCAGCCGTCGGTGTCCTGGAAGCCGTCCTTGTCCTCTGGCTCGTCGGGGCACTTGTCGCTGGCATCGGGGATGCCGTCGCCGTCCTGGTCCTCGGCGGTGGAGGGGCAGCCGTCGTGCGGGCGCTTGCCGTGCCCGTCCTCGGGCGCGTTGGGGCAGGCGTCGTTCAGGTCGGGGATGCCATCCTTGTCGTTGTCGGGATCGGGGCAGCCGTCCTCATCCTCGAACTGATCGAAGTCCTCGGGGTCGTTGGGGCACTTGTCGACCGTGTCGGCGAGGCCGTCGTTGTCGTTGTCGTAGTCCGGGCAGCCGTCGTTGTCCTTGAAGCCGTCGCGGTCCTCGGGCTGGTCGGGGCAGCGATCCTCGGAGTCGTAGACCCCGTCGCTATCGGCGTCGCGGAAGTCAGGTGTGAAGACGGCGCCCAGGAAGATGCGGCTCTGGGGGGCGCCCAGGCCCTTGCCCAGGCCGAAGCCCAGGCCGCCGGTGATGGCCACCATGCCGCGCGGATAAAGGCGCGCCGCGATGTCAGCCTCGACGGGGTTCTCGTCCCAGTAACGCTTCGTGAAATCGGTGAACCCACTGCGGCCGGCTACCTCTCCCAGCACCTCGAACCCGCGCAGCAGGCGCACCGACGCGGCGCCGCCGTACAGCACCTGATTGCCGACCGGGGCGTCGAAGGTCACCACCTTCTCGCGCAGCAGGACACCGGCCTCGGCGCCCAGGCGGACGCGGCCGAGCGCCAGCTGGGCCATCACCTTGGCCCGACCGGTGGCGCTCTTCTCGCCGATGTACGCGTCCTTCTTGCCGGTGGGCGCGGTTCCGCCCAGCACGGCGCCCAGCGCGAACTGGTTGTCGTCGCCCGCGGTCAGGATCTGCCCCTTGACCTCGACCCGGATGTCACCCAGCCCCGCCGTCGAGAGGGCATCGTCGCTGGTCAGGCCGCTGTCGCCGTTGACGCCGTCGCCGCGCATGGCCAGCACGACCGGAACGGACAGGCCGACCTGGAAGCGATCGAACAGGCCCAGGGCCAGCTGCAGCTCGCTCTTCAGCTCGGTGCTGAGGGGATACTGCGTCTGCGGCGTTCCGCCCCCGACGGGCCGCCCCGTCTGGATCTTGTAGGGGAAGCGCTGGAAGTCGAAGATCAGCCCCGCCGAGAACAGCTTGTGAGCCAGCACGTCCGGCGCGTCCAGGGTCAAGAAGTTGCGCGGACCGATGGCGGGCTGAAACAGATCGCCGTCGAACGACCGCGCCGGCGTCGTCTGCGCGGCGGCGGGACGGGCAGCGAGGGTCGTCGCGAAGACGGTCCCGGCCAAAAGAGCGATGCCAATAGTCGTTAGTCGAGGAGAATGTCTCATCCGTTATTGTCCGGTTCGGTGGTCGGCGGGCACCGCAGAATAGCTCCCGACGTGCAGCCAAGTCCATCGCGGCCCATACATTCAGGTCGCAATCAGAACATCACTCGCCAATTGAAAAGCGGAAGTCCCAGGTGAGTCTGTAGGGAACTGCCCGACCGTCGCTCGTGCGAGCAGGCGCGAAGCGGAAGCGGCGCAGGGCCTGGCTGGCGGCCTCATCGAAGCCGTGCCCCGCCCGTTCCAGGATCCGGACGGTCGTGACGTCGCCCTTCTCGTTGATGTTGATGCTGGCCTTGACCCGCCCCTCGATGCCCAGGGCCCGCGCGTCCGGGGGATAGATGTCGGCGCCGTCCACCTGGAACAACACCCGCGGTAACGTGGCCACGCTGACCTCGGCGGCCGGCGCGCCCGGCAGGGTGCCGTTGCCGGCGTACGGTCGTGGCGGGCCGGCCGTCTTGTGGGTGACAGCCGGCTTCGTCATCAGCGTGTTCCCCACCGGGACCGCCATGCCCGACTCGCCCGAGACCACCGAGTCCATGGTGACGCCGAAGGTGGGCGGGGCGCTCGGCGGCGGCGTCTCGGGCGGCGGCTCCTGGTTCGGGGGCGGCGGCGCGGGCGGCGTTTCGGGCGGCGGGGGCGGTGCCCGGTGCAGCACCACCTTTGGCTTGGGTGGCTCCGGGGCGGGCGGGGGCGGGGGCGGGGGCTGGACCTCAGGCGGCGGGGGCGGTGGCTCGCGGAATTCGACCTCCACCGTCGCGTTCCGGCCGGTGTCGGGCGGCCCGGGCATGCTCGCCACCGCGACGACTATCACCGCGTGCAGGGCGATCGCGATTCCGACCGCTAGCGCCGAGATGCGCGCGTCGCGAGCGCCGGTCGCCACGCGCCGGTCACTTGCCTGCCGCCGCACCGGCCGCCGCGGCGGGATCGACGTTGATGGCGAAGCGGTGCACGCCGGCCCGCTTGACCAGGTCGATGATATGGACCACCGAGCCGTGCGAGACCGATTGGTCCGCGGCGATGATCGCCTGCAGGTCCGGCTGGCGCGGCAACGTTTCGCCGATGAACTTCACCACCGCGCCGTCGTCGGTCTTCTCGCCGTTCAGGTACAGGACCTTCTCTTTCGTCAGGGTCAGGGCCAGCGTGCTCTTCGTCTGCTCTGTGCCTGAAGCCGCCTTGGGCAGGTCAACTTTTATTCCCCCGGCGGTGATGTACGTGGCGGTGACCATGAAGATGATCAGCAGCACCAGCATGATGTCGACCAGCGGCGTCACGTTGATGCCCGAGATCATCTGCGGGCCGTCGTCGTTGCCGTTGAAGTTGTCGGCGCCGGCGGCCATGGTCTAGCCCTTGCGCGGATCGCCGGCCGTGGGGAGCGACACCAGCACCATCTGCGCCGCCACGTCGACCCGGCCCAGGATGCGGCGAATCTTGCCCTGGAAGTAGTTGAAGGCGATGACGGCCGGGATGGCCACCAGCAGGCCCAGCGCCGTGGCCACCAGCGCCTCGGCGATGCCGCCGATGACGACGCTGATGCCGGCGTTCTGCGCGTGGGACAGGTCGGCGAACGAGCGGATGATGCCCAGCACGGTGCCGAACAGACCGATGAAGGGCGCATTGTTGCCCAGCGTGCCCAGCACGCCCAGGTTCCGTTCCAGGTCGATGCGCAGCTTGGACTTGGCGCCGGCCATCGCTGCCGACACTGCCGCCGCCCCGCGATCGAACTGATCGATCCCGGACGCCACCACGTCGGCCTCGGGCACCTTCTGTTCGGCCAGGTACTTGCGCGTCCCGCTCACGTCGCCCCGCGACAGGCGCTCCAGCAGCTCCTTGCCGAAGGCGTCGATGTCGATCTGGCGGCCGGCCAGGCGGATGCCCCGCTCGACCATGACCGCCACGGACACCACCGACAACGCGATCAACAACCAGAACACCCAGTTGGCCCCGACGAGGGTCAGGCCGAGAAGTCGCTCCGCCAGCCGCATGGTTCAGTTAGTTAGCATAGATTCATCAGGGGCGGCGTCGGGTTGCCTGGACAGTACGCCCAGCGCCTCGACCAGCACCGTGGCGTATGTTCCGGCGGGCAAGGCGAAGGTGATGCGCAGCGCGCGCGCGTCGGCGGTGGGCGGCTCCACCGCGGCGGCGTCGCTGACGGGCACCAGCAGCGGCCGGCGGGTGCCGGGCAGCTCGCGTTCCGCCGCCAGCTCCTCGCGCTTGACCCCGACGGTGGCCAGGGCGCCGTCCTCCAGCGCGCGCGCGGCCGTGTCGGGCGGCGGCTCCTTCGCCCAGCCTCCCGGCATGGGCCCCGTGATGACCACCTCGCCCGCGTCAAGGCGCGGTTGATCCAGCGCGGGGTCCTCCGTCACGAACACGCCGCCGCTGGCCGCCTTCTGCAGGACGTCGCCCGCCAGCACCCGGCGCAGCAGCTGGGCCTCGGTGCGGGCCCGCAGCACCTCGTTGAACACGGCCGACTGCACTGACGACAACCACAGGCGACGCCGGCGCGCGTCGCGCTCGCGGCGCTCTCCTCGCAGCAGCGCCAGCCCGCGCGCCACGTTGTCCCCGTCGCGCCCGAAGCGCTGGTCGCCGTAGCGGTTGGGCAACCCCTCGCGCGCCAGCGTGGCCAGCCGATCCAACAGCTGCAGCGCCTCGCCCGGCTGAAGCTCGGTCAGCACCACCTCGAAGCGATTGCCGCGCAGGTGACCGGTGCGCAGCTTGTTGCCGTGCGGCACCGCCTGCAGCACGCGCAGCTGGTCATCGCCGGCCTGCAGCGCCACCTCGGGGGTCACGCGCGGGATGCTCAGCCACTGGCGGGTGACGGCGTGCTTGTCTTTCAATCCAGCGCAGCCGATGTCGCGCGGCGCGACGCCCAGCCGGCGCGCCAGCGTGTTCACGGCGTCCCAGGTGGTGAGCTCGCGCTTCTCGATCCAGACGAACGTGTGCTCTCCCTGTCCCGACGGCAGATACGCGGGCAGCTCCTCCACCAGGAACGTCTCCGCCGATGAAACGAAGCTCGCCATGCCTTACTCCCCCTCCCGGGGACCGCCGATATCGGGGCGCGGGGCTTTCGCGCCCACCATCGCCAGATACATCGTTGCCGACTTGTGGCCGGGCTCCAGCGACAGGATCTCCTGCCACTCGGCCGTGGCCTCCGCGTTGCGCCCTTGACCGTAGTAGACCAGCCCCAGCTGCAGCCGCGCGGGCAGGTAGCCGGGGCGATCTTCGCGCACTCGCTCGAACTCGCGGGCGGCGGCGTCCAGGCGGCCCGCCTCGCGCAGGGTGGCGCCCAGCCGGGTGCGGATGTCGTGAAAGGTCGGGCACAGCGCCAGCGCCTTCTCGTACTCGCGCACGGCGTCCTCGGGCATGCCCACGTCCTTGTACGCGGCACCCAGGTCGGCGTGCATGTTGGCCAGCTTGCCCTTGGCGAAGGGATCCAGCTGGCCGGGCGCGTTCCTCGACGCCTCCATGATGCGCGCGTAGAGGGCGTTGGCCTCCTTGTACTTGCCGACGTCGTTGTACGTGACCGCCAGGTTCAAGGCCGCCTCGGTGTAATGCGGGTTGATGGCCAGGGCGCGCTCGAACATCTGTTGCGCCTCCTGGATGCGACCTTGCTGGTGATAGATGACGCCCAGCATGTCGAACACGTCGGCGAACGGCGCCTCGCCCGCGGCCAGCTCGGCCAGGTAGGCTTCGGCCTGTTCGTACTCGCCCGCCTGGTAGTGGTCGCGCCCGCGCGCCAGCCGCTCGCGCGCGCCGTCATCCATGGCTCAACCGTGTCCGGTGCCAGCCGCCGGCAACCGGTCTCCGAAGCGCTGCTTGATGAAGTCCAGGTACAGCTCGGACGCGCGCGCCTGGCTGGCATCGTGAAACTCGCGCACCACCCGCTCGAACGTGTCCCGCGCCCGCGCCGGGTCATTCATGTGCAGGTAGGTCTGCCCCAGCGTCAGCAGCAGCTCGGGCTCGCGCCCCGACCCCGGATAGCGCCGGATGGCCCCCTCGATGCGCATGGCGGCCGCCTTGGGATGATCGCGATCCAGGTAGAAGCGCGCCACGTAGACCTCGTGATCGACCAGCCGCTTCAGGGCCTCGCGCCGCAGCGGCTCGGCCTTCTTCACGTAGGGCGAATCGGGGTACTTCTTCACGAAGTCGTCGATCTCGCGAAGCGCGTCCGACACCGCCGATTGATCCTTCTCGTACGAAGGCGGCAGCAGCCAGATGTCGTCCGGCATGTCCTTGAAGTAGCATTCGCCGATCTTGAACGCGGCGTAGCCGTCCACGGTCTTCTCGTGGGTGGGATGTAGCCGGATGAACTGCTTGTAGGCGTCGATGGCCTCGGTGTAGCTGGCCTTGGCGAAGTTGGTGTCGGCGATGGCCAGCTCGGCCAGGGCCGCGTATTTCGAGAAAGGAAATTTCGAGCGAACAAACTGGAAATATTTCTGCGCCTCGGAATAGTTCTCGTCTTTCAGCTCGTCGAGGCCCTTTTCGTAGTTTTGCTTGGCCGTCAGAGAGTAGGTGACCGCCTTGCCGGCCTCGTCGGACGTTGCGCAGCCGGTCATTGCCACGGTCATGCCCAGCATCCCCACGGGGATCAGGGTCGCGGCCAGAATCAGAACAACGCCAGAACGGGATGGGAACATGCGGAAAATATGGTACGTAAGCGGCACTCTGACGTCCACCAGACCCATCCGACGAGGCTTTGGTTGCCTTCGTGTTTCGCGCGGCGCGCGGGCGGCCGCGCTCGGATGCCTGATGGTGCTGGCGCTCGGCGCTGGGTGCGCCTCCAGCCCGCCACACGTGGCCGACGATCCCAGCCGGCACGGCGTGGTGGCCGGCCCCGAGCTGGACGTGCCCACGCAGACGACGATGCCGCTGGCGGGCGCGCGCTGCGCGAACGGCGTCTGTCGCTGCCGCCCCGAGGATGCCGCCGAGCCCGAGTCGTCGCCGCCGCCCGAGGGCATGAAGCGGCTCGAGCTGCGGATGTCGGCCGCGGGCGGCGTGGCCGCCGTCGACATCTCGGGCCTGGGAACGTTCGCCGTCTCGGGTGAGAAGGAAGCGTGCGCCTACGTCGACGTCCCGGCCGGCAGCACGCACGACGTGACCTACAACGCCAAGGAGACGACGAAGGGCGGCGGCATCGCGCCCCGCATGAAGATCGTCGAGTACGGCCCCAAGGGCCCGTACTGGTACGACATGCTGCTGATCACCTGCGACGGCCCCGGCGGCAAGTGCGATCGCGCCGCCGCCGACGCGTGGGGCGCGTTCGTGAAGGAGCGCAAGCGGGGGCGCCTGGATCCCTGTGGCTCGGGCGTGGTGACGCGGCTGGTGTGGGATACGGCCGGCGGGCAGGCGCTGCGAGACGGCGGCCTGTTCCGTGACTTCACGGCGCGCTTCACGATGGAGCTGAAGAAGTTCCCCACCCAGTTCGCCCCCGGCTCGACGGAGTGCGTGCCGAAATGACCGGCGGGCGTCGATGAAGATCCACCTGATCGGGATCTGCGGCACCGGGATGGGATCGCTGGCCGGGCTGCTGAAGGCGGCGGGCCACGACGTGCGCGGCTCGGACGAGCACGTCTATCCGCCGATGTCGGTCCAGCTGGCCGACCAGCAGATCACCGTGTTCGACGGCTACCGGCCCGCCAACCTGGACTGGCAACCCGAGCGCGTGGTGGTCGGTAACGTGTGCCGCAAGGACCACGTGGAGGTGGTGGCCGCCAGCGAGCGGCAGATCGCGCTGACGTCGTTTCCGGCGCTGCTGTCCGAGCTGTTCCTGGGGGACCACCAGGCGCTGGTCATCGCGGGCACGCATGGCAAGACCACCACGTCGTCGCTGATGGCGCACATCCTGACCGACGCCGGGCGCGACCCTTCGTTCTTGATCGGCGGCGTGCCGCTGAACTTTCGCCAGTCCTGGCGTCTGGGCAAAGGGCCGGACTTCGTGGTCGAGGGCGACGAGTACGACACCGCCTTCTTCGACAAGGGGTCGAAGTTCCTGCACTACCGGCCGCGCATCGCGCTGCTGACGTCGGTCGAGTTCGATCACGCGGACATCTTTCGCGACGAGGAGGCGGTCCGGAACGCCTTCCGCAAGTTCGTCGCCTTGATCCCCGAAGACGGCCTGCTGATCGCGTGCGCGGCGTCGCCGGGCGCGATGGAGGTCGCGCGCGTGGCCCGCTGCCAGATCGTCACCTACGGCCGTCCGGGGTCCGGCGCCGACTGGACGTTCGAGGTCGCCGCCCGCGCGGTCGGCGGCCGGACGACGCTGGCGATCGCGCGGCGGGGCGAGCGGCTGGGGACGGTCGAGACCTCGCTGCCCGGCATCTATAACCACGAGAACCTGATCGGCGTCATC
>Ga0070658_10002752_pt1 | contig 14637 bp, 3 predicted proteins | sample KBSC13metaG_FD_64664 | JGI IMG/M metagenome (GOLD analysis project Ga0070658, IMG submission 64664) | Corn rhizosphere microbial communities from Kellogg Biological Station, Michigan, USA - KBS C1-3 metaG | ecosystem: Host-associated > Plants > Roots > Rhizosphere > Soil ...
GCTCCGACTCCTTGTACGCACACAATTTCAGGATCTATTTCACTCCCCTTCCGGGGTTCTTTTAACCTTTCCCTCACGGTACTTGTACACTATCGATCGTAAGATATATTTAGCCTTAGAGGGTGGACCCTCCAGATTCAACCAGGGTTTCACGTGTCCCGGCCTACTCAACACTAGAAATGATAAAGTTGCATTCCTTCCCGTACCAGGCTTTCACTGTCTATGGCCGCTCTTTCCAAAGCGTTCTGGTTACAATGCAATTTCTTACTTTATGGTAATGGTGGTAGCACTACCTTCCTTATGCAGTTAACCGACCGAAATCGGTCGACCGCAAAAGGGTATTTCTAGGTTACAACCCCTTAATAACATTCGCCTACCAGCTTATTTACCCTAATAGGTTACATCCATAACACCGAAGTTAACCAGTGTTATTTCATATAAACGTTCAGGCAAAAGTCATTAAAGTTTGGGCTCTTCCGCGTTCGCTCGCCACTACTTACGGAATCATTGGTTATTTTCTCTTCCTCAGGGTACTAAGATGTTTCAGTTCCCCTGCTTACCGCTATCTCTTCCTATATATTCAGAAAAGTGCAACTAGACATAACTCTAGCTGGGTTTCCCCATTCGGACATCTCCGGATCAAAGTATATTTGGCTACTCCCCGGAGCTTTTCGCAGCTCATCACGTCCTTCATCGGTATCTTACGTCAAGGCATTCGTTGTGTGCGCTTATGTAACTTTTTACGATTGTACATCGACTGGTTATTGGTGAATATCACATGATGTGACACTTCCAATAAGCCGTTTGTCTTTGTTGTCTACTCACGGATCACTAACTTGCGAAAGTGAACTGCTTTTGACGATTTGAAAACTATTCTTTGCAGAATAGTCCTCGAAACTTATCTCTATTAACTTGCTGAATTGTTAAGTTTCGAAACTCTAGGGTATTCATGTCTGGTACGCCGCACAGCGACACACCCCTGATATGAACCTTATACTTGAGTTTACGATTAAGCTCGCCTACCTCTGATGTTTAGTGGACTGTGCCTCTACCTAAACTCAAGTGCTCGCGCTAGTTTATCAAATATAACAGGGGCGGTCAACCCCCTGCCGTAGCTTTACTTGCAACAATATCTAAGGGGTTGCCTTCAGCTGTTTGCGCTGTGCACTCCCCTTCCTTACAATAAGAGCACATGGAAGCTTCTGAGGTAGGGCCAAAACCCAATAAAACAAAACGCTGGAAGTACATATCAGCCCTAAGTGTCGCCATTATAATGCTGACCGGCGCTAGCTCCTCTTTCATCCTGCAAGACAGACACAAAAATGCCCTGTCAGCAGTAATACCAACAGAAGCACGGCATGCAGCGACCTTTCCTATATATATACCTCAGCCAAATATCGCCGCGGTCGACAAATCATCAGTCCAAGCGGACAGCGATGCGGTGACCTACAGTACCAGACTGAACAATAGTAACGTTGTCGTCACTGAGCAGCCCTTACCTGCCGACTTCGCCCTCAGTAATTACGTTTCTCGCGGCGTAGGCGTCAGCGACGTACAGACCTTTGATAGCCCAAATGGCCATGGCATGACCGGAACCATCAATGCCCGTGCAATCATGATCTTGGCGACCGACAAGACTTTGATCACTGCAACCTCTGCCAGTGCAACTTTTCACGAACTCCAGAGTCTGGCCCGATCACTGGCTAGAATCTAATCCTACCACCATTCAAGAGTGCTTCCGGGCATAATTACCGTCCCGGAGGCCGTCGCTGTCTCGGGTTCAAACTGTAGCTGGAACGTGCCACTGGCTGACGGTGTGATCACCCCATCGACAGTGTCGATATTGCCACTAGTGGCGGCCGAAGAAGACGAAGCAGTACAAGTGCTCAGCGCCGCAATATTTTCTGCAGTAGAAGCTGCCGCCGCGCTAGCCACTGAGGCATTCATGGCAAACTGAGTAGGCGCTGCCGGAGCGCTGACCCCGAACCCGGCACCTATTGTAGTTGCTGATGCCGTGTGAAGGATTGTAGCGTGGAACCGATAGGTTACATTGCTCGTGACCGCAAATGACAAGCCTGTAATACTTTGGCAAGTGATGGAAGCCGTGCTAGCCACATTGCTTGCCACCGTCAGTAAATGTCTATACCCTAGGCAATCTGCCCATGCGGAATTTTCATAACAACGGAACCGGTTGCTCGCCTGATTGTAGTACATCGCACCATTTACGCCGCTCGGATCACCACTGCCGCTAGCCGAGCTCTTATTATCGAGGACATGCAGCGTAACAGTAGATGCAGCGCTCACGTCACCGCCACCTACCTTCAGAGACAGGCTGGATGTATCGGCAACCAATAATGCAGTTCCGGTTGAATTTTGAATCTCAAAACTGCTAAGACTGTCGCTAACCGGCTTGATGATTACTTTGCCGGTACTTAAGTCTCCCTGAATTACTCCACCGATGTTGAGATAGTTAGAAATCGTAGCACTCGAAGCTGTCGCTCCCTGTCCGATAATAATGTTATTTGAGCCAGTTGTCAGATTTGTCCCGGCATTATAGCCAAGCAGGACGTTCGCAGTCCCGATCGTAATACCGGACCCGGCGTTATAGCCGATTAAGGTATTATTGTCGGCTCCGGTCTGCAGATTTAAGCCGGCATTGCTTCCGAACAAGCTGCTACCAACAGCAGTATACCCATTACTGGTGCCGAATCCGGCCTGATAACCGAACGCAGTATTATTGTCGGTATTAGCTGTAGTCCATGTACCCGTAGTGTCGGCCGTTGAGAACGCCGTACTGATAGTAAAAGTCGTACTTGAGTCTACTGAGAGAATGGTCTTTGTGCCATTGTAGCTTGTGGTGCCTGCTATCGTTATCGTGGCGCCAGCCGTAAGGCCTGTCGTCGATCCCGTTGTGAATTGTGCGTTGCCACCGTTGGTTGCCGTTGCGGTAATAGAATTGGTGAGCGTTTTTAGATTATAGAAGGAACTCCATCCCGAGGCAGTGTTGTTACTCCCTACTGTATTACGCTGAAGCGCTGACACGCCGGATACAGTATTATAGTTACCGGTTGTATTGCTGGCGAGGGCTACATAACCGGCGGCTACGTTGTTGCTACCAGTTGTATTGTTTTGCATTGCCAAAGTACCGTAAGCAGAGTTTTGGGCACCTGTAGAGTTGAACGACAGTGAGGTCGATCCGAAAGCGGAATTGTAGTTGCCTGTCGTATTCGAAACAAGAGCACCGGATCCAAAAGCGGAATTGCTCAAGCCGGTCGTATTACCTAAAAGTGCGTTCCAGCCAATAGCGGTGTTATCGGAGCCAGTTACGTTCGCGGTCAGGGCATTGTAGCCAAGGGCTGTATTATTATTGCCGACTGTATTACTTAATAGAGCCGAGACGCCAACTGCGCTATTTTGAGTACCGCTCGTATTTTTTTGCAGGGCTGCGACGCCAATTGCGGTGTTTTGAGTACCAGTCGTATTGTACTGGAGAGCCGAAGAACCAACAGCTGTGTTGATGCCACCAATTGTATTGGCTTGGAGCGCATAGTAGCCAAGCGCAGTGTTGTTTGTACCCGTTGTATCTGCTTGGCCGGATCTATAGCCAATAAATGTGTTGACATTAGCGGCGCTCGTCCGTACTTCGAGTGCCGGCGTTCCGCTACTGCTTTTAACTGTTAGTACGCTCGTACTCGTGGTAATGAGCTTGACCGAGACCGATGAAATGCTGCCGTTAAAGTTCGAGGTCGGAATGAAAGTAAGTGCGGCAGTCGAGCTTGTAGTCAGAACCACCGTATGAGTATTGGATCCGGTCTGACCAATACGAGAAGATATATCCCCGCCCAAATTGGCGGTGACATATTCGGTAGCGGTACTGTTACCGGTCACCGAGAAACTTACACGATACGTCGCTCCACTGACCGGTGTAAAGCTTGTAGCTATGCTGGTAGTACCGCCTCCGGCAGTGTGAACCGCAGTGGCTCCCTGGTTCGTTCCAGTTATCCCCGTCCATCCTGTAGCTGCATTAAAGACCGCTCCACCAGTGAACAGCTCAGCCCCAATCACTGCCGCATCACTGGCGGTAGTAGTGCCACGGAGCGTAAGTGTACCGACGCTGGCGTCCACATTCAGGGCGGCAGTAGTCCCATTTGTGACGCTTAATGCCGTAGCGCTATTACTGCTGAATGTCTTGTCGCCGCCAAACGTCTGCGAACCGGCATTTACCGCCCCCGGTTTTGTCGATGTAGCAGATTGTAGGAAGATTGTACTACCGGATATACCGATACCCTGCCCGGCATTGGCCACGGCATCAAGGGTAGTGGTAGTGTAAACCGTGCCACAAGTACCCCACTGCAGAACAGTAGCAGCTGTAGTCGAACCTGATGTACTGGATAGACACTGGGTACCAGTGGCACCAGTGGGTGCAACGGTTAAAGAATACGACGTAGTCACTCCAGTGCCCAGCAGACTGAACGAAGTAGCTCCTGCGGAATTCTTTAGCACCACACTACCGTCAACACTACTGGACGTGCCGAGCGTAAGCGAACTACCACCTTGAATAGCGTTGGCAATACTTGCACTACCAGTAGTATTGGTAACTGGCGCGGAACCACTCCCGAATGAATTTGATTGGTCGTTATAGCTGGCTCGGCCCACCACCGTAGCAATATAAGCAGGCGTACAGCTCGCGGTCGCACATTTATACACTTTGTAATATATGGCCCCTCCAGATGGGGTCCAAGTAATGGTATTATAATTGTTCGTATCGAGTGTGGCGTTACCGGTAGTTGTCTGTCGGATAGTAGAACCAGTTGTTTCGCCTATACCGTCGTATGCAGTCACCTGATAGCGATACGTTGTTGAACCTGGAGTACCGACATTGGTTATCGAAGAGGATAGATTAGGTGCGTTAAGCTTATATGAAAGGATACCCCCTCGCACGTTCAAAGTTGCATCAGTAAGACCATAACCTACACTTAAACCGCCGAGTGTCTGGTTTATAAGACTGCCAGTATAATCGATCTGGTTAGCAAGATAATTAAATGAGGAGCCGTTATAGATCGCGTCTAGATTACTTGTTGAACCAGTATGACTATGCTGATTCCCGCTTATGTAATTATTTTCGGCATTCGTCAGTGTCAGCCAGTAACAAGTCGACGTGCAACTCTCGTCAGTTATATCATTATTTATGACCGTGTTTGAATCTGCTCCCAAAATCAATACGATGCTATTATTGAGTGTCGGTCCCCCGTTATTATATATTTTATTGCCGCTTATAAGGTTATTCGGAGCGTTGGCGTGTATGCCGATACCCGAATTTGCGTATATTTTATTATTAGTGACCGAATTATCAAATGACGTATTATAGATGCGCAGTCCATCTCCACTTGTCGAATCGATTACATTTGAGGTTACGATGGTATGAAATGCGCTACTGTCAATATTAACTCCAACTCCGGTGTTGCCTTCAACAGTATTGTTGCTAACGGTATTTTCATAAGATGCATACACGTCAATGCCCGTACTTCCGTTATCATGGATTTTATTGCCGCTAACCATGTTGTTATTCCCGGCTATCAGTAGCCCTTCATTACCGTTAGACATTACGGAGTTCGAGGTTATTTTATTATTCAGTGACCCATAGTACAGATAGATACCATAACCGGCATTTGCTTGTACTACAGACTCAGAAATTAAACTGTTACTTACACCTGCAAGATACATTGCTGCGTTGGCGCTATAAAATAGATTGCGCACAGTTACATGAGTAATTGTCACGTCGTTATGAGCGGTAGACCCGGTCCCTGGACTCATATTTACCATATAAATTCCCCCCGTCATATCTGTGGTCTGATTAGCTTTATTGCCGTCGATTATAAGGTCGTGAATTGCAATGCCGGCCGCGTTTCCACTGGACGAATCGCTATTCTGAATAAATGCAAAGCTGCCGTTCTGGCCATTGGCTTCAGTAATAATGGTGCCAGACCCTGCACCAAACAGTGTTGTTTCATTCGGAATATTGATGCTGTTTGTTTCATAATATGTGCCTTCAGCAAGGTAAACTGAACCGCCCGCAGCCGCAGTCAGCGCTGTGTTAATAGTGGCATCGTCACTAATGCCGCTGGCGACGTAGTCAGCAGCATCTTTTACGGCTTGCGGAGAATTACTTGCAGCAACAACTTTGCTACTCGTTGCACGGTCACTTACCCACTTAGTCCCGTTATACTGAATGAGTTGATTCGTGGTCGTGTCGAAGTAAATTTGACCCGCCGTAGGGCTGCCTGGGCGCGTACCGGAACCGGTAACCGTAACACTTTGCCCAGATGCGATAACGATACCATTACTGAATGTTTTCGTTCCTCCGAATGTCTGCGTGCCAGTACCTACCATACCAGGTGCACTAGCGCTCGCATCCTGGAAAATGACACTGGATCCGGTGATGGTAGCTCCAGTAACTGCGATGTTAGTAACACTGTACGTGCCGACGGTAGTCACTCCAGAGCCAGAACCGCCGCAATTAGCCAGGGTTTGGAGACAGATAGTATCAGTTGCGACACTAGCCGGTAGCGTAATTACGCTGTTTTGGGCGTAAGCCGCGCTTTGGATAGAGGCCATGTACGCACTGCTGCTATTACCAAGCTTGAGCTGGCCAGTGGCACTGCTGGCCGTGCCGAGTGTCAGAGCGCCAATGAGATTACTGCTACTAGAGACAGTCAGTGTACCGCCCAGGGTACCGTTCCCGCTGATGTTGAAGTCAGCTGTTTGGGGCGAGGTCGTTTGGTTCTGGATAAAGCCGCTACTGTCCAGACCACCCAGCTTCTCGGAGTTGAAGGCCTGCGGCACGCTGGTGAACTGAACCCTTGGGGTCATTTCGGCGTCGGCGCCGACTTTGATGCCGAGGTAGATGTTGTCGGTGTTGAAGTCGATCGAGCCTGGGAGCGAGGTGACGCTACCGAGGTTGACCTGGAAGATACCGTTGGTGACGGTGGGGTTTTGGGTTTCGGTCCAGATGGCCGATCCCCCGCTGGCGACGGAATACAAACTGAAGACAATCGAATAAGACCCGTCAGTGACGTTGGTGCCACTGGGGTTTACTAACTTGCCTTGGAAGTTGATTTGGTGGTTGATGCCGGCAGCCGCATACGCGGCAGGCGTGCCGGTGGAGTACATCCAGCCAACAGTCAACAGTGCCAGGGCGGCGAGCGTCATGAGGACGCGCCGCTTCCACGGACGGACTGTTACAGGCTTGATGATGTTGCCTTTTGTTTTGGTTTGTAAACTCTACCGTCGAAGTCTGGTTTTTTGGTTTTGGCTTTGACTTGTTATAAGCATAACAGATACGCACCAGCGATACTAGATACCTGTGGATAACTTAAGGCGCCATCAACTGAACACATTTTTTATCAGAGGTGGGGCAGCAAAAAATTACTAAACGCTGGCAAACAGCAGATCCTGCATGATCTGCTCACGGATCTTCTGCTGGCGGCGGCGGTCACGTAGCGGCAGCTGCTTCAGCAGTCGGTCGGATTGTGGTTTGCGGGTGCTTTGGTCTTTCATAGTTTTTCCTTTTTGTTTTATTCCACTATGTAATAGGTGAACGAGTAGGTGGTGCCCGGCTGGGGCTGGTTGGAAATCGACAGATTGAAGGCGTCCGCGGCGGCGGCAGTCGGGAATACGGTCAGACGCGCGCTGGCAGCGTCATTACCGTTGATCAGGATGTGCGGCGGCTTGGTGTAGGACTTGGCGAAATGCAGCTTCAGCAGGTCACCAATGGCCGGACCGGTAATAGCTGGTGTCTGCCCTGCTGGCGTGCCGGCGGCACCGACGGTGATGATGATCGTACCAGATGTGTCATTACCGTCGATGACAACGTTAGTACCTGTGCTTCCGGCCGCAGGCAGCACGTCAAAGGTCGGGGCGGCGCCGGCAGTGATGATGTGACCGCCGATCGTTATGTCCTGGACATGGGTCGGGCCGGCAACCGTCAGGCCGCCTTCGATACTGACACTTCCCTTCACTGTCACGTCGGCGCCGAAGGTGGCACTGCCGCGGATGTTCAGACTGCCGGCAGTGATCAAGCCACCGACGTTCAGGTTGTCGCCAATGGTGGCGCTACCAGCAATCATGGCATTGCCACCGATGCTAAGATCGCCGGAGGTCTGTAGCAATGCGGCGCTGACATTCTTGGCCTGGAGGTCGGCCGCTGAATCGCCACCGATAGACGACGGGCGAATCAGAACCTTGATGGTACCGTTGACCGAGGTAGCTGCCTGAGCGTAACCAACGATGGCGCCGCTGCTGACCTTTTGGCCGACACCAGGGGTGCTGGAGAAGCCGATCGGATCACCGACCTGAATAGCGCCGCCGGCAACGCTTACCTTGACTGGCACCTGACCGCTCAGGGCCACGATAGCGTTGTACTTGGCGTAGTCGCTGTCGCAGTGGTCGTCGTCAACTGGACACAGCGGTCCGTTACCTATGAATCCCGGGCTGGTCGAGACGACACCGACGGCGGTTGTCATCCCAGCTGTAGCCTTGGTTACGCCGTAGGTGCCGGTGGCGTCCATTGCCACTAATTCCCCGGCTTGTGGCATGGCATGCTCGTCGGCCGTGAAATACTCGGCATAGTCAGCGGCAGTGGTCGTATAGGCAACTGCGTTAGCTCCACCCTGAATCTTGCCGGATACAGTACCTGCGCCGGCGAAACCAACGAAGTAGTTACCAGTCGTACGGTTGGTATTGATGGTGCCGAGGTTGATCAATAGACCGTCTGACGAGCTACCTGGCGTGTTTACTGCCGAAGCGGTCGAGGCATTGTAGATTTCTGCTGCATAGCCGGTTGTATTCGCGCGGACGTCGAGCTGGTAGCTCGCGGTGGCGGTACCGATGGCCACTTTGCCGTTGCCGTTGACGGCGAACAGCGGGTTGCTTGAATTGTCGACTACGTGGATCAAATCGGCTGACTGACCGGAGGCCGCATTAATGGTCAGACCAACAATAGAAGAGCCGTACGGCGTGACCGTCAGGTCGCCGTAGTTGCCGTCGACGAATGTGGCATTGCCGTAGGCATCAATATGCGCCTTCATAGTCCCCTGATAATTGTTGAATTGCAGCAGGTATGAGTTCTGGTTCGGGGCCGACTGGAGCACAAGTGTCGTTGATGCAAGGTTGGCTTGGTTGCTCTGCATGAAAGCTCCACCGGTGACTTGGAGGGCGGCATTAACCGTCGGACTCAGCGTGTAGCTGAAATCATCGATCCACATGTTGGAGGTAATCGTTCCATCAGAGTCACCAAGCTGGAGATAATCAAAGGCGGTTGCGTAGGAGTAATACTCCGTGCCGCTGGCGATTTGTACGTCGTTGAGCCAGGCGGTCGCCGTCAACACATTGTTGTGGATCGATATCTTGAGCTCGACCTTGTTCCACTGGCTGAGAGGGAAAGCCGTTGAAGATGTAGCAATGGTCGTCGAAGTAGTACGGTCCCAAATCGACATGATTCCGGTTGTATCGGCTCGCGACAGCACGACGGTGTGGTACTGGTCATTGCCTAGCTCGAAGATATTGGGGTTTCCATTCGTTGTAGCGGATGCACTGTAAGCATACGCCGTGGCGTCCACGGTATCGCTGACGTTAGTATATTGCCCGACATTGGACCAACCAGTGGTGACGTTGATGTGGAGGGCATTGTTACCACTGTGTTTTTGAACACTGTCGATAGTGACAGCCGTAGAGCCATTGTTGGTGTAGTTGGACAGCGATCCTGACTCGAAGCCATCAGTGTAGGTGCCATTAGTGAGAGGGCTGCCGATATTGACAACGCCATTGGCAGCCACCGAGAGGGCTTGGGTGCCGGTGTAGTCCTGGACCTGCAGCAGATTAGCCGTCTGGGCGCTGTTGCCCTGGATCAGCATCACAGGAGTGTTAGGGCTGGTATTGGTGCCGCTGACCGTCAGGGCTGCCGTGTTTTGGGCGGTCGTAGTGTTGATGCCGACCATGCCGGTGATGTTGGTCTGTGTCGGGCGGTTATAGGCCGAGGCCGCCTTGAACGCGACGATAGCATTACCTGATGATGAACTGGCGCTCAGCGTCCAGCTGGCGTTGACGGCGCCTGCCGTGGCTTTGACCTGGTAGGCCGCGTTCTGCGAAATCGGTGTCGTGGCGGTGGCGGTGGTCAGCGCGGTAAATCCGGCCGGAGTAGCCGAGGCAGTCGCGGTCGTGTTGCGGCTAGTGGCTGCAATCACCAAATCGTTGGCAGCGGCGGTCGTGATCCCTGGTGTGGTGGCGGTGGTCGAGGCGGCTCCGTCGGAGTTGCTGCCGACTTCATCAAGCGGACTGGTCGGGGCTACACCACTGTATTCAGACAGGTTGATAGTGTAGGCAGTTGATGAATCAAAGTTGACCGTCAGCGACGTGATCGCGGTGGTATTCGCCGCATACCAAACTTCGACGCGGCTCCCCGAAACACTGGCATAGCCGCGACTCGCCAGATTCCAAATATTACCGGCCGAGTCTGCGATCGAAGTCACGAACGGATCAGTTTGCGAGTTCAAGCCGATGACTGCCACCAAGAGATTGCCGGTAGTCGACGTTGCGCTCAGGCTCTGGTGTGTTGCCGCTGTCGAGTTACTGCCGGTCGTCTGCTTCACAAAGGCTGGCGTCGAAGCGCTAACGCTGGTTGTCGCACCACCAATATTGACCCCGTTATTGAGCGTGTCGACAGTCAGCAGCGATGCCGCGCTACTATTTTGGACTTGGAATGCCGTGGCCGTATTCGTAGTCGTCTTAATGCGCTCTCCGGTCGTTCCCTGAATATCGAGGTTGTACGATGGGGCAGTCGTGCCGATGCCGACATTGGCATTGAATACCGCAAATGGACCTGTAGCTGAGCCCTCCAGGTAGAAGGCTGCCGTATTATTTATCGCAGAAAGTGTGCCGTTTGATAAGACGCGCAGGACTGTTCGTGAGTTGCTGGCGGCATCGATACGCGATGATCCGAGCCCACCAATATTGGCACTAGTAGCACCCGCGGTTATGAGTAAGCCCGATCCGGAAGTAGCACCAGTATCGGAGTTATTGAGATTTAGGACGGACTGGAGAATAGAGTTGCCTGCATTGGTAATGGTGACGGCAGAGCCTTGCAGGCTTATCGGCTGGTAAGTACCAGCACTGAAGTCCTTCGAGCGCAGGATGGCACCACTGGAGTAGCCGAGCTCTACGCCAGTGAAGGAAGATGACGATATGTTGTCGAAACCATTGGATGCCAGGCTACCGCCCTGGATGTAGACCTTTGATAATGGCGTGGTTGTGTTGACGCCCAGACGACTGTTGACCGTATCGACATCAAGCGCGGGCGTTGTAGTACCGTCAGGTATTACCTGGAGTGCTCCGACCGAATTGAAGCCTACACCGGATTTTAGAATAAGGTTCTTGGCAGCAGACGAGGTGGTAATAGTGGCCGGGCTCGATGAAGCGCTGTAGGCAGATTGCAGATCTATGCCGGTACCACAGCTGCCCCATTGCACAGCGGTGCCCGTACTTAGTAGACAGTTATTTGAGCTACCGGCAGCGCCGCTGGCACGCAAGGCGCCGGTCAAATTGATGTCACCAGTTACATCTAGCTTGTACGTATTGTTGGTGTTGCCTATGCTGACATTGCCACCATTATTGACGGTCACTTTAGCCGAGTCAGTGCTGCCAGTAGAAAATATTATTTTACCAGTGGCATTTCTAGCGGTAAGAAGAAGGTTGCTACTCGCCGACTGTACGACGACATCCCCTATTGACGCAATTGAAGAAAGTCCGGCTCCGCCTAGATATAAACCAACAGTTCCTTGATTCCCATTTGTAGTATCAACCAAATTTATTAACGGGTTTGCTGAAGGTGAGTTCACATTCAATGTGCCCGTGGCACTTATTGCACTAGTAGCATTTATTGTGCCGTTCACATCGAGAGTAGCAGCCGAAGCGACCTTGCCTATTCCAACCCGTCCATTCAAGGTATCCGCTACGAACAGATTCGACGTGCCGGCCGCGTTCTGGATTTGAAAGGCCGAGGTCGAGTCAGCGGTGTTTTGCAACGTCATTGGGTTATTGACGATGCCACGGATTTGGACGACACCTTGTGAGCCATAGGGAGCGGCGGTGGCTCCGGTATTGAGCTCGACGGCGTCGAGGAAAAATGTACCGGTGGCGGAAGAATTTATTGAGACCGCTGTGACGTTTGATGTCGTCGAAGTGAATGTACATGTATAGCGGTTGAAGCCTGAAGCTGACAATGCGACGTAATTGACCAGGGTGCACGCGGGCGTTGTGCCACCGGTGATAGCGATACTCAAAGTACCGGTATTGGTTCCCTTCTGCGCATAAAAACTGAGTGTGTATTGCGCTGGCGTGATCGCAGATGTGAACCCGGTAATGTTCGCACCTCCCCCGGCTACAGTAACGTTGACAGAGTTGCTCGCCTGACCGTGATACGTGTTAGCCTTAGTGGTATTTCGGGTGCCGGTGGCATTGGTATAGGTCCAACCCGTCGCGGTATCTACCTCGAAGCCTGGGTTCGTCAAAAGGTTCGTTGTCGTCGAGGTGTCAACGAGAAAAATGGGGGAGGCGGAGGCATTCTGAACCTGGAATGCAGTAGTCGAGTTTGTGGATGTCTGAATGGTAACACCGCTGTTCGAAATAGTTTGTTTGGTCGATCCACCCTGAATGATGGTAGAAGTGCCATTGGTAGTGTTGCCGACTGTGACTGTTTTGGCATTGGCTCCGGTGCCGATATTGAGGGCATTTGTTCCAGCCGAGTCGAGGTTTAACGCAGCAGTCGAGGTGTAACTTGGTGCCACGAAAGAAGTAGCTGCAGTCCCCGATCCGGATATATTGAAGTTAGCAGAAGTTTGCGCGCCGGCATTTTGGTTCTGGATATAGCCGGTGCCGCCGCTCGCCGCAGCGAAACCGGTTGAGTCGATTCCATCTAATGTGTCAGCGTTCAGATTCGTAACTTTAGTCGTGGATGTGACCGTGAATGGTGAGGTTCCCGTGGCAACCGTAGATGTAACAGTGCTGAAGCTCGGCGTGGTCGAGATCGAAATCGAGCCACAGTTGGTGCCTGAGGTGCCCACTGTGACAGTGGCTCCGCCGCCAGAGAGCTGACCCGTACCAGAAGCACAAACAAACGTGTTGGCGCCGGCAGCGGCCTGGTTGGCACCGGAGCCATAGTTGACGGCCAGTGACAGCGTGCCGGCGCCAGCCGTGGCAGTCAGGCCGGTTGTGCCAAGCGTAGCCACCGTGTAGTTAGTACCATTGCCGATCAGTAGCTGGCCGTTGGTTGGGGTCGTTGTAACACCGGTGCCGCCGTTGCCGACGCCCAAGGTACCGGAGACTTCCGAGGCGAGCAGCACGGCCGAGACGGCCAGTGTGCCGTTGGCGCCGCTGGTGTGCAGGACGCCATTGCTGGACAACGCTGAGAACTGAATCGTACCCGAGCTGACGACTCCGGTCAGGCCAGTAAAGGCGCCGCCACTGGTCAGAATCGCAGTCGGGGTCTTCAGGAAATTGGTATAGCCTGTGGCGCTGGCGAAGTTCAGGCCGTTAGTATTATCGCTGCCTAGCAGTGCGCCGGCGGCGGCGAAGTTGATGACGTTCAGGACGTTGGTGCCGCTCGAAGCCGCAGTCGTGTTGGTCGGCGTCAGGTTGATACCCTGTACCGTCACGCCGGCGCCGGCATTGGAGTTGGTGATGCCGATGGTCTGGGCGTTGGTTGCGGTGGCGCTGCTGTAAGTCTGGGTGAAGGTACCACTACCTGAGGCCAGTACCAAGTTCTTGTTAGCCGCGACGGTCAGGTTGCCGTTGATGGTGGTGGTGCCTCCTGCGTTGCCGATACTAAGAGTGGTTGCCGCACCGGCAAAGTTGATGGTCGTAGCATTTGTATTCAACAGGTCGAAGCTGGCGGAACCAGTGAGTAAACTGGTTGTCAGGGTCGGGCTGGTTCCGAAGACGGCGACGCCGCTACCGGTCTCGTCAGTCAGCGAGTTGAGCAGTGAGGAGCTTGGGGCGCTGCTGACAAAGTTTTTGCTGGCATCAGTGAAGATAGCCGAACTGGCGGTCAGGCCGGTAGCCGTGATCGTCTGGGCGATACTGAGGTTACCGTTGACGGTTGTTGTGACACCGGATTTGGAAATGCTGACTGCGTTAGCACTTCCGGTTCCGAGTTGCAGTGCGGCGGCACCACCTGCGTCAACTGTCAAAACCGTCGCGCCACCACTGGTGACGGATAGTGCACCAGACGCCGTTAGGATAGTGCTAGTGCCAAGGCTAACAGTGCCGCTACCGGCCTGCAGCGTCAGGTTGCCGGCGCTGGTGCTCCAAGTGCTGGCCGCGTTCGCAGTGATCGTCAGCGCCGTGGCGGCAGCCGACTGCAGTAGCGGTGTCGTGAAGCTAGTGCCGACCTTACCCGAGCCGTCGATGTTGAAGCTGGCACTGGTCTGCTGTGAGGTGTTGTTCTGGATAAAGCCACTACTGGTCAGGCCGCCAAGCTTCTCGGAGTTAAAGGCTTGAGGCACGCTGGTGAACTGGATACGCGGCGTCATTTCGGCGTCTGCCCCGACCTTGATGCCGAGGTAAATGTTATCCGTGTTGAAGTCG
>Ga0070658_10002753_pt1 | contig 14636 bp, 11 predicted proteins | sample KBSC13metaG_FD_64664 | JGI IMG/M metagenome (GOLD analysis project Ga0070658, IMG submission 64664) | Corn rhizosphere microbial communities from Kellogg Biological Station, Michigan, USA - KBS C1-3 metaG | ecosystem: Host-associated > Plants > Roots > Rhizosphere > Soil ...
AATATCCTCACCTCAAAACTCGCCGCCGCCTCTATCAACAGCCTCCCTCTCGCAATCAACGCCGCCGCGCCGCCAACGCACGCCGCCGCTCGGCCAAACAGCCTTAACTAAGCGCCATTACCCTTGCAGGGTTGAGCGCTGCGCGCTCGGGGACCCAGGGTAGCCTCGCAAGCTCGGCAACCCTGGGCTGATTTATTAAACGCCTTCGGCGTAACCATCGCCGCAACCATCCGCGCGAGCCGCAGACGGTCAGAGCACGCTTTAACTAGCCCGCGTCTTCCTCCTCCCGCAGCAGCAACTCGATCATGCGGTCCGGGCTGGCGAGGAAGTCGCGCGTGACACGAAAGTGTTCCGTATCCTGGTAGGCGATCTCCTTCATTCCACTTGCGCTGAACTCGTAAATCCGCGCGTGGGGATACGCGAGCAGGATGGGCGAATGCGTGGCGATCACCAACTGGCTGTGATGGCGGACGAGGCGGTGGATGAGAGCAAGGACCGCGAGTTGCCGTTGCGGGGAGAGCGCCGCCTCCGGCTCGTCGAACAGATAGAGTCCATCGCCCGACAGCCGATGCATGAGCAAGGCGAGGAACGCCTCGCCGTGGGATTGGGCGTGGAAGGACTTGCCTCCGTAGGCGCTGAATCCCGAACCGAGTTCCTCCAATTCCGTGGCAATATTGTAAAAGCTCTCCGCTCGCAGAAACCAACCGTCGCCTGGATATCCGCCGCGGGCCAAAGTGAGATGGGGATCGAGGGGACTGGTCGCGGCGACGGTCTCGGTGATCCGCCGTTTCCAACCGCCTTCGTGGCTGAAGCCTGCCTTCACGGCGATGGCCTCGAGCAATGTGGATTTGCCACTGCCATTTTCACCAATGAAAAACGTGACCGCCGGATGGAATTCCAACCGGCAGAGCTTCTTGATCGCCGGAATGCTGAACGGAAACCCCCTCGCCTTCGAGGGAAGTTGCATTTCGATCGAGCGCAGGAATCCGCCGCCCTTGATCTGCGGACGCGCCTCGGAACCAAGTTCCAAACCAAGCTGCCGCGCGGATCGACGGCGGGCCATGGTGCCGGTCCGCCGGTCAGCTCTGCGCGGCGATCATGCCGCTCTGCCGCGCGTAGTTGAACAGGCCGCCCGCATCGATCACCGGGCGGACTTCGCCGAGCGACTTGAGGCTGTAGGTCGTGCCATTGACCGTCAGCGTGTCGGCGTCGAAATCGAGCGTGCCGATATCACCCGTCTTCACCTTCTCGCAGAGGCGCTCTTTCGCGTCGTAGGGGTAGAGTTCGCCGGTCGCGACGCAGTTGCGGAAGAAGATGCGCGCGAAGCTTTCGGCCACCACGGCTTCGACTCCGGCCGCGCCCATGGCGATGGGCGCGTGTTCGCGCGAACTACCGCAACCGAAATTGCGTCCGGCGATGACGATCTTGAAGCTGGTCTTCAATTCGCCCTCGGGGACGAACTTGACCGGATACTGGTCATCGGGCAGGCCGATCATCGCATAGCTGCCGAGCTTTTCGTATTCCTCGGCAATCGTCGGCACGAGCGTGAGGTACTGCGCGGGGATGATCTGGTCGGTGTCGATGTTGTCGCGGCAGACGAAGACGGGGCTGGTGATGGTGTTGGACATGGTGGTGAGTGGATTAGTAGCGGAAGCCCGGTTTGGGCTTGGCATCGGATTTGTCAGGCAATGGGGGCAGATCGTTGTTCTCGAAAAGCGGCGAGCCGGGCACAGGCTGGACGTTGCTGGGTTTCGGTTTTGTCCCGAAGACGGGCTTGAGCCGGGACCTGGCCGTCGCCGATTCCTGCGGCGTGGGTGTCGCGGGCGGGGCCGGCTTGATGTCGTCGTTGGACACGTAACCGCTGGTGCCGTCGGGAAGCGAGACGCGGCTGAAGCCCATGTCGTGCTGAAGAATGGTGACGCGCGTGTCCAGATCGAGCGAATAATCGGGACCGAAGGATTGCGCCGGACCGTATTTGTAAAACCCCGCCTTCGGCACGGAGATGATGTAGCTGGCGCCCGACGGGATGGTGTTCTCGCACGCGGTGAACACGGCGAGACAGGCAAGGACGGCGAGGCACGACAATGATTTCAGGGACGGTGTCCAAGGCATCGGGGAAGCGTCGCAAACTTCAGCAGGATTTGGTCGTTTGCTCCGGGCCCGCGGGCGCGGGCGCGGCACGAACGGCTAGCTCACGTATTCGCGCGGGTCGGTGATTTTTCCAGTGAGCGCGCTGGCGGCGACGGTGTATGGGCTGGCGAGGTAAACTTGCGATTCCTTGTTGCCCATGCGCCCCGGGAAATTCCGATTGGTCGCGCTGATGCACTTCATCGGCGTATTCAGACGGCCGAAGGTATCGACGGGGCCGCCCAGGCAGGCCGCGCACGAGGCATTTTCCGTCATGCGCACGCCGGCGCTTTCGAGAATGGACCAGACGCTGATGCCACCCCACAGGGTGTCCTTGAGTTCCTGGACCACCTTGGTCGTGGCCGGCACGCCGAAGGTATCGATCTTGACCGATTTGCCTTTGACCACATGCGCGAAGGCGAGGAAGTCGCTTGTCTTGCCGCCGGTGCACGAGCCGATATAGGCGCGGTCCAGGGTCACATTCATTTCCTTGGCGAGCTTGCGCTGGCCCGGATCGGGGTGGCAGGCCACGGTGGGCTCGAGCTTCGAGAGGTCGAACACTTTGTCGTAGACGAAGGTTTGGTCCTTGCTCACTTCCGCGGGCTCGAAGGTGCTCTTCGTGCCGTTCTCAGCCACGCGCTCCTTCACGTAGGCGTCGGTCTTGGCGTCGAAGGGGAAGATGCCATTCTTGCCGCCGGCCTCGATGGCCATGTTGGCGATGGTCATGCGGTCGTCCATGGAGAGCGAATAGGTGCCCGGGCCTTCCCACTGCATCGCGCGATAGGTGGCGCCGTCGAAGCCGATGTCGCCGATGACGTGGAGGATCACGTCCTTGGCCATGACGCCCGCGGGCAATTCGCCCTCGAGATAGAAGCGCATCGACTCCGGCACCTTGATGAGGAGCTTGCCGGTGCCGAGGATAAAGCCGGCGTCGGTGTTGCCGATTCCGGTCGCAAATTGGTTGAACGCCCCTGCCATGCAAGTGTGCGAGTCGGTTCCGAAAAGGACTTCGCCGGGCCGGGTGTGGCCTTTCCACGGAAGGGTGGTGTGGCAGACGCCGGTGTAGTTCTTGCCGTACTGCTGCTTGAGCTGCCCGCGCGTCGCGTCGAAATGCCAATGGCCGTTTTCGTCGTCAATCACGTCATAGAAGTAGGGGAGCTTCTGTTCCCGGGCGAAATCGCGCAGGATGTCCACGTTGCGGTTCGACATGGAGTCCGCCGTGAAAATGTAGTGGTCGGGGATGATGACGAGCTTCTTCGGGTCCCAGACTTTGGCGGCCTTGCCAAACTCGCGCTTGAAGACCCCAATCGTCCCCGGGCCGCACACGTCGTGCGTCATCAGGATATCCACATTCACCCACACATTGTCGCCGGCTTGCACGTGCGCCTTGCCGGAGGCACGCGCGAGGACTGTTTCGGTCAGAGTCATAAGGGTCGCCACTATCACACCGGGCCGCGTTCCCGCGCAAATGGATTTCTGAGGGGTTTCTTCGAGGGAATCGCCTCAAAGGGCGGCTGGCAGGATGGCAGCGGCTCTGAGTGGAGAATTCGCGGCAGTATTTCGGAGTGCGGCGCTGCGCCGCGGCAGCCTAAGCATTACCCATACTTTTGGTGCCCATATGCATTGGAGCGTTGTCCTAAACCGATACGCCGGGCACGTTCAATTGCGCCCCGAAGCTCGCTCATGCCTCAATTTGAACTCGTCTGTTTTGTCCTGATGCTCGTCGCCGTGCTCGATGTGGCGGCGCGGAAAATCCGCCTGCCATATCCGGTGCTGATGGTGCTCAGCGGGCTGGGGCTCGGTTTGATTCCCGGGCTTCCGCAGGTGACATTTGCCCCGGAATTGGTCCTCCCGATGTTCCTTCCGCCGCTGCTCTTTCCCGCGGCGTTCCTCACGTCGTGGCATGATTTCAAGACCAACCTGCGTCCGATCGCCCTGCTGGCGGTGGGCCTGGTGCTGATGACGATGGCGGTGGTCGCGTGGGCCGCGCATGCGTTCATTTCCGATTTGCCCTGGCCGGCGGCCTTCGTCCTGGGCGCCATCATCTCCACGCCGGACGCCATTGCCGCCACGTCCGTGTTCAAAAGCCTGGAGGTCCCGCGGCGCATCGTCACGATTCTGGAAGGCGAGAGCCTTGTGAACGATGTCGTCGCCCTGGTCGCCTACCGGTTTGGCGTCGCGGCCGTGGTGACCGGGAGCTTCTCGGCGTCGGCCGCGGCTCTCCAACTGCCGCTCGTGGCCATCGGCGGCGCCGCCATCGGCGGGCTTGTGGGCCTGGGCGCGGACTGGATTCTCCGGCGCCTCGACGACCCGCCGGTGCAGATCACCATCTCGCTGCTTGCTCCCTTTGTGGCGTATCTGGGCGCGGAACATCTCGGATGCTCGGGAGCCCTATCGATCGTCACGGCCGGCGTCTTCATCGGCTGGCGTCTGCCGCGGATGATCACCGCCCGCACGCGGCTGGAGCTGAACTCGTTCTGGCAAATGCTGGTCTATTTGCTCAACGGAATCATCTTCATCTTCATCGGCCTGCAATTGCCGCAAGTCGTGGCCGGCCTCGGACACAAATCATGGCGGGTGCTGATCTACGAGGCCGGCGTGGTCAGCGCGGTGATTGTCGGCGTCCGTCTTTTTTGGGTCTTTCCTTCCGCCTACCTGCCGCGGTTTCTGTTCCCCAAGATCCGCGCCCGCGACCCGTACCCGGACTGGCGTCATTTGATCGTCATCGGCTGGTCGGGCATGCGCGGAGTCGATTCGCTCGCCACGGCGCTGGCCCTGCCCTTCATCACCGCCGCAGGCCAGCCGTTTCCGGGACGCGACACGATCATCTTCATCTCCTTCGTGGTCATCCTCGTCACCCTCGTGGCGCAGGGCTTGAGCCTGCCGCTCTTGATCCGGCTGCTGAAGGTGAAAGGCGACGGTAAAGGAGACCAGGAGGAACACATCGCGCGGGTCGCGGCGAACAAAGCGGCGCTCCTCTTTCTTGAAAGCCTCGCGGAATCGGACACGGAGAACGCGTCGCAACTCGGCCTGCTCCAGGCCCAGTATCACGAGCGACTGGCGCAGCTCGAGTGCAGCGAAGACACAACGACTTCGGAAACCCGGGAGATGGAGCGTCCCGCCTCGCCCTTGCGCGATCTCGCGCTGGGGGCGCTAAAGGTGGAACACGATACGCTCATCGACCTGCGCAACCGTCACCGCATCAACGACGAGACGCTCCGCGTCGTGCAACGCGATGTCGACCTCGCGGAGGCGCGGCTGGTCGAGATGGAGCGTTAATGGCCGAGGTTCAGGTGCAGAATCCTTTGCACTTCGATCATGGCCAGCTTGTTCTGGTGCGCGCTGTGGTTGCTCGGCACGATGAGTTCGCTCTGCGCGCCGTCGAGGTGGCTGCTCCAGTAAGGCACGATGCCATCGGTGCTTACGGGCGGCGTGTGGTCCTTGTTCCCGCCCTTGCCGCGGTCGCCCATGATCGAGTGATACGGGATACCGGGGGTGATCGGGATCGTGTTAATGTTCTTCACGAAGCGATTGTTCGGCGCGAGCGTGTCCACACTATTTGGCATTCGCTTGAGGCTCAGCGTGCTCGTGTCGGCCCTCATCACCTTCAGGATCTCGGGGCCCAACTTGAGAAACATCGACGGCGCCCGCACCAGTGACGACCCGAGACGGCCGACCCAGCTCGTGGCCATTTCGCTCCCGCGATGCGGGCCGGAGATGAAGATCACCCGACCGACTTCCGGGCGGTGCCGGAAGATGAGCGCGTCTTCGAGCAGCGCCTTGGTCTTGGCTTGCAGCGGGGTCTGGGCGGGCGGCTGGCCAAAGGTCTTCAGCCACAGCGTGTCGCCGCTGTCGGTGACCATCAACCGGCTAATGAGGCTGCCCATGCTGTGCCCGACCAGGACCATCTTGTGGCGCAGCGGATACTTCGCCTCCACGCCATCGAGTTCCTTCCGCAGCAGGGCGGCGGAGTACGGATACGGATAGCCGCTGGGATAGCTAAAGAACCAGAACTGGTAATGCTGCCGGATGAAGGGATCGCCCCGCAGGTAGTTGATCATCGGCGCCCAGGTGGCGGGCGAATCGACGAGGCCATGCGTGACCAGCACCACGGTCTTGTCCGGGTCATAGGGCTGCAAACGCGCGAGACGCGCGGTGTGCTCATATTTGCCCGGGCTCAGGCAGCGGGCGAGTTCGAGCTTTTTCGGATTTTCGCGCGCGAGCATCACCGCCATCGGCACCGTGAAATCCGCGGCAAGCGGGAAGGTGTGTCCTCCAAGTTGCACTGTCTCCACGGCCAGCGGATCGGCGAAGGAAATCACACAGCGCCGGCCTGTCTCGAACCGCACCAGCGCGGTGACGCCATAGTAAACACGATCGGTGGTGAAAGTCTGGCGGGAATCCTTGCGGAGTTCCTTGCCCACGGCCACGAGCGGCGCGCCGACACCCTCCTTCATCGTCCGCTCGGTCACGTAGGTGCCTTTCACATCGTACTGATCGGCCGGGGTGAAATCGTAGAGGGCGGGGTTGTATTGCGGGCGCGGATCGGGCTGGTGCGTGAGCACGAAGTCGCCGCCCGCCGCCGGCACGCGCAATGGGCTGGACCACGGATCGAGATGGGCGCCCTGGATCGTGGTGAAGACCCGGGCCACCGCGAAGTTGTAGGCGCGGCGCGCGTCCGCATCCTGGGGATTGCGCTGCAACTCCCGAGCGGCGGTTTCCGCGCAGGTGAGGTAATCGCCCAGCGCCGGGAGCGGTTGCCGCCCCGCATTCTGGAGGCCTTGCCGTATCCCCTCCTGCGCATTGACCAGGGCGGCAGCGGTGGAGCGGACCGGAGTGAATCTCGGACGCGTTTCCGAAATGGAAGCGTACTGCGCACATCCGGCGAAGAATGCGGCCAGGAGCGTGCAGGCAATGGGAATGGAGTGGGACTTCATAACGACATCCAAATAGCCGAAGACATATTCAAGACCACCGCCTCATGCGGGCGCGAGCAAGAATGGCTGAATTCATAGGTTTTGTTTTAGGCTGAGCCTTCCCGGTGCCTCTGCGGCATCCCGCCGGCTTCGGGATTGAGCGGCGAGAGATGAACGGCGCGAAATGGAGCGAAACACGGCAGCCATCGCGCGCGGGTTGCCGCGAGGATCAGCAAGGCGCCGTTGATCCCCAGCGCCGCGAGAAGGCCGCTGAAGAATTCGCAATAGCACGGCTCGCCCTTCGCCACGGCTGTGTTCGAAAGAGCACCGTAATTTGACGGCGAGCGGCCCCGGCTGAAATGCGAAAGCGGCATTGCGCATGCGGCCTTCGCAAGCGCTCTCTCCCATGCGGGCTGTATCCACGGGTGAGCGTCTCGGAATCCTATCCACAGACACACCCGCCATGCGGGACAGAGTCCCGCTCCCAATCGCATGCCCAATTGAGTTCGGGCACGAGAGAGATTGCAAGGCTGACTTACCTACTCAGCGAGGTGCTTTACTCACTGATCACTCCTTACTGATTACTGACTACTGATTACCCCCGCCACCCGCCCCCGGATCCGCCATCCGCACCAGCATCCACTCCTGCGTCTGCGCGGTGCCGAAGTGGATATAAGCCGCCGTCTGCGGCCGGGTCAGACCATTGAGATTCGTCTCGACCACGGTCTGCGTAACGTTGCCGGCGTGGAAGGCGAGCCGCTGCGACTTCTTGTCGATGGACCCGATGAGCGGGCCGTTGTCGCCGGTCAGGACGTTTGAGTAGGTGCCGGTGATGAGGCCGTCCCTGGTCGCGGCGAGCTGATAAAATATGACGGCATTGCCCGTCTCCTCAGCCGTGAGCGCCCACACACCCAGCGGCATCATCGAGGGGTCATTGTCGCCCTGTGGCACGGGAGGCGGCGGCATCACGGCCGGATTGGCCAGCGCGATGGCTTGCGCGCGCCACGCCTCGGCGCTGCCGGTGTCCTGGCCGTCCACATACACATTGTCGCCATTCATGACGATGTCGGTGCCGTAATCGTCAGTCACCGCGTCGGGCGGCGCACCATTGTAGATCACGGTGTAGCCACCGAAATCTCCCGGACCCTGCCAGCACCACCACGGGTTCACAGCGTAGTTGACATAGTACGCATTCAGCCACCAGCGATGACGCAGGAACCAGCCGGGCGTGAACCACTCGCAATAGGCGTCGCGGTAGCCATCGCGGATCTCGTCGCCGCGCTGGGCGCGGAAGTTCAGCATGCTCTCGCGCCACTGGCGCCACGCATCGCCATGCTGCCGGATCTGGTCCCAATGATTGCCCCGGAATTCGCGCGTGCGATTCCACAGATCCTGCCGCTGGCTGGCGAACTCATCGAGCCGGCCCGAGTGCTGGGCCGCCCATTGGTTCCAATAATTCTGCCGCCGCGCTTCCCACGCCTGCACGCCGCCCGCGCGCTGCTCGAGGCTGGCGCGCAACGGGGCATTGGCCACGATCGCGGCGCTATTAATGAAGGTCTCGCCGGGGTTGGGCGCGCTCGCGCCTGAACCGGTCCGCCCGGGATGCCACGGCCGCCCGCCACCGCCAGTTCCCGGGGTACCAGGAGTGGAGGAGGTGTGATTAAGGCTGCTCGCGCGCCAGGGCGCATCGGCGGCGGTGGCCGGCGCGACAGGGAAGGCCGCGGTTCCGGGATGACCCGTGGGACCCGGCGTGGGCCTGGGCATGGGACTGCGATGATAGTCGTCCGAAAATGGAATGAATCCCGCGCCGGACTGGCCGCCGCCCCGTGGATTTCCCCTGTCCGCCGGATCGCCGGGCGTTGGGGGGATATACGGACGGAGGGGGGTCTTGTTGATTGGTGGTTGATTGACCGGCGCGGAGCCTGTGAATCCGCCCCCGCTCGTGCTGGGCCGATCGAAGACCACGTGTCCGCCACCGCCGGCACCACCCCCACCGGTGCTGGGCTGGACAATGGACGGCCGCGAACCGCCGCCGCCTCCACCTCCACTGAAAGAACTGCCTGCTCCGCCGCCACCAGATGAACTGCCGCCACCGGCTCCCAACAGTCCCCCACTTCCCGTCGCAACCGCGCCATTTCCACCTCCGCCGCCTCCAGCAGCCTGAGCCCCAAATCCCGCGCCATGAGCACCCGGCCCCACAAGCGCGGCGCCAGCAAGCACCACGAGCGACAAAGCGAAACGGTGTTTCATAGGTGTTCCTCCGGAATGACTATTAGTTCAGACAAACTACGACGGACGATGTTCGGAACTCATTCACCTACCAAGCTGTAGCGGAAATGACGACCGCCGATTACGCAGATGGGAACTCTTACCGGGCAGACGTCGGGTGACTGTTGCTGATCAGCGCAGCGGCCAGCCGTGAGATGATCCCATCCCGTGCTTTCGTGAGCGGCTGCCACGTAGCAGGCGGAAAAGCCGTCGCCGACTGCTCCATGGCGAGCGACATCCATTCCGCATCCACGGGATCGACCGCCTCCGACGCGGCCTGGAGAAATGCGGGCCACTGATTCACCGGGACTGGACCGGCATTGGCGTGCAGATTTCCGAGCATGGCGCTGAGCCGGTGGTCGGCATCGATGAGGCTTTTCTTCATCGCGATGCCTGCCGGGTCGGTATCCCGCACACGACGTTATGCGGCGTTTTCGAAGACGCGTTGAAAGAGGCGGACCCGCCGGTGCACTTCGAGCAGACGAGGCACGGCCTCCGGCTCGCCGAGGCGGCAGAGCGCGATGGCGGCGGCGACGATCGTGCTGCCGTGCTGCCGCGCGAAAACACGCGGGGCTGGTTCGTCCTCGGTGGCCTGCGATTTGCAAGCGCCCTCCGAGCGCGCCAGCAGTTCCCGAAGGAGCGGGATCGCGTCCTGGGTTTCCCAGCAGCTCACGCGGACCAGCGGTCCAGTCGAAACGATGTTGCGCGGTGCTCCCCGCCGGCACGGTGATCGTCGCTTCCAGCGGCTCGGATGATTCATTGAGACCAGTGCGAATCTGCAGGCGGACGGTCGCCTCCTCGGGGTGCGTGCTGAAATTGCGCGCGGTGACTTCGATCGGATTGGCTTCCCCCGGATAGACGTGGATTTTCTGCGGCCACACTTTTTCGACGGCCAGCGACGTGGTTTCCGCGGAGACCTCCATGCGGTCGATGAGCACCGCGGGGTAAGTGATGCCGGCCAGCGGAGTCGCCACGTCCGCCTGGAGTTCGCCCACCAGGTCGGCGAGTTGCTGGGCGGACTTTTTCGAACCCGGGGCATCGAATTTCCGGGCCGTATCGTCGATCGTTGGTCCTTTCACCGGCCGGACCGCACGCGGTTTTTCCCCAGTAGCGAGCGGCGCGATGGACCACGAAAGTTCGACCTCGAGCGTGGCTGGTATCGTGAAGGCAAGCCGGTGCTCGAATTCCGTGAAGGCGCCCGCCCGTGAATCGAACAGCGGCCACGACAATGGGATCAGCGCCACGTTCTTTCCATCCGCGTTGATCGCCAGGGTGAGCTTCAGCCGGGAGCGATCGTAGTCGGGCGGCAGGTGCAGCCGCAATCGCGGCTTCAGCACATACACGCCCGGGTCCAGGCGCTTCTTCATCTGGCCGAGCGGGAGCTTTCCCGATTCAGTCTCGAGATCCACGGCGACACAACGTTGCCCGGAGGCCGCGGGGCCGCCCACGGTCGCCAGGCCTTTGCGACCGGCCTCAAATTTCAAAACCTCCTGCGCGAATATGCCACTGGATGGGACCAGACACGCGATGAAAAGCGCGGCGATCGCACCGGAGAATAGTGGGCGCCTGCTCACCTGGAAATGGGAATAGGAACCGCGGATGTCGCAGATAATCGTGCGCCGATATCAGCGCACGATCATCCAATCCAGCCTCGCCCCATCGGGCGCCGGCTTTTCGAATTGCACGGTGAATCCTTTCGCTTCCTTCTTTACGATCGCGCGGTTGCCGATCCAGTTTTGCTCCACGAAGACCGCGTAATTGTCGTCGCTCTCCTCGACCGCGAACGCGATCTCCGCCGTGGTCTGCCCCGCCTTCACCGCCACGTTTTTCCCGCGAAGATTGCGCGCCGGCTGTTTGTCCGCGGAGAGGCCGGTGGTGGTCACGGGCCCGTCGAAACGGGCGCCCGCCCCGGCGAAATTGAATTCGCCCGTGTCCCGCGCGACCGTGAGCGAAGCGACCTTCGGCGGCGCATCCTTTTCCGTGCCATAGTACCACTTGATGGGTTGGACGCGATCGTTGGGCTGCGTAAAGAGGATCGCCGCATTCCCCGTGTCCGCGGCGAATCGGATCGCGGTATTGCTGACCGCGGACAACTCGATGATGCGGTCCCACGCGGGATTGCGGTCGTAACGTGTGGCCGTCTCATTCTCGAAGCTGCTGGAGCCGCCGTGCACATAGAAAAGCGTGTCGCGCATCACGCCGTTGTTCGCGATATCGATCACCGGCGCCGGAAACGCGCCGGGCACCACATCCCACAGCCAGCTTCGGAAGGAAACCGGTTTGAAGGGATCCGGGCCGATGGCTTGCTCGACTGGATCGCCAGCGGCGAAGTCCGCGTCCGTGCCGGTGAATGACGTGGGGACGAGTTTGACGATGCGCTTGGGATTGTTCACGCCCTCCGAAACGTCGTAGGCATTGGCCCCCGGCGCGATGATGTAGTGAAGCGGCTTCTCGTGGCCATCCCACGAATAGCTCTCCGGTTTGTAGAGCGTCAGCCCTCCGGCGGACTTTGCGCCCCACCAGTGCCGAACGACGCGGATGTCCTTGGTGCCGTCCGCGTTTTTCGTCACGCGATCGATCAGGAACCAGCGGTGGAGGTTGGTGTTGGGAACGCATTCATCTTTCTCGTCCACCGCAAAGTACCGGCCCACGGCATCCTCGGTCACCGGCGCATCGGCGGAGAAATGGATCAATCCGCCCATCTTCAACGAGTTGACGCCCAAGTCGTTTTTCTCAACCGTCGTCGGGTAGGATTTGCCGTGGTAGATGGGGTTCGCGGTCGCTGCGTCGTCCGAAGTCCACGAAGCCGGGCGCACCATCGCGACGGTACCGCCGGTAATCCATTTTGCCGGATTCATATTAATGAAGGGCCGGCCACTCCCAAGCGTGTCTCCTTGCGAACCGCCGTACTTGAGTTCCGAAGTCGCGGGATTCCATGACTCGACTTTTCCACGGAAAACTTTCGTCTCCGCCTCCACAAACGCCGCGTAGAGAACGCCGTTCTCGTCACCAGCCGTCGAGTGCACGTCGCCCATGTATTTGAAGCGCGCGTCGAAGAGATAGTTGTCACCCTGCGAATAATTGTGGCGCCACATGCGCACATCGAACGTCTGGTTTTCACTGTGGGAGAATGTCTCCATGTCGAGAACGTTCACGTGATTCTTATTGCTCAGGATGGCGCCCTTTTTCACATCGACTTCCGTGTCGGCCACGAAGAACCACTTCATCTTTTCCTTGTCGTATCCGATCGATTTTACATAGAGCCGCGGAACCACGGAGTAGGTCAGGCCATTGAGAAACTCGCCCGGGAAGATGCCGCGGATCGTCGCCACGTAGAAGCGCCGGTCGGTCCCTGCGGGCACATCTTCCTGGAGCCAGTCGTGATAACTCGTGGAGCCATGCAGGACCGTGTTCTTCAAAACGAGCATCGGATAGTAGCCCCAATGCGGCAGACTTTCGCCCTCCGGCAAATTCAGCGTCCGCTCGATGACCAGGCCCGTCGATTGTGGAGGCTGGATCTTCACGGTGCCGCTCCGGCTATCCACGACTGTGACCCCGGCACCCGCGCCCCAGGCCTTGGCGTTTGCGGGCGGCGCGGGTTTACGCCATTGCTCCTGCGTGTTGTTTTGCGGTTTCCAGCCGGGCGCCGTGCCAGCGGGGATCACGAGCATGCCGCCGCCCGAGGCAATGATGTCTTGCGATGCCTTGCGAAAGGCCTTCTCCGCGTCGACCGGCGAGATCACCGCGCCGAATTGATCGAGCGAATACACCGCGCCCAAGGCTGCGGGGATGGTCTTTGGCGGAGTACTCTCGGGCGTCTGTGCATTCGACGACGCGAGAAAGGCGAGAACAATGAATGGGGCGACGACGGCGCTTTTCATGGGGGCAGATTTGGGGAGGGTTTGCTTGTGATAACAACCGGCCCACGTCCTTTATTTTAAAAGGTTACTCGTCCAATCCCTATTTCTCGTGGAGCAGCCACGATTCCGGGAGGCGGGCAAATTCGAGTCCCGGCCGGTCACCCTTCAAGACATTCACCCCTGGAGAGAATTGCGCCGCGGGCAAGGCCACCCTATAAACCGCTCTCTCCTCCTTATGACCACCCGACGCACGCCTGAACAACTCCGCAGCTTTCGCTGGTTTGGCCCGAATGATTTGCGCACATTTGGGCAACGCTCGCGCCTCCGCCAGATGGGTCTCGGGCCGGCGGATTGGGAGGGGAAACCGGTCATCGCCATTCTCAACACGTGGAGCGAAATCAATCCCTGCCACCTGCACTTCAAGATACTCGCGGAGAATGTGAAGAAAGGCGTGCTCCAGGCGGGCGGGATGCCGATCGAGATTCCCGTGCTCTCGCTGGCGGAGAATTTCATGAAGCCGACGACGATGCTCTATCGGAACCTGCTGGCCATGGAGGCCGAGGAAGTGTTGCGCAGTCATCCGATCGATGGCGCGGTCCTGCTCGGGGCCTGCGACAAAACGACGCCGGCGCTGATCATGGGCGCACTCTCCGCGGCGCTGCCTTTCATCTTCGTGCCCGGTGGACCGATGCTGCGCGGCCAATGGCGCGACCAGACGCTCGGCTCGGGAACGGATGCCTGGAAGTACTGGGCGGAACTGCGGGCCGGCACGATCTCGCAGGAGGATTGGTGCGAGATCGAGGATGGAATCGCGCGTTCCCACGGGCACTGCATGACGATGGGCACGGCGAGCACCATGACGGCGATCACCGAGACGCTCGGCCTGACGCTCCCCGGCGCTTCCAGCATCCCGGCGAGCGACGCGCGGCACTGGCGCATGGCCGCGGAGAGCGGCCGGCAGATCGTGGAGAATGCCTGGACGGACTTGAATCCGTCGCGCTTCCTCGGCAAGAGCGCGTTCCACAATGCGATCGTCGCGGACATGGCGGTGGGCGGCTCCACGAACGCGATCGTGCATCTCATCGCCATGGCGGGGCGTGCCGGGATTAAATTGCCGCTCGAAGATTTTGACGAGATCTCGCGCAAGACACCCCGGCTGGCGGACCTGCGCCCAGCGGGCCGTTTCCTGATGGAGGATTTCTATTTCGCGGGCGGCCTGCCTGCGACCCTGGCCCAACTGCTTGACCTGCTCGACGGCGACACGCCGACGGTCAATGGCCACACGCTGCGTGAGAACGTGGCGGACGCAAAAATCTGGAAGGAGGAAGTGATCCGCCCGCGATCGAATCCGCTCTCGCCGGAAGGCGGCACGGCAATCCTGCGCGGAAACCTCTGCCCCAATGGCGCGGTCATCAAGCACAGCGCCATGGAGCCACGTTTCCTCCAGCACCGCGGCCCGGCCGTC
>Ga0070658_10002756_pt1 | contig 14624 bp, 14 predicted proteins | sample KBSC13metaG_FD_64664 | JGI IMG/M metagenome (GOLD analysis project Ga0070658, IMG submission 64664) | Corn rhizosphere microbial communities from Kellogg Biological Station, Michigan, USA - KBS C1-3 metaG | ecosystem: Host-associated > Plants > Roots > Rhizosphere > Soil ...
GGTCCTGCTGGGGGGCACGTCTTCCTTCTTCGGCCTGATGGCGCTGATGCGACTTCCCGAGCCCTATCATCCGGTGTTCGAGGCCGAGTCGTTCTGGCGCGCCAGCATCGACGGGTTCTTCCTGTCGATCGAGGTGCCCCAGGGGCAGAGCCCCGAGGCCGTGGCCGCCGAGCTGAAATCGCTGTCGGAAGTCAGCATCGAGATCGTCGAGGAGTCGGAGCGATGACGAACAGGACCGTCACCCTCTTGCTCGGCGGCGCGTTGCTGGCCGCGGCCGGCTGCAGCGAGCACGTCCTGGATCCGATGGCGGATCACCAGCAGCCGCGCGAGCGCGCCTATCGCCCCAGCGACTTCTTCGACACCGGGCTGGTGATGCAGGCCCCGCCGGTGGGCACCGTGCCGCGCGAGCGCCGCACCATGAACATGACCCTGACCAGCGGGATCTCCGGCTACACGGGGCAGTGGGGGCAAAATGGCGAGCGCATCGTTCGCTACGCCAGCCGCATCCCGGTCCCGGTGACGCCCGAGCTGATGGCGCTGGGACGCAAGCGGTTCGACATCACCTGCGCCACCTGCCATGGCCCGCTGGGCGACGGCGACAGCATCGTGGCCACCCAGATGGCGCTGCGACCGCCGCCCTCGCTGCACAAATATGCCGACCGCGCGCCCGGTTACATCTTCGAGGTCGCGACGCACGGGTTCGGAATGATGGCCTCGTACGCGGCCGAGTTGACCGTGGAAGAGCGCTGGGCCGTGGTGGCTTACATCCGCGCCCTGCAAATCAGCCAGAACGTACCTGCGACCGAGCTGCCTCCGGACGCGCAGCGCCAGCTCGGTGGGGAAGCCCGATGAAGATCGACATCCAGAGATACGACGGCGGTCGCAACGTGATGATGGGCGCCGGCGCCATCGGCCTCATCGGCACGCTGGCGACCATCGCCGGAATGTTCACCGCTGACGGGCGGGCCGCGGCGTACTCTTACCTGTTCGGCTTCGCGTACTGGGGCGGTATGGCCCTGGCTGCCGTGGTGCTGCTGCAGATCTTCATGGCCACCCAGGCCCGCTGGATGGTGGTGCTTCGCCGCCCCGTCGAGATCATGGCCGTGACGGTGACGCTGTTCCTGATCCTGTTCATTCCCATCATCCTGGGGATGAAGCAGATCTACTCCTGGGTCGAACCGGCGGCGGACCTGCCCCGTGAGACGCTGAAGCTGCTGGAGCACAAGAGACCCTATCTGAACACGGGCTTCTTCGTGATACGCAGCTTCGGGTACCTGCTGCTGGCCACGGTGGTGGCGCAGCGCCTGTTCGGGTGGTCGACCAAGCAGGACACGACCGGAGACATCCAGTTGACCACGCGGCAGCGCCGGCTGGGCGCCGGAGCGCTTCCCTTCGTGGCGCTGATGTTCAGCTTCGCCGCCTTCGACTGGCTGATGAGCCTGAACCCCACCTGGTTCTCGACCATCTACGGGGTGTACTTCTTCTCCGGCAGCTTCGTCAGCGTGCTGGCCCTGCTGATCGTGGTCACCGATCGCGCCCGGGGGAAGAACCTGTACGGCGACTACGTCTCGCCCGAGCACATTCACAACCTGGGCAAGCTGATGCTGGCCTTCATCTGCTTCTGGACCTACATCGGCTTCGCGCAGTTCCTGCTCATCTGGATCGCTGGCCTCCCCGAGGAGATCCCGTTCTATCTGGTGCGCATGCACGGCGGGTGGGCGGCGGTCAGCATCTTCCTCATCTTCGGCCACTTCTTCATTCCCTTTGGCTTGCTGCTGTCGCGCTCCCGCAAGCGTCACAGCGGCCGGCTGTCGCTGGTGGCGTTCTGGGTGCTGCTGGTCCATGCGGTGGACATCTACTGGCTGATCGTCCCGTCCCTGGACCCGAACGCGCTGGTGCTGCACTGGTCGCTGCTCACCGCCTTCGTCGGCATCGGCGGCCTCTCCGTCGCCTTCGCCATGTGGCGCATCCGCGGGCACTTCACCGTCCCGATCCGTGACCCGTACCTGGCGGACTCCCTCGCCTACAAGCAGCCGTAAACCATGAGCCAATCTCATTCACATTCGACAGGCAGCCACGGGCAACCGCACGTGGGCAGCGACGAGATGAATCTGAAGAAGATCATCGCGGTCGGTGTCGTGTCGCTGGTGGTGTTCGCCGTGGGCATCATCTGCGCGTACTTCCTGATGGTCGGGCAGCGGGCCGAGATTCGTCGCGCCGGACCCGAGCGGCCCCGGGCCGAGCTCGGCAAGGCGGAGATCGGCATCGTCGATCAGGTGTTGTTCTCGTCGGACAACCGCCTGGAGATCTGGCGCGCCGAGCACAAGAAGCGCCTCGAGTCGTACGGCTGGATCGACAAGGCGAAGGGCGTCGCCCACATCCCGATCGAGCAGGCCATGGCCAAGGTAGTCGCCTCCCCGCCCGATATCGCGGGCGAGGGCGTTCCGCCCGTGGCCGCTGCTCCGGCGGCCCCGCCCGAGTTCAACGGCGGCGAGGCGGCCAAGCCCGGTGTCGACAAGGCCGGTGCCGCCAAGCCGGCGTCCGACAAGCCGAAGGGAAGCAAGCGATGACCGTTCGCTCGCTGTCGCTCTCGATGGCGTTCTTCTCGGCTAGCGTGACCCTGGGGGCCGCGTCCGGCGTGGCGAAGGCGACGGAGCGGAACACCCCGCCGCCCTCCTTTACGCAGGATGCCGAGCAGCCCCTGGCTGCCCTGCAGGATGTCGACGTCGTCGAGCACCTGGGTGACAAGATCCCCAGCGGGTTGACGTTCCGCGATCCCAGCGGCAACAAGGTCGAGCTGGACGGACTGCTGGGGAACCGGCCGCTGCTGGTCACGCTGGGGTACTACCGCTGCCCGATGCTGTGCAACCTGGTGCTGGATGGGCTGGTCAAGTCCATGAAGCAGTCCGGGCTGGTGGTGGGCAAGGATTTCCAGGCGATCTCGATCAGCATCGACCCCGACGAGGACGCCAAGCAGGCCCTGACCACGCGGGCGCGGGTCTGGTCGGCCCTGGGCGGGGCAGGGGACGCGAACTCGTGGCCCTTCCTGATGGGGGACAGCGTCGGCAGCCGCATGCTGGCCGAGGCCGTCGGTTTCAAGTACGTGTACGACAAGACGAGCCGGCAGTTCGCGCACGACGCCGTCAGCTTCGTCTTGACTCCCGAGGGGCGGATCTCCCGCTACCTCTACGGCGTCGACGTCCTGCCGCGGGATTTCCGCCTGGCGATGGTCGAGGCCGGCGCGGGCCGGGTCGGGACCTCCTTCGATCGCCTGCTGCTCTCCTGTTTTCAATATGATCCGGTCAATCGAAAGTACGCCCCCTATGCCCTTGGTTTCGTTCGTATCGGCGCGGGACTGGTGTTCCTGATGCTGGTCACGCTGCTGACGGTGCTGTGGCGGAAGGAGTTGGTCATGAGAAGAAGGAGGGTCGCATGATGAACGACTTCATGCGGACCATTCTCTGGCTGCCCGAGCAGGCGTCCACCTTCGCGCGGAAGGTGGATACGCTGCACTACTTCATCATCACCGTCACGATGCTCGCATCGACGTTGGTGGGGCTGCTGGCGTTCGGCTTCTTCTTCCGTTACCGGCAGCAGCGCGTGGGTCAGTCGACGCCCATCGTCGAGCCCAGCGTTCGCTTCGAGCTGACGGTCATCGCTGTCCCGCTGATCTTCTTCCTGGCCTGGTTCGTTCAGGGTTTCCGGGACTTCGTCTGGTACACCACGCCTCCGAAGGACACCACCGACGTCTACGTCATGGGCAAGAAGTGGATGTGGAAGTTCGCTTACCCCGACGGTCCGAACGCCATCGGTACGCTCCATGTCCCGGCGAACCGTCCCGTTCGCTTGCTGATGACCAGCCGCGACGTCATCCACTCGTTCTTCGTGCCCGACTTCCGCATCAAGATGGACGTGCTGCCTGGCCGCTACACCGAGGCCTGGTTCGAGGCCACCAAGCCAGGGCGTTACCAGGTGCTGTGCGCCGAGTACTGCGGTACCTGGCACTCGCAGATGTGGGGCGAGGTGGTGGTCATGCCACCGGCGGAGTTCGACGACTGGCTGGCCGATCAGAAGAGAGGCCTGGGCGAGCGTGCGGACAGCGGCGGCGACGACGGTCCCAGCTTCCACGGCACCATCGTCGAGTACGGCAAGAAGGTCGCCATGGGCCAGGGTTGCCTGAAGTGCCATTCGTTGACCGGCGAGCCCCACATCGGCCCGACCTGGCTGGATCTCTATCACCGGCGCGAGACCCTGGAGAACGGGGAGACCATCGTGGCCGACGAGGGATATTTGACCGACTCGATGATCGATCCCCGGGCCAAGATCGTGAAGGGCTTCAAGCCCGTCATGCCGACGTATCGCGGGAAGCTGACGGCGCCCGAGGCGGCGGCCCTGGTCGAGTTCATCAAGTCCCTGCGTAGCACCCATCTCGAAAACGTTCCGTCGAAGGAAGCGGTCTATGAGCCAGCCAGCCGATAGCGCGGCCCTTACGCCTCCCGAGGCGCCGGCCTATCAGAAGATCAACTACCTGAACGCCGATCGCGGCGTCATGTCGTGGTTGAAGACGCTCGATCACAAGCGGATCGGGATCATGTACTTCGTGTCCGTGCTGGCGACCTTCCTGCTGGGCGGCATCTTCGCGATGATCGTCCGCCTCGAGCTCACCACGCCCGAGCCGACCATCATCGGCGCGAACACCTACAACCGGATGTTCACGCTGCACGGCATGGTCATGGTCTTCTTGTTCATGATCCCCGCCATCCCCGGCGTGTTCGGGAACTTCTTCATCCCGCTGATGGTGGGCGCCAAGGACGTGGCCTTCCCGCGCCTGAACCTGCTGTCGCTCTACGTGTACTGGACCGGCGCCGCCATCGTTCTGTTCGGGGTCATCACCGGCGGCGCGGACAGCGGCTGGACGTTCTATGCGCCGTACAGCACCACCACACCCATGACGCTGTTCCCGGTGTTGTTGGGCGTCTTCATACTAGGCTTCTCGTCGATTTTGACGGGTTTGAACTTCATCGTGACCGTCCACACTCTGCGGGCGCCAGGCATCACCTGGATGAAGATGCCCCTGTTCGTGTGGGGCATCTACGCCACCAGCATCATCCAGGTGCTGGCCACGCCGGTCATCGGCCTGACCACCCTGCTGGTCGGTATCGAGAAGGTGGGCGGCTTCGGCCTGTTCGACCCGGGCCGCGGTGGCGACCCGGTGCTGATGCAGCACCTGTTCTGGTTCTATTCGCACCCGGCCGTGTACATCATGGTGCTGCCGGCCATGAGCGTCATGAGCGAGATCGTGGCTGCCTTCGCGCGCAAGAACATCTTCGGCTACAAGATGATCGCGTACTCGTCGCTGGGCATCGCCTTCGTCGGGTTCTTCGCCTGGGGTCACCACATGTTCGTGTCGGGCCAGTCGTCCTTCGACGGCGGCGCGTTCGCGGTCATCTCCATGCTGGTGGGCGTGTTCACCGCCATCAAGGTGTTCAACTGGGTGGGCACCATGTACAGGGGCGCCATCTACGTCTCGGCTCCGTTCCTGTACCTGTGCGGCTTCCTGTTCTTCACCGTGTTCGGCGGCATGACCGGCATCGCGCTGGCCACCCTCTCGCCTGACGTTCACTGGCACGACACCTACTTCGTCGTGGCCCACTTCCACTTCATCATGGTGGGCGCGGTCATCATGGCCTTTCTGGCCGCCATCCACTACTGGTTCCCGAAGATGTTCGGGAAGATGTATCACGAGGGCTGGGGCATGGTGGGCGCGGCCTTCATCGTGCTGGGCTTCAACGCCACGTTCATCCCCCAGTTCTTGCTGGGGAACGCGGGTATGCCTCGTCGCTACTACATGTACCCCGAGCGCTTCACGGCCCTGAACGTCGCTTCGACGGCCGGCTCGTCGTTGCTCGCCATCGGGTTCATCATCATCCTCATCTACCTGATCTACGCGCTCATCCACGGCGAGGTCGCCGGACCGAACCCGTGGCATTCGAAGGGCTACGAGTGGCGCACCAGCTCGCCTCCCATCAAGGAGAACTTCGAGGAGATCTTGGAGTATCCCGAGCCGCCCCACACGTACCAGCAGCCCGGTGAGGAGGTCGAACATGTCGTCATCTGATGCGGCCGTCCACGGCCACGGAGGGCATGACGAGCACGACTCGAATCCCCATCTGGCCCATCACTTCGACAGCATCGCCACGCAGAACCATGCGTCGCGCCTGGGAATGTGGCTGTTCCTGGGAACCGAGGTCCTGCTGTTCGCGGGCCTGTTCCTGGGGTACGCCGTCTACCGCCACTTCTATCACGACACGTTTCGGTTCGCGTCGCACACGCTGAACCTGACGCTGGGCACGGTCAACACGATCGTGCTGATCAGCAGCAGCTTCACCGTCGCCATGGCCTTCAACATGGTGAAGAAGGGCAACAACAAGGCGGCCGCCGGGTTGCTGGTCTTCACGATTCTGTGCGCGCTGGCCTTCTTGTGCATCAAGGGGTTCGAGTACCAGCACAAGTTCGCCGAGGGCGCCCTGCCCGGGAAGTGGTTCACCTTCGAAGAGATGAAGGGGATGCCTGGGGCCAACATGTTCTTCACGGTCTACTTCCTGACCACCGGCCTGCACGCCTTCCACGTCATCGTCGGTATGGCGATCCTGATGTGGGTGTTGAAGAAGGTGATCAAGGGGCAGGTCGACGCGAGCTACTACATCCCGGTGGAGTTGGGTGGGCTGTACTGGCACCTGGTCGACCTGGTGTGGATCTTTCTCTTTCCGTTGCTGTATTTGATCTAGCGACCTTTGCGGAGACGCCGTGGCTGACAAGAACAAACAGGCTGCCGACCCGAGCGCGCACGAGCATGAGCATGGAGCGGGCCGCTACGTCCTGATCTGGGCGGCCCTGCTGGTGTTCACCCTGACGACCGTCATCACCGGTCGCATGGATCTGGGCAGCGCCAACCTGCCGCTGGCCCTGATCATCGCCACCATCAAGGCGACGCTGGTGGTGCTGTTCTTCATGCACCTGTGGGACTCGGAGGGTATCAATCGCCTGGTCTTCGGCGTGGCCCTGCTGTTCGTCCTGGTCCTGCTGGCCGGCGTCTTCGGCGACCTGCTGACGCGCATGCCCGACGCGCTGCCCACGGGGCGACACGCGCATACGCTGGAAGGCGGCGACATGCCGACCACGCCAGCGTTGAACCCGCACGGGGAGTAGTCGCCAGGCCCGCGGGCCGGCGCGTGTTCCCTGGGGCTTAGCCGCCGATCCGGGCGGAGCCGAACCTCATCGGTGCTGGGTGGAGCACGCTCGCGTCCTCGGGTGCCTTGGTGCCTGAAACGTGCTCTATTTGTCTGCAGTCAGTCTTCTCAAACCACCCAAACCGAGGCAAGGTTAGACCATGAAGCGTGTATTCAATTTCGGTGCTGGTCCCGCAACGCTGCCGGTCTCCGTTCTGGAGGAGGCGAGCCGCGGAATTCTGGAGGTGGGCGGCTCGGGGATGTCGGTCCTCGAGGTCAGCCACCGCAGCAAGGTCTACGAGGCGATTCACTTCGACGCGCGCGACCGCCTGCTGAAAGCGCTGGGGCTCGACGCCTCGGAGTACGGGGCGCTGTTTCTGGGCGGTGGTGCCAGCCAGCAGTTCGCGATGCTGCCGATGAACCTGCTGGGCGGCGGAACGGCCGACTACGTGAACACCGGCGAGTGGTCGAGCAAGGCCATCAAGGAGGCCAAGCGCTTCGGCACGGTCAACGTCGTCGCGTCGTCCGAGGACAAGAAGTTCTCCTACATCCCCAAGACGCTGAAGCTGACCGCCGGCGCCAAGTATCTCCACATCACGACCAACAACACCATCGAGGGCACGGAGTACAACGCCCTGCCGGAGACGGGCGATGTCCCGCTGGTGGGTGATGCGTCGTCGGACATCCTGGGCCGCGCCTACGACTACAAGCGCTTCGCCATGATCTACGCGGGCGCGCAGAAGAACCTGGGTCCCGCCGGCGTCACCATCGTGGTCGCGAAGCGGAAGTGGCTCGAGTCCGCGACGGACGACGTGGCCGCCATCCTGTCGTACAAGACGCACCTGAAGAACGACTCGCTGTACAACACGCCTCCGGCGTTCGCGATCTACACCGTCGGGTTGGTCCTGAAGTGGGTGGAGGAGCAGGGGGGCGTGGCCGCGCTGGACAAGCGGAACCGCGAGCGCGCGGCCGCCATCTACAACGCGCTGGACGCAGCGCCGGACGTTTACGATCCGGCCGTGACGGACAAGGCCGATCGGTCGTGCATGAACGTCACCTTCCGGGTTCGTGACGCCGAGAAGGAGAAGGAGTTCCTGGCCGCCGCCCAGGCCCAGGGGCTGGACGGCCTGAAGGGTCACCGCTCGGTCGGTGGCTTCCGCGCCTCGATCTACAACGCCATGCCTCAGGCCGGCATCGACGCGCTGGTGGGACTGATCCAGCAGTTCGCCAAGAAGTAGGGGCGCGCGGCCGACGCCGCGCATGATCGGCAGGGCGGGGCGCCATCACGGAGCTCCGCCCTTTCTATTTCTGCGGGAAGTCTCCTTTTCGGTCCTTCGGCCGGAGCCGCTCGCGCCGGAGGCGTTCTCTTCGGTCTGCACCCGCAGTCGCTAGGGGCGGGAAATCTCCCCCCGTCGTGCTACGTGGCAGCGTCGCCATGCCTGCACAGGGGAGCGGGAGCGGACCACCGCGAGCGCCATCGTCGACCGCAGCCGGCCGACGACGAGCGGGTCATCCGGGCGCGCACGATCCGTTGCCGCCGCGATCGGCGCCAGGGCCGTCGCCCGCGAAGTCGACGGGCGGGCTGCGCCTGACTCTCGACCGGGCCAGCGGCGACCGAAGCCACATCGCATTCCGGTAATCGCAAGCATCTTGATAGCCACAGCCGGCGCGCAGTGTGATGGTAGCAATGTGCTAACTCCTCGGAATCGCCCATCGCAATATGTCAGGTGCCCAGGGCAGCGCCCGAATTCAAAGCGGCGCCTGTCCGTCGGAAACTCCGTCGGGAAGTCGCCACCACTCGACTTGCGCAAACGGACGATATCAGAGTGCTGCCTAGGGCAGTTCGCTAGGCGCAAAGCGTCCCGCTCCAGAGCGGCCGCCGCTGGGGGTAACTGCCCCGCGCCCGAGTTCATCGCGCGCAAGCTCGCCTACACGCGCCGCGCCTCGTCGCGCAAGCCGGCGCGGGCCGGTCCGCACTAGTTCATCGCGACGGCGGAGCAGGAGTGTACGGACTGAATCTGCGTGCACAGCTTCTTGTAACGCTGCTCGATCGGTCGATCGACGGTGCGGTCGCGCTTGCCCACGTCGTGCACCGTGATGTGCTTGCTCGCCAGCTCCGGCGCGTCGACGCTCAGCACGGCGGCCAGCGCATGGTCGAGCACCGCCACGCGGTGCGGGTAGTGCCGGGGATAGCCCTGATTGATGTAGTGCGGGCCATGGTTGTAGTGGGCCCAGTAGGCGTGATCTTTGTGACGGCAAGGAACCTTGCGCAGCACCGGACGCAGGTGCCCGCTGCGATCGCGGAGCTTGACGACCACGTTCGTGGTCGCGCCGCCATCGCGCCAGTACGCGAGCTCACGCGCGCCCATCTCGATATTGGTGGCGGGGTCCATCAATTGCGTCCAGGCAGTCCCGCGCATATTGCCATTGACACAGTGGCCGCGTCGATCGAGCACGCAGCGGAGGCCCATCAGTCCGCTGTCCTTCGCGTACAGCTTGGTGTCGTGCATGGTCGGGCGAGAGGCTTTCTCATTGAGGTCGCTCTCGTTGATCATCACGGCCAGCAGCAGAGTAGGGCTGAGGTTGTGCCGCTTCGCCGAAGCCAGGACGGCACGGCCGATCTCCTGGCACTTCTGTTCGTTCCAGGCCGGCGTTTGCCAGCGAATCTTATCCTTGATGGCGCAGATGGTCCGGGCCATGCAACCGGCGTCCGGCATCATGCTGATTGCATGATCGCTGCCATCGGACGGCACCGCATGTGCTAGAGAGTCGGGCGTCGTCGATTGCTGGGGCGCCGTGTCGGAAGCGCCATGAACGGCCACATTTTCCGCAGGAACGGCGACGCTTCCCGGTGGCACAGGCAGAGATACAACGCTGGTCAGATAAACAAAGGCTTGAATGGATAAGACGGGTGGGAACGGCACTTCAGCCACCTCCTGGAACGCATCTTGAAGCTTCTTTTGAAAGCGAGATGACCTGTTATCGCTCGGTCGACGTTTCTGTCCCGAGGAAAGATCCCGCCAGGAATCGGCAACATTGCATCGACGTTATGCCAAGCGCAAGGCCTAGAATTTCCGGGCCTGCAGAAAATTCAGAAAGCGATTGTCAAAATGGTTAACAGCCAAAGTGGCTCCAGTCCGCTGTCGAACGAGGCCATCACCTCGCTCTGGATTTCTGTAGCTGCCGAAGCTGGATGGCAAGTGATTCGCACCACTGACGCGTATGCCAGCAGCGACGGCGCCGGGCGGATCTTCGTTGGCATCGATGAGGTGCTGGATGCTGACGACGCGCCCGCGCAGCTGATCTTTCACGAGCTCTGTCACGCCCTCACGCAAGGCCCCGCCTCGTGGACCCAGCCGGATTGGGGGCTGTCGAACACCGATGCGCGCGACGTGCTCGCAGAGCACGCCTGCCTGTGCGTGCACGTATTGCTCGCCACACCGTTCGGGCTGCGGGCCGCGATGGCGCCCACCACCGAATATCGCGCGTATCACGACGCGCTGGACGCGTCCGCGATCGCCGCTTCCGCCGAAGGGGCCGCGGTCCGTGCACGTGCTGCATTGGCGCTACCGGGCAATGCTCAGCTACGTGACGCTCTGGTGCGCGGCCTGGCGGCGACGCGCGCGGCGTTGGACGAAACAGGTGTGTCACCGGACAAGGACGGTGGTCCCCATCCGATCGGATTCGCGTGGGGGCGCGAAGATCGATCGTGTGGAACGTGCGCCTGGTTCTATCGCGGTGGCCGGGGCCCTGCGGTGGGACGCTGTCGCCAGTCGGCGCGGGGTGAGGGCGACGGCCAGCGAATCGATGCGGCGCTGCGCGCCTGCGAGCGCTGGGAGGCGCCCGTCGATTGTCAGACCTGCGGTGCGTGCTGCCGCGAGGCGTATCACTCGGTCACGGTCTCGGTCCGCGATCCGGTGGTCTGGAAGCAACCCGACCTCATCGTTCGTCACGGCCACCGCTTCGAGATCCGGCGCGAGGGACCGCGCTGTGCCGCGCTCGAGGACCGCCGCGCCACGCCCGCCCCGCCGTTGCCTCTGTTCTCGTGCAGCATCTATGACGATCGGCCGCGCGCCTGCCGCGACTTCGAGGCGAACGGCAAGCATTGCCTGGTGGCCCGGCGCCGCGTGGGGTTGTCGCCCTGAGCCCGTTCGCGCCCTCCGAACTCGACCTGTTCGTGCCCCTGGACGAGCTGGCCGGTGGCGGTGATTCGCCTGCCCGCCTGCTGCGACTGGCCGAACGGACGCTGGGACGCACCCCCGGCTCGCTGGGTGCGTTGCGGGTCTTGCGCCGTTCGCTCGACGCTCGCAAGAACAGGCCGCTCGGCTACCGGCTGCGCTGCCTGGTCGGGGAAGAGGGGGCGGCGCTGGACTTCACGACCGAAGGGGAGGCGCGGCCGGTCGTGCGCTGGCCGGCCGGGCGGCGCATTCCCCGCGTGGTCATCGTCGGTTCCGGGCCGGCCGGCACCTGGGCCGCGCTCCGGCTCGCCGAAGCGGGCATCGCGGCGACGATCCTCGAGCGCGGCAAGCAGGTGCAGCCCCGGCGGGCCGATCTGGCCGCGCTCACCCGGGGCCACCTGGACCCACGTTCGAACTATTGCTTCGGCGAGGGGGGCGCCGGCACGTTCTCCGACGGCAAGCTGTACACGCGCGCCAAGGATCGGCAGGCAGTGGCCTCGGTGCTGCGGGATCTGGTGCGCTTCGGCGCCCCCGGTGAGATCGCGGTGGAGTCCCGTCCCCACGTCGGCTCGAACCGTTTGCCCAAGGTGTTGACGGCCCTGCGGCAGCATCTGGAAGGCGAGGGGGTGGCCTATCGATTCGACGCGGACGTGAGCGGGATTCGTTTCGATCGGGCAGGGGTGCGGGCGGTGCAGCTGACCGAGGGCGGAGAGGTCGAGGCGGACGCGGTCATCCTGGCGGTAGGGCACTCGGCGCGGTCGATCTACGACTGGGCGGCGCGTGCCGGCATCGCCCTCGAGCGCAAGGCGATCGCGGTGGGCGTGCGCATCGAGCATCCGCAGAGCCTGATCGACGAGATTCAATATGGGTCCGCGGCCGGGCACCCCGCCTTGCCGCCGGCGCTGTACGAGCTGACGTCGTCCGGCGCCGGCCGGGGCGTCTACAGCTTCTGCATGTGCCCGGGCGGATGGATCGTCCCGGCAGCGACAGAGCCGGATGGGGTGGTGGTCAACGGGATGAGTCTGTCGAAGCGCGATTCGCGCTTCGCCAATGCGGGAATGGTGGTCGCCGTCGACGTCGCCGACTTCGGACCGGCCGGTGACGGTCCCCTGGCCGGCGTCGCCTTTCAGCGCCGCATCGAGCAGGCGGCGGCGCGCGTGGGCGGCGGCGGCTTTCGCGCGCCCGGTCAGCGGCTGGGTGACTTCCTGTCCGATCGGGCGAGCGCAGCCGTCGCCGAGTCGAGCTATCGCCCCGGCGTCGTGCCGGGCGCGCTGGCCGAGGTCTTCCCGCCATTCGTGGTGACGGCGTTGCGCGAAGGGTTGCGACGAATGGGGACCCAGATGCCCCGTTTCCTGCACCCGCAGGCGTCGCTGATCGCCGCCGAGACGCGCACCAGCGCGCCGGTCCGCTTCCTGCGGGACAGCGAGAGCCTGATGTCCCCTGGGTGTCCGGGCCTCTACCCCGTCGGCGAGGGTGCGGGCTATGCGGGCGGTATCGTCAGCGCCGCGCTCGACGGCCTGCGCGCGGCGGACCGACTGATCGCAACCGGCTGACCGCTTCGCCTGGCTTCATGCTGGCAGGCGGTGGGTGATAGCCAGCGGCGGGTTTGTTCAGGCTGCGCCGGCGACTCAGCCTGGAGTCTCGTTCAGATGCCCGGTGATCTGGCCCAGCCATCTCTTTTGCTCGTCCGTGATCACCTCGAACCGGATGCCCGCCATGTGCCGTCCGTCGTCCAGCTCGCCTGCCCAGGCCACCCGACCCTTGACCCACAAAGGCGGCACGCGCTCTTCCTCGACCCCGTCGACCACCAGGAAGAGGCCCAGCGTCACCTCGGTCCCCTCGGGCAGCGCCTTGCTGGTGTCGATGCCAACGCCGCCTTCGGAGAGATCACGCGTGGTGCCCGTGAAGACATTTCCCCCGCAGTGGATCTCGGCGGACATGCGGATGGGGACGCGCTGAAATTGACGGCGGCGCTCGTAGGGGCCGGGACGGGATGTCGTCGCCATGGGTCGTCTCCTCAGGGCCGGAACGGATCGTCCTTGTCCTCGGGCCGCTCCGGCGGAGCGGGGTCGGGACCAGGATCGTAACCAGCCGGTCGAACGTCCCCGTCGATGAAGCGCATGAACAGATCGAGGAAGTGCAGCTGTTCGTCGTCGAGGTCCGCGAACATGACGCCGATCTGATACTTCCCGAACAGGGCCGTGCACCAGACGGTGCGGCCGCCGACCAGCAGAGGCTCGGACATGTTCTGGGTCCCCAGCGACAGCACCAGCCGCAGCTCGAGGTCGGTGTCCCGACCGATCTCCGTGTCACTGACCAGACACAGGCCGGAGCGCGAGATGTCTCGGGTGCGGGCGCCCAGGACCTTGCCGTCCACCGACACGGTGACGTTGACGTCGATGGCGCGCCGCTGCTCGCGGCGCGAATCCTTGCGCGGACGCCCACCCGGCGGGCTGGGCGGTGATGGGCGCTCGCTCACGGCGTCCCTCCCGGCGAGGCCACGCTCGGACTGGCAGCCGGCGGAAACGAAACACCGGAGAGCGCCGCGAGCTGCGCTTCCAACTCCTGCACCTTCAACCGGCGGCGCTCGTCCCTGGTTCCGGCGGCCGGACCACCCGCTTCCTCCGACGCATCCGTGCCCCCCGCGCCGTCCGGCACCGCCGCCCGATGCGGCGACGACAACAGGCGACGCCGCTCGAAGTAGAGCCTGATGACCAACGACTGGATGTCGTGTCTCACGTCTGCCATGCGGAGGGCCTCGGCGTGTGCCTGCAGCTCGTCGGGGTTGAATACAATCCTAGACAGGTCCCAGGTTGCCCGCCACTCGTATCTGACGTCATCCACTCCGCTGACATCGACCGGCGTCGTGGTCGCGGTGTCGTCCAAGGTGAGTCCCTCCGTCCGGGCAAAGCGCCGGAAGACCCGGAAGCGCACCTCCGGCAGCCATCCCGCCGCCCGTGCGCGGACGATGAAGCTGCGCGCGCGCTCCGGCTCGACCAGCGCCAGGGCAACGGCTGCCCGGCATAATTCGTCCACCGAGGGCTCGAGGCGCCCTGGCGGCCGTGGCGACTCCTGCGCGCGAACCACACCGCGCGGAGACCATCCGCCGCCACCGGTGAGCCCCGCGAGCAGGCCCGCGACGATGAGGGGAATCAAGACCACCTGGCGATGACAGCCAGTGCGCCGCCCGGCCCGGGCCCGCCCGGCGCCGCCGGCG
>Ga0070658_10002757_pt1 | contig 14623 bp, 8 predicted proteins | sample KBSC13metaG_FD_64664 | JGI IMG/M metagenome (GOLD analysis project Ga0070658, IMG submission 64664) | Corn rhizosphere microbial communities from Kellogg Biological Station, Michigan, USA - KBS C1-3 metaG | ecosystem: Host-associated > Plants > Roots > Rhizosphere > Soil ...
ACCAGGACTTCTGCGGCACTGAGCATATCCTGTACAGTATTTTAAGCCAGAAGAACGCTCGCGCTACCATTTTGCTGCGCGACATGGGCGTGGATATTGACCGTTTGACAGCTGAACTCGAAAACTTCCTGAATCGTCAACAGTACGAAGAGGGCGAGGCTGCCGGCACTAATGCGCGGCGCGGACGACCCAAGGGCGGCAAAAAGGGTACGCTCGACCAATTCGGTACCGATCTGACACAGCAGGCACGCTCCGGCAAGCTCGACCCGGTGGTCGGACGCGAGAACCAGATCAAGCGCATGATCACCATCCTGAACCGTCGTACCAAGAACAACCCGGTGCTCATCGGTGAGCCCGGTGTCGGCAAAACTGCTATCGTGGAGGGGCTGGCCCAGCGTATCGTGTCCGAAGATGTGCCCGATAGCCTGCTGGACAAGCGCATTGTTATGCTCGACCTGGCTGGTATGATTGCCGGGACCAAATACCGCGGCGAGTTCGAAGAGCGGCTGAAAAAGGTGATGGCCGAGCTGGAAGACGACAAAAGGACCATTGTGTTTATAGATGAGCTGCACCTGATCGTGGGCGCCGGTGCGGCCGAAGGCGCTATGGACGCCGGCAATATCCTGAAGCCGGCGCTGGCCCGTGGCAAGATCCAGGTCATCGGTGCCACGACTACCGCTGAATACACCAAACACATCGAGAAGGACGCTGCCCTGGAGCGCCGTTTCCAGCCTATCCAGGTACCAGAAACCAACGTGGCTGAAACGCTGGCTATCCTGAAGGGCTTGCGTAAGCACTACGAGGAATTCCACGGCGTAACCATTAGCGATGAGGTGCTGGACGACACGGTCAACCTGGCTAAGCGCTACATTAATGACCGCTTTATGCCGGACAAGGCTATTGACCTGCTGGACGAGACCAGCGCGCACCTGCGGGTGCTCAAAGGCAAAACCAGTCCCGAAGTCCGTAAGCTACAGAAGGAACTGAAGCTCGTAAACGCCCGTATCGACGAAGCCGTCGACATGGAAGATTACGAGCGGGCCGCCCGTGCCAAGACCCGTGCTTCACAGATCAACAAGGAACTTGATGAGTTGCAGAAAGGCGAAAAGACCTCCAGGCGGCTGAACGTCACCAGCGAAGATGTGGCGGAAGTCGTCGCTCGTATTACCGGCGTGCCGGTCAAGAAGGTCATCAAGAGCGAGGCTAAATACTTGCTGAACCTTGAAAAGAATATCGGTCGTCACGTTATCGGTCAGGAAGAGGCTGTCGAGGTGGTTGCCCGTGCCATCCGCCGCAATCGCAGCGGGATTGGTTCACCAGACCGCCCAATCGGAAGCTTTATCTTCATGGGCCCGACCGGTGTTGGTAAGACCGAGCTGGCACGCGTACTGGCCCGGGAATTCTTTGGCAGTGAAAGCGCTCTGGTTAAGATTGATATGTCCGAATTCGGTGAGCATCACAATGTAAGCCGTTTGGTGGGTGCTCCAGCCGGTTACGTCGGGTACGACGACGGCGGCCAGCTGACCGACAAGATCCGGCGCCAGCCCTACAGTCTGGTGCTGTTCGACGAAATCGAAAAGGCACACCCGGATGTCTTCAACATGCTGCTGCAGATACTGGAAGACGGCTATCTCACGGACGCCAAGGGACGGCGTATCGACTTTACGAACACCATCATCATCATGACTTCCAACATCGGTGCTGAGCGCCTGCAAAAAGAAGCTGGCTTCGGCTTCCGCGCAGAGCGTCCGACCGACTTCGACGACCTTGACGCCATGCATGACGCCAACAAAGACAATGTGCTTGACCGGCTCAAGAAGGAAATGCGGCCGGAGCTGCTGAACCGCATCGACAAAATTGTCGTATTCCGCGGCCTGACGCGCAAAGACATCTACCACATCATCGACCTGCAAATCGAAGAACTACGCACTCGCCTGCAAAAACAAGGCATCAGCGTTCAGCTTACCAAGGGAGCTAAGGACTACCTGCTGGAGCACGGCTACGACGCTAAGAACGGCGTGCGACCCCTGCGCCGTCTCATCCAGGACACCATCGAAGACCAGATGGCCGTGGAGCTGCTCGACCAGAAATACCAGAAGGGTGACATCGTCCACGTAAGCACTAAGGGCAACGAGCTGACCTACACCACCGCTACGGAGTAACGGCAGAAAAAAGTAGTGGAGTCATGGCAAACACACTCGAAACCACAGTAGATGTGGCCCTGCCATCCGATATTGATGAAATTGTTGATATTGAGCGCCGTGCATCAGTGCTTGTGTATCCAAATACCGCCATCGGCCTGACCGCTGAGGCGGTTGAAGCCTGGGACTGGAATGAGTGGAGAGAGGGGTATGCCAGTCATATGGACGCGTCTGACAGTGAGCTGTTTGTCGTGCGGAAACTTGCTGACGGGATAAGTAGGGTTGCGGGCTTTGCGCTAATAACGATGATTGAGCGCGCTGATCTCGTCGTGCCTCAACGGAGGGGACATCTTCATAAGTTGTATGTCGATCCGGACCGTCATCGTAGAGGCATCGGCAAGACGCTTGTCGGCGCCGCTGAGAACTTTACCCGGCGGCGCGGCGGTGCGGCAACCGAGCTGCAGGCGGTGGACTATAACCCGGCCACTAGCTTCTATGAAGCTGTGGGATACTCTCTCGAAAAGAACCCGGGAGCGAAGCTCATTCCAAGCCTGGGCGTGGAGATGAACCAGCTTGAATACGTCAAGCATCACTGAATATGACTGAACCCCGGCCCCTGAACTCTGCTCATGTCGGTAGCGGCCCAGTAGCGTACCATCACGTGCTACACTGGTGATATGGTTAAAAACCAAAAGAGGAAATTAGTACAGCATGATAACGTTCAAACGGTTGCCGCTCACCCCGCTGCTTCTGCTGCTTGTAGCGCTGGCCCTTGTATTATGGCGCTTGCAGTCGATTACTGATTGGTGGAAGCTACACGGATACACGCCGCCCACAGCGGTGGCGCAACTGGCCGGCGATGACACCATGAACGCCTACACACGGCATCTGTTCTACCTGAACAAACCGCAGCTGCCGACCACGGTCAACGCCTTTCGCAAAGTCTGCCCCGAGAACCTGGACACGATTGTGCTCGGCTGCTACCATCCCGACCAAAACGGCATTTACATTTATGCTGTACAGGATCCGACATTGGCCGGCATCCAACAGGTGACGGCCGCGCACGAGGTACTACACTCCGTGTATGCCCGCCTGAGCGGCTCCGCGCGCAAACAACTCAACGCTGAACTGCGGGATTACTACGAGCATGGCTTGACTGATGCCAACGTGAAGGCCGAGGTCGCCCTGTACCAGAAAACCGAACCGGATTCCGTGTATGACGAAATGAGCTGTACGTTTGGGACCGAGATAGCGGATTTGCCGGCGGCGCTGAACACCTACTATGCGCAGTTTTTTACTGACCGCCAGAAGATTGTCGGCTACGAGCAGCAATACCAGGCACAGTTCACCAGTCGCCGCCAACAGATTACCGCTGACGATACTCAGCTTGCCGGCATGAAAGCCCAAATTAACAGCGAGGAAGCAGATTTGACCACGGAGAGCACCGGACTTGGCAAGCAAAAAACGCAGCTGCAGCAATTGTTAAGCAGCGGTCAGCTGGCGGCGTACAACACCGGCGTTGCCAGTTATAACACCCGGGTCGACAGTTACAATGCGGCGCTCGGTAACCTCAAACAACAGATTAGTAATTACAATCAACTGGTTGATACACGCAACTCTATCGCTGGTCAGCTGACCACGCTTGATGGGGCCATTGACACGCGCTTGTCGACGGCCACAGCTCCGTAGTAGTGCGGGTGTTTCGCGGCGTGGTAGACTAAAAGCTACAAAGGAGTTCTATGGCTAAACCGGCAATAAAGTTCGTGTGCAGCAACTGCGGTGCGCAGTACAGCTCGTGGCAAGGGCGTTGCGTGCAGTGCGGCGAATGGAACACTATTGCCGAGGAGGTGCAGATTATGGCGGTGGCTGGCACTGGGCTCAATAAGAAAGCGGGCGCCGGATCGGTCCTGAAGACGGGGGATGTCGCGGCTGCCGCTTCCGCCCGAGACGCGCGGATGCAGACCGGCATAGCCGATGTTGATGCGGTGCTGGGCGGCGGTATCGTGGCCGGCAGCGTGAATCTGATAGCCGGCCAGCCCGGCATTGGTAAAAGCACCCTGCTCCTGCAGCTGGCGGCGCAGGTAGCTTTAAATTATGAGGTATTGTACATAAGCGGTGAGGAATCGGAGCACCAGGTCGGGATGCGCGCGCAGCGTCTGGGAGTCAAGGCGCCTCGCCTTAAGCTGGCCACGACTAATATTGCCGAGGATATCGCCGCCACTATCGCTGGCGGTGCATACGATTTCGTAGTCGTTGATAGCATCCAGACCATGACCGTGCAGGCTGTGGCTGCCGCGCCGGGCAGTGTCAGCCAAATTACCAACAGCACGGCCGTACTGGTTGCGGCTGCGAAGGCGAGCAATACGGCCATGTTCGTGGTCGGCCATGTGACCAAGGAGGGCTCGATAGCCGGTCCGAAGGTGCTGGAGCACATTGTGGATGTAGTTCTGCAGTTGGAAGGTGAGGCGTATGGCGGTTTTAAGGTGCTGCGCGCTGCTAAAAACCGCTTCGGGCCGACCAGCGAGGCAGCAATTATGGAAATGGACGGCGAAGGCTTAAGGCCGGTGCTCAATCCCAGCCAAGCGCTGCTGGCTGAGCGCCAGGTCACCGACGGTTCAGTAGTGCTGGCGACACTGGAAGGCACGCGGCCGCTTCTGGTGGAGGTCCAGGCACTCGTTAACAAGACCTCCTACGGCTACCCCAAACGGGCCGCCAGCGGCATCGACCTTAACCGCGTTAATCTGCTGGTGGCTATGCTGGAGCGCCGCACCAAGCTCGCTTTGAGCGAGCAGGACATTTATATCAACATTGTCGGCGGCATACGTTTGAGCGATCCGGCGGCAGATCTGGCTATCTGCATGGCTATCGGGTCGGCGGCCAAGGGATTACAGCTCAAACAAAACGCCGTGGTTTTTGGTGAGGTAGGTTTGAGCGGTGAGGTACGTCATGTGCCGTTTATAGATAAACGGGTGGCCGAAGCGAAGAAGCTGGGCTTTGATGTTGCCATTGGGCCGCAGGACCGGAGTGCCAGTGCCGGACGCCAGACAGACGTTTTCTTGCACGCGGTGCCGGATGTACGCACGGCGCTCAACGAATTTCTTGAGAAGTAGGCGCCCGCGTGCCTTAGAGTGGCCTAGTGGTCGCCGCCCGGACCGCCGCCAGGTATGTGCGGGAACGGCGTATTGTTGTTGCCGCCGCCGCTTACGTTGATGGTGGCCGTGTCACCTGGGTTATCGTTCTGGTACAAGACGCTGTCTGTTACTTGGGCGATAAGCTGGATACTACTGCCGCCGGTGCTCGCATCGGGCGTATACGTCAGCGCGTAGTCGCCGCTGCTGTCGACCTCCTCTGATGCTACGGTCTGGCCGTTCACCAGGAGTGTCAGCGTCCCGGGGTAATCAGCGTAACTCGGGTCAGTTAACTGATGGGTACCTTGCTCGATATGCACCATTACCTGACAGCCTGCGCTGGTCGCCGGACAAACGGGCGTGGTATTACCCCCGACCGGCATGCCGTTGACGGCCGTGATGGTCGCGGTCGGCGGGTCGTCGCTGCAGGCGTGGACATTGTCAGTTTGTTGCGGCGCATCGGAAGCTGAGTCGGACACGCCTCCCGACGCACTGATATTTGCATGTCCGCCGTTGTAGATATCGACATTGAGTGAGCTTGATGAGCTCCCACCGACAGTTTCCTTGGCATCTGCCGGTGTACAACTGTTGGCTGTCAGACCGGAAACCTTGTCGATGGTCTGGTTGCTTCCACCGCTCGTCTTACCGACATACCAGGAGGGAAAGAGGTCGGTCGACTGCGGCTGGGATTCTGATCTAAAGGGCACGCTGGAGTGGTACGCCGGCAGCACTTTTATGTCTGCGGGCTGTGCCCAGTTATCCGCTTTGACGTTACCCAGATTGTCTATAGCTCCCTCCATAAAGGATTTCATGATCGGATCGGTTACGTTCTCCGGTGAGCCGCCGTAGGGGCTGCGGTCATAATTGCCGATCCAGACACCGGCGGTGTACTTCGTATTCCATGTCATCATCAAACCGTCCAGGTCCTGGTTGGTACCGGTTTTGATAGCGTTCTTCCAGCCCTTGTAGCGGTGGAACTTCATGCCGGAGCAGCTAGTCTGATTGCAGCTACCGCTCAAGTACGATGCGCCCGGGTCGGCGGACATATCGCTTACGATGTAGGCGGCATCCTGCCGGACGACCTGCTTGGGTTTGGGTTGTTCGAACTGTTTGATCACGCTACCCGAAGCGTTGGTGACTTTTAGGATCAGCGTTGAAGGGATTTGCTGCCCCATCCGGGCGATGGTGGAGATACCGTTTACGTGGTCAACCAGCGTGGTGTACGCCTCGTTTCCGATGCCCGCAGCCGCGCCGCACTGCGTTTCGTCGTCTTTCGTCGCACTGGTGAGAATGGTGCCGGGTATGTAGCATTTATAGTCATCAGGACCGCCCATGAATGCATTGATACTCTTCATGGTGGTGTTGATTGAGGCAAGCCGCCACGCGCCGCCTGCCGCAGCCGTGCTGGTGTCCTTCGGGTCGGTCGAAGTGAACGCTTTGACGGCCGGTATATTGAGTGAGCTGCCAAGCGCGTAGCGAAGTGTGACGTTCCCGTAGTTCCGGCGGGTATCGTCGAACAGACAGTTACCAGGATTGCTGCTTTCCGGCGTATTAGGGTTAGTACAAGGATAGCCCGGCAGCGGCTGCTTCTTATCTATCATCATACTGCCCGCGCCCACGTTGTTGTTGTCGTTGATAAGCGCGGCGTAGGAATACGGCTTAATGCTTGAGCCGGGAGAAATCGGCGCGTCGCTCGCGAAGTTTAGCTGTTGAGTATTAAAGTCCATGCCGCCGATGAGCGCCACGATTTGCCCGGTGGCATTATCTTCGGCCACGAATGAGGCATCGTCGGCCTTATCCCCGTGTAACCTCTTGGCGTTGGCAGCCAGGGAGCTGGCAGCCAGGTTTTGCAGGTTGACATCCATACTGGTAACAACTTTCCAGCCGCCGCTCTGGATAACCGCTGCTGGGAAGTCCTTCTTCAGTTCTTCTTTGGCGGCCAGCACAAAGTACGCGTAGTTGGGGTTCAGGCCGGCATAGTGGTTGGTCGGCATCTGCTGTACTTGAGCCAAAACGTCCACCGCCTTAGCCTGATCCGCTTGTGCCTGGGTTATATAACCCTGCTGGGCCATGAGGTCCAGGATGTACTGCTGACGTGCAATCAACCCGTTACTGTCAAAGTAGTTATCAGCCGAGGTTATCGCCGAATTCCAGTTGGGGCTGTCGTAGGGAGAATACGCCCCCGGTGCCTTAGGAATGGCGGCCAGCATCGCGGATTGAGCGAGCGTCAACTTGCTGGCGTCTTCGTGGAAGTAATCCTGGGCAGCGGCTTGCACACCGTAGTCGGTGCCGCTATAGGGCGCCAGGTTCAGGTACGCGGTCAGTATGTCGTTCTTGCTGTATTCGCGCTCCAGTTCCACGGCCAGAATCAGCTCCTTTACCTTACGGCTGACGGTGTGGTCGTTGGTCCAGTTTTCGTTGAGCTTCACCAGCTGCTGCGTGATCGTCGACCCGCCCTGTGTACTGCCGCCGCGTACGTTGTTGACCGCGGCCCGGGTTATACCCTTGACGTTAAACGCACCTTCGTGATAAAAATCTTTGTCTTCCACGGCAACGGTCGCATCCTGCATATACTTACTGATGTTGGTTTGTGTAACCGGGATCCGCTTGAACGCGTTGTAGTCCTGGAACAGCATAGTCTGGCCGGTCCGGTCGTAGTAGGCGATACTACCGCCACTGTCCCCACCGTTGATATCCTCAATTTTTGGCAGATCTTTACGGAAGTACGCGAACAACCCCACGATCAGCAAAAACACACAGACTAATCCGATGCCCACAACTTTGAGCGCCATAATCGCGCCGTCGCGGCTGAACCAGTACTGATACATCCGCTTGGGATGCATACGGTATAGCAGCCGCTTCCAGCGTTCTTTCGGCAGCGTGCTGAGGTACGCCGCCTTACGCTGTGCTCTGGCCTCTTTGCCGGCGCGCATGCGGTCACCAAGCGAACGGTTCAACTTAATAGTCTTGCCGCTCGAAGTCGTGTAGGTGTTTTTAGGCGTTTTTCGCTGCCGCGGTCTAGTATCGCTCATAGGGGTCGACTAAAGCTTTCTCCGCTCATATCTTATGCATCAAAGTATAGCACGTTGCGCTTACGATACAGCACGTAAAAATATACACAGGTTCATATACTTGAAGTGCTGTTCGTATAGCAAATTCTATCCGGTCAAACAGGTATTTTGCTGAAGATGCCGCCATTTTGGTCTCACAGCGCTTTGCCGGTTGCAGGCAGTAAGTTTCTATGGCACTATATTTGTTATGTTGTTAGCGTATACCTATTGCTACGCCCGCAGTGCGGACTATCCGCGGTAATGCTGTCCATCTACAAATTTAGCTACAAGAAACGGTATACTATTCTATGATGAAACTCTCCGAAGAGCTCGCCTGGCGCGGGTTCGTTAACCAGACCACATTCAAAGACCTGTCGGCGCTTGACGGCGACCCGATCACGTTTTACTGGGGTGTTGACCCCAGCGCTGACAGCATGCAAATCGGCAATTTTGCTATGGCGATGATGGTCCGGCACTTTATCGATCACGGCCACAAAGCTATCCTACTGGTAGGTGGTGCGACCGGTATGATCGGCGACCCTGACGGTAAAAAACAGGAGCGTGACCTCAAATCGATCGAGGATATACAGCACAACAAAGAGGCGATATCCGCACAGTATCGTCAGGTCTTCGCCGGCAAAGAGTTTGAGATCGTCGACAACTATGACTGGTTCAAGAAATTGGGCTACCTTGAGTTCTTACGTGACGTCGGCAAGCATGTCCCAATGCGCCAGATGCTCGGCCGTGAGTTCGTACAGTCACGTCTCAGTGATGAAGGCGACGGTATCTCGTACGCCGAGTTCAGCTACGCGCTCATACAGGGGTACGATTTCCTGCACCTCAGCCGTGAAAAGGGCGTGACGTTGCAAGTCGCTGGCGCTGATCAATGGGGCAACAGCATTGCTGGCGTAGAGCTCATCCGCCGTATAGACGGTAAAGAAGCGCACATCTGGACAGGCCCGCTGGTCGTCAATAAGACTACCGGCGTAAAATTTGGTAAGAGCGAGGGTGGTGCCGTTTGGCTTGACCCGGTGAAAACCACGCCGACGCAGTTCTACCAGTTCTGGATCAACTGCGACGATGCGGGTGTGGAAGATTACCTCAAAATCTACACGTTACTTCCCAAAGAAGACATCGAAGAAATCATGCAGCGGCACCGGGAAAACCCCGGCGCCCGGGCCGCACAGGTCGCACTGGCGGTCAATGTCACCCGGTTGGTGCATGGCGACGACCAATTGCGTATTGCCACCGAGGTCACGGATTATCTCAAGGGCGCTAGCATCGCTCATGCTGAGGGCGAGGCGCTTGGCGCGCTGCGTCAGGAAATCCCAGCGGTCAAGACTGCCGATGACGGTTCAATTGTTGATGCACTGGTAGCGAGCGGTTTGGCCGCATCAAATACCGAAGCCCGCCGGTTCCTGAAAGAGAACGCCGTAAGCGTGAACGGCCAAAAGGTGCAGCGTGAAAATTTTGAGCCGGACGACTTCCAGAACGGCCGCCTGCTAGTGCGCCGCGGCAAGGCCTTCAAAGACTCGGCGCTGGTCGAGCTGGGGTAGCGGCGCCATGCGCAAAACTGTCGGAACGTTACTGGGTAAAACGGTCGCTGGAGCGGTACAGCTGCGCGGAAAGAGCGGCGGTCAGGCCTTGCCGGGATTGGTCGTTGAAACCCTGATCCCCGGCTATTTAGGTGCGATGCTCAAACAGCTGCCTGACGGCGTCGTTATTGTTACCGGCACCAACGGTAAAACCACCACCACCAAAATGGTCGTGGAGCTACTGCGAGGTAACGGCAAACGCGTGCTTACCAACCCTACCGGCAGCAATCTGACGCGGGGCATCATCAGCAGTGTCAGCCAGCAGGCGCATCGCAGTGGCCGCCTGCCGTTTGATATCGCCGTATTTGAGCTCGATGAAGCCTATGCCCGCCAATTCACTGATGTCATAAAACCTCGCTATGTGCTGGGGCTGAATGCCAGCCGTGACCAGCTGGACCGTTTCGGTGAAGTAGACGCGGTTGCGGGGCTCATCAGCGACACTATGCTGTCGGCGACGGACGGTATTATTACAAATGCCGACGATAAGCGTCTGAGCACAGCCGGGCGCACGGCTAGTGTCCCGGTCACGTATTTTGGTGTCGCGCCAAAACTGCTCAGATATTTTCCACGCGACGACGAGCTGGTAGCCATCGACGCCCCTACGCCGGTGCTCGAAGCTGCCAACGTGCCGCTGGCAGTCGAACTGCTGACATTCAAAGGAAAAGAGGCGACATACCGCATTGGGCGGGAGAAGATCAAGACGGAGCTCCAGGTGACCGGCCAGCATAATTTTCAGAATGCGGCGGCAGCTCTGGCTCTGGCGCATACCTTGCTGCCGGATGTGGGGGCGGCTCAGCTGGTCGAGCAATTGTCCTCCGTAAAGCCGGCATTCGGCCGCGGACAGACCTTTCGTTTGCGAAACGGCAGCGGGTTGCAGCTTAACCTGGTCAAAAATCCGGCCAGCTTCCGGCAGGGGTTAGCGTCGTATCTGACGTCGTCCACCATTCCGGTGATGATAGCCATCAATGACCATGTGGCCGATAGCCGCGATACTTCGTGGTTATGGGACGTGGATTTTGAATGGACCGGGTTAGGCCAGCATGCGCCTGTGTTTGCCGCCGGCACGCGAGCGGCCGACATGGCATTGCGGCTCCAGTACGACGGTATAAATACCAGTCGCGTCGAGCCGGATTTGGAAGCGGCGCTCCAGGCGTTTTGCGAACTGCCCGGTGACAAAGTGATCTTTGCGACCTACACCGCCATGCTTCATCTGCACGCTACGCTCGAGCGAAAGGCAGGCAAAGCACTATGACCAAGCTCCACATCGTCCATATCTATCCAAACGAAATGAACACGTATGGCGACCGCGGTAACCTGCTGGTGCTTCAAAAGCGGGCACAGTGGCACGGGCTGCAGCCAGTCATTCACTACTACAGCGCCGGCGACCCATTCCCGCGTGATGCTGACCTAATCCTGGGGGGCGGTGGTCAGGATAGCGCGCAGGCCGATATCCAGGCCGATATTTTGCGTATCGGCGACAAGTTTCACGCATTGGTCGGTAATGATGTGCCGATGCTGATGGTCTGCGGCACCTACCAGCTCTTCGGTAACCGGTTCGTTACCTACAACGGCGAAGAAATAAAAGGAATCGGTATATTCGACGTCGAAACAAAAGGCGACCCCAAGCGCCTCATTGGCAATACGGCGGTCGAAACTGAGGATTTTGGTATGCTGTACGGTTTTGAGAACCACAGCGGCAAAACGTTTTTAGGTCCCAACCAGCAGCCCCTCGGTACGATTACGCGCGGCAACGGCAACAACGGCCAGGACAAGACCGAAGGCGCCCGTACCCATAACGCTATTGGCACATATCTGCATGGTCCGGTGCTGCCCGGCAACCCGCAGTTTGCGGACTGGCTCATAACTGAAGCTCTCCGGCAAAAGGGTATCGAGTTTAGGCCTAAAGTTCTCGATGACAAGCTGGCCGCTCAGGCCCGCCAATACGCAATTCCGCGCCCTTATTAGATATACTAGTACTCATGCATTTGGACGATCCGGTAACGGATGTGAAGGGGGTGGGTGACGAGCTGGCAAAAAAGCTGGCCGTGCTTGGCGTGAAAACGGTTGGGCAGCTTATCGATTACCTGCCGCGGCGATACGAAGACTACAGCGAGGTGGTGGCAATTCGCGACACCCGGCCAGGACCGGTAACCATCAAGGCTACCGTAAAACAAGCGGCCGGGCGTTATGTGCGCCGAGGCATGCATCTGACGGAAGCGGTCGTTAGCGATGACACCGGCAGCATGCGGCTGATCTGGTTCAACCAGCCGTACCGTGCAGGCGGCCTGAAGCACGGTTCCGAGTATTATTTCTCCGGCATATACGAACTGAGCCACCAGCATTTCCAGATGACCAGCCCTAGTGCCGAACTGGTGAGTGATTTCCCCGTAAATACCGCGCGGATCGTGCCGGCGTACCGTGAAACCAAGGGGCTAACGAGCAAGCAAATCCGCAAGGTCGTAGGCAATTGCCGTCAACTTATCCAAACGCTGCCGGAAACGCTGCCGGACTGGCTGATACAGGAACAGCATCTTATGACCCGCGCCGAGGCTGTACTGGCAATGCATTTTCCGACTGATGGCGAACAGCTGGCCGAAGCCCGGCGGCGCCTTGGCTTTGAAGAAGTATTTGAGCTGAGCCTGGCCAGCCTGCTCAACAAACAGGAGCTGGCGACCGATGAATCGGTGGTAATTCCGTTTGATAAAACGCTGGCGCGCCAGTTCGTGGGACACTTACCGTTCCGGCTGACCGATGCACAGCGTAAGGCGGTCTGGCAGATCTATCAGGATATGCAGGCCGAACACCCTATGAACCGGCTGGTCGAAGGTGATGTGGGCTCCGGCAAGACAGTCGTGGCGACCATGGCGGCGGTGATGGCACTGCAGGGGGGCTACCAGGTAGCATTCATGGCTCCTACCGAGCTGTTGGCCCGCCAGCACGCCGATACCATCTACAAACTGTTGGAACCGCTGGGGCTGGCCGGCGAGCTGACGCTGTTAGTTGGAGCGCTGACGATGGCACAGAAGCGCAAAGCGCACGAGGCGATAGCCGACAGTCAGGCTCGTTTTCTGGTCGGCACCAACGCGCTCATCCAGGATACGGTGGACATGCCCAAACTCGGTCTGGTGGTTATAGATGAGCAACATCGTTTCGGCGTGGAGCAGCGCAAGGGTTTGATGGCGAAAGCCGGGCATATGCCGCACTTGCTGAGCCTGACCGCTACACCAATCCCGCGCTCGTTAGCCTTGACGCTGTACGGTGAACTGAACATTTCAGTACTGGATGCCAAGCCGCCCGGCCGGCAACCCGTGCACACCGAAATCGTATCGCCGAATTCGGTGGAGCCGGTCTACGACGATATCCGCCGTGAACTTGATGCCGGCCGGCAAATGTTCGTGGTCTGTCCGCTGATTTCCGAATCGGATAGCCTGGACGCCCACTCGGCCGAGAAAATATATGAGCAGTTCCGCAAGAAAGAGTTTAAAGACTACCGGCTGAGCCTGCTGCACGGCAAAATGAAAGCCGAAGACAAGAATAATGTCATGCAACAGTTTGTGAACCATGAGCTAGATGTACTAATTTCTACAACAGTCATCGAAGTAGGCGTGGATGTGCCGAATGCCAGCGTCATGATGATTCAAAGTGCCGAGCGGTTTGGGCTTGCCCAATTGCACCAGCTGCGCGGTCGGGTCGGCCGCGGCGGTCACAAATCCTACTGCTATCTGATGATGGGCGACAGCAAAGCGCCCGGCAAGCGTCTGCGAGCCTTAGAGAGCAGTGATAACGGATTCCGCTTGGCTGAGCTGGATCTGGAACTGCGTGGTCCGGGCGCCATTTACGGCCAGATGCAGCATGGGGCGCTCGACCTGCGTGTAGCCAAACTCACCGATGTACAACTGATTACCGCCGCCCGACAGGCCGCCACAGAATTTATCGCGGCGGGTGAAGATTTGCTAAAATATAGTGAGTTGGCGGCTCATGTCCAGAAACTCCGCACCGTCACCAACTTAAACTAAACCATGTATTCAGGCACAACTTTAAAAGGCTCCCGGCATTTTGACGCCTGGTTCGGCGCACACCAGAAAATCGACCGCATCGCGCGGCAGCATCTGAACGCCCTGCAGCCAGAGGCTACCCACACGTTTCCCACCTGGCGCAACATAACCCGCTTTGAGGGTATCGACGGGCCGGACGGCATCAAGCGCAAAAACCCGGGAGGTGAGGAACCGTGGCACTTTTATGACCCCGAAGGTACCGATAACGAGCGTATTCTGACCGATATCCGTACCCACTATGCGGATCTGGTAGAGGCTCTGCGCACAGGCAATGAAACCCGGAGCGCCTTCGAGGCGGCTTGGCTGGCACATACCATCGTCGATGGCTTGACGCCGGCGCATCATTATCCGTACGAGGCGGAGCTTAAGAAACTGCGCGGCACCGGCCGCGAGACCCGTACTTCAGTGAAGGAACAATTTTTTCTGCCCGGTACTACACTGCCCAAGCGGGTACGTAACAACTGGCGGATGTGGGGCGACAAAGGGCTGGCCGCGACCCATTTCACCTTTGAGTGGGGCGTAACCATTGCGGCTATACCGCTACGGTTGCGCCGGCAGATACCAGCGGAAGCTGATATTGCATACGGTGCCAAGCATGGCATCGAGGCACTCTTCAAACAGCAGGCTGGTCAGATAGCCAAACTCAATATGTAC
>Ga0070658_10002759_pt1 | contig 14621 bp, 5 predicted proteins | sample KBSC13metaG_FD_64664 | JGI IMG/M metagenome (GOLD analysis project Ga0070658, IMG submission 64664) | Corn rhizosphere microbial communities from Kellogg Biological Station, Michigan, USA - KBS C1-3 metaG | ecosystem: Host-associated > Plants > Roots > Rhizosphere > Soil ...
AGCAGCGGCTCCACTTCCGTATCGATCTTGTAAATCGTGTCGGCCGCCGTGCTGTGGCTGACTTCGTGCAGGGCCTGCTTGCTGCGCGAGGCGATGAGGGTATCGCGCACGAGCTTCTGGAAGGCGATCAGGCGAGTGACGATGTTTTGCGGGTTTTGCAGCGGCATAATTAGCTCGTGATGAGTGTGGTCCCCGCCGCCCACGCGCCGGGGCTGCTGGCGAGGAAGGCGTCCGGCTTCAGACCGGTTTTCGTTTGATATTCGCTCATGATCTCGCGAATCGCGGCGTCGACGCGGTCGCCCTCGTCGCACAGCACCGCGACCGTGCCGCCGCTGCCGCCGCCGGTGATTTTCGCGCCGTAGATACCGGCGCTTTCGCGCTGCCGGGCCAGGTCGACCAGCAGATCGCACTCATCCGCGCCGAGGCGTGCGTCGCGCGTGTAGCTGATGTGCGAGGCGTACATCAGGTGACCGGCTTTATCGAGCAGCAGCTTGCGCTGCGGACCTGTGGAAAGGTTTCGTGCTTCTTCGAGATACCGCACGAACTCGCGCACGCGGTGCGCCTCGAACACGTGGTGATCGGTGGCGCTCTGAACGTGGTAGATCGTGTCGGGTTCCACGGTCGTCGCCTTGTCGATCGAACTGCCGTGGGCCAGCAGGAATTGCCCGCCCTTCATCGTCTCCGGGAGGCTGTTGCGGAAGTATTTCTTGTAGTCGTCCAGCGGCAGGTTGGCGAGGTAGCCGTGCATCGGGTCGGCGATCATCTCGCGGCCGGCCGCCGCGCCCATTTTCTTCATGGTGTCGAGGATGATCTTGTGGCCCATGAAGGCGGCGCAGCGCGTTTTGCCGTATTGGCCGCCGCCGACGCTGTGTTTGACGTTGCTGTTGATGCCGATCGCGCGCACGCCGGCCGGCAGGAAGAGCGGGCCTTCCAGTTCGTGCGGCTGGCAAAGCATGCGCATCAGCCCGCCCGCCTCACCCGCGCAGCTGGCGGCCTGGTCCATGATGCCGCAGGGGGCGCCGACGACGTGGTTCTCGACGCGCTGGCAGATCGCCGCCACCAGCATCGGGTCGATGGTCCGGCCGTGCGGCGTGAGGAACTCCGCGTAATGATCGAGCAGGTTCATCATCGTCGCCACTTCGATGGCGGCCGAGCTGCTGACGCCGGCGCCGAGGGGCACCGTGCTGTAGAGCGCGATATTCACGCCCTTGATCGCCGGATTGTTCAGGTCGAGCAGCTTTTCGTCGTGCAGGATCGCCAGGCACCCGGCCAGGTATCCCGACCAGCGGCGGCCGTCCTGGGCGAATTCGTGCCGCAACTTGTCCATCGACCGGGTGAGCGCATCCAGCGGCACGACGGCCGTGAACGGCTTGTGCTCGTCGAACAGGTTGAAGCTGAAGACCTGCACCTGCCGGTCATCCCGCGCCTGCAGCGCGACGGCCGCGGCACGGTCGAGCGTGGCTTCGCAGACGAGCGAGCCGGTGTAATCGGCGATGCCGCCCATCACGTCTAAGCGCCCCGGGGCCCGGCTGACGCGCAGCGGCTTACCGGCGACGAAGCTGGCACCCAGCTCCGCCTTCACGCGCGCCAGCAGCTGCGGCACTGGTTCAAGGCTGGTCAGATCGTGCCGGGGGCTGGTGGGCAGGGGCACTCGGGTTCTCCGTAACCGGCGCCGCGGGCGCGGTAGTAGGTGTTGCGGCGGGTTGGCTGGCCGGCGGCGACAGCGGCGCGGGCTGCGACGCGGCGTTCTTCTTGCTGTGATCGCCTTCGATCACGTCGGTATCGGTGAATCGCCCGCCGCTGAGGGGTTCGAAGGTGGCCGTCAGGGTGTAGTCGACGGTCGCCTTCACGTCGGGGTAGGCCAGTTGGAAGATGTAGGCGCCGGTGGCGTTGTTCCAGCGGGCCCGCTGGTCCTGCAGGCTGTCGAGCCGCCCCTCGAACGGCCCGGCGACGTGATCGCCGCGCGGGTCGGGGTTGTAGGGGCGGAAGCGGTACAGGTCGAACACCAGTCGGCCGACGGCCTTGGTGGGGTCGCCGAACTGGTCCTGGAACTGCACAACGGCCTCGATACCGTCGGGCTGGCCGTCGCCGTCGAAGTCGCTGATCTTGGTGAACACCGGGTGCAACCGCATGCCGGTGGCATCGAACAGGCGCGGGTTGGCGGGGGTACGGACGGCCGGCTTCGACTCGCTCGAGCATCCGCCGATTGCAAACAGCGCCGCCGCCGCGAAAAGTGCCGCCATCCGCTTCATGGGGGCGAATGTAGAAGTGACGAATCGGGGTGTCAATCCGGCATTGGTCGCGATTCGGGCGCAAGACCCCTAATTGACTGGTCAATGCGCTCCTGTCGGCGACGGTTTGGGAAACAACGCCGCCCGCATCTCTGCGGGCGGCGTTGGCTAGAGGTTTCGGTCGCGAACCGTGTTAGTTCACCAGGTCGGCGATCGTAAAGTCGCGGACGCGGTCGATGGCCGTGTTGATCACGAACCAGTCGTTGCCGGATTCGCCGTAGATCTGGTTGCCGCCGTTGTCGGCGATCAGGGTGTTGCTGGCGAACAGCGACTTGACCGCATTGCGACGGCCCAGCACCGAGCCGTTGGCCGACCAGACGTTGGAGACCGCGGTCATCGACGCGACGTCGTTCATCTTCGACACACCGCCGGCGATGATCAGGTCGTCGCCGTCGCCGCCGCGGAGGGTATCACCCGATCCGCCGCCGACGATCACGTCGCGACCCGCCCCGCCGAGGAGGCTGTCGTTGGCGGACGTACCGATGATCACGTCGTTGCCGGAGCCGGTCGAGACCGTGCTGCCTTTGACGCCCGCGAACACGACGGCGTTGCCCGTGCCGGTCATCTTGATGGTGTTAGCACCACCGTTGCCGTAGATGTAAATCCGGCCAGTCGGATCGTAGTTCGTGCCAACCAACTGGTTGTTGAGCGACACGTTGTACTTGCCGTTGGACATCTGGGCGACGTTGATGGCGTCATCGGCATCCGTGCCGGTGACGAACAGCGCGGTCTTGGTCGAATCGGCCGGATCGGTGAGGAGCGCGGCCTCGGCGACCGTCACCTGCTGGGTGACGACCGTGCTGTCGGCCCCGTCGTTCACCGTGGCCGTCACCGTGTAGGTGCCGCGGGCGGTGTAGACATGCTTCTTCTGCACCAGCTGGTTGCCGGTGTAGCTGCCGCTGGCCGTCGTGCCGTCGCCGAAATCCCAGGCCACGGACATATCGCCCTGGGCGGGGACGTCGCCGATGTTCACGCCGAACAGGATGCCCGAGGCGAGCAGGTTGGTGCTGGCCTGGTCCGTCAGCGAGGCCGTCGGGGCGACGTTGGCGACATCGAGGTTGAAGCTGTCCGTCGCCGTCTGGCCGGCCGTATCGGTGGCAACAATCACGATGGAGTAGTGACCGCGGGCCGCCGTGAAGTTCACGTTCGAGCCGGTGCCCGAGGCGAACACGTTCTGCCCGTCGCGGAGCACCTGCCAGCTGTAGCTGACGGTATCGCCGCTGACATCGCTCGCACCGGCCGTGAGGGAGACGGTGTCGCCTTCCTTGATGCCCGTCTGCGTGCCCGTGAGCGTGACGTTGGTCGGGGCCACGTCGTCGACCGCGATGGTCGAGGTCTTGGTCGTGGTCGTGCCGTCCTTGTCCGTCACCTTCAGCGTGATGGCGTAGTTGCCGTGCACGGCCGGGGTGAAGTCGAAGGTGTCGGTCGTACCGGTCGCCACCGTGGTGTTGCCGAGCTTGGCCGTCCACTGGTAGGTGAGGCCGGCGGTTTCGTCATCGCTGCTCACGTCGCTGGCGGTGCTGCCGAGCGAAACGAGCTGGCCTTCGGTGCCCGTGGTGTCGCCGGTGATAGCGGCATCCGGGGCGACGTTGGCGACGGTGATCGCCGAGCTGTTGACCGTGGTCGAACCGGTGTCGGCGTCCATCACCGTCAGGCGGACGACGTAGCTGCCGTTGTCCGTCGGCGTGAAGGTGAAGCCTTGGCCGTCGACGACCGTGCCGCCGGGGAGCGTGTAGTGCTGGCCGTCCTTGTAGACCGTCCAGCCGTAGGTGAGCACGTCGTTCGTGCCCGGATCGCTGACATTGCTGCCGACGGTGATGGCCGTGCCTTCGTTGCCCGTGCTCGGGGCGTTGGTGATGGCGACCGTCGGGGCGACGTTGGCGACCGCTACGTTCTGCGTCAGCGTGGCCGTGCCGTTGTCCTTATCGGAAACGATGCAGCTGAACACGTACGCACCCTGGTCTGCCGGCGTGAAGGTGAACGTGGAGGCGTTCGTCGTCAGACCGGTGAGGTCGACGCTGTTGCCGTCCTTCGTCACGCTCCAGGCATAGCTCAGCGAGGCCACATCGTCCGGGCCGGCGTCGTTGGCGCTGACGGTCATCGTGACCGGGCTGCCTTCGAAGCCGCTCGTCGGGCCGCTGATCGTGCCCGTCGGGTTGACGTTGGCGACGGCGATGGCCGTCGAATTGACGGTCGTGGTCGTCGTGCCGTCGTTCACCGCGAGGGTGGCGACGTAGCTGCCGTTGTCCGTCGGCGTGAAGCTGAGGCTCGTGCCGTTCGTCACCGTGCCCTGCGGCAGGGTGAACGGCTGGCCGTCCTTCGTCACGCTCCAGGCGTACGTCAGCACGTCATCGGTGCCGACATCGGTGGCGACACCGCTCAGGCTGATGCTCGTGCCTTCGTCGCCGGTGGTCGGGCCGGTGATGTTCACCACCGGGGCGACGTTGTTCACGACGATCGAGCTGCTATGCACCGTGGTCGGGCCGCCGTCGTCGTCGGTGACGACGACCGTGGCGATGTAGGTGCCTTCGTTGCTCGGGACGAACGAGAAGTTCGCCGCATTGGTAACAACCGTGTTCGGCAGCGTGTAGGCAAGGCCGTTCTTGGTGACGGTCCAGGCGTAGCTGAGCGTGTCTTCGGCGCCCGGGTCGGCCGCGTTGGCGGTCAGATTGACGGCGTCGCCTTCGTTGATCGGCGTGCCGGGGGCGCCACTGATCGTGGCGTCGGGCAGCGCGTTGGTGACGACCATGTTGGTGGTGGTCGAGCTGCCGGCCGCGCCACCCGAATCCGTGACCGTCAGCGTCGCCTTGTACAGGCCGTTGTCGGTCGGGACGAAGGTGAAGTCCTGGCCGTTGGTGACGGTGCCGCCGGGCAGCGTGAACGTCTGGCCGCCGCGGGTCACGGTCCAGCTGTAAGTCAGGCTGCTTTCGGCCGGCACGTCGGTGGCCGAGCCGTGCAGGCTGATCGGCGAGCCTTCGCCGCGCGGGCCGGTCGGCAGGCCGGTGATGGTGACGACCGGGGGCACGTCGATGACGTCGATCGTCTTCGTCTGCGTGTTGGTACCGCCGTCCTTGTCGGTGACTTGCACCGACACGTCGTAGCTGCCGTACAGGTCGGGCGTGAAGGTGAAGCTTTGGGCGTCGACAATAGTGCCGCCCGGGAGCGTGTACGGCTGGCCGTTCTTGGTGACGCTCCAGAGATACGTTTCGGTGCTGGCATCGTCCGCACCCGGGTCGTTGGCCGCCGCGGTGAGGGTGATCGGCTGGTTTTCGTCGACCGAATCATCGCTGCTGATCGTCGGGGCCGGGGCGACGTTGGTCGCGTTGAAGGTGGCCGTGGTCGTGCTCGTGCCGCCGTCGTCGTCGGTGGTGACGAGCGTGATGACGTACGAACCGTTATCCGAGGGCGTGAAGTTGAACGACGCATCGGTCGTCGTGATGCCGGTGAGGTCGACGGGGTTGCCGTCTTTCGTCACGCTCCACGCATAGCTCTGGGTGTCGGCCACGCCCGCGTCCGTCGTGGTGGCACCGAGCGCCAGGGCCGTGCCTTCGGGCGAGGTGACGGTGGTGGTCGTCGAGACCGCGAGGTTCGGGTTTTCGACGATGAAGAACGTGCCGGTGTCCGGATCGCGAAGGGCGAAATTCACCGTCGACTGGCCGGCGTCGATGGCCGACTTGATCGCGTCCTCCACGGCCGTGCCGCTGATGGTGGCATTGCCGCTGTTTGCGGCGAAATTTGAGGTGATCAGCGTCGCATTGGCCGGGTCAGAGGCCGACAGGTCGTTTGCGACCACGGTGGCGTCGGTGCTGGCAAAAGCGTACAGATCAAATCCGCTTGCCGGGCTCATCCCCAGCGTGTGATCGATGGTCAAGGTCGCACCTGTCACGCTGGCGGCGGTCATGCCAGCGGGAATCGCGAACTTCATGATCAGATGCGTCGGCGTGGCGCCCATGCGGCCGACGGTCGGTTGCGACGTATTGAGAGCGGTGGTGCCGTTGTCGTCCACGGTGCCGAAGGTGTTGCCGGTCAAGCCGATGTTGACCGTCCCCGAAGCGGGGGTCGCGATGCCGGTGATCACGCTTGTCGGGGCGACGTTGTTGACGACGATCGGCTGCGACGAGGTATCGCTGTGATCGCCGTCCTTATCGGTGACGGTGACCGTGGCGACGTAGCTGCCGTTGTCGGTGGGGACAAAGGCGAGCGTGGCCGCGTCCAGAATCGTGCCGTCGAGCGGCGTCCAGGCGACGTTGTCCTTGGTGATCGTCCAGGCGTACGTCAGGCCGGCGACGTCATCGCTGCCGACGTCGCTGCCAGCGGCGGTCAGGCCGACGTTGTCGCCTTCGTTGATGGCCGTGCCCGGTTCGCCCGAGACGGTGGCCGTCGGGGCGACGTTGGTGACGGCGATGGCCGACGTGCTGATGCTCGCCGTGCCGCCGTCCTTATCGCTGACGACCAGGCTGACGACGTAGCTGCCGTTATCCGTCGGGGTGAAGGTAAAGCTGTCGCTGCTGACGTCGGTACCGTTCGGCAAGGCGAACAGAACGTCATCGGCCTTCGTCACGCTCCACGCATAGGTGAGGCCGGCCGTCGTGTCGTCGCTGCTGACGTCGCTGGCCGTGCTGCCGAGGGTGATGGCCGTGCCTTCGGGGCTGGTGCTCGGGGCGCCGGTGATGGCGGCGTCGGGGTTCACATTGTCGACGGTGACGTTCATCGTCTGCGTGGTCGTGCCGCCGTCCTTGTCGGTGATCTGGACGCTGACGACGTAGCCGCCGTTATCGCTGGGTGTGAAGTGGAAGTTGTCGGCGTCGACGGTCGCCCCGCCGAGGCCGTAGTTGCTGCCGTCCTTGGTGACGCTCCAGAGATACGTCAGGCCGGCCACGTCATCCGCGCCCGCGTCATCGGCGGCCACGCTGTAGTGCAGCACGCCGCCTTCGTTGCCTTCTTCGTCACCAGTGACGGTGCCGGTCGGGTTGACGTTGCTGACGACGATGTCGCTGCTGGTGCTGTCACTGGTGCCGTTGTCGTCGTCGGTGATCGTCAACTTCACGCGGTACGTGCCGTTGTCGGTCGGGACGAACGAGAAGGTGCTGCCGGTGGTGTCGACGGTGTTCGGCAGCGTGTAGGCCGACCAGGTCGATCCGCCGGTGGTGATCAGGGCGTTGTTGTAGATCAACGCGCCGTTGGTACCGGTGCTGACGTAAGTGGAACCCGGGGTGTTGAAATCCCAGTAATCATCCGCCGCCGTGCCGATCGACTGGCCGCCGGCGAGGGAGGCGATGTCGCTGGAGGACAGTTGCGAGGTGTAGATCGACAGGTCGTCCAGCGTGTTGAACGAGTTCTGCTGGATCAGGTGCGTGTGGTAGTTGGTATCGAGCCCCGCCGACAGCGAGCCGCTCGTGGTGACGGCCGAGCCGTCGATGTAGAACTGCACCGCGCCAGTCGTGCCATCGACGGTGATGGCCAGGTCGAAGAAGGCGTCCGGCGTCACGCTTCCAAGCGTGGTCGAGGCCATCCCGCCGTTGATGTCGGTGGCAACCAGCTGGTAGTTGCCGCTGTTCTTGGCGATCGAAATGTCGATGTCGGGGCCGAACATATTGGCGTAGCCGTACATCAGCTGCGACGAGGAGCCGTCCGGCATCGCCGAGCTGACCTGCATTCGCGTGACGATCGTGAAGGCGGTCCCGAATTGGTAGTTGTTCAACTCGCCGAGGGCGGAGCCGTCGCCGTTGTTGCCGATGGTGCCGCTGCCGGGGGTGAGCTTCTCGACGCTCCAGGCATAGCTCTGCGTGTCGGCCGCGCCCGGATCGGTCACGGTCGGGGTGGCGGTGACGGTGTCGCCTTCGTTGGCGGTGGTCGGGGTGTCGAGGGTCGCCGTCGGGGCGACGTTGTCGACCGTGATGGCGGCTGTGCTGACGCTGGTCGTGCCGGCGTCGTCATCGGTGACGACGACCGTCGCGACGTAGCTGCCGTTGTCGTCCGGCGTGAAGTTGAGCGTGGCGGCCGACGTATCGACGCTGCTGTCGAGCGCGTAGGTCTGGTTGTCCTTGGTCACGCTCCAGGCGTAGCTGAGCGTGTCTTCGCTGCCGGCGTCGGTGGCGTTGGCGGTGAGGCTGACGAGGTCGCCCTCGTTGATGTTGCCGACCGGCGTGCCGCTGATGGTGGCGGCCGGGTCGACGTTGGCGACCACGATCGGGTCGCTGTCGATCGTCGCGCTGCCGCCGTCCTTGTCGAGGACGGTCAGGCGGATCACGTAGCTTCCGTTATCCGTGGGCGTGAAGGTGAAGCTCTGGCTGCTGACATCCGTGCCGCCGGGCAGAACGAAGTGCTGGCCGTCGCGGTAGACGGTCCAGCCGTAGGTTTCGCTCTGCATGTCGATCGAGCCGGCGTCGGTGACGGTCGAGCCGACCGTGATGGCCGTGCCTTCGTCGCCGGTGGTGGGGGCGTTGTCGATGCTGGCGGACGGATCGGCGTTGTTGATCGTGTAATCGACCGTGCCCTGCCCGCTGATGCCGCCGTCCGGCTCCTGGGCCGTCACGGTCGCGGTGTAGTTGCCGTTGTCGGCGTAGATGTGCGTGGCGTGCGAGCGATCGGGCGCGTAAACGTCCTGCTGGCCGTCGCCCCAATCGATCGACCAGCCGTCGAGCGTGTCGGAACGGTTCGGCGAGGCGAAATCGATCTGGGCGACTTCGCCTTCGAACAGCGTGGGCGTCTGCGTGCTGACGTTCACGAGCGGAACGACGTTGTTGATTGTGATGTTTTGAACAACCGCGGTCGTCGCGCCGTTGTTGGCCTGCGTGGACGTCAGTTCGATCTGATAGACGCCGTCTTCGGAGTAGACGTGGCTGCCGGCGGTGATGTTGCCGGCGTAGTTGTTCGTGGTGCCGTCGCCCCAGTTGACGCTCCAGGCCGTGACGACGTCTTGCGTGCCCGGGTCGGTGTAAGACCAGCTGGCGTTGACGGCCGTGCCTTCATCGGCGGCCGCGGGGGCCGTGATCGAAAGCGTGGGGACCACGTCGCTGACGTTGATGGTGCCGGTGGTGACGGTGCTGACGTCGCCGTTGTTGTCGACGACGCGCAGCGCGATCTGCCGCGGGCCGGCGGTGTTGGCGTGGAAGGTCCACTTGCCGCTGGTGTTGGTCAGCCGTGCCTTGAAGCCGGCCGAGGAGTTGTAGTCGGTGTCCCACTGGTAGCTGGCGACGGTGCCGTCAGAATCCGTGGAGTTCAGCCCGCTGATCAGCACGCTCGAGCCCTGCTGCACACTGTACGGGCCGCCGGCATCGGCAACCGGAGCGACGCTGAAGTAGCTGCGCGTCTCCAGCATTTCCAGGAGCGGCTTGATGGCGGCCCCCAGAGCCTTACGACGAAGAGCGAGTGAACCCGTGGATTGCGAGGTGCGAGATTGAACTGACATTACCGAAGCTCCAAAAAATGCTGCCCGACCCCCTAGGGAAACTCCTCCCATGGCGGCACAGCAAACTTCGGAAGGATGTGAGGCTGGGGTAACTTTTCTTTTCGTTTTATCTGGGGGATTTTCCGCGTCCGGTAATGCACGCACGATCTGTAATCCGACGCGGGGAGAACGGTGCCGTAAAATTTACTTAGGACGTTGATTTCGACAGGTTTGCGGGAACACCCGGGGTGAGTGGAACCGAAAATTTGCGCCCGAGCCGTCGTTTCAGCCGGACCAACGGCAGGGGCTGGCCCATTCGTCCAAGGTTGTAGAGCGTCGGGACGATCGGCAGTCGAAACGGAGACACTACTATATAAGTCCCCGCCCGGGCGAAAGACGAAGATGCTTCTTCCTTGCTCCACGTTCCGGAGCGCAGGCGCATGAGTTCATTCCGCATACGTTTAGCGGCGAGCTTACTCGCACTGCATCCCAAGCGCCACCGCGAGCGGGCTCGCGACTAAACGCATGCTTCCCCGGCGCTTCAATTGTCATGCCGACAGAATCTAGCCCGCCCCGCCGCTTTCGCGCATGATGCCGCCGATGGACGACGGTTGTTACGCGCGGCTGGATGGGGAAGAATGGATCGTCGGTAACCGCCACATCGAACGCCGCTGGAATTTGCGAGGCGGAACGCTGCGGGCCGCCTCTTTGCTCGATAAAGCCACTGGCCGGCAGTGGCTGCGCGGCGAAAGCGCGACGGCCTCCCCCGTCGGCGAATCGGCGACCGAATCAATGTCGCCGCCACAGGTGCAGATCGACCGCGACGCCCGCTCGCCGGTGCAACTGCCGTCGCTGGTGGCAACGCTCACATTCCCCTCCCCTGCCGGAGCGACGCAGATGCGGTTCCGGGTCTTCGCCGACGCCCGCTCGATCACGACACAACTAATTACTCCCGCCCACACACCGGCCACTTCCGCGGCGGCCGAACCGGCGTCCTTCATCCCCACCGGCGGCGAAGCGTCCGATAACGCAAAGAAAACCGCGTCGGCCGAAACCGATCTGCTCGAACACCTCGCCCTGCAACCCGCCCACTACCGGCTGATCGGCGTCGAGCTGCGCGACCAGACCGACGTCCACGGCAACCTCGCCTTCGAAACGACCTACTTCCTCGACCCGGCCGAGCGGCAGATCCGCTTGGGCGGCAACCTGTTCATTCTGGAAGACGTTCTCACCGGCGACGGCCTGATCTTTTTCAAGCACGCCCCGCTGCCGCACGCGCGGCCGGTGAAGAACCCGCACGACCTGGACGTGCGCTCGAATTTCGACCTCGCCTTCCTCGGCCACGGCACGGCGAACGGCGGCGAAGGGTACCCGTTCGCCACGATCTGCTATCGCGGCGGCAAGGTCGGGCGAACGGCGGCGCTGCACGATTACCAGCGCCTCTTCCGCCCCTACGTCGCCGGGCGCGACGGGCTGCTGCAGAGCAACACCTGGGGCGACCGCTCGCAGGACGGCCGGGTCTCCGAAACGTTCATGCGCGGCGAAATCACCGCGGCCGAACGGCTGGGCGTCGATGTCGTCCAAATCGACGACGGCTGGCAGAGCGGCAAGACCATCGGCAGCGTCGAAGGCGGCGGCGTGTGGCAAGGGTACTGGTCGGTCTCGGGCGATTTCTGGAAGCCGCATCCCCAGCGTTTCCCCAACGGCCTGGGGCCGCTCGCACAGCAAACCGCGGCCGCCGGCTTGCAGTTCGGCCTCTGGTTTTCACCCGATTCGGCCGACGATTTTGCGCATTGGGAAGACGACGCACGCACGCTGTTGACGCTTCACCGCGAGCTCGGCGTTACACATTTCAAGATCGACGGCGTCAAAGCGATCACGAAGAAGGGCGAGCGCAACCTCTACCGTTTCTTCGACACGCTGCTCCGCGAATCGGCCGGCAAAATCACGTTCGACCTCGACGTCACCGCCGAGATCCGCCCCGGCTATCTGGCCCTGCCGCAGATCGGGCCGCTGTTCGTCGAGAACCGATATACCGATTGGAAGCGATACTACCCGCACCACACGCTGCGCACGCTCTGGACGCTGTCGCACTACATCGATCCGCCCCGGCTGCGGATGGAGTTTCTCAACAACACCCGCAACGCCGAGAAGTACGGCGACGATCCGCTGGCCCCGGCGCGCTACCAGCCCGATTGCCTGTTCGCCACGACGATGTTCGCCAGCCCGCTGGGGTGGTTTGAAGTGTCGAACCTGCCGGAGAACTACATCACGCAGGTCGCACCGCTCGTCCGGCAATGGAAGCGGTACCGCGAGGAAATCCACACCGGCCAGATCGTGCCGATCGGGCAGATGCCGGACGGCGCGAGTTGGACGGGGTTCTGCTCGATCGGCGACCGCAGCGTGCACGTACTGGCCTTCCGCGAGTTGAGCAACGCGGCGTCACACCTGTTTGACGTGCCGGGCCTGCCGCCGAACGCCAGGCCGACGCTGCTGGCCGGCGAAGGCAGCGCGGCGGCGACCGCGGCTGGACTGCAGATCGGCGGCCTCGAACCGCTGCGGTTTGCCTGGTTCCGATTCGAGCGATAGGGCGGTTCCCTAACGCCTCCTCGCCGCGGCATTTTGTCCAATTTTTTCTTTCTTTTGCGGCCGGCATTGGTAAAACACGCGACGGGGATGGAGCAAGATTGCGGCAGCCATAGCCAATGAACTCACCAAGGGTTACGGGAAAACCCGCTTATAGGGTTCTTGCGGGCTTGTAATTGAATTGCTATTGGCGGCGGCTATCTTGCTCCATTCATCACCGCGGACGCCGCCGAGGTTACGGCCCAGAGGAGAGGCCAACGGCCGGCGACGCGATTGAGGGAACAGAGGAAGAAGAATCATGACCGTTCGTACCACGTCGTGGGCCGCGCTGGCCCTTGCGGCTCTTGTGGCTGGCTGCGCCAGCTCGACCGAAACCGCTCAACGCGACACGCTGACCGAAAACGTCGGCAAATATGACCCGGCGCCCAAGGGCGTGAACAAGCCGCGCGTCGGCATCCCGGCGTTCAGCGTCAAGCAGGCCAGCGGCGGCTCGGGCGGCGCCGACGCCGAACTGGATAACCTGGCGGCAGACCAGATGTCGACCCTGCTCGACAACTCCGACCGCGCCACCGTCGTCGAGCGCGTGCAGCTGCAGAAGCTGCTCGACGAGCAGAACATGGAAGGCATCGTTCGCCCCGGCGAAATGGCCAAGACCGGCCAGGTGCGCGGCGTCGACTTCCTGCTGCTGGGCAAGGTCACCAACCTGCGGGTGAAGACCGAAAAGAAAGAGCGCGGCTTCGGCCTCGCCCAGGCCGGCGGCAGCTTCTTTAACTTCGGCGCCGCCGACGTGAAGAAGAACGACACCGTCATCACCACCGAGTGCGGCGTCGATATCCGCCTGGTGAACCCGAGCACCGGCGAAGTGCTGCTGAGCAACTTCAGCGAATACAAAAAAACCGACTCGGCCAGTGCGATGGGCGTGGACATCCTTGGCGCCAGCGCCAACGCCGATGCCGACATCCAGATGAGCGACGACGACAAGGGCAAGATCCTTCGCCTGGCGCTGGACGACGCCCTTCGCAAGAGCCTGCCGAAGTTCGACAAGTTCCTCAAGAGCGAGAAGAACGTCGCCACGGGCGCTGACGCGGCCCCGGCCAAACCGACGGCCGCCGTTCCGACCGCTGCCCCGCTCGGCTCCGCTGTCGCGGCCCCGAGCCCGTCGAAGCCGGCGAATTCGCCGACGGTGACGGTCGCCAAGAAGTTCTGCCCGAACTGCGGCGCTGAACTGCCGGCCGGCGCGAAGTTCTGTGCCAAAGACGGCACGAAGATTGAATAGTCTGCCATCTCGCTGATCTTCCGGCGCGTTCGCGGATCGACCGCACGCGGACGCGCCGGATTCCTTTTCGCAACCGATTATCCCGAGGCCTGTGCTGTCCCTGAGTATTTCTCCGGCCGGCCTCCTCACGAACTGAATTAACCGAAGAAACGCCATGTTGACCCTCCGCACACTCGTCGCCCGCACCGCCATCGCCCTGGCCGTCGCCGCTGTGCCGATGCTCGCAAGTTCTGCCCGGGCCGCACAGACGATCGAGCCCGCCGCCGTCAGCGCGCTGGATCACTCGTTCGCCCGCGCCGAAGCCGCCGCCAAGGCAGCCCCGCGGCAGACGTTCGACCCGCAGGCCGTACTCGAAGTCGCCGGCCGCGATCCGGCGGCGCTGACCGACTGGGTGCGCAAAAACACCGTCTACGTCCCCTACCGCGGCGCCCTGCGCGGCCCGGCCGGCGTGCTGATGGACGGCAGCGGCAACGCGCTGGACCGCGCCTGGCTGCTGGCCGAGCTGGTGCGATCGAGCGGCTTCACCGTTCGCCTGGCTCACGCGTCGATCGAAGACGCCGCGGCGCAAGCGATCATCATCACCGCCAAGCCGCCTGCGCCGCCGGTGATCAAGAAAATCGACGACGCCGCGATCGCTGATCTGGCAAAAGCCAACCAGCTCGACCCGGCGGCTTTGAAAGCGCAGCTCGAAAAGGGCCGCGCGACGTACGACGCGGCCGCGCAGCAGATCAAGCAGCGCACCGAGTCGCAGGCCGCATCCGTGCTCGCCGCCGCGTCCAAGTTCCGCCAGAGCGGCGACGACGAAGCCGCCATCGCTCTGGCCGCCGCGAAGGATCACTGGTGGGTGCAGGTGCAGGACGGCGACAAGTGGAACGACTTCGATCCGACCCGCCCCGCCGGCGCCGCCGCGCTGTCGGCCGCCAACACGGTCGAGCTGCCGCAATCGGGCGATCCGAAATTCGCTGACGGCGATCAGCACACCGTGCGCATCCGCCTGCTGGTCGAGAAAGACGACGCCGGCAAGCGCACCGAGCAGGCCGTGCTCGATCAGACGTTCAAACCGTCCGAACTCGCCGGC
>Ga0070658_10002761_pt1 | contig 14617 bp, 11 predicted proteins | sample KBSC13metaG_FD_64664 | JGI IMG/M metagenome (GOLD analysis project Ga0070658, IMG submission 64664) | Corn rhizosphere microbial communities from Kellogg Biological Station, Michigan, USA - KBS C1-3 metaG | ecosystem: Host-associated > Plants > Roots > Rhizosphere > Soil ...
GCCGCGGTCCTCTCACTCTTCTCCGCGCCTCTGCGGTCATTCCCTATTTTGGTTGCGGCTCCGCGGTTGCTGCCCGGCTCCTCCGAGCTAAGCTTTTTTGCGGCCATTCCTCTTTCACGCGCCTACTCCGGTTCCTCCACCACCTCCGCGTCCCGCGGCGTTTTCTTCTCTTTCTTCCGTGGCGCCTCATCCCCTTCGGTCTCCAGATTCGGGATGCGATTGAACGCAATTCGCATCGGCGCCGAATTCAGCGCGGTGTGCGCCCCGCCGAAGTAGACGGTATTCTTGCCGAGCCCGGCATTGAGGTTATCGACCAGCGCATTGAGCTTTTGCCGCTTGCTGTCCGCAAAGAGCGAAGGCGTCACGCTCTCCTCGGGCAGGAGCCCATTGAGCGTCACCCCGACCAGCAACGGCGGGCCATTGTGCATGGGCCGTTGCTCCCAGAGCTGATTGAGCGCGTGCGTAAATTCCAGCGTGTCCTGAGTCTCCTGGAAGCTCACGCTCCCCTTCCAGCGCTGGCCTTTCTGGTATTTGATCGAGAGCGCGAGATTGGGCGCAAAGTGGCGGATCTTCCGCAGCCGCATCGCCGCCTTTTGCAGCAGGCGATGCAGGACCGCGCGCGCCTCGGCGTCGTTGCGCCGCCGGGGAGAAAGCACGTGCGAATGCCCGAGAGAACGGTTCTCGCCATGCACCCAGCGCACGTTCTCCCCGCGCAACGCCCGCCACATCCACTCCCCGGTGATGCCTTCCCAGGCCGCGTGCAGCTCCTCTCTCGTCGCCGCGCACATCTGCTCCACGGTCGAAATTCCGTGCGACCGCAAGCGTGCTTCCATGGCGTGGGAGATGCCCGAAAAATCCTGGAGCTTCAGTGCGAAAAGCCGCTGCGGCAATTCGTGTTCCTCGATCACCACCAGCCCATCCGGCTTTTGCAGGTCCGACGCCAGCTTCGCGAGCAGTCCATTGGGCGCGATGCCGATCGAGCAGCGCATGAACTCTCCCACGCTCTCCGCGATCGTCCGCTTGATCGTCCGCGCCAGCTCCACCGCTTTTTCCCGCTGCCGCCACGCGCCGGTCAGGTCGCATTCCATCTCGTCGATCGAACCCACAGACTCGATGTGCATGCACGAGTCGATCGCCTCCTTCAGCTCCTCGTGCATCTCGACATAGAGCGATGGCCGCGCCTGAACCACGACCAGGCCGGGGCACATCCGCCGCGCCTCGGCAATCCGCGTCCCGGTCTTGACTCCGTACTTCTTGGCCTCGTAGCTCGCGGCGATGGCGAAGGTCGTCTCCGCCTTCACCGGCGCCACCGCCACGGGCCGTCCGCGCAACTCCGGGCGGAGCTGCTGCTCCACCGACGCGAAGAACGAATTGAAATCGACGATGAGCGAACGCAGCGGCATGAGCACGAATCTACACCCTCGGCGACGCGAAGGCTAAATGACGATGCGATGTCCGCGCTTCTCGTGCGCGAAATAATTGAGCGACGTCCCGGAAGGCAGGCGGAGGCGTCGCAGCGTCTCCAAGACGAGCCGGATGCTTTCGGCGCCATCGAATAAGAGAAGATCGATGTAGGCGAATTCGTTGCCCATCGCTCCTCCCAGGTGCTGGCCGCTGGCCGTGGACGCCAGGGCCGCATTCAGCGCGTCTTCCATTTCGCCCCTGCCGTCCGCCTCCTGGCCTTTGGGCAGAATGTTCGCGTCGAACGCCACGTAAACATAATCGGCGCCCGAGCCCGCCAGCGGATCCTCCAACTGCCCTTCGGCGTCGCCAAATTCCTGGATCAGTCGCATCGAGCAGGTCGTGCCGACGAAGACATCGCCCCGAGGCATTTCAGGATTGTCTCCTTCGCCACGATACAAGGTCCAGATTTCCCCGGGGCCACCTTTCTTCCATTCGTGGTCGGCCTGGACGCGTTCCGTGTACGCGCGCAATTCCGCCAGCGGCAGGGCGCCGGCCAGTTTCGTATCGTTCATCTCAATCTCGCCGATCCAATTTTGCGTCCCGATTTCGCCGAGCGCCTCGTCGAGGAAGAGGAAAAGCACCGTCCAGCGCGCCCCATCCGGCAATTGCGGAAAGACAGGATGCCATACGGTGAGATCGATCCGCTGCCGCTCTTCGTTCACTGCGGGCGTCAGCCAAAAGGCCTGCGGATCGAGGCTGACGCCCGCGATCTTGATCGTGTTGAGCCCGGGGTTGGGAGTCGACTGGCGGGCGCTATGGAACGTCCAGCCATCGAGCTTGGGCGCCTGCGCCACACAAAAGGCCGCCAGCAACTGTTTGTGCGGATTGCCTTCCCCGGAAATGGTCAACGAATGACCTTTGCCGTCCGCTCCCGGCCCGAAGACCCAGGCAAATCCGGCCTGCATTTCGCCGACCCTGGCGCTGACTTCGGAGATCAATTCAGGCGGCATCTCCCGTCCATCCACGGCGCGGTAAATCCGGTCCGAGGCGCCCGCGTACCATTTCCAAAAATCGGCGACCCGTGTCTTGAAGGTCTGTTCGCGTGGCGTTTCGGGCGCCTTCCGTTTGAAGAGCGAGAACATGGGCGAGACGCTAAAGGCTTTCGGCGTGACCCGTGAAGCAAAACCGGAGGGGTTGCTCTAGGTGTCCAAGGCAAGACAGCAAAGGACTATTTACGCTCTGCAAAGTGTGCTATTCCTACGGCATGGCAGAGGCCCTCACCGCATACGAGCACTTGACCTTCAATGAACATGGGGAACCGTTTTTTGCGGCAAGCCATTTTGACGCCCTGCACTTGATCCGGGAACACGTGGCCTATGGATGGAGCGCGGAGGAATTGGCTCTGAACCACCCTCAGCTTTCGCTCGGCCAGGTCTACTCGGCGCTCGCGTGGTGTGCTGACCACCGCGTCGATGTGCGCGCGAAATTGGGGATTGAAGGCGAGCGTGCTTCGACGGCACATGCGCGGCCTGAAAATCGGCGATTGGCGATTCTCCTCAAGCGGCGTCAGGTCGGTGATTTGTGATCTCATTTCTGTTCGACCTGCATGTTCCTGTCGCCGTGTCGAATGGGTTGCGATTGCGTGGGGTGGACGTACTGACTGCGTTCGAGGACGCGAGTTCCAAATTGGAGGATGTGGACCTTCTCGCACGGGCTGCTGTGCTCGGGCGAGTCTTGGTGACTCAAGACGAAGATTTCCTCGCAATCGCGACGGCCTGGTTGAGCGCAGACCGCGAGTTCTTCGGAATCATTTACGCACATCAGTTGCGTGTAGGCATCGGGTCATTCATTTCGGACTTGGAGCTGATCGCGAAGGCGGTCACCCGGTCTATTTTCGCAATCACGTGGAGCATCTTCCTCTTTGAAGTGGCAATTGATTGCCGCTAATCGACGGGCACCAGTTCGCCCGCCGCAAAGGATTCTTTTGAAAATGGCTGAAACTACGCCACGGTGGGCTCCGCCGCATGTTTCCCGCCCTCGCCCTCCGCATCCTCCGCACCACCGACCCCCGTTTGCTTGGGAAGTTCATGTGGAACTTTGGCGTGAAGGGATTGCTCTCGGTCGAGCGGTTCAAGCGCCGGATCAAGCGCGGGGAATATTTCCCGCCGTTCCTTTACCTTTCCATCCTCAATTCCTGCAACCTGCGCTGCCAGGGCTGCTGGGTGGACGTGGAAGCCGAGCGCACCCAGATCGACCTCGAGACGCTCAACCGGACAATCAACGACTCGAAGGCCCACGGGAACGCCTTCTTCGGCATTCTCGGCGGCGAACCGTTCATGCATCCGGAATTGCTGGACCTGCTCGCCGCGCACCCGGACGCGTATTTCCAGGTGTTCACCAACGGCCAGTTCATCACCGACAAAGTGGCGAAGAAGCTCCGGCAGATCGGCAATACCACGCCGCTCATTTCCATCGAGGGCCGGGAGATCGTCAGCGACGAGCGGCGCGGCAAGAAGGAAGTCTTCGCCCGCACCCTGCGCGGGCTCGAGGCGTGCCTGCGTGAGCGCATCCTTACGGGTGTCGCGACCAGCGTCTGCCAGACGAATATCGACGACCTTTGCACGGAATCCTGGCTTCGGGAGTTGATCTCGCGCGGCGTCCACTACTGCTGGTTCCACACCTACCGGCCGGTCGGGCCGAAGATGAACCCACAGCTCGCGCTCACGCCGGAACAACTCGTCCGCGTGCGGCGCTTCGTCGTCGAGATGCGCGCCAAAGTGCCAATCGCCATCATCGACGCCTACTACGACGGCGGGGGCAAGGCCCTCTGCCCGATGAGCACCGGCATCTCGCACCACGTGAACCCGCGCGGCGACATCGAGCCCTGCCCGATCATCCAGTTTGCCACGGAAAACATTCGCGACCCGCGCGGCGTCTTCGCCACCATGCGCGACAGCACTTTTCTGAAAGACTTCCGAGAGCTCAGCGCCCAGCACACACGCGGCTGTGTCGTGCTCGAGCGGCCGGACCTGGTCAAAGACCTCGTCGTGAAACATGGCGCGCGCGATACCACGATGCGCGGCACCGCGATGGCTGAGCTCGAAGCCATGACGCCCCGATTTTCACAATGGCTTCCCGGCGAAGAAATCCCCGAGCAGCACTGGATGTATCGCTGGGCGAAAAAGTATTGGTTCAACGACTTCGGCGCCTACCGCCAGGCCGACCTCGACGGGGTGGAGCAGGCCAAGGCACTGACTCTGAAAGCCCGCCCGGAGCCGGAGCTGACGAAAGTCTGACCCGGGTTGGCCCAACAGATTGGAAAATATTTAACGCAGAGACCCAGGCCTGTTTGAGGTATGGAGCATGGCCGATGGCGCCAGCGTTATGGAGTGCCAACCTTCAAATGCGCTGCCTCCTGCGTGGATTTTGGAAGGCAGTCAGCCTTCACCAGGGCGCCCCAAGCCCGTCATTCTGAGCGGAGCGAAGAGCCTCTGATCTCTGTCTTTCCTCACCATGGAGGCGTTGATGCCGGAAGAGATCAGTGGTTCTTCGCTTCGCTCAGAATGACGGGTCGGAAGGAACGCGCCAAATGACACGAACGCACCGTGGCAAGCCGAGTCTCCCGAGATTTTCCTCTCCGCGAAGCGCATCCCTCTGCGGTCAGCCGTTCTTTTGATTGCGGCTCTGCCGCGCCGGGTCTCTGCGTTTCCTTTCCATCCCGCATTGAGGGTCAGCGCGGATCAGTAACGCGGCCGAGAAACAGGCACGCTCCGCTTTGGACGTGCTGGATGGCGAAAAAGAATGGCCGGTCGACACGAATCTCGATGGGCTGCTCCTCGCGCGGCGCCCCGCCGGGGGCCATCACCACCGCGGTGGCTGCGGCGGCTTCCGTGCCTTTTTCGTCGAGGGCAAGGTAGGTCTTGTGCACTACCTCGCTGATGGCGAGGTAGTCGTCCGGCTTGCGTGGGGCCATCCGATCGAAGTTGGCGCTCCCATGCGGCTCGTCGAAGGCCGTTTTCATGCCGAGCTGTATGAGAGCGAGGCCGAGCCGTACGGTCGGTGGCGCGATGCGGAATTTGGGAAGATGCAGAATCACTTTGTGGTACTCCAGATCGATGCATTCCTGGAGCGACTTCGCGGTCAGCGCGTGTTCGGTGTCGGCGAGGCCGGTCGGGCTGTCCGGGAGAACGATGACGAATTGCAACACATTGCCGTAGTAGGTTCGCGTCAGGATCTGGTAGCCCTCGTGTTTTGCGTACCCGAGCAGCGAAGTGTCGCGCATGGTGCGCACCTCGACGCGGTCCTTGCCCGGGACGAGGAACCTCTCCTTCTGCGTGGCGCTCTCAATGAATTGTTTCTCCCACGGCACGCGCAGGTAGAGGGCATTGACCAGCACCAGCCGGGTTCCGGGCGTGATGAGTTCGCGGGGAATGAGATCGGAAATGCGGTTTTTTGTTTCCCCTTCCACCCAGCGATTGATGGCCACGCGCGAAGGCTCCGGGGACTTCCTGAAATCCATTTCCTCGACGGGCGCCGCGTAGCTTTCTTTGACGAGAGATAGAAAGGCAGGGCGAAGCGGATAACCGCGTTGCGCGAAGAGCCGGTTGGCGAGGTTGAACTCGATCGGGGTGCTTGGACCGCCTATCTCCTTCGATTGTTTCGCCCATTCCATCGACCGGGCCTTATACTCGGCCAGTTCGAGCGCCAGGGCCTTGAAGCTCGCGTGCACGGTGCTGTCGTCGCCGGGGAAATGGAGGACGCGCTGCATCTCAGTCCGCGTGTCGCCCGCGGCTCCCGCATAGGTCATCGCCAGCGCGCTCTCGATCGAATAGGGCGAAAGCAACAAATTGCCTTCGCTGCCTGACTGGGTGCGGTAGAGGTCCAGGCCGAAGGCATTGATGGCTTCGGCCGCCACTTTGGAATCAGCCGCCTGCGCGGCCAGGCCGGCGATCGCGAGGGTGAAAATGAGCGAGGCGAGTTTCATAAGCCGGCGATTGCCATTGGCGCGTCGAGAGTAAGCCTAAATGCACCTCGGGTCAGCGCGGATCGGTCACGCGTCCGAGAAACAGGCACGCCCCGCTTGGGACGTGCTGGATGGCGAACATGAATGGCCGATCGACACGCACTTCGAGGGGGGCCGGTTTCTGCGCCGGAATCGCGAGAGCCCGGGCCATCGCCACTGCGGTCGCGGCCGCGGCTTCCGTGCCTTTCTCGTCCAGGGCGAGGAAGGTTTTATGCAGCACCGCTCCGATGTAGAGATATTCGTCCGGCGTCCGCGGCGCCATGCGATCGAAGTTGGCGCTGCCCTTGGGGTCATCGAAAGCGGTCTTCATCCCGAGTGTCTTGAGGCTGTCGCCGAGCGGCACCGTCGGCGGTTCGATGCGAAACTTGGGGAGGTGCAGGATGACTTCGCGCGGTTTCAAGAGGGCGTATTCCTGGAGCATCTGTGGGCTGAGGGCGCGCTCGACGATGGAGAGGCCGTTTGGATCGTCGGGCAGAAGAATGATGAATTGCAACTCGCCACCGTAATACGGACGCGAAACGACCTGAAACCCGTCGCGCTTGTCGTACCCGAGAGAGGATTTGTCGCTCATCGTGGGCACCTCCACGCCGTCCCGTCCATGGACAAGAAACCGCTCTCCCCTCGTGACGCGCTCGCTGAACTGAACGGCCCAAGGGGCGCGCAAGTAGAGCGCATTGACGAGCACCAGCCGCTCATCGGGCGTGATCACACGCTTTGGAATCAGATCGCGAATGCGGTCTTTGGTCTCGCTTTCGACCCATCGATTGATGGCGACCCGCGCAGGTTCCGGCGCCTTGGCAAAATCCATTTCTTCGACCGGGGCGGAGTAACTGTCCTTCGCGAGCGCGAGAAATGTGGGGCGAATAGGGTATCCCTTTTGCGCAAACAGGCGATTGGCGATGTTGAGTTCGATGGGCGTGCTGGGACCACCGCTTTCCTTCGATCGCTTCACCCATTCCATCGACCGGTTCCTTAATGCGACCAACTCGGTGGCAAGGTTTTGAAAACTCGCGTGGACGGCAGTGTCATCGGCGGGAAGGTGAAGCACGCGCTGCATTTCGGCACGCGTGTCGCCGTCCGCTCCCGCGTAGGTCATGGCGAGCGCATTCTCAATGGAGTACGGCGAGATGAGGAGATTCGCTTCGCCGCTCGCCTGAAGTTTATAGAGGTCCACGCCGAGAGCGTTGACGGCCTCACTGGCAATTTTCGAATCCGCTGCCCGCGCCGCGATACTGGTGGCCGCAAGGAATAACAAGAGGGAGGAGAGATTCATGAGCATGACCTTTCGGGTTGGTTGTCTGAAACTACGCTGCCTTCTGCCGGAGCGGAAGCCCGCTTCCTGACGCATGCCGCGGCTGGTTTTCATTGTGTCGCATCGAAAAGAGGTTCTGAATTCCCAACCATGAAAGCGATGCTTGCTGCGGTGCTCCTGGCGGCCGCGACCCTCCACGCCGGCGACTACGTCCAGGACTACAAGGGGCTCAAGGAAAAGGTGGGGAAGGAGAACCTGGACAAAACGCTGGCGGACTGGCGCAAAAAAGACCCCGACAATCCCGACGCCTGGATCCTCTCGGCGAATTGGGCGCTGGAGCAGTCGGACGGGGTGAAGATTCGCAGCAACAAGGGCCCTGCCTTGCCCCAAGGCAAGTACAGCCTCGAGTTGCGTGACGACCAGATGGTCGTGATCGGGCCTGATGGGAAACCCGCCGGCGACATCGTGGCCGACCGCTCCCGGTTGGGAATCCTCAAGGCGGCGTGGTTTATCTCCCAAGGGCTCAAGAAGTGGCCCTACCGGGCGGATATGCATTGCGGACTGGCCACGGTGTATGCCCGTGGTGAGATGTGGCCGGAACACGTCGCGGCCCTGCGCGCCTTCGTCGATGCCGCCCAGAGCCAGAAAGGGAAACTCCGCTGGTGCCACGACGAACCGCTCGACGAACCGGAGGCTGAGTTCCTGGCCGACAAACTCCATGGCTTCGCCCACGAGCAACTCGAGTTGGAAAACAAGGCGGCCGACCAGCGCTTCTTTGAGATCGCCCAGATCCTCGTGCGGGCCTGCCCGAAATCACCCAAGGGCTACAACGACCTCGCCGTCTACCACGGCCTGACGAAGAACTGGAAAGCCGCCCAGCCCGTTTTGGAAAAAGCCTCCGCCATCGCGCCGGACGACGCGCTGGTGTGGATCAATCTGGGCGATAACTGCGCACGCCTGGGCAAGACAGACGCCGCGCGCAAAGCCTACCAGCACGTGGTCGAGCTGAGATCCGACGACGCCCTGGTGAAGGACGCGCAAGGCAGGCTCGATGCGATGGACAAACCAAGGCGGTAAGCCACAAAAGATCCTGCCCGCCGGCGTGCGCGACACTACGCGTGCGGTCGTCACGAAAACTGGAGGTACCCCGTCATATGATGAGGGGTCAAAAAAGCAGTCTCATGGGAGCCGGACCATTATCCCAGGGCAATAACGGTGAGGCGAGCCGTTGGTCATATAGCGGAAAGGGACGCCGACAGTCCCGCCTGAATGCAGATTCAGGAGAAAGAGCAGTGGTGGTGAAGCCGTCGCCCGCACTGGAGTACGCGTTGCCATCCAACCGTCACCCGAACGTCACGTGACAGAACTGCGGATGCCGTCTCTCATGCCGCTGCCTCAACACGAAGTCCCGGTCGATGTGCGGCGCTCACATCTCATCTTGTATGACCAGACCGTTCCGTAACTTGAAACCAATGGGGCTCGCATTGGCCGGCGCCACGTTCATCCTTCTTTCGCCAGGCCGCGCTGACGCCGCGACCACCATCGCCTTCAGCGGCTTTGAAACCACCGGTGACACATGGACCGGCGCAAGCCTGTCCGGAACCGGTGGCTCGTTTAATACCGCGACCGGCAGCGGCGACTTCCCGTCCTCGCAGCGCATTCTCGATGGCCTGCAATCATTTCAAACGACGATCGGGACCGCGACCGTCGATTTCGATCCCGTGGATGTCTCTGGGTTCGATTCCGTCGTGTTGACCTTGCGCGTCACTTCCACCTCCGGAACCAGCGGCAACGGGAACGACACCCCGGATACTGTGAAGATGTATGTGGGCTTGAATGGAAGCGCCTTCTCCCTGACCCCGGACATCACTCTGGCGGGAAATAGCAACGCGCGCTGGGGCTACAATGCCACACTCGTCGGCTCGACTTCCGCGGGAGTTCCCATCTCCCTTCAGGCCCCGCAGGGTGGGACCAGCGCGAACAATTACTCGACCTTCATCATCTCCATCCCCCACTCCACGACCAGCGTCGATTTTCGCATCGTCAGCACGAATGATACCGCCAACGAGTTCTGGAATGTGGACAGCGTCTCCCTGACTGGCGTTGCCGTCCCAGAGCCCTCGGCGCTGGCAGCACTATTCGGTGGTTTTGGAGCGCTCGGCGGATTCTGCCGGCTGCGCCGCTCTTCCCCGCGCGTGAGCTGACTCACACGTCTCACGGCGCAGCGGCTGCCATCGCTCCCGCGGCCGCAACACGAAGGCCCGAAGGGTATTCAATCGCGGCCGCGAGACACTGATTCCGCAGCCGGTGACGAATTAAACACACTGCACACTCATGCATTTTCCACAACGCGCCAACGCGGTGAATCGCGCCCAGCCCGTCGATCCTCCGGGAGCGTTTTCGCTCATGGAGGTTGTCCTGACTTTGGCGGTTCTTAGTTTCGCCTGCATTGGATTGCTCGGGTTGCTTTCCGCCGGTCTTGGGAACTTCCGCACCGCCATGAACGGCGTGACCGGATCGCAAATCTTCCAACGTGTCGTCGCCGATCTCCAACAGACGGAATTTGATACGCTGTTGGCCGGCGGAGCAGAAACGACCAACGACTTCTTCCTTTTGCCCGAGCGGGACTTCGACGAACAGGGTAACGAGATTGCGCATGCGGCCGCCGGCTCGCCAAATCCGCAGGAAATGCGCCGGACACTTTATCGGGTCCGCACCCGCGTCTCCAAACCCGGCGCGGGCAACATCGCCGACCAAAGCGACTCCGGTTTCACCTCCATCCCCACGGGCGATGAAGCATCCCGCTTCCAACTGCGCGACACCGTGTTCATCGCCATCCAGATTGCCAACAATCCGGGGAACCGCGAACTGCCGGCGGATAACCGCATGCTTTGGTCCGCATCAGCGGCCGCCCGCCAAAGCTGCCCGCTTGTCACATACACGGCGGTGGTGACGAGGAATGGCCATCGATGACCGCTTCCGAAACGCCGGGTTCCGCATCCACAGGGAGCGGCGAGCAGATCAAGGAGCCCACCGACGGGCTCCGCGCCTTGAGCCCGTCGAAACGGCGTTGGTCTTGCAACCACCGAACGTCCCAACGTTGCGGAGCCGCCACACGTTGCAATGCACAGGCGTTTTCTTTGGTCGAGATGCTGATGGCCGTCTTCATTTTGACGCTGCTCATCGCGCTGTTTACAGGCCTGATGCACCAGACGAGCACGATGTGGCGGCGGACGACGGGCAAGATCGAGCAATTCCAGGAAGCGCGCGACGCCTTCGAGACGATGACGCGGCGACTCGGACAGGCCACACTCAACGTTTATTGGGACTACGATAACGCGAACGCACCCACCAAGTACGAACGGAATTCCGAACTGCGCTTCATCTCGGGCCCCGCGGATGACCTTCTCGGCCCCTCGCCGGATGGGCGCGAGCGTCCGACCCACGCGGTCTTTTTTCAGGCCCCGTTTGGAGTCTCCGACGATGCGGCGGAGTCCGGGTTCCCCAATCTGCTCAACACCTGGGGCTACTATGTGGAGTACGGGGACGATCTTCGGGAGCGTCCGCCTTTCATCACCGCCAAAATTCTGGCGCCTCGCTATCGCTATCGCCTCATGGAACTGCGCCAGGTGGCGGAGCGGGACAGTATCTATGATTTCACTTCCGGTTTCGACAGTGCCGGCCTGGCGCGAAGCCGGACTTACACGGGAAAGCAATGGTTTCAAAGCGCGGTCAATGTCTCCGCAGCGCCAGTGCGTGTGGTGGCGCAAAACGTGGTGGCTCTCATCATCACCCCCCGTCTCTCCCAGTCCGATGAATTGGCCGTGAAAGGATCGAGCGACGGTATGGACGCGTCGCCCCTCGCTCCCAACTATCTCTACGATTCATCGCCGCCGGCTCCAGGAGTCACCGATTCGCGCTACAAGGACGGGCGGCTAAATCCAGTCAACCAACTTCCCCCGCTGCTGCAAGTGACCATGGTCACGATGGACGAGGCATCTGCCGGCCGCATGAATTTCCAAAGTGGAACAAAAGACTTCTTCGCGCTCAAAGAACGGTTCCTTCAATCCGCGGACCATACCCGCGACCTTCTCCAGACGGGAGACACGGGGTCGTTGGAAAACGCGCTGATCTCGCGAAAGGCGAACTACCGCATTTTCAGCACCAACATCCAACTGCAAGGCGCCAAATGGAGCCGCGCGCAGACCAATTAGAACCTCCATGCGCACACGATCCACAAGCCGGCGGTGCGGCATGGCCCTGGTCATCGGTCTCGCCTTCCTGGTCTTGCTGACCGCGCTCGTGGTCGCCTTCTTCATGAGTATCGGGACCGAAGTACGCGCCTCCAGGAACTACGAGAGCAACATCACGGTCAATCAATTGATCTCCTCGGCGACCAATCTGGTGACCGGCCAGATTGTGGAAGGGACACGGAGTACCAAAAACACGACCGAGGGTGCCGGCTCCGCGGTCATCCCGCCGGGCGCCAGGCTGGCCTGGGCGTCACAACCCGGGCTTATCCGGACCTGGGATGACACGGGGAAAGGCTGGAAAATCTTTAAGCTCTACTCCGATCGCGCGATGGTGGTGCCCTTTGACGGGGACGGAACCTACTCCGCGAGTCTGAAGCAGCAGACGGAAATCCCGGCGGATTGGCCCGCCCGAACTGCCATATTCACCGATTTGAATCAGCCCGTTCTAGTGGAAGATGACAACGGCGCGATCGAGAGAGGGGGGCGAAAGATGCGGGCGGCGTATCCGATTGTCGATCCTCTGGCGATGGTGCCCACCGCGGCCACAGCCGGAGTGGATGGCTTTTCCATCACCTCGCCCCCGGCCTACGATGGGCCGATGGATGGATCGGGGAGTCCGCAAATTTCGGCTTCCACCGATCCCACCGTCGCCGTCGCCGGGCGCACGAATAACCCGGCGCCGATGCCCGTGCAGTGGGTTTATGTGCTCCGAGACGGGACTTTGACGACTCCCACGGGCAGCACCGCGGCGGGCCGAACCGCTTCCTGGAATGGCGCCGCGGTGGCCTACACCCCGACACAGGAAAATCCCATCGTCGGACGCGTCGCGTTCTGGACCGACGACGAGACTTCCAAACTTAACGTCAACACCGCCTCCGAACCGACGCCTTGGGATACGCCGCGTGCCGTGACCTTTCAGGACTTGAAATACGGCCTGAATCAGCCGGCGCAGCATGAGTATCAGCGCTTTCCGGGACATCCATTCATGACGGCACTGAGTCCCGTGCTATTCCCGGGGGCAACGTTGACGAGCGCGCAGAAGGAGGCCATCTACCAGGCCATCCCCCGCGTCGAGCCCGGAGGCTCCACGGGTGGAACGGTGGGTGTCGGGGCGGGTCTGGCGGCGATCAAGATCGATGCGGATCGTTTGTTTGCCAATTCAGACGAGTTTCTCCTCACCACGAATGGGCGAACGTCGCTGGTGAACGATCCCCGATTTGCGTCCCTCCAATTCGACGAGCAACGCCTGCGCCGGGCGCAGTTCTTTCTCACGGCCAATAGCAACGCCCCGGAGATCAATCTCTATGGCCAGCCGCGCATCGCCCTTTGGCCCGTGCCGAAAAAGGCCACAGACCGGACGCCCTACGACAAACTGGCGGTCCTTTGCACGACGCTCGGCGATCCGGCGACGACAGTGCCCAATCCCTTCTATTTTCAGCGCGGGCGATTCCTCCAGCGCGACCTCGGACTGGACGGACATTCCCAGAAACCAGGACCTCTATAGCTACCTACAGCATCTGACCGCGTCGCCCGTGCCGGGATTTGGCGGCACGTTCCTTGGCAAATGGCAGGCCGATCGGGATCAAGTCCTGACGGAGATTTTCGATTACATCCGCTGTATCAATCTTTGGGACTTCCAGGCGGGCGCGGTCAAGTTTGCGCCGCTCGGCCAGGTGGCTCCGCTCCAGATCTTGAAGGACCAGACCGGTGCGACGATCGACACCCAGGGATTTGGCCGGTTCCACACCATCTCCCAATTCGTTCTGCATTTCATTTGCAGCCAACAGGGCGCCCAAGGGCTTTCGACCGTGGACGCGTCCCAAGCCGCCCTCGGGCCGGGCGAACGCGCCATCGAAGCCGCGCTCTACCTGGAGCCATTCAGCCCGGCGCTCGGATATTACAAGATCGACGAGCAAGTCTCCTATCGGGTGACCTTCAAGACCCCGTTGAAGGTGGACGGACAGGATCTGAAATTTCCGCCCACGGCCGCGGCGGAACTCAACGACAGCATCAAGAGCGTGATTCACGGGACTGGGCGGGAACGCGGCGGCGCGGGCGGAATCCGCGGTCCCATTCGTGGATTCGGCGCCGGGAGTTATGCGCTCGCCAGCAAGGCCAGCCCGCGAGTGGTGGTGGGAAAGAACGGCAGGACGACGATGCAATTGAGCGGCGGCCAGATCGAAGTGAAAGTCTATGCGGGATTGGGAGGCACCGGTTCGCTCATTCAAACGTTCGACGTCAATATCCCCGAGGTGGCCATCCCTGTGCCGGATCTGGCCACGACGGGAACCGGCGAAGGACGGGGCGCCACGGCGACGGCGCCCTCGTTTTGGTGGACGCTCAAATCCCGTCTCGCCAACAGCAATGCCACACCCTATCTGCCCAGCGAGCTGGAGTATCCGGGCAATCCGGGGCGGACATGGGCGGCGGATAACAGCGGGTTCGATCCCGGTTTCAAAAAGGGGTCCGTAATTCGGAAGGAAGATGTGGTGCGATCGCTCGTGCCGAATCATGGGGATATGCGTTTGATCGCCGCCCGCCGCGTCGTTCCAGCCAGCGCCTTCGGCCCGGTGGCCGATTGGACGAGTTCGAACAAGACCCTGCATATCATCTCCGAGGCGGAGGGGACTCAATTCATGTACGGGAATGCCAATGAGCCGGGCATCACATCCGGGGCGCAGGATC
>Ga0070658_10002764_pt1 | contig 14595 bp, 12 predicted proteins | sample KBSC13metaG_FD_64664 | JGI IMG/M metagenome (GOLD analysis project Ga0070658, IMG submission 64664) | Corn rhizosphere microbial communities from Kellogg Biological Station, Michigan, USA - KBS C1-3 metaG | ecosystem: Host-associated > Plants > Roots > Rhizosphere > Soil ...
CTGCTGATCGTGGTGCACGGGTACGGAGCTCACAAGCGGTACATGATGCGCGAGGCAAAGCTCGTTGCACCGGATGATTTTGTGATCGCGTCACTGCAAGCTCCGCATCCGCATTACCGCAAGACGTCCGACGGCTACCGTGTGGGGTTCGGTTGGGTGTCGGATCACAGGCCTGAGGAAGATATTAACCTGCACCACAGGTTCATCGTGGACGTGATCGATAGCCTGCACAGCGTGATCGACCCCGGGCGGATCTACTTGTACGGTTTCTCACAGGCGTGTGCGTTGAGCTTCCGTTTTGCATTCACGCATGGGGAAGCCCTCGCTGGTGTGATCGGCGTATGCGGCGGTATACCGGGGGACCTTGATACCAACGCTGTCTACACCCCGTTCACCGGCGACACGCTCTACCTATATGGGGACGATGACGAATTCTACACTCAGGAGCAATTCGCAACATACGACGCTAGGCTCCGTTCATACCTGCCGAATTACAGCTCCCGGCACTACACGGCAAAACACGAGATCACCGCAGAGATGCGGCACGACATCAGAGAGTGGCTGGTCGACCGGGTTAGGAGATTTTAGTCTTCCTGACCTCTGACTGGTCCGCGAGATCTGGGGGCAAAGTGACCTGAGGTACCTCTTCACCGGCATCGTTAAGGACGATCTCGACCTTAAATTCGTCGGCCTTTGCTTTGCCGATGGCCGTTTTGGGACCGTATACGGTAAACGACACGGTCTTTCCAGGCAGGCCTGGTGCCGGCAGCGTGAAGCTCCGCTCAACGCGCTTCTCGCCGATCCGCACAACAACATCCACTACCGTGTTGTAGACAGCAACTCTAGCTAAAGGCGTTTTCACGGCGATCTGCCGGGCGGTAAATCCATCGCGCTGACCGGTAATATCGACCGGGTCGGTCGAGAGGGAATTCATCCCCTTGATCACACTCGCGGGGGCCCTCACTCGGATGCGGGCTGGTACCGTAGTGGAGTAATACACCTCATACCCCTCGGCAGGCTGGCCCACGGTCTGCGGCTCGACAACAACGTCTTTTTCCTCAACGGCTTCGAGGGTGACGGCGATGCGGTTCGGCTGCACCTCAGTAAGCTTCATCCCCTGCGGCAAATTCACAAAGACATTCTCAGGAGAGAGGAGAACGACGCGGTCACCCTGCGGTACATCTGTCAGATCCAGGACCGCTGTCAGATCGGAGCGGTTCATCCGCTCGAGCTCGCGCTTATCGCCTGTGACCACGATATCTACGTCAGAGATCAGCTGGTTTGTCACCTCTGTGTTATTTGGGACCGAGGGCACCAGAGGAACCGTGAATCGCTTGATCGTTGGCGTTGACAGGCCCGAGACGGCCACCCACAAGCCGATGGCGATCAGCAGGGCGAGCAGTTTTAGGCCCCAATCCTCAAGAAATATCTTGCGGAGGAGCCCGGTAGCAAAAAAGGACTTGTTAGCCTCGGTGGTCACCGAGGCATATTCTACATTGAATTTAGATTATCTCCGTTGTCTCTGCGGTTTCGGCCGAGATAGGTCGCCGGGTCTCGACGAGAGGAACGTTCATGGCATCGAGCAGAAGCTTCCTAAGCGTGGCTGTATCGATGTTCCGGATGATCCGACCGCTCTCAGCGTAAGTGACAAGGCCGGTCTCCTCGGAGACGACGAGTGAGATCGCGTCGGTACCCTCGGTTATACCGATAGCGGCGCGATGACGGGTGCCGAGTTCGCGCGAGACCTCGGGATTTTTGGTCAGCGGCAGGAAGACGCTGGCCGCGGCGAGGCGCTCATTTCTTATGACGACCGCGCCATCGTGGAGCGGCGTAGCCGGATTAAAGATAGATACGAGCAGGTCGTAGCTGATATTTGCATCAAGCTGCACACCGGAGTCGATAAAATTTCTCAAGCCGATATTCCGTTCGATTACTATCAGAGCACCGGTCTTCTCAGATGCCAGCGTCGTCAAGGCAAGGACTATCTCGTCATAGACGGTGCCACCGAATTGCCCACGCTGACGTTTCAGCACCGGGAACCGCAGTCTGCTGGCGAAATAGATCAATGCCTGCCGTATCTCACTTTGAAAGAGAACGATGATGGCGATACCTATGAATCCAACCGCATACCTGAGTACAAATTCCAGCGTCGTCAGCTCGTAAACTACGGCTCCCCAATACAGCAGACCGACCAGCACCATGCCAACCACCGTCGGCACGGCACGCGTGCCCCTCAGCAGTTTCAGAACGACGTAAACGATCGCGAAAACAAGCGCGATGTCGAGAACGTTGCGTAGCGTGTTTACGGTAGTCAGGCTCGGGGCTTCCACGGCTTACACTAAGATATCACCGGTTTGCCCGAGGCCCGTGCAGAAACGTAGGTGGAATTTCGGCTTTAGACCTCGAAAGGTATTTCAGCGTTTTGCAGGACCCGCAGCTCGTTGCGCGAGACCCGGTCGAGCAGGTCCTGATCGTCAAACATTTTGATCAGCCCGTTAACGGTTGCGTAGCGAGGCTCCTCGGAGATAGCGACCGGCAGATTGATGAAGGCCCTCATGTACTGATCGACGCCGTCAAGCAGGGCTCCGCCGCCGGTCAACACCACCCCCCGGTCATAAATATCCGCCGCAACCTCGGGACGGAGCTCGGTCAGAGTATCCTTTACCCGTAGTGCGATGCGCCTAACGATAGCCTCTACTATCGGGTACAGTTCGCCCGACGTGACCTCAACCGCAGCCGGGCTGCCGGTCTGTACATCCCGCCCGCGGACGGTGATCACTTTATCGATCTCCTCCGGCAGAAATGTGGAGGCAAAGGTCGTCTTGAGCATCTCGGTCGTTTCCTCGCCGACCTGCAGGCCTCTATGACGCCGAAGGTGCGTCGCAATGCTTTCGTTGATCAGGTTCGAGCCGAAACGCTCAGATGTTGAGTGGACTACCGCACCCTTAGCGATGATCGCAATATTTGTCGTTCCCGCACCAATGTCGACGATCGCTGTCGCGCGCTTATCTCCGGGCGGTACACCCGCACCAAAAGCGGCTGCGAGTCCCTCCTCCATCATAAAGACCTTGCCGATCCCCGCCTCGTCCGCGGCATTGATAAGTGCTCTCTGCTCAACCTGAGTGACGTCCGAGACCATGCTCATCACAGCCTGGATCGTGATGTTAGAACCGCCGCTCTTAGCCTTTTTGACGAAGTGAGCGAGCATCTTCTTAGTACGCTCAAAATCGCCTACCACGCCGCCGGTCAGCGGGGCATGCACGGCAGTATCCCGGCCCTCGCGGCCGGTCATGTCCGCGGCCTCCTGCCCAAACGCGACGATCTCCTCCGTCATTTCGTTGATGGCGACGACAGAGGGTTCATCTAGGACGACACCGCGACCTTTGACAGCAATGATCGTACTGGCGGTGCCGAGATCGATCGCCATTTGATCAGTAACGAGATTTCTAAGGCTCTTCAACATACGAGCGGCGTCTGCATGGGTCCGGGGTCGGATAATTATATGACTATTGCGACCACGTCTCCAAGGAGAATCTCAGGACCAATTCACCTCAAAGACATCGACCGGCTGGCGACGGTTTTTCACCGTCAGGGGAGGACGGGCGGTCAGAGGAAAGATGTGCCCCGCGGCCCGTGCGGTTGCCTCACTTATAAGGATCTGCCCGCCTGCGGTGTTCGATTCCAGACGAGAGGCAAGGTTTACGGTATCTCCAATGGCGGTATACTCGGACCGCTGTTCGCTTCCGATATAGCCGACCGTTGCCTCGCCCGTATGCAGCCCGATCCCGACCGCAATCTCGCCATACCCCTGTGAAACAAGGATCGGGTTTAGCTCACGCACCTTTCGCTGCATTGCAACGGCGGTCATCAGGGCGTTGACCGAATCTGCAGGTGTTGCCGTCGGGGCACCGAAAAGGGCCATCAATCCGTCTCCGATGTACTTATCCAGCGTACCGCCGTGGTCGAAAATTATCTGCGACATTGCCGAAAAGTACTGGTTGAGAAGGGCCACGACCCGTTCGGGATTGGCGTTCTCAGAGATTCCCGTGAAGCCGCGGATATCTGCGAAGAGTACGGTGATCGTCTGGTTGGCACCGCCAAGCCTAAATGAATCAGGGTTCTCGAGTAGCTGCTGAACAACGTACTCGGGCATGAATCGGCTGTAATTTGCCCGTGCCACCTCCTCACGGGCGAGCCGGTCGTGTGCTTTCACCGTCTCGACCGTTATGGCGGCCTGAGCGGCAACCGCGCTGATCATATCCAGATGGTCCGGCCTAAACGCGGCAAAGGGGTCCAGGCGATCGGCGTATAAAACGCCGTGAACCCCCGACTGGGTGATGAGCGGAGCACATATCGTCGAACGCACCCCCTGCGACACGATCGACTCCGCACCATGAAACTGCTCGTCGGTCTTGGCGTCCTGGGAGAGAATCGCGATCCGCTCGGTGATCACCTTGTTCGTAATCGTCCGGCTGACGGCGAGGTTCGCGGTCAGCTTCTGGATACTGTCATCGCGGACGCGGGTCGCTACCTGTTCGAGCTCACCGGTGTCGCCGGCCAGAAGGGCGACGACGCGGTCGGCAGGCGTGCCCCTGAAAATAAGGTCCGTGGCACGCGTAAAGAGCTCATCGAGCTCGAGTACATTACCCAGCGTGCGGCTCATCTCGTAGATCAGCTCGAGTATCTTCGCTTTGCGTCGCAGGTCCTTGATCTCCTCAGGCGTGGCTACGGCCGTATCTACGGACGCGGAGGACCGCCGGCCCATGAGCTCGTTGACCGAAACGGCCACCTGGGTATGCCCCAGCGGTGAATCGTCAAAGCTGATCGTCTTTGGCTTCTCGATCCCGACCTGTGACGGCCGGTCGATGGATGAAAGATCGCGTGTGTTCTTTACGTCCGGCGTTATCTTAAACTGGATGCTGCTCTCGCCGATGACGATCACGTCGCCTTCTGACAGCGTGTGATCGAGCTGCATAGAGCCATTGACGAAGACGTGGTTGACGCTGCGTACGAGCTGCCCGTCCTCTATGGATCCGTCGATGAGCCGAAAGTCCATTCCGGACATCTCTATGAAGGCATGTCTGCGGGATACACGCCGGTCATTAAGAACGATATCGTTCTCCTTAGCCCGGCCTATGGTCCATCGCTTGCCGGGACGGATCTCGGTTTTCCAGGTGCGGCCTGTTGCTTCGGTTATGTGGAGAGTGACGCTCAAACTAGGCTCATTGTAAATGTTACAGGTCTAATGGTAAATTGAGCCCTTCCCGCAAACGCCTGCTTTTGGTGTCGTTCTTACCAATGACTTCAGCTTTAAATATGACCAAGGACATCATGCTCAGATACTCACTTCTCATCGTCATTGCCATCGGATCATTGTCGTTATATGGTGCCGCTCAGACCCCGCCGATCACCGGCGGCTATGGCAACGCAAGCGTCAGCAGTAAGGAGGTCAGGAATGCTGCCAAGTTCGCTGTCCGCACTCACGGCAAGCAGGAAGGCAAGCCGATCACTCTCGTCAAGATCAACAGGGCCGAGCAGCAGGTCGTCTCAGGGATGAACTACCGACTCTGCATGACGGTGCGGCACGGCAAGAAGGGCGAAGCTCACGACGTCATCGCTATCGTGTACCAGCCGATCCGCAAGCCGATGGAACTGACCAGCTTTGAACATGGTGACTGCAAGGATCACTAGGAACAAATTAGCGTCTAAACGCGAAAACACGAGATAATATCGGGCTTATGAGATCGTTCATCGGCCCTTTTCTATTTGTCCTCTTTCTGGCCGGCTTCATTGCCGCCCAGGATCTCACCGTTCCCGGTGAGAAACACCTGACAAACATCAAGCAGCTGACCTTCGGCGGTGAGAACGCCGAGGCGTATTTCTCGTTCGACGGCAAGCAGCTCATCTTCCAATCTAAACGGGACGGGCATCCCTGCGATCGGATCTACCGGATGAATATTGACGGCACTGATGTCCATCAGGTCTCGAATGGTGAGGGCCGGACGACATGCTCGTACTTCTTCAAGGATGGTAAGCGGGTACTCTACGCATCAACGCACGGCGGCTCTCGCGAATGTCCCCCTCCGCCAGATTTTGCAAAAAGTGGATATGTTTGGGCCGTCTACCCGGACTACGACATCTACACTGCCAACCTTGACGGCACCGACATCCGCAACCTCACCCACACACCCGGATATGACGCCGAGGGGACCGTCAGCCCGAACGGCAAGAAGATCGTCTTCACATCAGACCGTGACGGCGATCTCGAGCTCTATTCAATGGACACGGACGGCACCCATATCAAACGTCTGACAAATGAGCCCGGGTACGACGGCGGTGCGTTCTACTCTCCCGACAGCAAATGGATCGTCTATCGGGGCTCGCATCCCACGGACCCAAAGCTCGTCGAGCGGGACAAGCAGCTCCTGAAACAGGGGCTTATCGTCCCGGTCACCTTCGAGGTGTGGGTGATGAAAGCAGACGGCTCAGGCAAACACCAGGTCACCAAACTCAATGCGGCGAGCTTCGCCCCTTTCTTTTTGCCGGACGGGAAGCGGATCATCTTTTGTACTAACTACTTCGCAACGGACAAGCAAAAGCGGAATTTTGATCTTGCGATCATTAACGTCGACGGCGCGGGCCTTGAGCGTGTGACCTACAACGAGTCTTTCGACGGTTTCCCGATGTTCTCGCCGGACGGCAAGAAGCTCGTCTTCGCATCTAATAGGAATGATGCTAAGGCCGGGGATACCAACGTCTTTATTGCCGACTGGGTTAAATAGCCATCGCACAGAAGTCCAATGGTTACAAGTGTTTCCCTGTCCCGCGGTGCATTTGGGACAAGCTGGGACATGGGACAAAACAAATGAAACGTCCGCTCTACGCATTAGCAATATTAGCCTCCCTCGCTCTTGGTCTGCATGCCCAAAGACCGCAGCCAGCGAGCGCCACCGAGGCTAACCTTCGCCGGCACATCGAGTACTTGGCGTCGGACAAGCTCGAGGGACGGCGAACCGGAGAGCCGGGAGCCAACGCCGCCGCCGCATACGTCGCTGGTGAGTTCGCGAAGATCAAGCTCCGTCCCGCAGCCACAGGCAAAAACGGCAAGCCGAGCTACATGCAGCCTTTCCCGTACATTACCGGCGTCGTGCCCGCGAAGACCGGTAATAGCTTTTCTCTGAAACTCACCGGAACCAGCGCTGCGAGCGTGGAGTATTCGCCCGTCGGTTTCTCGCCAAACGGCACGGTAGCGGATGCGCCCGTTTCGTTCGCCGGTTTCGGCATCGTCGCTAAAGAGGCGAATTTCGATGATTACGCATGGCAGGGTCGGCAGATAGACTTCAAGGGTGACGTGGTCGCCGTATTTGACGGCAATCCTGACAACGACAACCCGCACTCGCCTTTCGGCCGCTTCGACATACGCACCAAGGCACTGATCGCCAAGGAGCACGGTGCCGTCGGCCTGCTGGTCATCACCCGCGATGAGACCTTGCGCAACGACCGGCTCACCCGCATGGAGTACGACCAGTCACTCGGTGAGGCAGCAATTCCGACATTCGTCATCTCTCGGCAGACCGCGGCCGAGATCCTCGGCGTCAATGAAGCCGGCCTCAAGCACATCGAGGAGCTGTCAAAGGATAAGAAGGAGGGTTTTAACAGCAACGTAGGCTTTCGCAACGAAACCCCGCACGTCTCATTCGCGGTAAACCTCGTCAAAAGATCTGTCGACGCGTACAACGTCATCGGCCGAGTCGACGGGACCGATCCGCGGCTTCGCAACGAGGCGATCGTCATCGGTGCCCACTACGACCACCTCGGCCACGGCGGCCCCGGCAGCCTCGCCGCAAACTCCACCGAGATCCACCACGGCGCTGACGACAACGCCTCGGGCGTCGCGGCAATAATAGAATTGGCCCGCCAATTCGCGGCCGCAAAGGACAATAAACGCACCCTCATCTTCATTGCCTTTTCCGGCGAGGAAGAGGGGCTATTCGGATCGAACTACTACGTCAATAACCCGCTGTTCCCGCTGGATAAAACGGCGGCGATGATCAATCTGGATATGGTCGGGAGACTACGCGATAACAAGCTGACGATCGGCGGTATTGGTACGGCATCCAATTGGCGCGAATTGATGAGTCTTCAGAATTCGATGAACCACGAAGATCAGATAAGCCGGAACACGATTGTTGCTTATGAGGCACCCCGATTTGAGCTACAGCTGAGCGAGGACGGCTTCGGCCCATCGGACCATTCCTCCTTCTACGGCAAGAAGATTCCTGTGCTGTTCTTCTTCACGGGCACGCACAACGATTACCACAAGCCGTCTGACACGGCTGAAAAGATCAACTACGACGGTGAGTCGCGGATACTCGGCTACATTCGCTCGATCGTAAAGAGTATCGACGAGAATCCAACACGTCCCACCTACACCATCGCCAAAACGACGATGCAGGGCGGACGTTCGGGATTTAACGTCTCTCTCGGCACGATCCCGAACTACGCTGATTCGGATAACGGGCTGTTGCTTGATGGCGTTCGCGACGGCTCGCCGGCGGCAAAAGCAGGGATAAGGGCGGGCGACCGCGTGGTAAAGCTTGCCGGCCACGAGATACGCAACGTGAAGGACTATACCTTTGTCCTTGGCGAGATGAAGCCTGACACCGAGTACGACGTAGCGGTCGTCAGGGGCACCGAGACACTAAATATGAAGATCACACCAGTAAGGCGCCAATGAGGGGACGCTTAGGCGCCACCGCATACAACAACAACGCTTCTGATAGGCAAACTCTTTCCCAGCTGCAACCGGGACGGCTTCGCAACCGTCAATAGATGATGCCCACACTACCTTTTTCAAAGTTTCACGGTTTTGGTAACGACTACATAGTCTTTGACCGCTCGGGCGCCAAAGGCGCCGCGACTCTGCCCGAACTCGCCATACGCATGTGCGACCGTCACACGGGGGCAGGGTCGGACGGATTGGCGGTACTTGAGCGGCTCGACGGCCGCGCTGCGGATTACTCGTGCGAGATCGTCAATCCTGACGGCTCATTCGCCAGCTTCTCGGGCAACGGCACCCGCTGTGCGGTCGCTCACCTATACCACAGCAGCACGTGGACCGACGAGACCCTGCGCCTGAGGACACGCAGCGGAGTGAAAGTCTACAAGCTCCTCGAGCAGGTGGGTACAGAGTTTAGGTTTGACGCGGAGATCGGAGTACCTAAGTTTGAGAGCGAGCAGATCCCGATAGCCATCGATCCCCCACGGCAGGCGGTGGTGAATGAACCCATCGCTCTCGCGGGCGGCCAGTACACGTTCTCTGCAGTGAATGTCGGCAATCCGGTCGCCGCCATATTCATGGACAGTTTTGACATAGATTGGCGGCAGATCGGACGCGAATTGGAGAAGCACAAGCTCTTTCCGGAACGGACAAATGTGGTTTTCGTCACAGTTCGCGACCGCGAAAACATCGACGTGCGCATCTGGGAGCGGGGTGCAGGCGAGACTGCCGCTTCCGGCACGTGCGCCACGGCGGCTGCGGTCCTAAGCGCCTTTCTCCTGAAAACAGGCCGCGACGTGCACGTCCATTCTCCCGGAGGTACGACCGATGTCGTTTGGCGTGACGACAACCAGATCGTGATCACCGGCTCCGCCCAGCTGGCCTTCACGGGAGAGTGGCCGCTGTAGCTAGCATTCTTTGAACAGCCGCTCGATCGTGCTGGTCCTGAAATCGAATATGCCCTGGATCTCACGGCCGATCAGCCACTGCATCACATCACCGAGCGGCTCCATTGGAAGTCGATATTTGACGACGTCCTTCATCAGAGTTGTGCCGCGTCCGGTGTCCACAAAAGTGTGGCGGTGTATCCATTGTTTGTAAGGGCCGGAGAGCTGGGTGTCCTCAAATTCGTAAGGTGGATCCCAGCGTGTGATCTTCGTCCGCCACTTCATCGGGATACCGTGAAGTGAGATCTGGTAGTCGATGAGCGTTCCCTCTCGCATGTCGATCGGCAGTGGGGTAATGATGCGAAAGCCGAGATTCGGCGGTGTGATGGTCTCGAGGTTCTCTGCCTTAGCAAAGAAGGGGAATACTTCTTCCCGCGGTTTTGGGACCTCTATCTCGGATTCGTAAACGTACTCGGCCATAAGCGAGATTCTTCGTTAGGCTGGCCAACTCGGATGCATCTAATCCCAAGGTTAGAATAGAACTTGTGACTGATAAGGTGCACATTACAGGCCTCACCCGTGAGGAACTCATCGAACTCGTCACGGGTCTCGGGGAGCCGCGGTACCGGGCCGATCAGGTCTTTCGTGCGGTGCACGAGCAGCGACTCTTGTCGTTCGACGAGATCACCAATCTCCCCAAAGCGTTCCGAGCGAAGCTGGCGGAGATAGCCGACATCTCGCGAATAACGGTTGAGCAGCGTTACACCTCAACCGATGGTACGCGCCGCTTTCTGATGAAAACGGCCGAGGGGCATCCCGTAGAGACGGTCTTTATCCCGACCGAGGGCCGCGATACGATCTGTTTCTCTTCACAATCCGGCTGCCCGCTCAAATGCGACTTTTGCCTCACGGCAAAGCTTGGCCTGCTCCGCAACCTGACCGTCGGGGAGATCGTTGAGCAGATCATCATCGTTTTGAATGACGTCTACGGCGTCGGAGTCGAGACGCCGCACGGGACAAATCTCGTTGGTATGGGCGCAGGTGAACCTTTCCTGAATTTCGACAATCTGATCGCGTCACTGAGGATCATGGCGGATGAGAACGGCCTTCACATAGTGCCGAATCGCGTGACCATCTCGACCGCCGGCATCGTGCCGCGTATCTATGATTTCGCCCAGCTGGAAGATCGGCCGCACCTGGCAATATCGCTCACAGGTCCGACGGATGAACTCCGCGACGTGCTGATGCCGATCAACAAACGCTGGGATCTCGGCGAGTTGATGACTGCGGCGAAAAAATTCGAGAGCTCTCTCAGGCGCGGCGAGCGATTCACCTTTGAATACGTAATGCTGGGAGGCGTTAATGATTCTGACGCGGACGCAAACAGCCTTGCCGAGGTCCTCCAACGTCACAAGATCACGAGGGCAAAGGTCAACCTGATCCCGCACAACGGTGCACCGGAGCTGAATTATCAGGCATCAACGCCGGAACGCGTGCACGGCTTTAAGGCCGCGCTGGAGGCGCGGGGCATCGACGCATACATTCGTACGCCTCGCGGACGCGACATCTACGCCGCGTGCGGCCAACTCGCGGCGAACGATCGCAAGGACGAGAATGACGGGTTCACTCGTTTAGCGGCTAAACTCAAGAGTGCGTAATTATCTATGGAGCTTTTGATACCAGGCCTCGCTCTCGTCGCACTCATGGTGTGGGCCTCGACGCGCATCAAGCGGACGGCCGCGGATGCTTTTGCGGCTGAGGTGGTCGAGACACCCGAGTTCACGATCAGTAAACCCGAGGGCTGGTTGAGCATCGCCGCCCCCGCTCTGCCTTTTGAGGCGTACACAAAGGACTATGCTCCCCCGCCGAATGAGAACCTGAGGATGGGGACAGCTACGGTGGAGGTTTCCGGTGAGAGTCTGGAATCTGCAGCTGAAGCTGCTGCAACGGGGGCTGAGATCGTCGAGGACTATCGCGAGAAGGTTGGCGACGTCCACTATCGCGTTATGACCCTCAACCGGCTTGACGGCGATCTTGAATTCATGGAGCTCGTAAAGCTCGCTGCCCTGGATAGCAAGGTCTATACTTTCCGTATCAAAGCGTTAGCTGACGCGGCCTCGGATGCAGACTTGGTCGGATTTAGACGCGGCATCCAGGGGATGCTCGATAGCTTTGAGCTGAAATAATTATGACGAGAAATATCTTGCGAGTGGGGTTCATCGGAGCGGTTCTCTTGGTCAGTGCGGCGTTCGTTGACGCTCAGTCCGTGAGCGGCAGCCTTGGCAGCGTCACGAAAGGCAAGGCGGCAAAGGCCACCGTTTACCTAACCCTTCCCGCCGGTCTACACGCAAACTCTCACAGCCCAAATTCCGAATACGCGATCCCCACTGTAGTTAAGGCCAGTTCCATTAAGGGCGTTAAGCTTGGTGCGGTCACCTATCCTCGCGGGCACAACCGAAAGTTCGCCTTCTCCGAGCAGCCGATCAACGTGTACGAGGGCCGCGTGCCATTTACGTTTACGGTAACGGTACCTCCCACATTCAGCGGCAGCAGCGTCAAGGTAAACGTTTCCGTTGCATACCAGGCCTGTACGGAAGAAGTTTGCTACACAAAAAAGACCAAGTCAGTGACGCTCACGGGCGCCGTCAGGTGACCCAAACCATGCGGGCAATAGCTCAACGGACCGGAGCTCGCCCTGATCCCCGGCTCCCGGCAGATACGTAACGAGAGCGTTCGCCACTTGTGTGGTCGAGCCACAGGTAAGCGGCGTCTCGGCTGTCTCGGTCGTGAACCACTTTAAACTCACCGGCCTCTGTGACGTGGAGGCGAGCACCAACGAGCGTCCCTCTTTATCCACCACCGTGACTGAGAGCGAATCCGCGCCGCAATCGATCCGCGAGATAGTGCCAAGCTGCCGAACTTCGCCCTTGTCCGGCTTGCGGAGATCTCGTTCGATCGACTGACGCCTGGACGCCTCACTGCCCTCGCTGGTTGGCCCCACGATCACGCCCCCACGGCTGTGCAGTTGGTCCTCCTCGATCACCACCATCCTATGGCTCGTGACCTGTTGAGGCGTTGACAGTGTGAAGTCATCCGGCACGAACGCTATCGCCGTGAGTACGGCAGGATCCGTCGACGTCTTACCCGAACGGTAGGTCAGCACGGCCTTGTGGTCCGAGAGATCGGCTCCGCAGTCCAGCTTGAATGAATGTGAACCCTCTAGCAGTACGGACATGCGCACGCGCTCAAAGCTCGTGCTCGTGAAACGAATCTTTTGCCCGTCGACCAGGGCGGAGTAGGATATCGAGCCTGATGAGCAGTCTACGCGGGAGATGGCCGCAAGGGTCCTCTGCTCGTCGGGGCGGAGGATACCAAGCATGACATTCAGGTTGTTGTTGTTGCGTTCACGCTCAACCGAAGCGATCTCGGCATCTCTCAGCCATGAGCGTTTTAAAAAAACGATCGGCTGCTCCCACGGGAGGGTGAAGCCCGGTTTGAGCACAAGGTCGACGCTGGCCTTCTTGTACTCGGCGCTCACGTCGAGGATCTCCTCTGCACCCTTGCTGATCTGAGTATCAGCCGAGGATACCAGCCGCTTTGCAATGGCCGAGGCATCTCCGTATCTCTCGCGCCGAAGCAGGACCCTTGCAAGCATCAGCTGAAGCTGCTCGTCAGATGGGCGCAGAGATGTTGCTTTACGCAAAAGCGACTCTGCCTGTGGAAGTTCGTTCTCGGTCGCGAGATCTAAACCTGAAAGCAGCTGCATACTGGGAACGTGCTGCGGATCAGAGGCCAGAGCACGATCGAGAGCAGTACGCATCAGACCGACGGAACGCTCGTCCATGCTTCCGATCTCGCCTCCACGGCTGAGAGCATAGGCATAGTAAAAGTTTACGGCGACGCCTGCTTCACCGAAGGAGAGTGCCGTCTCCAGTTCCCGTGCGGCGCCCGCGTGATCGCCCTTTCTTGCGAGCAGAACTCCTAATGCGGTATGTGCCGCCGGCGACTTTGGATCGGCGACTATCGAGCGACGCAAGTGTGGCTCGGCCTCCGGCGAACGCCCCATCTGCATCAAAAGATCCCCGAGGGCGGCTTCGGATCGGGCGTCGTCCAGGGTTGAGACCTCTGGCGGACCGCCTTGGGGCACGCGAGGCCGGATGGTCCACGGCTGGAAAGGAGCGTTTATGTACTGTGTCAGCTTTTCTGTAAGCTTTGCCGCATCGAGGTCGTAGATCCTCGCGACCGCATCCGTGCCGCTCTCTCCCGATGCGACCGCGTCGAGGATCCGCTGCAGCATGTCGGCCGTGCCGCTCTCTATGATGAGATGAACCGTCGCTGCCGCTTGCGCATAGAAGAGAGCCCTCTCATTGTCACTGCCCTTGACGTAGGTCGGCTGTGCCACAAAAAATGACGACGATGGGAGCAGTGGGTGCGTCCTCAGCGTGGATCGCCGCTCGGGCAGCTCGCCTCCAAGCACTTGAGAGCCATCCGCCAGCACATTGAAGCTCGCGGCGTACTCCGCGAATCCCTCCTCAAGCCAGGGCGGCAACTTTGTTCCTGAATAATTGCTCCTCAGGAGCCAATGGGCATACTCGTGGGAAAGGACCTGGGCCGTATTACTGCTTGGCCCGGCCGATACCGCGATAGTGTCGTGGTCCTCGCCGGCCAGGTAGTACCCGAGGACGGCATCGTCCACATTCCCGTCACTGCGCAAAGGCTTGAAGGATCGATACTCCGCAGGGTCAGCAAAGACAATGGCTGTCAGGTCTCGCCCGCGATCAGCGTTTAGAAAGGGGAACACCCGGTTGAGTGCGCCACGCGTGAGCTCCAGCCGCGATGCGGCGCTCCGCAGCTCATTCTCGGATGCATCGCCAACTACCCTGAAGTGCTCGCTCTTGACCTGCAGCCACTTGGAGGGCGAAGCTGCAC
>Ga0070658_10002767_pt1 | contig 14588 bp, 7 predicted proteins | sample KBSC13metaG_FD_64664 | JGI IMG/M metagenome (GOLD analysis project Ga0070658, IMG submission 64664) | Corn rhizosphere microbial communities from Kellogg Biological Station, Michigan, USA - KBS C1-3 metaG | ecosystem: Host-associated > Plants > Roots > Rhizosphere > Soil ...
AAAGTGCACTCTGTAATTCCCACCAATCCCGCAAGCTTCAGGACCGACCCGTCCAAAGGTCGCCCGGCTACTCAGGGCTTCGAAAGCTTCACCTACGATGTCAACGATTACAACCGGTACTTCCTGAACCAACTCTATGAATTGCTGACCCAGTACGGTCCCATCTCGGAAGTCTGGTTCGACGGCGCCAACCCGGACCCCAGCGTTCACGAGACCTACGACTACAAGGCGTGGTATGATCTAATCCGCAAATTGCAGCCACATACCGTCATCATGGGGAAAGGCCCGGACGTACGTTGGGTGGGGAATGAGGGCGGGTATGGTCGCACCACCGAGTGGAGTGTCGTTCCACTGCCTACGTCGCCCGACGAATGTATCTGGCCTGATTTGTACGGAGATCTTGGCAGCCGCGCTAAGCTCGTTCCAGGTTCACATCTGTGGTGGTATCCGGCGGAAACGAACTTCACTATTCTCGACCACGGCGCCTGGTTCTGGGCGCCGGGGAAGAAGCCGAGAAGCGCCTCCGAGTTGGTGGACGCTTACTACCGGTCGATCGGGCGTAACTCGAATCTCATTCTGAATCTTTCTCCGGATGATCGTGGCCTCATACCTGACGATGAACTGGCGGCACTACGCGAAATGAGTCAGGTTGTAAAAACGACCTTTGCGAAGGATCTGTCCGCCGGCGGAAAGATCACCGCGGATACGAGCAGCACCGACCATGGCCCATCTTTGGCGCTCGACGGTAGTATCGATACCTGGTGGGAGGCCGGGCCAGGACATACCGATGGGGAGTTGACGCTCGAGCTTTCCAAGGAAGTTGCGTTTGATATCGTCTCGCTACAGGAAGCTGTGGATCACCGTGGGCAAAGAATCGAATCGTTTGCTATCGACACTTGGAACGGCTCAGCGTGGATACCCGCCGAGCACATCGCGTCTGATGAACTTACGACAGTAGGACACAAGCGCCTTATACGCTTGAAGTCTCCCGTTACAACCCGTCAGGTGCGCATCCGGATTACGAGTTCCCGCATGGAGCCGACGATTGCCAGAATTGAACTCTTTAAGCAAACGACCGATATGTTGCCGCCTATTATCGCGGAGCGTGCGTCAAACGGTTCTGTCACTCTGAGCAACGCCAACGGTTCCTCAATCGTTTACACTGTCGATGGAACCGCACCAGCGGCCAATTCGACGGTTTATGCCTCACCCATTGCCCTTCCGTCCGGCGGAGTCGTGAAAGCCGCGAATGTGCAACCGCACGGTCAGATTGGTATGGTTGCAGAAAAGACATTTACGGGACTGATGCCGACCGCGTGGAAAGTCGTGAGCGTTGACAGCGAAGAAATCACGCAGGCTAATAACGGCGCGCTGAATGCGATTGACGGCAATCCCTCTACCTTCTGGCATACCTCTTGGGATCGAGATCTGTTCCTGCCGCATTCCATCACGATCGATATGGGGACATCGCACCGAATTGCCGGGTTTTCGTATCTCCCTCGCCAGGACGGATTGCCCAATGGCATCGTGGAGAAGTACCGATTCGAAACAAGCACGGACGGAGTCAAGTGGACAACCCAAATCGAAGCGGGGACGTTCGCCAATATTAAGAACAATCCCTCGCTGCAGATCGAGGCTTTCTCACCCGTCGACGCCCGATTCTTCCGTTTCACATCCTTGCAAACGGTCAACAACGACGGTTGGACATGCGCCGCCGAGATCACGGTTGTACCCGCCGAATGAGATCGAACGCTGTTCAAAGCTGAAACGGAAAAATTATGGCCGTGACGAACATTATGAGGTCGACCGAGAGTGGCTCGGTTCACATTACCGGTGGCATCTTCCAAAGCCGAGCCGAACTTGTGCGCGCCTATCTCATGTCGCTCAGGGATGAATGCCTGCTTCAGAACTTCTATTTCGAAGCGGCCCTGGCTCCATGGTCTATCTCCGGGGGCATTGGCGGGCCCGATGTCGACGGTATGCACTGGGGGTGGGAATCTCCCCAGTGCCAGCTTCGAGGCCACTTTCTCGGACACTGGCTCTCCGGCGCAGCGCAGACCTATGCGAATACCGGCGACGCTCGGGTCAAGGCCAAAGCAGACGCGATCGTTTCCGAACTCGCGCGCTGCCAGCAGGCTAACGGAGGTCAATGGCTTGGACCTTCGCCCACGAAATACTTGGAGTGGCTAGGTGAGGGGAGATCGACCTGGGCGCCGCAGTATGTCCACCACAAGACCTTCATGGGATTGTTTGACATGTACGCGTACGCGGGCAACCAACAGGCGCTGGAGCTGGCCGAGCGATTTGCCGATTGGTTTCACGTCTGGACCGCGCCTTTCACCCGCAAAGAGATGGACGACATCCTTGACTTCGAGACCGGCGGTATGCTTGAGGCATTCGCCAATCTCTACGGTGTTAAGCGAACCCAAAAATATCTGGATCTGATAGAACGATATACACGCAGTCGCCTCTTCGACCCGCTACTGGAAGGCGTCGACGTGCTGACCAACATGCACGCGAACACCACAATTCCCGAAGCCCACGGCGCGGCCCGCTGCTACGAGGTCACCGGCGACGAGCGCTGGCGAAAAATCGTTGAGGCTTATTGGCGATGCGCGGTCACGGATCGCGGCGCCTACGCCACCGGCGGACAGACCTCCGGAGAGATGTGGAATCCTCCGCATCAACTCGCGGCGCGCCGCGGCGACCGCGAGCAGGAACACTGCTCCGTATACAACATGATTCGCCTGGCGGACTACCTCTATCGTTGGAGCGGAGACGCAGACTACCTCGACTATATCGAGCGCAATCTCTATAACGGCATTCTCGCCCAACAGAATCCCGGCAACGGGATGGTAGCGTATTACCTTCCAATGCAGGCTGGAGGAAAGAAGAACTGGGGGCATCCGACACATAACTTCTGGTGCTGCCACGGCTCTCTCGTCCAAGCGCACCCGCTGATTCCGTCGCTGATCTACTATGCGCAGGACGATCGGGTGACCGTGGCGCAATATATCCCGTCAAACTTGAACGTCGACGTAGCCGGGAACTGCGTAGCGATCAGCCAGTCGGTTGACGCTCAGGCCGGTGACACGCAGGCCGTGTCCAGGGACGTAGCGGCCTGGAGCCGACCACCGGCACGCCCGATGTCGTGGCTGATTCGTCTCAAGGTTACGTGCCCCGAACCGACCACCTTGACCCTTACCCTGCGAGTGCCGGAGTGGGTTTCCGGACCGGTTTCGCTTTCGGTAAATGATGAGCCTCTCAATGTCGAAGCCGTCGACGGTTACCTGACGCTACGGCGCATTTGGAATGACGATCGCATTATCCTTGAACTGCCAAAGTCCCTGCGGACAGAGGCGCTGCCGGATGAGCCGGAGACTGTCGTATTTCTGGACGGCCCGGTGGTCCTCGGCGGCCTCACCGACCAGGAAATCCGGCTTGAGGGCGACCCGGCCAATCCTCACACGATCCTGGCTCCCGACAACGAACGTGCCTGGGGTAACTGGCTCCAGGGATGGCGCACGATCAACCAGCCGGTGAACCTGAGGTTCCGTCCCTTGTACGACATCGTCGACACACCCTATACAATCTATTTCCCGACCAAATCGAACTGAACGGGCCTTCGGAAATACGAATACCGTTCAGAGCCATCCGTCACCAACGATAGAAACAGAATTTGATGACTTCCACCATGATGTATCGCAATCCCATAATCCCCGGCTTTCATCCGGACCCCAGCATCTGTCGCGTGGGCGAAGATTACTTCCTCGTCACCAGCACATTCGAGTATTTTCCGGGCGTGTCGATCTTCCACAGCGCGGATCTCGTCAATTGGAAGCAGATCGGCTACTGCCTGACGCGCGACAGTCAGCTCCCATTACAGACGGCCTGGAGCTCCGGCGGAATCTTTGCGCCCACTATTCGGTGGCATAACGGAACGTTCTATATGATCGTGACGAATGTCTCCGGACTGGGCAACTTCTACGTCACCGCAACCCAACCGGAAGGGCCTTGGTCGGAGCCGATTCTTGTTACTGCTATCGACGGAAAGCAAGTCGGCGGGATCGATCCCTCGCTCTTCTTCGACGACGACGGGATCGTGTATTATTCCGGGACGGCGGGAACCGCCTCCATCGACATCCACATCGGCAAGCTGACCAGCGAACTGAAGCCAGTGTGGACCGGTTCGGGAGGTCGCTACGCCGAGGCGCCCCATATTTACAAGGTCAACGGCCTGTACTACTTTGTGTTTGCCGAGGGCGGTACCGAGCCCGGCCATATGGTCACCATCGCCCGGAGCGAGACTCCGTGGGGACCATACGAGCCGTGTCCACGTAATCCCATCCTGACACATCGCGACCGAGGCAATTGTCAGATACAGTCCACCGGCCACGCCGACCTCATTGGGGCCCATGATGGTTCATGGTGGGCGGTGTTTCTTGCGACCCGTGTTTCGAACAAATACCCGAACGTTCATCACCTCGGACGGGAAACGTTCCTCGCCCCTGTCGTCTGGGACGCCCACGGATGGCCGACAATCGGAAACCAGGGCGTAGTCGACGTCGAAATGACCGCGCCGGAGTTTATGACCCGTGCCGAGTCCGAACAAAACCAAACGATACGCGACGATTTCAACTCCGACGCGCTAGGGCTCCCCTGGAACTTCCGTCGAAACCCTAATCCCGATTTCTGGTCCCTGAGCACCCATCGCGGCAGCCTGACATTGAAATGTGCTCCGATCACATTGAACGACATTGCCCAATCAGCATTCGTGGGACGTCGCCAGCAGCACTTCAACTGCCGTTTTTCGGTCATGATCGAGTTCGACCCCCAAGCGCAATTCGAGGAAGCGGGAATTACAGTTATCATGAACGAAGAACATCATTACGAAGTCTTCATTCGAGGCGACGGTAGGGGTGGTAGAGCCGTGGCGGTTCGACGTAGGATCGGCGATTTAGTCGCGATTGTCACCGAGGAAGTAATCGAAGTTGGCAACGTCATTCTCTCCATCGAAGCAAACACGGAGGAGTATCAGTTCGGATATGAGATCGGGAACGGCGGCCGGATGAAACTGACGAGCGGCTCAACCCGCTATCTTTCCACGGAGGTCGCAGGTGGATTCACCGGCGTCTATCTCGGTATGTACGCTACCTCCAACCATCAGCCGTCTACGGCTAGCGCCCACTTTGATTGGGCTGAGTACGCCTTCGAATAAACGTTCAAATGATTGTACAAAGAGCTTTGAGGCTCTTTTGGGAGACCGACAGCAATTCAATGCAGTGGCTAAATAAAAAAACCGCTTCTCAACGCGATGGAGAAGCGGATGCTACAAGTTAAAACGTCCCCGGCAGGAATCGAACCTGCGACCAACCGCTTAGAAGGCGGTTGCTCTATCCGCTGAGCTACGGGGACAGAGGAGGTGGAATGGCCGACAGTCGGCCGGAGGAGGAAACAAAGCGGGCGACGAGGCTCGAACTCGCGACATTCTGCTTGGAAGGCAGACGCTCTACCACTGAGCTACACCCGCAACATGTCGATTATACCCGAGGAATTCCGTGGGAGCGCAAGGGTGACGGAAAAATGATCGTCTGCCCATTTACGCTTGGCTCATTATCAGGTAAACAGTAGACGATATGTGCGGACGCTATGCCATCACCGAAACCATCGACGAACTGATCGACCGCTTCAACGCGGAGGCGGCAGTCGACGAACTCATCCCTCGCTACAACGTCGCGCCGACCGAGTCCGCGCCGATCGTCATTAATGCGAAAAGGGACAAGAAGACGGGGTTGTCGCCGGGGCGACGACTTGAGATGGTCCGCTGGGGATTGGTGCCGTCGTGGTCGAAGGATGCGAAAGGCGGGGCGCGACTCATTAACGCGCGGGGCGAGGAACTCGCCGACAAGTCGACCTTTCGCACCCCACTCGCCTCCCGTCGATGCATCGTGCCCATCAGCGGATTCTACGAATGGAAGGACGCCGGCGAGCGGCGCAAAAAGACCGACCCGCCGCGACAACCGATGTTTGCACATCCCGTCGACGGCCACGTCTTCGCCCTCGCCGGCCTCTGGGACATCTGGCGTCAGCCGGATGGCGAATCGCTCAAGACCTACACCATCATCACCGTCCCGCCCAACGATGTCCTCGCCGAGATCCACGACCGCATGCCCGCCATTCTCCGCCCTGAGGACGAAGCCCTCTGGATGGACCCCGCCGTCACCGACCCCGCCCAGGTCCTGCCGCTCCTCCGTACCGCGCCCGCCGACTGGATGGACATCTACCCGGTCTCCCCGAAAGTCAACACCGCCGGCGTCGACGACCCCGCCTTTATCGACCGCGTCGACCCCGCGCCTGCCGGTCTCTTCGACATGTAGGCGCCGCATGCTATAATGCTGTCATCACGACGATTTCCGGGTGTTGTCATGTCCGATGTCCGCCTGAAACTGGCGAAGGATTTCGCGTCGATGCTGCCGGCACAGTTTGATCAACTGGTCTTTGCCGTCAACGCTCCGACACAATACCTCTCTTCTCACATTGCATCCGATGCCGTGCGAGCGGTGGAACTACTCCGATGGGCCGGATCTGAAAACGGTCCGGGGCTGGCGGTCGTGCAGCAAATGTACGTCCGTGTCGTTACGCCCTCGAAGGAAACTGCGGACGATGTCCGAACTCAGCCAATTTCGCAATCCTCCGACCTACCGCAAGCCTCCCGGATATCTGCGAAGCCGATCCTTTCCGATATCCCGCCTAAGCCGACCCTCGTGATCGGCCGTGACGACGACCGCCAGGCCGTCGTCGACTACCTCGTAGCCGGCGGCGGTGTCGTTCTCCACGGCATGGGCGGAGTAGGGAAATCGACGCTCGCCAACCTCAGCGCCCGCGAAGCCGCCGACCACTTTCCCGGCGGCGGCGTCTGGATCGACTGCACCACTCATCCAACCTTCGCCGACGTAGTCCTCATCATCGCCGCCGCCCTCATCGGCAATCACCAGACCCCGACGATGGCACATGCCTCGAATCTCGCCCGCCACCTGGGCTCGACACCTTGTCTGCTCGTCCTCGACAACTTCGAGGCTGTTCCGGACGATGCTGAGCTTCGCGCCTGGCTGGCATCGATCACCCTACCGAGCGCATGCTTGATAACGTCACGTGAAAAGATCTCTAACCTCCCGTTCCATCACATCGAAGTGCCGGCGCTTTTCCCTGAAGACGCACGAGACTTCTTCCTCCAACGTGCGTCGATGGTCGGCGCGACCCATCTCGACGTTGCCTCAGTCGATGTCCTCTGTAAATCGGTTGAATATCTCCCACTAGCCATCGAACTGTTGGCCGCAACGACCGGCGAAACGTCGATAGTCCAGTTAACGGCCGCCGTTTGTACGGGAAGCGAGGCCTTCGTCGACAAGTGCATTGGCCTCTCTTATGAGGGACTTCCGAATGACGCTCGCCGTCTCCTTGACAGGCTCAGCCTGCCCGCCGATGGAATTGGCGAGGCCATTGTAGAGGAGTACACCTGCATCTCCGAATGGCGCAAACTCGCCACCCAGTGCGTCCGCGCCTCTCTCCTCAAATATCAATACGGGCGCTATCGCTTTCATGGCCTGGTGCGGCGCTATGTGCAGGCCAACATGGCGGGCCGGTTGGAACGTCGTCGTCGTTGGGTGGCTTTCGCCGCGCAGTTCGCGGAGGAGTACGACCGCGTCAACGATGGAGAAAGGTTCGCAGCCGTCGACGCCGAACGACGCAATCTTGTCGATGCCGCCGCTGTTGCGAGGGAGATAAATGACAGAGCCGCAGAAGAGGCAATCGGTAGAAATTTGGGGAGACGTGGGCACTCAATACCTGAAGGCCGAACCCCCGAGCGGGTGGGCTAATAGAAGTGCCGGCCGATAATCATGGCCGGCACTATACTTTCAAATATCGGACCGGATTAGCCGACCTTTTGAACCCCGATCACGATCTTGCCTCCGTCGACGTCATGCTCGACCGCGAACGCCTCTGCGGACGCGTCGCCAAACACAATCTCATCCGCAAGCGTCTGCTCACTCACAAACTCCCGATGGGCTTCGACCGCCGCCTTGACGGTATCCGAAGCCGCAATCGTCAACCGGATATGGTCGGCGATGTTGAGGTCGGCCTCCTTGCGGGTCGTCTGGATCAGGCGGACGACATCGCGGGCGAGGCCTTCCCGTTCCAACTCGGGCGTTACGGAGGTGTCGAGGGCGACGGCGCCGTCGCGGTCGCTGAGCGTTTGCACGGCAAGTCCCTCAGTCGCGATCAGGCGCATGGTGTAGTCGGCGGAGCCCAGGACCTGGCCGGCGATGTCGACCTGGTCACCGTCGAGCTTCTTCCAATCGCCGGATGCCGCCGCGGCCATCACCGACTTCATCGCCTGCCCGAGGCGTGCGCCGATCTTGGGGTTGACCTTTAGCTCCAGCCGGCCGAACTCTTCCACCGATTCCGTAAGCGCAATCGACTTTACATTCACCTCATCCTGGATCAGCGAGAGATAGGGCTGCAAGCGCTCCGGTGACGGTCCGGCGACTGTCAAACCCGCGAGCGGCAGGCGGACGCGCAGATTCTTCGTCTCGCGGATAGCCAGTGCCGCGGAGCAGATGTCGCGCGTACGGTCCATGTCCTCGACGAGGTCGGGATCGTACGGCAGCGAGTTCGCATCGGGCCACGATGTCAGATGCACGCTCTTTTCACCGGTGAGGTCCCGGTAGATGCGCTCGGTGATGAGCGGCAGCAGCGGCGCGGCGATGCGGCAGAGCGTGGTCAGCACGGTGTAGAGCGTGTTGTAGGCGTGCTGCTTATCGGCGTCGCGCTCCGATTTCCAGAAGCGATCGCGGCTTCGTCGAATGAACCAGTTGTTCATGGCGTCGAGGAACCGCGTGATGTCGGTGCAGGCGCCGGGGATATCGTAGACGTCGAACTTTGCGGTCACCGACTCCAGGAGCTGGCGCGTCTTCGCCAGGATGTAGCGGTCGAGCACGGCCGGCGAATCGGCCTTTGCTTCCGCCTTTACGCCGTCCGTGTTGGCGTACAGGCTGAAGAAGTAAAACGCGTTCCAGATCGGCAGCACGACGAGACGCTGACACTGCGCGATGGCCGCGCCGTCCTTGGCGACCTCAATGTCGCCGCCGACGAGAAGCTGGCCCGACACCATGTACCACCGCAAAGCATCCGAACCGAACTGGTTGAACACCGAAATCGGATCCGGATAGTTCTGAAGACGTTTCGACATCTTCTGGCCGCCCTCAGCCAGCACCACGCCGTGGCACATGCAGTTGCGGAACGGGGCGCGGTCGAAGAGGGCGGTGCCCATCACCATCAGCGTGTAGAACCAGCCGCGTGTCTGCGCGATGTACTCGACGATGAAGTCGCCGGGGAAGTGGGCCTCGAAGCGCTCCTTGTTTTCGAACGGATAGTGCAGCTGGGCGAAGGGCATCGACCCGGACTCGAACCAGCAGTCCAGCACCTCCTCAACGCGCCGCATGGTGCTCTTGCCGGTCGGATCGTCCGGGTTCGGACGTGTCAACGGGTCGAGCGAGGGTCGATGCAGATCGTCGAGCTTGACGCCGAAGTCGGCCTCCAGTTCCGCAATGCTCCCGTAGACGTCGACGCGCGGGTACGTCGGATCGTCGGACACCCAGACCGGAAGCGGAACGCCCCAGAAGCGGTTGCGGCTAATGTTCCAGTCGCGCGCGTTCTCCAGCCAGCGGCCGAACTGGCCGTCCTTGATGTGCGATGGCACCCAGTTAATGGACTGGTTGAGTTCCACCATCCGATCACGAATGGCCGTCACCTTCACGTACCACGAGTTGATCGCCTTGTAGATCAGTGGCTCATCCGTGCGCCAGCAGTGCGGGTAGTTGTGCACGTACGTCTCGTGCTTGACGAGTACACCGCGGTCTTTGAGCTCCTTGATGATCGGCTTGTTGGCGTCGAAGACCAGCATGTCTTCGTACGGCGGCACTTCCTTGGTAAACTTTCCGGCGCTGTCGACGGGGCAGACGATCGGGATGCCGTTGGCATTGCCGGCCATGAGGTCGTCCTCGCCAAATCCGGGCGCGATGTGGACGACGCCGGTACCGTCTTCCGTGCTGACGAAATCGGCCGCGATCACGCGAAACGCACCGGCGCTGTCCTTAAAGAAGTCGAAGATCGGAGTGTAGGTTCGACCGACCAACTCCTTGCCAAGGACTGTGCCTACCTGCGTTGCGTTCGCCAGTTGTTTTTCATACTTGCCGACCAGTGCCGCGCCGACAATGTACCGGGCGTCGGCCTCTTCGAAGACCGCGTACTCGATCTCCGCCCCAACCGCTAGCGCCAGGTTCGACGGCAGGGTCCAGGGCGTCGTCGTCCAGACCAAGATCTTAGCCGGCCTATCCTCTCCATCGATGCGGTCGAGCTCGAACGTCACCGTGATCGCGGGGTCCTGCCTTGACCGGTAGGAGTTGTCGAGCCGGGTCTCAAAGTTCGACAGCGGCGACTCGACGGCCCACGAATACGGGACGACGCGGTAGTCCTTGTAAATCAGATCTTTCTTCCACAGCTCCTTGAACGCCCACAGAACCGACTCCATGAACGTGATGTCCATGGTCTTGTAGTCGTTCTGGAAGTCGACCCAGCGGGCCTGACGCGTGACGTATTGCTCCCAGTCCTGCGTGTAGCGAAGCACCGCCTCGCGGCAGTGGTCATTGAACTTATCAATGCCGTACTCAATGATATTCTTACGACCGGAGATGCCGAGCTCCTTCTCCGTCTGCATCTCCGCCGGCAAACCGTGACAGTCCCAGCCAAACCGGCGATCGACCCGGTTGCCGCGCATCGTCTGGTAGCGCGGCACGATGTCCTTAACGTAGCCCGTCACCAGGTGCCCATAGTGGGGTAGGCCGTTGGCGAAGGGAGGGCCGTCGTAGAACACGAATTCTTGGTCGGGGTCGCGGTCGTCGATGGATTGCTGGAAGATCTTCTGCTCTGCCCAGTAAGCCAGCACGTCTTCTTCGATGGCGGGAAACTTGGGCTTAGGGTCGGCGGGCGGATAGGGCGTGGATAGGTTGTTGGTCGACATAGGTTCTCGCGATTATGTGCGTCATGCCGACACGTCGGCAGGCGTGGGCGCGTCCGGTGCTAAGGCAGGACGTCAAAGTCTATTTCGAAGGAGTTGCGCGGTGCCGACGCGCCGGCCCGGCCGGGGCGGCACCGCTTGTGCGTGTCACCCGACCGGGCGGCTAATAATGATGCCTGGGTCCGCTATCAGAATAGCACACCCTTTACCGGTTGAGGTCAAAGAGGACATTACGTGGTTAGTTTACCACACAGGCAGCGGAAACGCGATTGAAAGGTTGGTATGCTGAAGCAATCATGCACAGGAACGGGCGAGGTTCGGGGCACGGCAACGGCGCGAACGGTGTCGATCACAACTCGCCTGTGCCCCTCATCTCGCCCCTACGATCAGGACCGAGTCATTACGGAATGCTGTCGAGGATCTCCGTGCGGCTGACCGTCGCGACGCCGACTTTCTTGACCGCCTCGGCTGCGGCGTAGTTCGCCAGGGTGACCGCCTCGACGGCTGTCGCTCCGGCGGCAAGGGCGAGGGTCATAGCGCTGATGACGGTGTCACCGGCGCCGGCGACGTCGTAGACGGCGACGGGGCGGGCGGGAACGTGGGTCGGCGAGTCGGGAGATTCGGCGGAGAAGAGGCTAAGGCCGTCTGATCCGCGCGTGATCAGCACGTTGGCCGAGCCGGTCTTCGCCAATAGGGCCTTGCCGGCGGCGACGATGTCCTCATCCGTGTCGAGAGCCGATGCGCCGGTCGCCTGTTTTGCCTCCAGCAGGTTGAGGGTCAGCACGGTCAGGGACGAATGTCCGCCGAGAGCCGCAGGCTTGAGATTGCCCGTCAGCGGCTTCTTACCGCCGGTGAGCTTGACACATAGCGAAATCAGGTCGGGGTCGAGAACGCCCTTCTGATAGTCCGACAGTAGGATCGCGTCCGCGCCTGCCGCCATCTCCTCGATCAAGGTTTGCAGCCGCTTAGCCGCCTCCGGCTGCAGGCGCGTGCGTCGTTCATTGTCGATGCGCACCACTTGCTGAGAGTGGGCGATGACGCGGGTTTTGCGGGTGGTCGGGCGGTCGACCAGGGCGAGCAGCCCGCTCACGTCGGCGCCTTCGTTTTCCAGGGCCGTCTTGAGCGACTTGCCGCCTTCGTCCTCGCCGATGACGCCGGCGACAGCGCTGACGCCGTCGAGGGCGCAGATGTTGTTCACAACGTTCGCCGCGCCGCCGGGTACGTGGGTGTACCGGTCGGCGTCGACAACCATTACCGGCGCTTCCGGTGAGATGCGGTTGACGCTGCCCCAAATGTATTCGTCGAGCATTACGTCGCCGATGACCAGGACCTTTCGTCCCTGGAACCCGGCTAATATTTCTTCTGCACGTTGCTTTGTCACAAGTCCTCCGTCAATACGCGTGTCGGTCTCCATGGCTTGTATCGGCTCCTGGGGATCCGATCGTTTTGCCTTTGTTCGCGCCCGCAGAAGCAGGGGCGTCGTTTCACAAGTGTCCAGCGGCGCGCGCCCGCCAATCGACTGCGCGACATACTCCGCGAAGCGTGTATCCCGTTGCCGTTGTGGCTGGGTGGGGCGTACACAGGGGGCGGGCTGGAGAAGGCCGCGAGGCGGGCAGTCGCAATGGCTTCCGCGGTCCGCGCGCTGGTCAGTGGGGTGGTTGGGGGCGCTGACGGTTGAGCCCTCAGCCCAGGATTGACCGCCATCCTCATGGTGACGTCGATGCCCGCCGGCCGTCGAGCGCCATTCGTCGACGAGGCCGGTGTCCATTGGTTCTGTTCTCTTTTAGCCGCGCTGAAGGGCATTGACGTCATGTCGCCGCGTAGGAACAGGTAGGCGAGGCCGGCCAGGAGCAATTCCACGAACATCATCACCACACGCGAAGCCACCGACATCAGGACTGCATGGGCCTGTCCCATTGAATGCTCCAGCATGACGGTCATGGCGTACTCGCGCACGCCAATGCCCGCAGGCGTAAGGATCGAGAAGAAGCCGATCAGCCACGACCCCGCGAAGGCCGGTATGCAAGCCAGCCATCGATCGGGATTCATTGGCATAAAGCCGCTTGAGAGAACACCGAACATCAGCCCGCAGACCAGCCAGTACCCGGCGGCATACACGATCAGCAGCAGGCTCGACGATGTCGACATGCGCGGCTGATTCTCTTCGCTCAGCTCCTCGCCGGCCATCTTTTTCATCAGGCGACGGAATAGTGGAACGCGGCTTAATGATATCAGCGTCGACGGTTTGATCGCCAGCATACCCGCCACGACGATCACGCCCACCGCAACGATCAGTGTCAAAATGCCTTTCGGGCTGGAGACGAATCCGTGGAGAATCCCCCCGGCAAACGCCACGATGACAATGACGCCGCCCAGCAGGATGTAGATGAGCTCCAGGACAATGGCGAAGGCAACCGCCGTCACCGAGATGCCAATCTGGCGGCCGATGTAGAGCCGAGTGGCCGCGTACAGGACACGCCCCGGCATCCAGCGCGCGATCATGCTCATGAAGAACATGCGGGCGCTGTCCACGACACTCACCGGTTGGCCGAGAGCCCGAAGCAGCAGGTGCCATCCAAACGCCTGGATCAGGTAGGTCACCGCAAAGAGCACGGTGCCAAGCGCCAGCATCCCGTAGTTGGTTGGGTGTAGCTTAGCGACATCCGGCAGACTCTTTCGCACCATCACCAAGGCAAAGATACACACGAGGGCGATGATGATCGGCTTACCGTATCGCTGAGCTAGTTCGCGAAGTGTCATTACAGAGATATTTTACCATTCGCTACGATTGTGAGCGATGAGGTAGAGCGACAAATCGCCCGGATCGACGTCGAACGCGGTCCGACATCGACCCGGGCGATACGTTCTTTCACAGAGACAGTGCCATCTATACGGCCACTTTTTCGCGAATGTCGTCCGCGTGCGAACCGTCGCGGCTGCCGAGGACTTCACGTACTGCCCCCGACATTTCGCGTCGATTGGTGACATTTACCAGAAGCTCCGCGAGCAGTCCCATGCAGATCAGCTGAATGCCGCCGAGCACAAGAACGGCCATCACAACCCAGAGCGGGCGAATGTGTCCGCCGTTGCCGATAATGGTTTCGATTAGCAAGTAGAGGCCAACGAGGACTCCAAGAGAGCTCGTCAACAAGCCGGCTGCGCCGAAGAGCTGCATCGGCTTGTTGAGGAACTTCGTGGTGAGAGCAGTGGAAAGGAAGTCCAACAGGCCGGTGATCAGCCGCTTGGCTCCATACTTGGAGACGCCATGGACGCGCGGCGCGTGTTCGATGACACACTCCGCCACCCGATATCCTCGATCGGCGGCCAGGACCGGGATGAAGCGGTGCATGTCGCCGTAGAGGGTGATATCACGAGCAACCGAGGCGCGCATAATCTTGAAGCCGCAGTTGAAGTCGTGAATCTTCAGGTTGAAATACTTGGAAACAGTTCCATTGAACAGCTTGGAGGGAAGCGTCTTGTTCAAAGGATCATGTCGCTTGAATTTCCACCC